>Ga0265330_10001583_pt1 | contig 13058 bp, 9 predicted proteins | sample 41919metaG_FD_202083 | JGI IMG/M metagenome (GOLD analysis project Ga0265330, IMG submission 202083) | Rhizosphere microbial communities from Carex aquatilis grown in University of Washington, Seatle, WA, United States - 4-19-19 metaG | ecosystem: Host-associated > Plants > Roots > Rhizosphere >... | reverse complement strand
AAAGGAACCTGGGAGGGTCCCCCCCGCGACGAGTGACGTCGGGCAAAGCCCGCCGCCACGCACGCGATGTATTTAGTTTTTCTTATCCTAACACGTAAGCGAGCCTAGCACTGCCGAGCGCACCACGCGCTCGCCATAGGTAGAGATATTCAGTTTTTCGCCTCTTCCGCGGTTCCCATCACCGCGTTGGCGAAGGCGAGCTTTGCTCGCCGCAGCCAGAGCGCGGGAGGGTTTGGGTACCCTCCGGATATTCAGTTTTTCGATCTCTTCCGCCTCTTCCGCGGTTCCCATCACCGCGTTGGCGAAGGCGAGCTTCGCTCGCCGTAGCCAGAGCGCGCGGCAGGGTTTGGGTACCCTCCGGATATTCAGTTTTTCGATCTCTTCCGCCTCTTCCGCGGTTCCCATCACCGCGTTGGCGAAGGCGAGCTTTGCTCGCCGCAGCCAGAGCGCGGCAGGGTTTGGGTACCCTCCGGATATTCAGTTTTTCGATCTCTTCCGCCTCTTCCGCGGTTCCCATCACCGCGTTGGCGAAGGCGAGCTTTGCTCGCCGCAGCCAGAGCGCGGCAGGGTTTGGGTACCCTCCGGATATTCAGTTTTTCGATCTCTTCCGCCTCTTCCGCGGTTCCCATCACCGCGTTGGCGAAGGCGAGCTTTGCTCGCCGTAGCCAGAGCGCGGCAGGGTTTGGGAACCCTCCCAGGGTTCCCATCAAGGTAGAGGAGAGAGTGGGAGTCGAACCCACGTTACCTTTCGGTAAACCTGATTTCGAATCAGGCGCCTTCGGCCACTCGGCCATCTCTCCGGCTAGGAAGCGAATGTATGCCGTGATGACTCATGCCAGGTCAAGCCCGGAAAACGCAACTTCCGCCGCGGCATGCAATGCGTCTCGGAGCCGGCGCGGCCAAATCCGTCACTGCTCGGGAAGATGGTAGAGCCGGAGTGCGGCGCCGATCCGGGCTACCGGCTGGTAGGGCTTGAGCCAGTCGAACGAGCCTGCTGGCGCTAGGTCGAGCTTGTAGTGCGGCGAAGCGCAGGATTCGCGGCCGATGCTCACGAAGAAATTCGAGCGGTAAAACTGCTCGCTGAGGACGATCCAGCCCGTCACGGGCACCCTGGGAAGCAACGGTAAGAGCTGCGGCAGGTCGGACTCGCAGGGGTTCATCGTCCCGAAGAAGCCGTAGTGGGCCGACGAGATGTGGCGTGCACGAAGCTCGCGCTTGAGGAGCAGAAGGTCCTGCCCCCAGTCGAGGTCGGAATCGACGAGCGCATGGCCCGGCTCGCGGCCGGCCAGCGGGTTGAAGTACGCTATCAGCTCCGGGCGAGCCCGCTCGACGGTAACCATCCCGCCCACGAGCAACAGGCTGAACAGCACGACAGCGGCGACGCAAACGAACCGATGCCGCATCGGTCCGGCGAGGTCCTCCATCCAAGGCGCGACGGCGCCGCCGATGAAGATCGCCAGCAGCGGCACGACGACGAGAAGGTGGCGCAACCCGATGTTCACGGTGAGCAACGTCGACAGCGCAAGCGCCGCGAGCGCCGCCAGCCCGGCGCCCAGCGCTCGCGCGTCGAGCGGCGCGCGACCTTTGCGCAACAGCGCCGGTGCGCAGAGCGCCAGCAACACGAGAAACGAGGGCGGCGACTTCAACAACATGCCGACCAGGTAGAAATCCCAGAACCCGCCGCGATCGCGAATCTGTCCGAACAGGAATGCCGAGTGTCCATGCCGATCGTGGGCCTTGAGAAAAAGGAAGCCGTCCCAGAATTCAGGTGCCGGCAACGGCAAGCGGCAGAACCAGGCCACAAGCGTGGATCGCTGTCCGGCTGGCGGCAGCACCGGCGTCCCGATGTACGCCATCGGCGGCAGATCGTCGAGGCGGCCAACCGAGAAGCGATAACCCGCCCACACGACCATGAACGCGACGACACCGGCGATCGACACCTGCCCCAGCACGACCCGCCTGGGCCGATGCCAGCCGGCCGTCCAGGTGCCTGTCACCCAGCGCCGGGCGACAAGCCAAACCAACCCCAACGACAAGCAGAACGCCGGCGCCGTCAGCTTACAGAGCGTCGCCAAAGCAAAGCCCGCGCCTGCCGCAGCAGCCCTGCCGCGCGAGGGATACTCGGCCCACCGATCGAGAAAGAATAGAAACAGCAGCACGGTCGCCACCGCCGCCACGTCGGTTGTCGCCAGCCCGGCGTGTCCCAGGAGAGGCGGGAAGGTGGCCACCAGCGCAGTGGCGGTGAATGCCGACAACAAGCGCTTCCGGCCACCCGCAAGGGCAAAGGTGAGCCACAACGTGAGCAGCAGGAAGGCCACGGTTCCAATGCGCGCCAGCATGAGGGCCCGTTCGTAGTCGGGCGCGGCGTCGAGCAGCTCGATGCCCGCGATCCACGGTCGGAGATTGAGCAACGTCGACTTCGCCGGCAGCCGCATGCCGGCCAGGTAGGGAAAGAGCGCGGTCACCACCTTCGGCAGCGGCGGGTTTTCTGTCCACCACCGGTAGGTCCCGAACTGCCACCATTCGATTCCGGTCGCCAGATGGTGCGGCTCATCGAAGGTGTGCGACAGCGACGACGCCGACCCGACGGTCCAGGCCACGGCGGCCATCACGAACGCGACGGTCAAGATCCCCAGACACGCGCGCCGTTGCTTCGTGGACATCATGTTGGGCAGTGCACCCTATGCATCCCGTACTCCAACGATGGGAGTATAATGCCGATGAGAAGGATCTGTGGAAACCCGCTGTCTTGCCCTGAGCCCCAGGAAACGCCCGCTGGCATGTGCAACGGTCCTCGTTCTTTGCACGGCCTGCTCCTCATCGCTGGACAACCGCTCCCGGTCGGGAGACGAAACCGGCGGGCTTGGCCCTGGGCTAGGCAAGCTTAGATTCCCTAGCGACGACATAGCAGCGAAGTACAAGGCTGCCAAGGCTTCACCTCAAAATCTAGAATCGGTTCTAGACTATGGACGAACCGTTGCCCTCTATTGTCTGGGCTCGCTCCTCGACACGACTTGCGCGTCCTGCGAGGGTGGGCTGCCCGCGTACAGACCGAGGTCGGAGCTCAATACCAACTACTGGCCGGTCATCGAGGATGCTCTACCCATGCTCGATCCTTTCATGGAAGGCCAGGCACTTGATGCGGGCCAGATGGAGGTACTCGTCGAGGTGAAGGGGCGGCTCCTCTGGCTGGCTGGCCGCTCCACGGAGGAACAGACCTTGATCGACAGCTACGCGCTCGCGCATCCGACCGCCCTCGCGGTCGTGAAGCGCCGGCTCGAGATTCTGCGCGAATCCGGCGACACGTCGCTATTGGAATCGCAGTGCAGCCGCAGTCGGGCGCGTATGAAATCGGCCCCCGAAGCGGCTCGGCTTGACCTCCTGACCAGCTGCGTGACTTTGCACCCAAACAATGGCGAGGCCAGGAGTGATGTGACGGACTACGCCACGTACCTTCCCAACCTATCGGCAGAAGAGGAGACGCTCTATCGGGGGCACCTCGTGCAGCGCTGCGAGGAGAAGGTCGGTGACGAGGAGTCGCACTGTGCAGAAGCTTGCGCCTGCGAGGCCAAGGATTCAGGCAAGCCGCCAACCGCAAAATGCAAGCGGGCCTGTGGCGCCTGCCGCAAAGAGACTGCCCAAGAGCTGCTCGCATGCAAAAAGCTCGGCGAAGTCGCGCCCACGCTGGCCCCTGCACGCGCGGCCCGACCGAAGGGCACTCGCGCCGCGCGAAAGTAGCCTGCTGCCCGGGCCTCTCCAAGCAAATCGATAGCCGACCCGGCCGTAGCGCCCCTTGTTCCAGACCAGTGGCTTGGGCCGGCTCGGTTGACGCGGGTAGCGGGTAGAGTCACCTGGTCAGCGTGGAGATGGTGGCGTTGCTGGAGTTGGTTGACCTGAGCCTCAGCGTATTTCCCGCGACACAGTAGTCCATGGGTGCGGCCGTGCCCGCGTCGCCAATTCCGCCGTCTGGCATAGGAGATTCACTGAGCGCCGTCATAGTGAGTTGGCCACTGCTCATGGTGTAGGTCCCGGCTACCGATATTGTCGATGGAGTCACCTTCTCATCGCACACGCAAGTCTGATCGGTGTCCAAGGCGCAGGTGAAGCTCGTCAGGTTGACTGTCAACGTGCCGGCGTCGGCGCCGGCTTGCATCGATTGTCGGACGCCCTGCTCGAGGTCCGAGCACGTCTGGGCCGCGCCGGCATCACTGTAAAGGCATGCGATGGGATAGCGGACGATCTCTTCGATGCTGCCCGAGAACGAAACCGCGAAGGTACCATTCGCCGCGAAGGTGTACGTAAGCAAAGACCCTGACATGTCCATCGAGAACGCAAAGCCCTGGCAGTACGACGAGTCGACACTACGGAGGCACTCGGAGCTCAGCCGCCAGGTCCCCACGATGTTGCCACCACAAGGCGTAAAGTCAGCACAGGCGTTGATCTGGCCGGCATCGGTGCCCGTCGCGCCAGCATCGGTCTTGCTGCTGCCGCCGGTCCCGCTGCTAGCGTCGGCCCCGCCACTGCCGACCGCGCCGCCAGCAATTCCGCCGACGCCCGAGCCAGCACCCGAGCCACCGTCGCCGGCCGCCGTGCTGCCGCCGCTCGCGACAGTGCGATTCGCCCCGCCGCCTCCACCGCAACCTACCATCGCAACGTACGTGATCACGGCAAGGGAAAACCGAAAGCTCTTCATGGGCACCTCAACGACAAATCGGTCTCCCATTGTACGCGTTGTCGCAAGAATTCGCGCGTGACCCCGGTCACGCCACTATTCCCCGCGCTGGGCGCGATAGTCCGCCATGGCGACGCCGGGATAGGCGACCTGCCACGCGGAGCGGACCAGCTCGGCGAGCCTCGCGGCGTGCGGCCCCCCTTTGCGGATGGCGATGCCGTGGAAGAAGGCGTCCGGGTAAAAGTCGTAGGCTGTCCAAAGCTGGTTGCTGCCGAGGATCTCGCGCAGCATCTGTGTGTGATCGGAATGGGGCAACCAGATGAAGTCGGGCCGGCGACGAAAGAGCTCGGCCGCCGAGAAGCCCTGCCGGGCGAAGATCGGATCGTGCAATCCCAGCACGTCGATGATCGTGATCCGCGGCGCCAGGGCGCCGGGCAGGCCGTGCTCCGACATCGCAAAAATGCAGCCTGTAGGCGCCGCCGCGGCGATAGCCGCGATCGCGCGAGCCGCCTCCCACGAATCCAGGTCCGGCAAGGGCGTCGTCGCCGGGACGTGATAACCGCCAACCTGCGCTAGCTTTTGCTCATCGGCGCGCGCCTGGTACCAATCGGCGCCCGCGTCCAGACCCGAGCGGCCCACAAGCACGATGGCGAGCGCGATGGACGCCCGCACGAGCAGCACCTTCGGTTGTAGCTTCCCCGCGCGGATGCGGACAAGCCAAGCATCGAATTCCAGAACACCCGCGACGACGAAGAAGGGCAGCAAAGGATAGAAGAACCGGCCCAGGTGTCCCATGATCTGGTTGAAGTGAAACAGGACTGCGATGGTCAGGATCGCGGGCGCGAGCAGCACCACCGCGCGCCGAGCTCCCGCTCGATCGCAGAACAGAATCAAGATGGCGAGGAACGGCCACGCCGAGCCCAGGAACACGCCCAGGAATCGAAACGGATTCCAGGTGAACTCACCGGCAAATCCGCCGTAGTAGAAAGGTTGCTTCACAAAAAAGGACAGCGGCACGGGCGAGCCCAGCCAGTGCACGAGGCCCAGCGCCAGCACTGCGAGCGCTGCCGTGAAAGCGACGGCGTAGATCGCGGCGGGTCTAGCCCGCGGCCCGGGCGCGAGCAGAGCGATGGCCAGCGTCGGGCAAAGCGCGGCACAGGCAAGGTTGTCGGGCCTGGCCAGTACGGCCAGCAGCGCAGCCAGCACGGCAAGCGCCATCCGACCCACGCTGGGTTTCGCCGCCAGTTGTAGAGAAAAGAAGATCAGCACCGCATTGGCCACGGCCGATAGCATGGTGTCCATGCCGGTCCCAGCGTGGAAGACAAAGGTCTCGCGAAATGCGACCAGCGCCAAGATCGCGGCCGACCAAAAGCTCCAGTTGCGGCAGATGCGCGGGCTCCGGGTCGCGAGCGCGGCGATGGCCACCAGCGCCGCCAATAGCCCGATTGCAGCGGCCCCGGATGCGGCTTGCAGGACCTGCCACATCGGCAACGCGGGAAATGCCCAGCGAATCGCCGTAACCACGAACAGATGAAGCACGCTGGTCATGCCGTACACCGGGCCCTCACCCGGATTCCACGCCACGCCCTGGCCGGCAAGCCAATGCTGGGCGTAGCGCAGGTAGGTGTAGGCGTCGTCGAAATCGCTCGGCGCCGCATGCGACAAAGCGGCCAGACGTTCGAAGGACATCAGCCCGACCAGCAGCAATCCCAAACCAGCGATCACCCGATCCCGCGGGCGGGCTCTCGATCGTCGGTCGCGTTGCAGGCCGGCCGCATCTTCGCTGTTGCTCACGACTATCTCCCCAGTATCGCTCGCAGTCGCTCGCGTTGCTCGCGCGCGGCCTTGGCGGACACGTGACTCGGCGACCGGGTCAACAACGCCGCGAACGCCGCATCGGCCTCGGCCGGCCGCCCCAACGCGACCAAGCTCATTCCACGACCGAAGGTCGCCTCGTCGTTGCGCGCGTCGGTAGCCAACACGGCGTCGAAATCCGCGAGCGCGTCCGCCGGGCGCGCAAGCCCCAAGAGCGCGAAGCCATGATTGGCACGCGCAGCGGGTGCGGTAGCGCCTTCAAGCAACTCGGCCGCCTTCGCAAAGTCGCCTTGCGCAAGCGCCAGAAGGCCGGCAGCGACCTTTGCTTCCTCGTGACATTGCGTGTCCGCTTCCCCTGCCAACGCCGCTTCGTACGCGCTCAAGGCGGCAGTGGCCTGGTTCAGCGAACGATGGTAATCGCCCACGCGCCTCTGCCATTCGCACGCCGAAAGCTTCGCCCCCGCCGGCAGAGACAGAATCGGCACAGCAGCAAGGCCGTCGGCCGCCGAATAGGAAAACGTCAGCGGAATCTCGGGCAGCTTGCCCTGCATGCTGCGCCGGACAAACACGAGGCCGTCGCTCGCCCGGTACACGAGAGCCCACAGGGCAGGATCGAACAGCGCCCCGCGCGGATTCACCGACGGATAGGTGACAAGGGCCGAGGTGACGCCGTAGCGATCGAGCAAAGCCTGGAATTCCACGCGCGACAGATCGGCACGACGAAGAATTGCGTGAAACGATTCGGGATAGCCGTTGATGCGTGGGTCCTGAAAGACGCGATGTTGCGGCCAACCTCGCCAGGTCAAGTACGAACCGACTTCAAGGTCGTTGTACATGCGGTCGCGCAGCCGGTTTTTCTCGACGAAGTCGAGGGCAGCAAGCGGCACCAAGTCCGCTTCCAGACCGATATCGAAGACACGGCTGCCAGCGACGGCGGCAGCCACGCGCGGGATGGCGGTCAAGCCGACCAGAACCACGCCCGCAGCCAGGCTTGGCCAGGCCCAACGCAATGGCGGAACCAGTCGCGTAACAGCTACCGCCAGGGCCGGTCCGGCCAGCATGGAAAATTCGGCCACGAAACGAATGCGTAGGCCGCCAAGCACGGCAAGTGCCAGGCACGGCAAGAGCACCCGTAGCGGAATCAGACGTGGCAAGCGCCGAACCAGCAGCGGCAGCAGTCCCGCGAGCACCAGCCCCGCCAACAGAAAGAAGTACGGACCGTCGAGTGGCCATTCCGCGTGCCGGTATTCCTGCAGCGGCCGCAAGCTGGGCATGCGGAAATGATTCGCGATGTAAGTCAGACAGCGAAAGCCCGACGGCGTCGCGAACATGATCGGGCCAAGCGCCAGCGCCACCAGCAGCGCCCGCCGCGCCGATACGCTTTCCCCGTCGAGCCAGGCTCCAAGCGCGTACAGCGCAAGCAGCGACGGCGCAAGAAAGAAGCACGAATTGCCGTTGGCCCACAGAAAGCCCAGGGGAACCAGCAGCCACAGCATGCGTGGCCGGCCCGCCTCCGCCCGCTCGACCGCGAGCAGCAGCAGCGCCAGCCCGAGGAAGGTTACCAGGTGGGGCCGCTCGACGAAGCGCGGCTCCGCCGACCAAGCCGACAGCGCCAACGCGAGCGCGGCCAACGCCGGATGCGCCCCGCGCCGCAGCGCCACGCGATACAGGATGGCCCAGGTCGCCACCACGAACCCGGTCTTGAGCAGCACGGTCCCCGGAATGCCGCCCGCTCGATGCGCCAGCGCAAGAATGATCTGAAACAGCCAGGCCAGGTTGATGTCGACAGCGCCGGGATGGGTGAAGGAAAGCAGATTCTCGGTCGGAACGCGGTGAGCACCGAGAACGATTTCACCCAGGCGCAGGTTGAAGAATAGATCCGTCTCGTCCATTGGGACAAGGCATCGCCCGGCCACGAAGACGAGAAGCAGAACGATCACGTTCGGGCATCATGCCCAAGCCTTGGCGCAGCGCAAGCGCTCAGATAAAACCGCATCGGGTTTGGCTTTGCCGTCGCTGCGTGCTCCTTGCTCGCTGCGATCGGCCTAGCCAAACCCGACGCGACTAATGACTAATTAACTAACTAACTAGGAAAGCAAGCGATCATCGATGACGTAGTCTTCTGCAGCCGTTCCCTCTTCGCTCGGCGCGGGCGCCTCTTCTTCCTCGCGCTCGACTCGGGCGATGGCGATGTACTTGATGCGAAACGAGTTCCCTCCCAAACGCTTGAGCCCCCAGTCCATCGCATCTTGCAAATCGGCGAACATGGCGAGCGGTTGATGAGAGAGATCGGGGATGATGGCAAAACAACAGGGAATCATGATGACAAGCGTGGAATGCACTGCTTGTGCCAACGGCTCGGACTCGTGATTCCGCGATGTTATCCATGCGCTGAGATCGCCGATCTCAATCTGCCGATCTCAAGCGCGATCTCAATTGGGATCCGCGGGTGAGGACTCGTCTCACCACACGGCGAGCTATCGGCGTGGCCGAGGCAGGCCCAGGGTGGCCAGCTTCTTCACCAGGGTGCGGCGAGCGATGCCAAGCACTGCCGCTGCGCGGGTCTGGTTTCCCCCGCACATTGCCAACGCTTGTTCGATCTGCTGGCGCTCGCCCGATTGCGAGCTCGCATCGCTACCACCGACGGCCAGCTCGAAGGTCTTCGCGGTCTTTCGCGCCAACAACGGGCCGCAATTGGGATTCACGTCTTCCTCGGCCAGCGTGTCGGAGTTGGACAGCAGCACCGCGCGCTCCACGCAATTGCGCAGCTCGCGCACGTTGCCGGGCCAGGGCTGCTGTTCGAGGAAGCGCAACGCCTGGGGCGAAAAGCTCGGCATGGTCGACTTGCCCAGCGCTGCCGCAGCCTCCGCAGCGAACTGCGTCGCCATAGGGGCTATCTCGGAACGGCGCAGGCGCAAGGGCGGCACCTCCAGCATCACGCCGCTCAGGCGAAAATACAGATCCTCGCGAAACTGCCCCTTGCGGATGCGGTCTTGCAGATCGCGGTTGGTGGCGGCCAAGAAGCGCACGTCCAGCTTGCGCACGCGGGTGCTACCGACGGGAATCACCTCGCGGGTTTCGATCACGCGCAGAAGCTTCGCCTGAATCGCGAGCGGCATCTCGCCGATCTCGTCGAGCAGCAGGGTGCCGCCGTTCGCGGTTTCGAAGAGCCCGAGCTTGGACGCCCGCGCTCCGCTGAACGCGCCCGCCTCGTAGCCGAACAGCTCGCTTTCGAGCAGGCTTTCAGGAAAGGCGGAGCAGTTCAGCTTCAGGAAGGGCCTTCCCTTGCGCGGCGAGCGTTCGTGGATCGCGGTCGCCACGACCTCTTTGCCCACCCCGGTTTCGCCGATGAGCAGCACCGAAATGGTGCCATGGGCGATGCGATCCACCAGTTGGAAGAGCTTCTCCATCGCCTCGGACTGGACCACCAGCTTTCCCTGCCCGTATCCCGCCGCGGCCGGTCCCTTTTCGCTCGCGCGCAGGGCCTGCATGTGCTCGCCGGCCATCAGGACTTCGCGCACCTCGGAAACTCCGCGGCGCCCCGAGGCCCCCGAATCGGACGCCAGTTGGTGAACCACCAGCGAGGAACCGCCGATGATGATGGCGACGCCGGGGGGAACCGATTCCTCGCAGCTCGCGGGAACATTGCTGCTGCCCACGCGCGTGCCGTTGGCGCTGCCCAAATCCTTGACCAGCACGATGCCGTCGCGCACGGTCAGGATCGCATGGTTGCGAGAAACCGATGGACCGCCGAGGACGATATCGCTGTCCTCGGCACGCCCGACGGTTAGGCTGCCGGATTCCGGCATCGGCATCATCTTCGATCCCGACGGCTCGAAGACGGTAAGCCACAAACACGTCCCCGCGCCGCCGCCCCCTGCCCTACGATCTTCAATGAGCGTTTTGGGAAGAATCTTTGGACCACTCTTGGGGTCCGCGGGCGACGACAAAACCGGCATGCGTGACTATCTTATCCCATGACGCTTTGATCTCGGTAGACGACCTGCTGACATCGACTGACGTAGCCACACGCGTGGCGACAAGGGACCTTCTGCGCTGCACGCACGGGCTTCGGCTTCGCCCCAAAGCTCGCGGGAATCAGGGCGTCGCAGGAAACGGGCCGAACCCACGGTCGCGCCGCTTGAGAAAAGTATAGAACGACGACGCGCCATCCGGTGTGGTCGTCGCGGCGCGAACCCATTCATAGCCTGGCATCGCGTAGCCATTTTCGGGACCGCAATGGCGCCCCAGGCAGTAATGGTGCGTAATGAGGGTCGGCCTGCGCGAAAGCATATACTCGTCGCTGCCCCACTTCTCGTGGCCCGGTCGATTGGACGTGGTCATGCGCGGGTCGTGCGCGATGTGGGCGTCTACCAAGCCGAAGACGTCGTAGGCCGGGATCTCCGAATAGTACGGAATCACGCCCGCGCCTCCCACCGTCATCAGGTCGTCGGGTTGCCGATAACGCCCCAGCCACTGCCCGACGGGGATCCGTTCTTCCGCGTACTTCTTGAGAAAGGCAGGCGTGTCGATGCCGTTGTCGGCCCCGACGTAGCTGCGCGCCTCTTGTGTGGTATGCGCGCTACCGATGAGAAAGCCCGCGGCCACCATCGAAAAGCCCAGCGCCGGCACCCACGACCCCAAAGCCGGCCGCAAGTGCGCGGCAATTCGCCGGATCGATTCCGACAGCGCCACCACGCCAAGCGGAACCACGGGCAGAACGAACCGGTAAAGCCCCATGAAATCGCCGCCCACTTTCACCACGTAGGCGGCGTAGGCGATCCACACCAGCGCGGCCAGCCGGCGCAGATCGCGACGGCGTTCATCCACCTTGGCCGCGCGACCGAGCAGCGCAAGCACGACAAGGAAGTGAACCCCGTAGTCTTCCGAGAACCGCCGCAGGTAGTATCCGCCCAGCTTCCAGGTGCCGGCGGTGCCGGACGACTTCACGTAGAACGTGTTGGGGAACAGCCAGCCGTAGTAATGCCAGCGCCACAGGAAGTACGGACCAAACAGCACGACGAAGGCCGCGGCCCACACGACTTCGTGCCTGCGCGGCAAGAGCCGGCGCCCGCGCCCGAAATTGGTGAGCAGTCGAAACAGCGCCACCAGACCAAACAGCAGAACGCCTTCCGGCCTGGTCATAGCCGCAAAGGCAAAGGCCACCGCGCTCGACCAACCCTTGCCGAGGGTGACCTCGCCCAGGACCAGATCGAAGCCCAGCGTGACCAGGAAGGTGAAGAGCTGGGTTTCGAGGCCACCCGTGCACCAACACGCGAACGCGCCCATGCAGGCAAGCGTGAGCGGCGCCACCAGGTGCCAGCGCGAGCGGTGCTCGCCCGCCAGGCGCAGCGACATGCGCACCACCACGGCCAAGGTCGCGATCCCCAAGGCCACGCCCAAAAAGCGCGACAGCATCACCGGGCCCAACCCCAACTTGATGCCGACGGCCAGGATCACAGTCCACAGAAAATTGGTGTAGCCCTCGACCCGCTCGCCTAGGTTGAAGACCAACTGGCCCGACAGCGCCAGGTTGCGCGCGTATCGGAACGAGATGTACGCATCGTCGGCGACGAAATCGAACAGCCGCGCGTGCGGCACCAGCACGGCCGCTGCCAGCACGAACGGGTAGTATCGTCGCAGGAACTTCTTCATCGCCGAGGTCGCGCTTCTACCACCGTCCGCGCGAAACCGGGACGGTTCTCGCGCTCAGCCGAAGGTGCCCCCGTCGAAGCCCCACAGGGCGCCGTCGGCGTTGGTGAATTCAATGTAGATCCGATCCCGTGCAAGGCCGAGCGCCTTGGCGATGGCGTCGCACAAGATTTCGGACAGGTGCTCGACCTTTGGGGACCCGAGCTGACCTACATTCTTCAGCTCGGCGTAGCAGGCGGGCTCGCGGCTGCCCGCAAAGCTCATCTGCAACCGAGGCGCAAGGCCGACCATCACGTAACGCTCGGGCTTGCCCAGCTCGCGCGCCAGCAAGCCGGAAAACGACTTGAGCATTTGCGAGAGCGCAGGCTCGGCGGGTGGCTCGGCGGATGAAAACAGATTGAGGAGCGGCATAGGCCGCAATCTAGCACCGAGGCGGATTCCATGCAGTTGCGGGCTACTCGCGCGAGCGTCGGGTCATCTCGATGCGCGAACGGAGCACCTGCATGCGTAGGGTAGATCGGGATTCCTGCCGCTTGCTCTTGCGGCCGAGCTGTTTGCGCGCGTCGGACACAGCCCGCCCCAGGCGCAGTTGGACGTCGAGGGTCGACGTCAGCGCGCCAGCGAGCGCCGACTCCAAATCCTGCGCCATGGCGGACGCGCTGGGGTAGCGCTCGGTCGGCAGGCGCGAGAGTGCGCGGCCGGTGGCGTAGACGAGCATCTTGGGAAGACCCGGACGTTCGGTGCTCACGGGCGGCACCTGACCGCGGTGGATGTTGCGCAGAACCTCGCGATCGTTCTTGCCCGTGAACAAGGGGTGGCCGGAAAGTGATTCCCAAAGAACCGAGCCCATGGAGAACAGATCGGACTGCGGGCTCGACTGCGCGCCCCCGACCAACTCCGGGGCCAAATAACCGAGCTT
>Ga0265330_10001578_pt1 | contig 13081 bp, 14 predicted proteins | sample 41919metaG_FD_202083 | JGI IMG/M metagenome (GOLD analysis project Ga0265330, IMG submission 202083) | Rhizosphere microbial communities from Carex aquatilis grown in University of Washington, Seatle, WA, United States - 4-19-19 metaG | ecosystem: Host-associated > Plants > Roots > Rhizosphere... | reverse complement strand
CCGAGACCGAGATCCTGGTGGCTGCACAGGCGCAGATCGGTGCGATCGCGCAGGCCCCGCTTTGCGAGACGCTTTCCCAGGCGCGCGAGCATCTTCTCTTGCACCTCTACGCACACCACCTTGCCCGTGGCGCCGACCGCCTCTGCGACCGCCAGGGTGAAAAATCCCAGCGCCGGCCCGAGCTCCAACACCCGGTCGCCGGGTTTCAGCAAGGGCAGCACCAGGGTTTTGGGGCTTTCGACAAGGCGCCGCACGGGACTGGCGAGGAGAAGTCCGATCCAGTAGGGACAGGTGTGTGTGGGTTGGGGCTCGCTCCTGCTCGAATTATTTGGCTCGATCATGGTTCCCTCTTGACCCCGCAGTGGTTGGCTGCGGGCGCGTCTGTTACTATGCCGAGTGGTCGTCATTAAGACGAAGTAGAAGCTCCAATTTCCCTCATACCACTTGGCAGTCCGACTTGAGAGAATTCCAAAGGAGAATCCGCATGAACAGAAACATGGCCCGCGTTGCGCTTTCGTTGGTTCTGACGCTGGTTTGGGTTCTGCCGGCCGTCGCGGCCGAGACCTTCCCTATCCGGGACGGGGACAAGGTGGTGTTCTGGGGGGATTCGATCACAGACAATGCGTTCTACACCCGCACGATCGAGAAGTATGTGCGGGGCCGGTATCCCTCCATGAAGGTGGATTTCGTCAACCTCGGCTGGGGTGGGGACAACACGTCCACGATCAAGCGGATGGAGCGCGACCTCCTTCCCGTCAACCCGACGCTCGTGTTCATCGATCTCGGCATGAACGACGGCGGCTACAAGCCCTACGAAGACCGCACCGGGGACACCTACATCGCGGGCATGACTGAGCTCGTGGGCCTCATCCGCACGAAGACCTCCGCCCGGATCATCCTCATCACACCCACCCCCTATGAACCGGGGGTGCGCGCGGACGACCAGGCGAAGAAACTCGACGCGTTCTATCCGCAGGCCATCAGGAAGTTGAGCGACCGCCTCGTCGCCTTTGCAAAGCAGAAGGCCATTCCGGTGGTGGACCTCAACGCCGCATATGCCGAGACCATTGCCAAGATCAAGGCCAAGGACCCCTCATTCAGATTCACGGGCGATTCGGTCCATCCCAATGCGGTCGGCCAGGCGCTCATGGCCTTCCTCATTCTGAAAGGGATCGGAGCCGACGGCAGGATTCTCGATCTGGCCATCGACGCGAAGGCCGGCAAGGTCGTCAGGAGCGAGGGACAGACGATCACGGAACTCACCAACTCGAAGGACGGTCTCGTCATGATCCGCAAGGTCTCGGCCTTCCCCTTTGAAACCAGCGGGAATCCGGCCGGGATCGACTTCGCTCCCTGGCACGACAGCGTGAACAGGAACATGATCACGGTCACGGGTTTATCGGCCCCCTGGTACATCCTGACGGCGAACGACGACGGCAAACCCCTCACGGTGCTCTCGAAGGACGAACTCGCCAGGGGCGTGAACCTCTCTGACCTCGGCATCGGTCTTCCGGAATACAAGACTGCGGGGTTCATCGCGTCCCTGGTCGACGAGAAGCATTCTGCGCGGTACGCGCGCTGGCGCAGGATTCTCCTGCCGGGCGTGAACAGCCCGTACCAGTTCACACCCTATCTTCCCGAGACCACGGAGACCCTGTACCTCGCCGACAAGGCCGAGCTGATCAGCACGTTCCTTGCGGGAGGCAAGGTCTCCTGCCCAGCCTACAGGCTTCGGCTCGTCCCCTCCGCGGTCAAGCAAATTGCCAAGGAAAACACGCTCCCCCGCTCGAGCCTCAAGCTCCAGGACGCCGTCACGGGTGCCTGGGGGGGCAAAGGGACGCTGACCACGGAGGACACCGCAGGCGTCAGGACCTGGTCGCTGGATTACGCGTACACCGACACATGGTGGGCGGGTATTGGACTGAATCTCGACAACTGGGCCGGGGCCGCGCCCAAGGACCTTTCGGGATACACCACGATGCTGGTCACGTACGAAGGCCCGGCCGAGGGCAACACGCTGGCGGTCATGATGTCATCCGGCGCGGGCAAGACGGAGATCAAGAGCGAAAACGCGGAGGTCGGCGGACCGTCGAAGGGGTGGAGAACCCTCGAAATCCCCCTGAAAAACCTCAAGAACGCGACCTTTGACCTGACCAAGGTCGCGATGGTCATGTTCAGCGTCGGCGGCGCACCGAGCGGAAAAGGAATGCTGAGGGTGAGGGATATCAGGCTGATCGTGAAGGAATAGCAGGGCCCATCCTTTTGCAGATAGGGCTAGACTACCGAGCCATGTCGCGCCTTCCCCTTCCTCTGACCCTGGTTCTGATCTTCTCTGCCTTTGTGCAGCCGCAAGCCCACGCGCAAGGGAATTCCTCGGCGGTGCCGGCCTGTCCTGCGGGCAACCTGCTCGCCGGCAAGCTGCCGGTGGCCTGGCAGGAGATCGCGCGCGATCGCAGCCTGCTCACCGACGAGACCGTCGCGCCCGAAGGCGCGGTGTGGGACGCATCGCTGGCGGCGCTGTTTGAAACCGGCGCCTCGACCGTGACCTGGGATTTCGGCGAGGTGGTGAGTGTGCGCTTGCTGGCCATCCAGGCCGACGCCAACGACACCTACAACATCTGGGGATCGCTCGACGGCAAGGACTACAAGGTGATGGGGCAGATCGACCCTGCCGCCGGGCACGGCCTGCGCATGCGCACGCTCGATGTGGGCGGCATGGCCGCGCGCTACCTGCGGGTGGGCGAGGGCAAGGGCGACGGGTTCTATTCGGTTTCCGAGGTCGCGGCCTACTGCCAGACCCCCACGCCGTTTCCGCCGCAATTCAAGACCCAGGACGCGCCGGTGGCCACCGCAAGCAAGACCTACCTCGACTACTGGAACACCGATACAAGCGCGCGCTGGGAATTGGTTCTCGCTCTGCTGGCGGCGATCCTGTTGTGGTGGGAGCGCCGTCTCACCGGCCTGGGCATGGCCGCGTTCAAGCTGCGCCTGCGCCGGATCCTCCTCGGGACCATGGGGGTGCTGGGCTTTCTTAGCTTCTTCAATTTCGGTTTCTGGCACTTCCCCGGTTTCGTGCACGGCTGGGACACCTTCCACTATTACATCGGGGGGAAGTACTTCAAAGAACTGCGCTATGGGCGCCTGTACGAGTGTGTGGCCACGGCCGACTCCGAGGAGCCAGGGCTGCGTCGACGGGTCGAGCTGCGCAAGATGATGAATCTGCGTACCAACGTGGTGGAGAAAACCGACGACATTCTCGCCCATCCCGAGCGCTGCAAGCAGCACTTCACCGACGCGCGCTGGGAGTTGTTCAAGAATGACCTGCGCTACTTCCGCACCCTGGAGGGGCCGCGCCGCTGGGACGATGCCCAGTGTGATCATGGGTTCAACGGCACGCCGGTTTGGGCCGTGTTGGGCAGCACTCTGGCCAACCTGGCGCCGGCCGGACGCCTCGACGTGCTGATTCTCGACGCCATCGACGTGGTGATGATCACCGTCATGGTGTTGATGATGTGGTGGGCCTTTGGCTGGCGGGCGGTGTCAGTCGCCCTTATCGTATTTGCCACCAATTTCCCGTCCCGTTGGGACTGGATTGGCGGCTCGTTCCTGCGTTACGACTGGCTGTTCTGGATGGGCGTGGGCGTGTGTTTGATGAAGAAGGAACGGCCATTCTGGGCCGGGGCAGCGCTGGCTTACGCCGCGCTTCTGCGCATATTCCCGGGGTTTCTGTTTGTGGCGCCGCTGATTGCGCTCGGCTACCACTATGTGAAGACCCGACAGTGGGAGCGCCGCTTGCTCCGCTTGATGATGGGCGCTGCGGTGGCGGTGGCGCTGCTGGTCCCAGTCAGTTTCGCCACATCGGGCGGCCCTGGTATCTATCCGGAATTTCTGCGCAACACCGCCAAGCATTCGGAGACGCCGCTCACCAACCTCATGGGGCTGCGCACGGTGCTGGATTTCCGGCCCGCCGAGACGGCCAATCGCATGAACACGCCGTCGATGGTGGATCAATGGTTGCGCTGGAAACAGGCGCGACTCAAGGCCTTCCACGAGTCCATTCCGCTCTACGTGTCGCTGGTGTTCTGCTACCTGGTGCTGATTGGCCTGGCCATTCGCAAGGTCGAACCCTGGGTCACAGTGCTCTTATCGGCCACTGTGATTTCGGTTGGCTCTGAACTGACTGGCTACTATTACGCCTTTATCATAATTCCGGCCTTGCTGTACGCGGTGGTTCCGCGTGCCGGCGAATGGCTGTTGTGGCTGACAGCGCTGACACAGTTCTTGAGCTGGGCGCCCATCAAGCGCTTCCCCAATTGGCTGCAAAGCCTGCTGCCAAGTTCCGTGCGACAAAGCGCGTTCGTCACCAATTTCAGCATGCCCAATGGACTTGACGAGCAGTGCACCTGGATCTCGCTCGGCACCCTGGTTGCCTTCGTGCTCATCGCGCGGGAACTGATGCTGGCGCGCCAAGCGACCGTGGCGCCCAGCCTGGCCGGACCCGGGGACGGCAAGGAAGAGAACAGGCCCCTGGCCGCCCCGGTCCTCGCGCCGGCGCCAGCCTCTCACTTGCAGGACTCGCCACCGCGCGCGCGAAAACGCAGGCGACGGTGAGGTGGAGTCGACGGCCCGCTAGCTGCCAGCCCCAATCGCCTTGAGCAAGGCAACAAGACGCCAAGTCATGGCCAGCGAGACGGCATAGGGTGCGGCCTGCGCGAACAGGGTTGCGAATTTGAACCAGCGGCGGTCGCCCTCGAAGTACATCAGCACGTACGGGATCCCAAGGTAGGGAAGCAGCAGAACAAGCACCAGCCACACGGGGTGTTTGCTGCGACTGGCGTGGACCATGACCAAGATCCAGGCCACCAGAGAAAACAGACTGGCCACGATCAGCGCCACTCCGGCTTCGATCAAGGAGCGTTTGACCTTGGCCACTTGCTCGGGGGAAAGGGGCCGCTTTCCCGCTCCGACCAGGGTCGTGTCTATCGCCGTGGTCAACGTCCGGTACAAACCGCCCGTGTCGCGCCCGCCGCTTGTGGCATCGCGGAGGGCCTGTTTGAGCGTCGCCGCGACCCCCGCGGCCTTTTTGTCTCCGTAGATCACGGTCCCCCGGGGTGCGTCTTTGTCTGGCGGGTTGCTCGAATCAACCAGCACGCCGTCCGCAATCATCAACGTGGCCCGGTCACGATACTCAGGCGGAACCTGCTCCAACCCGGTGACGAAGACATCGCGCTTGGTGTTCGGATCGCGGTATCGGTAGATCGAATCCGCAAGGGCAGGCAAGGCCAGCCCCAACAAGCCCAGGGCTGTGGCCCAGAACACCAGCGTCCTCATGGTGCCATTACAGCGCGCGGCGCCGGTTTTGCCAAGATTAGTCGGCCATTAGTTCCAGCGCCGCCTTGATGGCGCAAAGCAGACTGACTTCACTGGCGACACCCTTTCCAGCGATGTCGTAGCCCGAGCCATGATCCACCGACGTGCGGACCACCGGCAGGCCCAGGGTCACGTTGACCGAGGCGCGGGGAAAAGCCGGCTTGACGGCGATGAGGCCCTGGTCGTGGTACATGGCCAGGATCAGCTTGTAGTGCTTGACCCGTTCAATAAAGAACGAATCCGCCGGAAAGGGGCCGTCGCAGGCGATTCCCTGGCGCTGCGCCCGGCGCATCGCCGGAACAATGACCCGCGCCTCTTCGTCCCCCATCAGCCCATGTTCCCCGGCGTGCGGGTTGAGGCCCAACACCGCCACCGGCAACTTCCCTGCCCAGCGGGCGCGACCCGCTTCATGCAACATCTTCAGCGAAGTCAGCAGCGCGGCTGGCTTGAGCTGACTTGCCACCTGGCGAAGGGGAATGTGCGTGGTCTGCAGGGCGAGCAAGTAATCGGGGGTGAGAAAAGCCATGCGCTCGTGCCGCGCGCCCAGTTTCTCGGCCAGATATCCAGTGTGGCCCACGAAATCGGGAAGGAGCACGGCCACGGCCTCCTTGGTGACTGGCCCGGTGACGATGGCCGCGATCCGGCGCCGCTTGGCCTGTTCGATGGCGAAATCCAGATAGCCCAGTTGCTCGCGGCCGTAGGCGGGTACGCCAAAGCGGAAGCGCCGCATGTCGATTTGGGACTGGGCAAACAATCGGAGCGCATTCGGTGCAACCCAGGCCGTCGCAAAATCATCCAATGTGTTGATGGGTATTGATTGTCGCAGACGTCGCGCCGCCTCGGCCAGCACGCCAGCGTCGCCCACCACGGTAAGGTTTACGCATTCCCGGCGCAGTGATCGGGCAATCTGCTGCGCCAGCGGCTGCTTCCTTTCGGCCAAAGCCACCAATGCCTTGATGACGACTTCAGCAGAAATGCCGGCGGGATCCCCCATGGTCACCAGCAGGTTTCTCAGCTTGCGCGACCTTGTATTTGCCATCGGGGCAGTTCACGCGAATTTCACCCGCGATGCAAGTGGCGCCGTCAGAAACTGCGGCTATGGTGTACAATCCTGCAAGGAGACAAGCGATGGAACTTCATGATCTCAACCCTGACGAGAAAATCGCCCTGGCCGCCTTGATCGAATTCGTGATGCTGGCCAGCGGTCATGTGACCGAGGACGAGGAGCGAGAGATCGACGAGATCGTGGGTGAGATCGGCGAGGACGCCTATCGCCTGGCGGTCGAGCAAGTCGACCAGCGCTTTCCTGACGAGGAGGCCGCGAAGAAGTTCCTTGCGACCATCACCCGGCCGGAGGCGCGCGAGCTCATCTACGGCGCGGTCACGGGCGCGGCGATGACCGACACCATCGAGGGCCGCGAGTCCACCATCCTCGATTGGGTCGCCAAGGAGTGGCAGCTTGAGGTCAAGTACGAGGAGCCGCCCGCGGAGTAAAGTGGGCGCGCAGAGACTGCGCCCTTGCTCCCTTGCCCAGACCTTGGGCTCGCGGTAGCCTGAAGAAGGGTTCGTTGTAGCGGACAGGAAGAAAAACAGGAGGTCTTGCACATGGACGGCACGCAGCTCGTAACCAGGGACAAACTTGTGGCTGATCTGAAGCTCGTGGTGGCTGACGCCGAGGAACTGCTCAAGCTCACGGCTGGGCAGGCCGGCGAGAAGGTGGCAGCGGTGCGAGACCGGGTCCAGCGGGGGCTTGAACTGAGCAAGGCCAAGCTGGTCGAGCTGGAAGGCAAAGCGGTCGAGCAGACCAAAGCCGCGGCGCGCGCCACCGACACCTATGTCCAAGAGAATCCGTGGCGGGCCGTGGGCATCGCCGCAGGTGCCGGGCTCCTGGTTGGGTTGTTGCTCGCCCGCCGCTAGAGCCCAAAATGGCAGACGAACCCTTGGCCGCGGACTCCCACCGTGGGCTGCTCGGGTCGGCCAGCCGTTTGCTCGCCACCCTGGTTTCGGCGGCCGAGACCCGGGTGGGGATTTTTGCCAGCGAGCTGCAAGAGGAACGGATCCGCCTGGGCCGAATGCTCCTGGTCGGCGGGGCAGCGATGTTCTGCCTTGGCCTCGGCCTCGTTTTGCTGTCCGTCTTCTTGGTGGTCCTCTACTGGGACTCGGATCGGCTGGCCATCCTGGGATTGCTCACGGGGCTTTTTCTAGGTCTCGGTGTGATCAGTGCGATTGTGCTGGCGGTGCTGGCGCGCGGCCAGAAGCGACCATTGAGCGAAACTGAGGATGTTCTGGCCAAGGATCGGCAAAGCCTGGAGCAAGGCCCGTGAGCCTTTCGCTGGGCGAAATCCGGCGCCGCCGCGGGGAATTGCTCGAACGCGCCCGCGCCGAGCGTATGGAGGTAAGGGCCCTGTTCGAGAGCCAGCGCAACTTCTTCTGGTTTGTCGACAGGGGCGTGGAGATGGTCAGGTTCTTGCTGCCCAGAAAAGGCCTTCTGCTGGTTTCGGCCATCGCCTTCGCCGTGGTCCAGCCCCGCCGGGCCTTGCGCTGGGCCGCCCGGGCCTGGGGCCTTTTCCGCCTGATCCGCAAGATCAGCCGCGCCCTAGCCTAGTCGCGTGGGGAGGCGGCGAGCTCCCCCTGCGGGGGCTTCGGGACGGACAGCCCACCCTGCCCGCCCCGCGCTTCGCGCGCCCTCGTTGCTCGCCGCGCACCATCGCGGGGCATGGCGAGGCCGAGCGCGAGGGCGCGAGCGTAGCGAGCGGGTGTGGTGGTGAAGGTGCAGGTCCCGAAGTCCCCGAAGGGGGAAGCGAGCGGGGTGGGGGAGGGCGTGGGGAGCCGAAGGGCAGCGCGAACCTTTTCAGGGTTCCCATATCAGCGCCGCCGGACGCCTGGGTCGGGGCTGCTCGCATCGAGGTGTTCGCCCGATTGTGGGTGGCACAAGCCCGGCGCTGCCACATCGGCCAGGGGAATGCGCACGAAGGGACGCGCGAGCAAGGCGGGATGGGGCACCTGCAATCCTGGCTGGTCGATGATTTGCTCCGCGAAAAGCAGCAGATCGATGTCGATCACCCGGGGGCATTTTTTCCCGTCTGACGGCCGAACCCGGCCCAGCCGGCACTCAATCGCCAAACACGAGTCGAGCAGCTGGCGAGCAGACAAGGAGGTTTCCACCCGCAGAACGGCGTTCAGGTAAAGCGGCTCCGGCGCGTTCCCCTCGGGAACGGTTTCATAGACGGCGCTTTCGGCCAGCACGCGGGTTCCGGGCTCTTTTCCCAGCGCCTCCGTCGCAGCGCGCAGGGAACCCTGCCGGTCACCCAGGTTGGATCCGAGAGCGATATATGCGGTAGCCACTCGTCTCACGATACCTCGAAAGCGCCTCGTGGTAAGAACGGCGTTCAATGTTGCAGGCGCTGACAGCCGCTGCCCTGACCGGCCTCGTGACCGGAGTTGGGGCTTTTCCGTTCTTCTTCATCAGGCAGCTTCCCCGCCGGGCCTACGACGCCATTCTCGGTTTGGGCGCCGGGCTGATGCTGGCCGCCGCAACCCTGGGCCTTCTGCATGAAGCGCTGGAAGGCGTGAACGGTCCGAGCGGCCTGGATTTGGGCCGTCTGTCTCTGGTGACCGCCGGCTTTCTGGCGGGCGTGCTGGTGGCCAGCGTGATGGATCGACTGATCCCGCACAGTCACGCTCGCGGGCACCGCAACCACATTGCCCCGGGCTTTCGCGACGAGCACGTGCACGATCAGCGGGTCGAGATTCGCCAGAGCTATGCCATCGTCGGTGCCCTCTCCATCCACCGCATCCCCGAGGGTCTGGCCATCGGCGCCGGGTTCGCGTCCGGTCACGGTAGCCGCCTGGGCTGGCTGTTGGTGGCCGCAGTGGGCATTCAGAATGTCTGCGAGGGCGTGGTGATGGGCGCGCCGCTGCGCCTCTCGGGCCTGTCGCCGCTGCGCGGTTTGCTGGTGGTCGCCGCGAGCGGTCTGGCGGTCCCGCTCGGCGCCCTGGCTGGCCAAGGCCTCTCGTCTTGGGCGCTTCTTGCCCTGCCTTTTGTCCTGGCGCTGGCCGCAGGAATTCTCATCTACGTGACATCAAATGAAATCATTCCAGAATCGCACAGCCACGGGCACGAGGGTGCTGCGTCGACTGGGCTGGTTCTGGGATTTCTCCTCACCATGTTGATTGGCGCGGTCTTGCGTTGATTGGCGGGCAATCCATGCAACATACTTGGGCCGTGAATCGCAGTGCCTTCCTCCTGACGCTCCTTCTCGCCGGCTGGGCAGCCGCAGGTTGCTCCAAGCATGTCGGGGATGGCTGCAGTACCAACATCGACTGTGCCCAGGACGGCACGCGTATCTGCGATCTGTCCCAGCCCGGCGGGTACTGCACGGTGGATGGGTGTGACGACACCTCGTGCCCTGGATCAATTTGCGTTCGCTTCTTTGACCAGAGGTACTCCACCCGATTCTGTCCCAACGCGGACCCGGGCACGGCCGGCGAATGCCCGGTCAATGAGCCTTGCATCGACGTATGCCGGGTCGATGAACTCTGCGTGGTCTGCGGCCCCGACCCTTCCCAGCCCAACCCCATAAACTGCTGTGTTCAGAGCGCGTCCGAGCGTCGCTACTGCGCCGCCACCTGCGGGGACGATGGCGACTGCCGAGGTGGCTACGTCTGTCGAGAGTCCTACACGCTTGGCAGCCTTGCGCTCCTCAGTGATCCCGCGGCCAGTAAGACAGCCAAATTCTGCGCCCCGGTCGAGAAGTAGCTAGCGCCGCCGGTCAGAAGATCGGCCATGTCTTGGGTGACGAGGCGCCCGGCCGGCAAGGCGCGACGAGGGAGCATAGTCAACCCTATGTGACCGAGGAGCAACGCCGCCCGCCGGGATGGATCGCCAGCCAAAACCTGACAGAAATTCTGACCGGCGGCGCTAACGCTTGAAACCGAGCAAGATGTCGGTGGTGGCCTGATCGGCCGCCGGGAAGGGATACTTCTCGAACTCCTCTGATGCGGCCCAGCGGAAATCCGCCACGCGCAGAGGGCGCGGCTCTTGGCCGGGGAGGATGCTGGCCTGGTAGAGCGTAAGGTCGACCGAGTATCCGTCGTATTGGTGGGTTCGCTGCGCCATGCGCAGTTTCACCTCAACATCCACCCCGACGCGTTCCTGCAGCTCGCGTTTCAGAGCGGACTCGTCGGACTCGCCGGACTCGACCTTTCCACCGGGGAACTCCCAAAGCCCTGGCAATACTGCCGTCGGCCGCCGTTGGGTAATGAGATAGCGCCCATCGCGCTCGATCACAGCTGCCACCAGCCTTATATGCGGCCCCGATTCCGACGTCATGTATGAGAGACGGCATTGTAGCACGAGGCGCAGCAGACCGCGCACTCTTTCACAGCCGGCCGCTCCTCGGGGTTGGAGCTAGAAGGAAATGCCGTGCTTCTGACAGACCGACCGCACGAGCTGCTTGTTGCGGTCGTCGAGCTTTTCGTAGGCGCGCATGGCAGTGTCGGCATCACCAAGCGAGCACGAACAGATCGCAATGATCTGATAGGCATTGGGAAGGCCCGGTTTCGCCCGCAGCGCCCTGCGAGCCGCATCAATGGCCAACGCATACTGTCCGCCAAGCCACGCCTTCTGCGCCTGCTGGATCAGCCTGTCGGGGTCAGGAGCAGTCTCGGGCTGGGCAGGGACTGGAGAGGCGGGTTTTGACGAAGCCACCACAGGCTTGGGGCTTGCTTCCGGCCGCTTCGCCTCGGGGCGCGGGGTGGGCGCTGGTTTCGCCTCGGGGCGCGGGGCGGGCGCTGGTTTCGCCTCGGGGCGCGGGGCCGACTTCTTCGCAAGCGCGGCACAGCGCCCGATGATCCAATGTGCCGTCTTGTTGGCGCTGTCGACTTCGAGCACCAGTTCGGCTTCTTGCTTGGCTTCGTCACAGGCGCCCGAGCTGGCTTTGCCGGAGGCCGCATCCGTATGCAGCTTGATGTAGTCGGTACGGGCGGAAGTCTCCAGGGCGGATGCGCGTTCCTTGTAAACGCTGTTCGCCGGAATTTCACCTGACGTGCGCCGAACCGTCGGGAAGTCAGAACTCTCCGCGGCACCTTTCAAGGTGGCGAAGCGCTCTGCATTGGGCTTCTCGTCCTCGGCCAGCTTGCGCAGATCGGCTGCTTCGCTCGAATCAGGCGCCAGCGCAACCGCCTTATTGGCGGCGACGAGCATCTCATCCCATTTCTCGTTTGCCTGCGCCGCCTTGGCAGCCGTCATCAGATCATCCAGCGTCTCCGTGGGCGGGGGCGGCTCAGGCGCTGGCTGGGCGACCACCACTGGCGGCGGAGCCGGCGGTGGCGGTGGTGGCGAGCGGCGACCCGCCAGCACGAAGTAGGAAACCACGGCGAGAACCGCCATGGCGCCGATCACGAGCCCGTAGCTCTTGGCCTTGCTCGGGCGGCCGAACCTCGCGTCGGCATCACTTCCGCCCTCGCCGGTGACGAAGCGCAGTTGCACCTGCCCAAGCTCGATTTCGTCGCCCGACTTGAGCAAAACACGCTCGTGGTCGGTCCCGTTCACGCGTACGCCATTGGCGCTTTCAAGATCCACCGCGTAGTACTGGCCGCCTTCGCGGAGGAGGCGCGCATGGTGGCGCGAGATCGACTTGTGCTCGATGACGATGTCGTTCTCGGGCGTGCGTCCGATGACCAAGGACGGGCGGTCGAGAATGAACTCGCGCCCTTGCATGAATCGACCGACAATAACCAGCCGCGGTGACGCGGGCGTAGTCCCAGTCGCGGCGCCTGCTTCGGTCAGGCTGTGTATCGGGATCGTCGGTTGTGATTCGAGGGCATCGCGCACCTCGGCCGCTGGCGGCGGCGCTGCCGACGTACGCGCTGCAGGCGGGGCGGCTGCAGCCGGCGCATGGGCAACCGGAGCCACGCCCGTGGATGCGCTCGGTCGATCCTCTTTGATCGCCATCCGGTAATCGCCGATGATGATCATGTCACCATCTTTGAGCGGGGCGGGCTCCGCCAGAACCGTGCCGTTGAGCTTGGTCCCGTTGTAGCTGGAAAGGTCTTCGATCAGCAGCGCGCCATCGCGGCGCACCAGTCGCGCGTGATTGCGCGAGACGTTTTGCTCGCTCAGGCGGATGGTGTTGCCTTCTTTCCGACCGATCGTGATTTCGTCACGAATCAGCGGAACGACAACGCTCCTACCTTCGTCGTCCTCAATGAGGAGTTTCTGCATGGGGAGTACAACTGCCTCGCCGAGAATGACTCTAGCCGCAGCCTCTCTGGGGATCAAGCGCGCTCTGACAATCGACGACTACTTGATCAGGATCAGAGCGGCCCCGATCACAATGGCCATGCCTATGATGAAGGCGGCCACCACGACCGCGACGGCCAGATTCTTGTTCTCTTGCAGCTCGCGACGCAGATTGTAGGGTGTGATGAGCTCCCAGATGTAGTAGCCAATAATCAGAAGGGCGATTCCTGACAGGCCGAGAATCGATGCGTCAAGAACCAATCGCCAGAGCGGGACGGGCACCATGGGAGGCATGGTCTATAGACTCCTCAGTTCAGGGTAGGTGGTCATCAGATCCGTTTCGGTGAGGGAGTCTTCTGAATCGGCTGGAGTCCACACGACCTCGAGTCCCAGGAGGGCTTGGGCCGAGACGGCCCCAAGCTCGCCGAGCGCGGTCTCCAGGCCTTCGCGATCGGTGAACGCCCGCAC
>Ga0265330_10001576_pt1 | contig 13082 bp, 13 predicted proteins | sample 41919metaG_FD_202083 | JGI IMG/M metagenome (GOLD analysis project Ga0265330, IMG submission 202083) | Rhizosphere microbial communities from Carex aquatilis grown in University of Washington, Seatle, WA, United States - 4-19-19 metaG | ecosystem: Host-associated > Plants > Roots > Rhizosphere... | reverse complement strand
AAGCGGAAAAGTTTTTGGCGGAAACAAAGGGATAACGGGGTTATAGACATCATTTCGGCTCGGGCGTATAATTTACAATGCTATGAACAATGAACCGACAATCGGCGAAGTTAACAAAGCGGTCGGTGAGTTATCAGAGAAAGTTGATAGCGTTCTTGATGCTATTGGCGAATTTTCGACCAAGGTCGATCAACGTTTTGAGCGTATTGAATCGGATATAACAGGCATCAAGTCGGATGTATCCGGCATGAAATCGGATATAGTTGGTATTAAAAACCAGATGGTCACCAAGGCATATCTCGACGACAAGCTTATTGATTTAAAGGCCGATCTGACGGTCGTCATGCGCAAAGAGGACCATAAGCTCGAGGCCCTGACCAAGCTGTTGGCAACAAAGAAAGTCATCACCGACGCCGACGCCAACAGTATTTTGTCATTGGAACCGTTTCCGCAAAGGGTTTAAATGAAAATGCCGCCCCTGAGGCGGTATTTTTGTATATTGCGGATTGGGGGAGAAAGAGTTAAAGTTGGGACTTAGTCTTTTGTTAATGAACAACATACAATGGACAACATACAATTCTAGTCCCGTCCGGACGGAACCGGAGTTGTCCATCGTCCATTGTTCATTGTCTATCGAATATGAATACATACGACAACGCCTGTGAACAATTGAAATGCGCCGCTGCGATAATGAAGCTCGACCCGCGCGTGCTGGAACGCCTTAGCCGGCCGGATGAGATATTTGAATTCAAGATACCGGTCGTCATGGACGATGGAACCAATCGCGAATTTGAAGCTAATCGCGTGCAATGGAATAACGCCCGCGGGCCTTACAAGGGCGGCATCCGTTTTCATCCGCAGGTCGACCTCGACGAGGTCAAGGCGCTTGCGCTGTGGATGACGATGAAAACGGCGGTCGTCGGCATTCCTTTTGGCGGCGGCAAGGGCGGCGTGGCTGTTGATCCGAAGAAGCTTTCGGCAACCGAACTCGAAGCGCTTTCGCGCGGATACGTGCGCGCACTTTATCCGGCAATAGGGGAGACGCGCGACATTCCGGCCCCCGACGTCGGCACCGGCGGACACGAAATGGCGTGGATGGTCGATGAAATATCAAAACTTTCCAAGGAAAATACTTTTGGCGCTTTCACGGGAAAGCCGCTCGCGCTCTACGGCTCGGAGGGGCGCGGAGCCGCAACCGGGCAAGGCGGGTTCTATGTCCTCGATCAGTTGGTAGCAAAATTGAATTTGCGCGCGCCGCTCACGCGGATCGCGGTCCAAGGGATCGGGAACGTCGGACATCATTTTGCGCGGCTGGCTCAAGAGGCGGGATACAAGATCATCGCTCTATCGGACTCCAAGGGCGGAATTGTGAACGAAGGCGGATTGGATCCGGTCGAAGTGGCGGCGTGGAAAGAAGAACACGGAACGCTCGCCGGTTTCCCGGGCGCCCGGCCGATCACGAACGCCGAACTGCTTGAAATAAATTGCGACATTTTGGCTCCGGCCGCGCTCGAGGGCGTCATCACCGCCGAGAACGCGCCCCGCGTATCCGCGCGCGCGATCATTGAGTTGGCGAACGGCCCAACGACCGTGGAAGCCGAAGCGATTCTTACCGCCAAACATATCCCGATCGTCCCCGATATTCTTGCGAACGCCGGCGGCGTCACCGTTTCATATTTCGAGTGGGTGCAAAACCTGGCGCGCGTCTCTTGGTCTGAAGCCGAAGTACTCGCCAAGCTCGAGCCGATTATGGTCGAAAATTTCGACGCCATCTGGAACATTCACAGCGATCACAAGGTCGGTCTGCGCACCGCCGCCTATGTTCATGCGCTCGGACGCTTGGAAAAGACAATTTTGGCTCGGGGAGTTTGAATGAACGATGAACAATGAACGATGAACGATTCCGTATGGAAGAAGGGTATCATCAAAAACTGCGGAGATTGATGGATGAATATGTTCATGCAGTTTATGCGATCACAAGAAAATTTCCCAAAGAAGAAATGTACGGCGCGACATCGCAATTTCGTCGTGCGACGTTGTCGATTATTTTGAATTATATTGAGGGTTATTCGCGCGGACGAGATAAGGTTCATAAGAATTTTTTAGAAATATCTTTAGGATCATTAAAGGAATCAAAATATCTTGTTGAGTTTTGTTATAAGGAAGGATTCATGACTAACGAAGATTGTATTTATCTCGTAAAGAAGGTCGGAGAAATCGGGGCAATGTTATTAGGAACCTTGCGAAATCTATGAATTTATGGGAAAATTTCAATATTGAATTGTTCATAGTTCATAATTATGAATTTCGACCATCGCAAGATCGAGCCTAAGTGGCAAAAGGTTTGGGAGAAAGAAAAGACCTTCAAGAGCGAAGACGACTCTAAGAAGAAAAAATTTTACATCCTCGACATGTTCCCGTACCCGTCGGGAGCGGGTTTGCATGTGGGGCACCCGGAAGGGTACACGGCCACCGATATCCTTGCCAGGAAGCGGCGCATGGAGGGTTTTAACGTCTTGCACCCGATGGGTTGGGATGCGTTCGGACTGCCCGCGGAAAATTACGCCATTAAGACCGGCGTCCATCCTTCCATCGTCACCAAGCAGAACATCGATAATTTCCGCCGCCAGATCAAGGCGCTGGGTTTTAGTTATGATTGGGACAGGGAGATCAATACGACCGATCCGGAATACTACAAATGGACGCAATGGATATTTTTGAAACTTTTTGAACGCGGACTTACTTATGAGGCTGAGATGCCCATTAATTGGTGCCCGTCCGACAAGACTGGTTTGGCGAACGAAGAAGTCGTGAACGGCAAGTGCGACCGTTGCGGAACGCAGGTGGTGAAAAAACTTTTGCGACAATGGGTGTTGCGGATCACCGCCTACGCCGATCGTCTTGAGAGCGATTTGGACGGCCTTGATTGGCCCGAGCCGATCAAAATGATGCAGCGCAATTGGATCGGCCGCTCCGAAGGAACGGAGATCGGCTTCCGCGGGCAATGTGAAGAAACTGATGCGAAGACCTCGCTTGAATTCGACCTGCCGGTCTTTACGACGCGTCCCGATACGCTCATGGGCGTGACATATTTGGTCATGGCGCCGGAACATCCGTTGGTTGCCAAGATCGCAACGGCGAGTGAGCGCAAAGAAGTCGAGAAATACATAAAGCGAACGAGCGAGAAAAGCGACATGGATCGGACCGGCGAAGAAGGGGACAAGACAGGCGTTTTTACCGGCGCCTATGTGCGGCACCCCATCTCCGACGAAAAAATTCCCGTGTGGATCGCCGATTACGTTCTGCCGAATTACGGGACCGGCGCGGTCATGGGGGTGCCGGCGCACGACACCCGCGACTTTGCTTTTGCGCAAAAATACGGCTGCCAAATTAAGTTCGTCATTGCGCCGCCCTCCGGCGTTCCCCACGATGACAACGCCGCATACATCGAGCCGGGGGTAATGATCAATTCGGGCGAATGGAATGGAATGGCTTCCGACGATGCCAAGACGAAGATAACCGATGCGCTTGTTGCGGCGGGAAAAGGAAAAAGAACGGTCAATTATAAATTGCGCGATTGGCTTTTTTCCCGCCAGCGCTATTGGGGCGAACCCATTCCGATCATTCATTGCGCCAAATGCGGGAATGTCGCGGTGCCGGAAAACGAACTGCCGGTCAAATTACCGCAAGTTGAAAAATACGAGCCGTCAGGCACCGGCGAATCGCCGCTTGTTAACATCACCGACTGGGTAAATACCAAATGCCCCAAATGCCATGGCCCGGGGAAGCGCGAAACCAACACCATGCCGCAATGGGCCGGTTCGAGTTGGTATTATTTGCGCTACTGCGATCCGCATAACCATAAGCAATTTGCCACGAGCCACGCGCTAAAATATTGGCTGCCGGTCGACTGTTACGTCGGCGGCGCGGAACACGCCGTGCTTCATCTTTTGTATTCGCGTTTTTGGCACAAGGTTCTTTTCGATATGGGATTGGTGCCGGAAAATGAACCCTTCAAAAAATTGGCGAACCAAGGTTTGATCCTGGCCGAGGACGGAACAAAAATGTCAAAATCAAAAGGCAATGTGGTGAACCCCGACGAAATAGTCGAGCGTTTTGGCGCCGACGCCCTTCGTCTTTACGAAATGTTCATGGGTCCGTTTGAGGAAGCAAAGCCTTGGTCAACTGCGTCCATTATCGGCGTGCGCCGTTTTCTTGACCGCGTCTACGGGCTGTTGGAAAAAGCCGATAAAAAAGTCGAAGATCTCGCTTTGGAGCGCGAACTGCATCGCACGGTGAAGAAAGTCGGCGCCGACATTGAGGGTTTCAAATTCAATACGGCCATCTCGCAGATGATGATCTTTGTGAACGCCGCTGAAAAGCGCGATAAGATCAACGCCAATGTGCTGCGCGACTTTGTCAAACTTGTTTATCCTTTTGCCCCGCACATGGGCGAAGAGTTGTGGCACAAGCTGGGCGGGAAGCAGACGATCACTTTTGAAAGCTGGCCAGCCTACGACGAAGCGCTCACCGTCGAGAGCGAGATTGAGATGGTCGTGCAGGTTAACGGCAAGGTGCGCGACCGACTAACGGTACCGGCCGGACTTGCCAATGCCGATCTTGAAGCCCGTGCGCTGGCTTTGCCGAAGATTCAAGAATGGATCAAGGATAAAAAGGTCGTGAAGATCATCGTCGCCGGCGGAAAACTCGTTAATATCGTCGTGGTTTAAAATTTAACAACGCCGCTGAATTTTTTTTGGAACGCGCGTCGTTTCGCTTCTCGGGCGAAACGCGCTACGCTCGCCCCCGCAGAGCGGGGACTGCGCGGTGTTCCAAAAAAATTTCAGCGGCGTTGTTAAAAAAATGCGCTTATATCCGTTCGAAAAAATATCGTCGTCGCCTTCGCAAACGCTTCTTGTTTGGGCCGGGTCTTTTATGGTTGGCATTGTCGCGTTTACTATCTTCGCACCGACCGCTCACCCGAGCTGGGCGCTCGCGGCAACGCTCGGATGTTTTTCGCTTGCCGTTGTTTCGGGTTTTATCGTTAAAAACAAGAACGTGCGGCTTATGATCGTGGCCGGATTATTGTTTTTAACCGGCGCGGCCAGATATTTATCGGCAACGGGCGATCCCATCGACCTGCTCAAATATTTTCCCGCGCTTTCGGCAACAAAAGCGTGGCTTGTTGCCGCGGTGGGACGCATGATCCCCGAGCCGCATGCCGGATTCCTCGATGGATTGCTGGTGGGCGGCGGTGCGGGATCGCCTGCGCTCAAGGCCGCGTTTGTCGCCACCGGCACGGCGCATGTGATGGCGCTTTCCGGCTGGAACATTTCACTCATCAACAAGTGGTTGGGTAAGGTATTCCGGTTTATTCATATCAGTAAAAAAGCCGTTTGGGTTTTGACAACGGTTTGCGTCATCGTTTTTGTCATTATGACCGGCGCGGGCGCCTCGCTTGTGCGCGCGGCCGTCATGTCGATATTGACGACCGTCGCCCTTATGAGCGGCCGCCGTTCAGCCGGCGGTCGCACGGTTGCGTTTACCGCCGCGCTGATGCTTGCGGTCTCGCCCGGGATAATTACAACAGACATAGGTTTTTTGCTTTCGCTCGCGGCGATGTTGGGGCTCATCTATCTCTCCCCGTTCTTTGAACCGTTCGCCAAGCGCCTGCCTGAACAATATGACCTTCGCGGAACCGTGGCGGCGACGGCCGGCGCGACGCTGGCCACGCTGCCGGTTTCTCTGGTCGCGTTCGGGCAAACATCGCTCGTCGCGTTGCCGACGAATTTATTGCTGCTTCCGTTCGTCGCGCCGACCATGTTCGTCGGCTTTGTCGGCGCGCTCATTTCATCGCTTGTTCATTCGCTCACGGCCTTTTGCGGCGCCGTGACGATGATCTTCACTAATTATGATATTTCGCTCGTGACCTTGCTCTCCCGCGTGCCCGGCGCTTCGATCAACGGCTTGTCGTTCAATTTGTTCGCCGCCGTCCTCATGACCGTCGGCATGGTCTGGATGGTGGTGCGTCATTATGACGATATTGTTAAAAAAGAAAATTAATAATTTTGCGTTCACCTTGCTTGCCGGCGGCTCGTTGCTTTTTGGCATTCCGGCTCTTGAGCGCGCAATCGCGCCGCAACCGATCAAGGCGGCGCCCAACGAGATGACGCTCTCGGTCTTTGACGTCGGCCAAGGCGATTCCATTTTGGCGCAAGAGGGCGACAAGCAAATTTTGATCGACGGCGGCCCCGATAGTGCCGTGCTAGAGCGGCTTGGAAACGCGATGCCCGCGGGCGACCGCGAAATAGACCTTGTCATCCTCACGCATCCGCATTCCGACCATGTGAACGGTCTCGCGCAAGTTTTGTCGCGCTACAAGGTCGATAAGATATTGGCAACCGATGTTACGGCGCCGATCGCGTCGTTCCGCAGTTGGAAAGAACAGATCGCGCAAGATAAGATCGGCCTCGATGATCCGCAAAAAATAAAAACGGAAAAGGTCGGCGACATGGAATATGACGTTCTCTCCGCCGGCACCGAAGCCAAGATACGCGGGAGCGAACACGACGGCAATTCCGACGGTCTTAACGATTCATCGATCGTCGGCATGCTCAAGTTCGGCAGTCGTCGCTTCTTGCTCATGGGCGATGCGACCACGGTCGTCGAGGACAAGCTGATGGCCGCGGGCGACGATCTAAAAGCCGATTTCCTAAAGGTCGGGCACCATGGAAGCACTTATTCAACGAGCGAAAAGTTCATTGACGCGGTCTCACCCGCTTACGCGGCCACCTCGGTCGGCGCCAAGAATCCGTACGGCAATCCGGCCTGGCGCGTCATGCAACTTATTAAGAACAAAGGCATTGTCGGATATCGGACGGACGAGAACGGCACGGTCATGGCGCTAACCGACGGCCAGTCTTTACAAGTTGGCGCGGAGAGGGTACGATGAGGACTTGATAATGAACTATGAACAATAAACAATGAACAATTAAAGCTTCGCATTTATCTGATGGAATCGTTCATCGTTCATCGTTCATCGTTCATCGTTCATAAAAACATATGTTGGAAAAATCTCTCGTTCTCATCAAGCCCGACGGCGTCCAGCGCGGATTGATCGGCGAAATAATCGGCCGTTTTGAACGCGCCGGCCTTAAGATGACCGCCGTTAAAATGGTCCATGCCGCCCATGAGGACGTGGACAAGCATTATGCGCTCACCGAGGAATGGATGATGGGCGTTTATACCAAAGCCAAGGCCAAGTACGAATCGCTCGGCGAAAAGTTTCCGTTCACCGACCACAAGGCATACGGCAAATCGATCAAGGACGGTCTGGTGAATTTCTTGAAGTCGGCGCCGGTCATTGCCATGGTCTGGGAGGGCGAAAGCGCCGTCGCGCTCATCCGCAAGCTCGTCGGCGCGACCGAACCGGCCTCTTCGGCTCCCGGCACGATCCGCGGCGACCTTTCGCACGACAGTTATGCGCTTTCGAACAGCCAAAATCGCCCCATCCGCAACTTGGTCCATGCCTCGGGTAACGTAAAAGAAGCCGAATACGAAATTCCCATCTGGTTCACCGAGGTTGAACTGCATAAGTACGAGCATGTCAACGATCGTGTTCAATATGATCCGAGCTGGTTTTTGCCGAAAGAATAAAAACGAAGGGGACATGACCCTTCATTATAATATCGAAAAAATGAAGGGTCATGTCCCCTTCGTCTTCGGGTCGCGGGGGTTTTAGCGTGAATAGTTCGCGTTAAAACTCCTCGGCAAGACCGAGGCTTTTTCTTTTTCGGACCCTGACAATAAAGATAAGGAGTAATGAAATGAGCGAGATAAAAACGATCCTTTGCCACGCCGGCGATCAAGCGGCATCATTTCTCTTGAGCATTCTCGCCTCGAGCGATCTCAAGAACGATATTCGTCGGCGTTTGCTCTCGCGCGAAACGGTGAAGGACGGCGAAACGCCGCTCTATTATCGCCGGGTCGTCGAGTTGCGCCGCGTTGACGACGAAAAGGCGGTCGAGGCGGAAGTTGTCACACTGCTCCCGAATTCCATTGCCAAGGCGACCTTCCTGGAGCGCGCCAAGCTCAAGTATCCCGAAGTATTCTATGTGACCGTCATGAGCAACCACGGCGAGTGGCTTGACCTTGAGCCGAAAGATACGGTGAACAAGCCGTATGTCCTGATCGCGCCCGATAACAGATACTCCAGGATCAGCGGTTTTGACACGGCCCTGGTGCTTAACGATCTTCGCGGAACTTCTGCGGAAGATCCGTCGTTTTTGAATGCGGTGAACGATGGCGTGAAGGTCGTTGCCGAGCATGTTCTCGGTCCCAAACCCAAAACAAAGAAAAAGAACATGCGGCCCGATAACGCCGCGGAGGTGCAAAAATGAAAAACATGAAAACGCTTGTCGCTTGTTTTCGCCATGACGAGCTTGCCTGCGCCGCGCTCGCAAAGGCCTCGCAACTGGTCGAAGAAGCGCGCGGTGTAAGATACGGCGCTTGGAAACGCGAGGTCGGTTGCAGGGTCAGGCGCATCGATCAACCCGAAATGAACGAGCACACGGTCTATTTGGTGGGAGAATCGGGAATGAAGATGGACTCGTTCGAGCTGAACTACCAATGTTTGCCAGGGACCGGGATCATCGTCATGAGTTATGACTACGGCGCCAGGAATTTTCTGCTCGGCGAACTCAAACCGCGCGACTATTTCCGAGGCGTTCTCTCTCGCGAGAGCGATATCGCCGGGTTCCGCAAGCTCGTCATCATGAGCTGCGATCAGCGCTTAATGAGCTGTGAAAGCAGCTGGAAGATATTGGAGCGCAATGTGGCCGAAGCGGTTAATCGTGCGGCCACGGAGCCCGATTACGCCGCGGCTTTGTTCGTTCAGACCGCGGTCGTGAGAGAACGAAACGATCCGCCCGCCATTCCGACACCGTCTCCGAAGGCCGCCGAGGCCTGACGGAACAAAACATTCTCGAGGGGCAAGGTGCGTACGCGCCCTTGCCTCTTTTTTAAATTAAAAAAATTCACTTCATTATCGGGGCGACTGGAGTCTCCGCCCATCTCGCGCCGAAGCGGGATTGGGCGGATCCGCTCACGCTTTGCGATGAGCGGAGAACCTCTTAATCAACGTTTTGTCGGGGTGACTGGAGTCGAACCAGCAATCTCATGCACCCCATGCATGCGCGATGCCGCTACGCTACACCCCGACAAAAAGTTGATTGTCAATCTCATGCACCCCATGCATGCGCGATGCCGCTACGCTACACCCCGACAATATCGTGAATTTTTTATATCCTACTTCACTTTGAATGTTTCCGCAACGGTTTTCCCGGAAACGATGAAAGGCGGATCAAGTGCGGCGTCGAAGAGGCCGTTATTGTCGCCATCGGCATGGATCTCGGCGATGTAAGTTTTTCCGGCGACCACGGACGCGGCAACTTTCATGTCCGTCGTTTCAGGAAAAATAATGATGTTGCTCGCGCCGACGATCGAGTTGCTCGCCGCGTCGCGAATGACGACAAAGCCGTGGACGGGCAAAGCGACCTTGGCGACCGTGATCGTATCGCCCGCCGGCTGCGGCGAATCGACGGTAAGCGCCGGCACCGTACCGGCTTGTATGATCGGCGGGTTTTGTTTGGCCGCCGACCGGTTAGTTATTGTCTGCCTCGGCGAAACTTTGACGCTTGATCTGCTCAAGATCACGAGCGCGGCAATGAGGCCGATAAAAGCGACGGCAATGGCAATGATGGCTAGTTTGCGTTGCATATGATTGTTATGGACGATGAACTATGAACTATGAACGATTCCATCGGATAAATGCGAAGCTTTAATTGTTCATTGTTTATTGTTCATAGTTCATAAAATCGTCCTTCGCTCATTGTCCATAGTATATAACAAAAGACCGCCGATGGCGATCTTTTGACGAGTGTTATTTGGTTGCTTTGACAGCGGTCTTTTTGACCTTCTTGGTCGCCTTGATGCAAGCGGCGCAGAGCAGGACCTTTTCGCCGTCAACGCGGCGCGCCTGCAGGTTAACATTCTGGCGGCGCTTGGTGGCGATGTGCGAGTGGCTGCGGCTGACGCTGGTCATGAAGCCGCGCTTGCAGTTGGAACATTGTCGGGCCATATGAGTTGCTAGTTATGAGTTTTGAGTTGTTAGTAACGTAGACGAAAGATACCAGAGATTTGGTATTTGTGCAAGGGTTGATTCGTGGTACCTTGTAACTAACACCTAGTAACTCATAACTCGTCCCTCGTCATGCCGATTCAATTGCTTTCGCAAAACCCGCTTTATTTTGTCGTCTGGGTGGCGGCCATTCTTATCGCGCTGACTTTTCATGAATTTTCCCATGCCCTGGTCGCCAATTTTCTCGGCGATCAAACCGCCAAGCGCATGGGCAGGCTCTCGTTGAATCCGCTCGTGCACCTCGACCCGATCGGTTTTTTGGCGCTGGTCCTCATCGGTTTCGGCTGGGGCAAGCCCGTGCCATATAATCCGTACAATTTGCGCTATCCAAAGTGGGGAAGCACCTTCGTCGCCGCCGCCGGGCCCGTTTCCAATATTTTAATGGTCGTTATTTTTGGACTGGTTCTTAAATTCGTTTATCCGTTTTTGCCGGATGGAAATTTGCTTGTCGAATTCTTGGTTTTGCTCGTTGAATTAAATTTGATCCTCTGCCTTTTTAATCTCATTCCCGTGCCGCCCTTGGATGGCTCAAAGTTTTTGCTTTCGGCGCTTACCGCACCCAACCATTACAAGACCCGCTTTTTCCTCGAAACCCGCGGCCCTCTCCTGCTTCTCGGCTTCATTCTCCTCGACAGCCTCTCCGGCCTCAACATCCTCTCAACCATTTTTTCGCTTGCTGTTAATTTTACTTTGAGAGTGTTCGCGTAACGTTCCATCTTAATCAAAGGTATTGACAAATTATTAAAATTTTGTTATTTTTACGCGTTATTGTTGTTTTCACAGGCCTTTGAATTATGGAGGTTTTTACATGTCCGATCTTCAAATTCCCGTTTTTGGCCATGATGACCGATTGGCGCCGATGAGTGCGCGGCTTAAGGCCGGCGTCGAAAGGGCGCGTGGCGTTCTCGCGAACGAAAGCGCTTCCTGTTCCGTTCATACGCTTCGTCATGACCAGGGCGATGTCTTTCACGATCTGGTTGAATATGTCGAAGACGCCGCGCAAAGGTCGGTCGTCGACGCTTTCCCGATGGGTCGCATCATTCTGCCTTCGCGCACCGGCAAAACCGTGATCGCCGGAAAGTTCATCGGCGAAAGCGGTCTCACAGCCACTTTCTTGGTTCCGACGCGAACGCTTTTGGAGCAAGCGGTCAGCGATCTGCGGGTCGCGCTTCCGGGTGCGCCGGTCGGTTATTACTACAGCGACGGCAAAGAACTTGTCGCGCATGGCATCAATGTCATCACTTACCAAAGTCTGGTCGGTCTTTGGGGCGAACAAAATGAATTGCCGGCCCCGCTCGCCGAGTCGGCGTTGGTTTTTGCCGACGAAGGCCACACAACCATGTCCGCCTTGCGAATGACGGCGCTTCTTAAGGGGTTTGACCCGTCCGCGCCGCGCATCGCCATGACAGCAACGCCCGACTACAGCTTTGAGCGGGCTCTGGGTCGATATTTCCCCGAGCTCATTCATGAACTCACGCTCGCCGAAGCTATGGATCTCGATCTGCTTGCCTCGGTCAGGGTGTGGGTTTATGAGGTTGATGCCGACGCTTCCAAGGTGCGGATGGTCGCCGGAAGTTACGACAACGGCGAGATCGGGGAGATCATGTCAGCGGCGCCGTTCTTCAAAATGGCCCATGTGATCAGATACCATTCGGACAATATCGACCGCTCGGCGCTCGTTTGTTGTTCTTCGCGCCAGCAAGCCGCCGATCTCTTGGCCTATCTGACCAAGTTCCGTCCGAAGGATCGGCCCGCACCGGTGGTGGTCGACAAGGATACGGAGCGAGACGAACGTGTGAGGATCAAAGCCGCTTACGAAAGCGGTGAGATCGATACTATCATCAACGTTCGTGCGATGATCCTCGGCTAGAACTCGCCGCGCTGCAAGTTGTTGATCGACCTGTCGCCGTCGACCTCGTATGTTCTCGCCATGCAAAAGTATTTCCGGCCGATGACCAAGTGGGGAAATCGCGAAGCGCGCATTTGTCTGCTCATGCCATCGAAGTTGCCGAAAGTACCGCTTCTGCCCACGGACTTCTTCCTTTACGGGAACGGCGATTATCAGAGCGGCGAGCTTATCGCGCCAGCTAACAAAGAAGGATCGAAAGATCGCGGGGATCACGTCCTCGGCAATGGTAACCTTATCGCCGGCGTTTCGCTCAAGAGCCGGATCGTGCTCTCGCAAAAGTTCGAATTGCCCAAGCTCGATCCTAACGATAGCGAGTCGGTCAAGTCCGTTTGCTTGTCGAATCCCGCGATCAAGGAGGAGAAGATATGCGGCTATCAGCGCTTCCGCTGGCTATACTTCAACCACGACCTGTTCAAGGGGCATGGTTGGCAACTGCTGCGTTTCTTGGGCGTGACCTCGGACAAGAACAAATACCTGGCCTTCATGGCCAAGATGTTCGCCGAAGCCGCTTCCGATCATTTCATGAGTATTGTTTCCGGACACAACAGGGAACGGGACGCAGAGACAAGCTGTTATGAGGATGCCGCTTTTCTCATCAATCGTATCTGCAAGCATCAGGGTATCGATGCGGACGATCGGAACGGTTTGCGGATGCTGGGTTGGGCGCTAACCTATCCGCTTGATAACGAGTCTCCTGAGGATCTGGCATGTAAAAGCGAGCTACGTCGCGATCTGCTTAGTACGCTTTCGACACTCACGCCAAAAAGAGAGGGGGTCTTGCGTCTTGAATACGGGATCGATGGCAAAGAATTTGATCAGTCATCGATCGCCGCGCGCCTCAAAATACCTAGCAGAAGCGGCGTTTCTGGGCACAAGAAACGCGCGATGGAAAATATGAGGCATCCGACCAGGGCGAAATACCTTAAGGTGTATCTGGAAGCGTAAGCGTCAATTCTGGCCGCAACCCCTCCGTGG
>Ga0265330_10001573_pt1 | contig 13096 bp, 10 predicted proteins | sample 41919metaG_FD_202083 | JGI IMG/M metagenome (GOLD analysis project Ga0265330, IMG submission 202083) | Rhizosphere microbial communities from Carex aquatilis grown in University of Washington, Seatle, WA, United States - 4-19-19 metaG | ecosystem: Host-associated > Plants > Roots > Rhizosphere... | reverse complement strand
AGGGTGCATGGAATCCAATTTCGAGCCCGTGATGTCGGGTCAACCGGCGGCGGCAACGCCGCCCGTCATCGACGTTGCCGCAGTCGACACGAGCCGTGTCCTGCGCAACACCTACTGGCTTCTGGCGCTTTCGCTGCTGCCGACCATCGCCGGTGCGCTCGCCGGGATGCAATTCAACTTCATTGCGCTCTTCAAGGCGGCGCCGATCATGACGCCGCTCCTGATGTTCGGCGCGATGCTGGGGTCGCTCTTCCTCGTGACTCGGCTGCGCAACAGCGCGGCGGCGGTGCCCGCGCTTTTCGCATTCACGTTCATCGCTGGGCTGATGCTGACGCCGATCCTCACCGTGGCGGCGGGGCTGCGCAACGGGGGGCAGCTGGTCGCGCTTTCCGGCGGCCTGACGGCCGCGGTGTTCTTCGGACTCGCGGCCTACGCGACGACGACGAAGCGCGACTTCGGCTTTCTCGGCCGGTTCCTGTTCATCGGCACGTTGCTCCTGCTCGTCGGCTTCCTGGTCAGCATGTTCCTGCCGATCCCGACGCTGACGATCACGCTGTCGGCCATCGCCGTGCTGCTGTTCTCGCTGTGGCTGCTGCACGACCTGAGCCGCATCGTCACCGGCGGCGAGACGAACTACGTGATGGCGACGCTCTCGCTCTTCCTCGACATCTACAACATCTTCGTCAACCTGCTGAGCCTCCTGATGGTATTCGCGGGTAACCGCGACTAGGAAGCGCTAGGCGAAGAGGTTGAGCGCGGCGTCGAGGCCGCAGTGATTGATCGCGTACCTCGCCTGCGCCCGGACCACCGGGTTCGCGTGGTACGCGATCGACACGTCGGCCTGCCGGAGCATCGGCAGGTCGTTCGCGCCGTCGCCGATCGCGACGACGATTCCGCCCGGCTTCACGTGCCGCGCGCGCATCGCCGCGAGGCGGGACGCCTTTTCGCGCGCGTCGATCACGGGCTCGGCCACCGCTCCGGTCAGCCGACCCTCCTGAACCAGCAGCGTGTTCGCCACGGCGTCGTCGAAGCCGAGTCGCTCCTTCAGCCGGTCGGTGAAGTACGTGAAACCGCCTGACACCAGCAGCGTCTTCGCACCCGCGGCCCTGAAGCCGGCAAGCATGCGTTCCGCGCCGGGGGAGAGTGCCAGCCGCTCGTCGTAGACGCGCGCAAGCGCCGCGACGGGCAGGCCCGCGAGCAGCGCGACCCGCCGCGTCAGGCTTTCCCGGAAATCGATGTCGCCGCGCATCGTTGCCGCGGTGATCGTCGCCACCTCGGTCTTGATCCCCAGCATGTCGGCGATCTCGTCGATGCACTCGATCGTGATCAGCGTCGAATCCATGTCGATCGCGACGAGTCCGACGCGCGCGCGGGTGAGGTCGGGCGGGACCAGCGCGTGGTCGATCCCTGCGGACGCGCACAGCAGCGCGACGCCGTCCTCGGTGCGCACGCGGGACAGCCGGTATGCCTGCTGGCCGCCGCCGTCCAGTACCGCAATCCCCTGCGCATCGACCAGCGACACGATCGCCGCCAGCGCGTCCTGCGCGATCGACGGCGCCTGTATGACGAGATCCATGGCAATCGGCCGGGAGGCGGCGCGTTGCGCTGGCGCGCGGATGCGCCGGCGCGCTAGGCGCGCGGCTTGACGCGCCGCGCGCACTCCTGCGCGCGCTCGCGCGCCGTCGCGATGTCGGGGCCGTTGGCGAGCGCCACGCCCATGCGGCGCCGCTTGTACGAATCCGGCTTCCCGAAGAGGCGCAGGTCCGAATCCGGGACGGCGAGCGCGTGGGCCACATCCTCGTAGTGGATGCCGCGCCCTTCGACGCCGCCGTAGATCACCGCCGACGCCCCGGGCGCCGTCTGCCGCACGTCGACCGGCAGCCCGAGGATCGCGCGCGCATGAAGCTCGAATTCGTTCTGCCGCTGCGTGCACATCGTGACCATCCCGGTGTCGTGCGGCCGCGGACTCACTTCCGAGAACCAGACGTCGTCGCCCTTGACGAACACCTCGACGCCGAAGATGCCGCGTCCGCCGAGCGCCGTGGTCACCTTCGCGGCGATGTCGCGCGAGCGCTCCAGCGCGCGCGCCGACATCGGCTGCGGCTGCCACGACAGGACGTAGTCGCCGTTCACCTGCAGGTGGCCGATCGGTTCGCAGAAATGCGTCTGCACATCGCCGTTCGCATCGAGCGCGCGCACGGTGAGCAGCGTGATCTCGTAGTCGAAATCGATCAATCCTTCGACAATGACGTGGCTGCCGCGCACGCGCGCCGCGCTCTCGGCGTACTGCCACGCACCCGCGACTTCGCCGTGCGCCCGCACGACGGTCTGTCCCTTGCCCGACGAAGACATCACGGGCTTCACGACGCACGGGTACCCGATCCCGCCCTTGCCTTCGATCGCCGCGAGGAGCGCTGCCTCGCTTTCCGCGAAGCGATACGACGACGTCGGCAGCTCGAGTTCCTCCGCGACGAGGCGGCGGATGCCCTCGCGGTTCATCGTGAGCTGCACGGCGCGCGCCGTCGGAATCACCTGCGCGATGCCGTCGCGCTCGATCGACACGAGTGCATCGGTGGCGATCGCCTCGATCTCGGGCACGACGAGGTGCGGCCGCTCCTGCTCGATCAGCCGGCGCAGCGCCGGTCCATCCGTCATCGCGATGACGTGCGCGCGGTGCGCGACCTGGTGTCCCGGTGCATTGGCATAGCGGTCCACCGCAGTCACCTCGACGCCGAGACGCTGCAGCGCGATGACGATTTCCTTGCCGAGCTCGCCGCTGCCTAGCAGCATCACCCGGGTGGCGGACGGGGAGAGCGGAGTACCGATGTTCATGGGGGGACGAAGCCTTCGACGCCTCGGGGAGGCGTGGGGAAGCGACTATTTTACCAGTGGCCGGACGAATTTGCTGCACTGCACACAGCCGCCGATCCGAAGGCCGGGACGCCCGGCGGCGCGCACGTCCGCGCGGGCGTCAGCGCCTGGATTTCGGCTTCCGCGCCTTGTCGTGGCGCGCCAGCGGCTCGCTGTAGGTCGGCCGCGCCGGCGGGGCATCGGCCGGCAGCTCGTCGGCAAGCATGAAGTCGATCTTCGTCGATTCGAGGTCGACCCGCGCGACCTTCACGCGCACACGGCCGGCCAGCTGGAACACGCGGCCGCTGCGCTCGCCGATCATCGCGTGGCGGCCGGCGTCGAAGTGGAAGTAGTCGCGCCCGAGTTCGGTCACGTGGACGAGCCCGTCGATGTTGAGCTTGTCCAGCGTGACGAAGATGCCGAAGCTCGTGACGCCGCTGATGGTTCCGCCGAAAGTCTCGCCGACCTTGTCCTGCATGAAGTAGCACTTCAGCCAGTTCTCGACGTCGCGCGTCGCCTCGTCGGCGCGGCGCTCGGTCTGCGAGCAATGCGTGCCGAGCTCGGCCCAGCTCGAGCCGGTCGGCCGGTACTGCGTCTTCGCGAGCACGGCCTTGATCGCACGATGGACGAGCAGATCGGGGTAGCGGCGGATGGGCGACGTGAAATGCGCGTACGCCTCGTAGGAAAGCCCGAAGTGACCGACGTTGTCGGGGCGGTACTGCGCCTGCTGCAGCGAGCGCAGCAGCACCGTCTGCAGCAGCGCATAGTCGGGCCGGTCCTTGATGCGGATCAGGAGCTTCGCATAGTCGGTCGCGGTGGGGCTGTCGCCGCCGGGAAGCGCCAGCGCGCAGCTCGCGAGGAAGTCGCGCAGGGCGGCGAGCTTCTCGGGGGTCGGTCCCTCGTGGACGCGGTACAGGGCGGGGTGGCCGTTGGCCTGGAGATACCCAGCGGTGCAGACGTTGGCTGCGAGCATGCATTCCTCGATCAGCCGGTGCGCGTCGTTGCGCACGACCGGCACGACGGCGACGATCTTGCCGTTGACGTCGAACTCGAGCTGCATCTCGATGCTGTCGAAGTCGATCGCGCCGCGCGCCTCCCGGGCCGTCTTCAGCGCGTGATAGAGCGCGTAGAGATCCTCGAGCTGCGGCAGGAGCGCCTTGATCTCGCGCGGCAGCTTCGCGCCCTTCGCCGACAGCGCCTCCCAGACCTGCGTGTAGGTGAGTCGCGCCCGCGAGTGCATCACCGCCGGGTAGAACTTGTAGCCCTTGATCTTGCCGTCGGCGCCGACCTGCATGTCGCAGGCCATGCACAGGCGGTCGACCTGCGGCTTCAGCGAGCAGAGCTCGTTCGACAGCGCTTCCGGCAGCATGGGGATCACGCGGCGCGGAAAGTAGACCGAGGTGCCCCGCTCGCGCGCGTCGTGATCGAGCGCGTCGCCGTCGCGGACGTAATGCGACACGTCGGCGATCGCGACGATCAGCCGGAAGCCCGAACCCGAACGTTCGCACCAGACGGCATCGTCGAAGTCCTTCGCGGTCTCGCCGTCGATGGTGACGAGCGGCAATGCGGTGAGGTCGATGCGGCCCTTGTAGTCGGCCGAGCGCACTTCATGCGGCAGGCGCTCGGCCTGCCGCACCGCGGATGCCGTGAATTCGTGCGGCAGGTCGTGCTTGCGCAGCGCGATCTCGATTTCCATGCCGGGATCGGTGTAGCTCCCCAGCACCTCGACGACGCGGGCGATCGCTTCGCGCTGCGGCGACGGCTGCTCGACGATCTCGACCATCACGACCTGTCCGGCCTTGGCGCCGCCGCGGCCGTCGGGGGGCACCAGCAGGTCCTGATTCACGCGGCGGTTCTCGGCGACGGCGAACCAGACGCCGTGCTCCTCGTGCAGGCGCGCGACCAGCGTGCGATTGGCATGCTCCAGCACGTCGACGATCTCGCCTTCGGGCCGGCCGCGCCGGTCGGTGCCGATCCGCCGCGCGGTGACGCGGTCGCCGTGCAGCACCTTGTGCATTTCGTGCGGGCCGAGGAAGAGGTCGGCCGTGGCGTCGTCGGGCACGAGGAAGCCGAAGCCGTCGGGATGGCCCTGCACCGTGCCGGTGACGAGTGCCAGCTTCGCCGCGACGCAGAGCTCGCCCTTGCGATTCAGCATCAGCTGGCCGTCGCGCTGCATGGCCGCGAGCCGGCCATGGAACGCCTCGCGCGCGATCGGCGGCACACGCATCGTGCGCTCGAGCTCCGCCGGCGGCATCGGCACGCCGGTGTCCTCCAGCGCCGCCAGGATCGCGACGCGTGAGGGCAGAAGGTCGGGATCGATGTCGCCGCCGCGGTGGCGCTCGGCGTCGCGTGCGCCCTTGCGCGGCACGGGCGTGGCCTTCGGCGCGGATCCGCGCGCGGCGGCTGCAGGGGCCGGCGCGGACGCGCGGCTCTTGGAGGTTGCGGAGGGGCGCCGGGGCGTTTGCGCGGGCGCGCGCTTCTGTTTCGGGGAGGTGGGCTTTTTTGACAAGTAAGTGGTTGAATCGTAAAATTGCAGGTTGCGGTCGCCCAGGTGGCGGAATTGGTAGACGCACTAGGTTCAGGTCCTAGCGGTGGCAACACTGTGGGGGTTCGAGTCCCTTCCTGGGCACCAAGACGCGCAAAAACGCAAGTATCGCGCATTCGCAGTGACAACGCCCGCTCGCGCGGGCGTTTTGTTTGGTGGCCTCCGGAAACGCGGATGCACGCGACTGCCCTGGAAACGGTATTCGCTGCGCGTACGGGCGCCGCGTCGTGCGCGCGGGCACTCGGACCTATCGCAAAATGAGGCGAACGACCCGAGTGCTCCAGTTCCAAAACGAGTTGCCAAATGCGAGCGAGGACACGAAAGCGGAAGCTTCAGTGCAGGCTAACGCGAGCATCGCGAGCGTTAAGCCGCGGGGCGGCGGCCGAAACTACAAAGCAATCGGGCCGCGCAGCCGATTTTTCTAGTGGATGAACTTGCCGTCGTGGCCGATCATCGACAGGTCCACGTACTGCGACCCGTTGTGATTGTCGGGCGCGAAGCGCACCAGGAATCCGCCGATCTCGAGATTGGACATCGACTCCATTGCCGCGATGAATTTTTCGCGCGTCAGGTCCTTGCCGGTGCGCCGCAGGCCCTCGACCAGGACCTTTGCTGCGATGTATCCCTCGAGGCTCGAGAAATTCACGTCGAAGCTGTTCGCGCGCTTGGCGAGGTCGAGGTATTCCTTGACGATCGGCGTCAGCGGGCTCCACGGGAACGGGACGACCTGCGAGATCAGCACGCCGTAGCCCTCGCTGCCGAGGGCCTCGGCGAGCGCCTTGCTGCCGACGAACGACACGTTGAAGAACGACGAGATGCTGCCTTCCTTCTTCATCTGCTTCACGAATTCCGCGACCGAGGTGTAGGCGGAGATCATCACCGTCGCCTCGGGCTGCGCCGCGTTGATCGTCTTCACCGCGTCGGCGACCGCCGTGGTGTTGCGCTCGACAGTGCCGAGCGCCGCGATCTGCAGGTTGCGCTTGGCCATCGCGCGCTTCATCCCCTCGAGACCTGCCTGGCCGTAGGCGTCGTTCTGGTAGAAGACGGCGATCTTCCTGACGCCCGTGCGCGTCAGGTGATCGACGATGCGTTCGGTCTCGTCGTAATAGCTCGCGCGGACGTTGAAGATATAGCGGTTGAACGGCGCGCGCAGCAGCTCGGCGCCGGTGAACGGCGCGACGAACGGCACGCGCGCCTCGGTGAAGATCGGCAATGCCGCCGCGCTGGTCGGCGTGCCCACGTAGGCAAAGAGCAGGAAGACGCGGTCCTGCTCGATCAGCTTCTTCGTGTTCTCGGCGGCCTGCTTCGACTCGTACTTGTCGTCGAGCGACTTCATCTCGATCCGGCGGCCGTTGACGCCGCCGGCGGCGTTGACGTAGTTGAAGTAAAGCTTGGCGCCGTCGCGCATCTGGATGCCGAGCTGCGCGGCGGGGCCGGTGAATGCCGCGGATTGACCGATCAGGATGGTGGTCGGCGTCACGCCGTCCTGAGCGTGCGTACCGCCGGCGATTGCCGCGAAGGCCGCGAATATCACGGCAACGCGCTGCAAGAGTGATTTCATCGTCATTTCCCTCTCGAGCCGGGTCGGCAGGGTGGCACGTCCCGGTCTTCAATCTGGTATGCGATTCGGCCGCCGCGACCACCCGCTGTCGGGCGCCGCGCGGGTGCGTCGCGACCGCTTCGGACGCAACGACCATGCGCAGCGTAGCGCCGCAGCGTTGCCTAAGCAATATTCGCGCCGCGATTTCGGTGCAATCGTGCCGCACCTGTCGCAAATCGGTGCGGGATCGTCGCCGTCAGCGCTTGACGGGCAGCGTTCCGAGCCGCGCCTTCAGCCCTGCGGGCCGCATCGTGTCGTAGACCTCGAACGGCTGGTGGATCCAAGGGTTTTCCGCCAGGTACTCGACATGGAAATCCGGCGGGCAGACCGAGCACGCCTTCCACCAGACGACGGCGGTCTTCTGCTCGCGGATGTGCGGGAAGCGCAGCGGCAGCGCCCTGGCCACCGCCTCCAGCGTGTGGCCGGAGTCGACCATGTCGTCGACCAGCAGGATGCGATCGCCGAGCCCGGGCGAGCTCATCGTCATGTGCTCGGCGATCACGAGCTCGCCGCGCAGCGTGCCGCCTTCCGCCGTGTACGAATGCGTGGACAGGATCGCCAGCGGAATCTCGAAGATGCGCGAGAGCACGTCGCCGACACGCAGTCCGCCGCGCGCGATGCACACGATCTGGTTGAATGGCCAGCCGGATTCGTGGATCGTCAGCGCGAGCCGTTCGATCAGCGTGTTGTACTCGTCCCAGCTGACGTCGAGGTCCGCCATCGCTGCCGCGCTCAGTGGAACGGGTGGTGCATGAGAATCGTCTCGGCGCGGTCGGGGCCGGTCGAGACCATCGCGATCGGGACGCCGGTCAGAGCTTCGATGCGCCGCAGGTACGCGCGCGCATTCGCCGGCAGCGCGTCGAACGACGCGACCCCGACGGTGCTCTCGCTCCAGCCGGGCATCGTTTCGTAGACGGGAACGCACTCGGCGACCGCGTCGGCGCCCGACGGCAGCAGCGCGAGCGGCTTGCCGTGCACGGTGTAGCCCGTGCAGAAGCGCACCTCCGGCAGCCCGTCCAGCACGTCGAGCTTGGTGATGCAGAGTCCGGTCACGCCGTTGAGCTGCAGCGAGCGCGCGAGCGCCGGGATGTCGAGCCAGCCGCAGCGGCGCGGCCGTCCGGTGACGGAACCAAACTCGTTGCCGCGCTTGGCGAGGCCGGCGCCGATGTCGTCGGTGAGCTCGGTGGGGAAGGGGCCGGTGCCGACGCGCGTCGTATAGGCCTTCGCGATGCCGAGCACGTAATCGAAGAAGTCGGTGCCGATGCCCGCGCCGGTCGCTGCCGCGCCGGCGAGGCAGTTCGACGACGTCACGTAAGGATACGTGCCGTGATCGATGTCGAGCAGCGCGCCCTGTGCGCCCTCGAACAGCAGCGAGTCGCCGCGCTTCCTGGCGGCCTGCAGCAGCGCGGCCACGTCGCCGATCATCGGCGTGATCGCGTCGGCCAGCGCCATCGTGTCGTCGCGCGTCTTCGCGAACGGCACCGGCGCGCACTTGAAATAGTGCGTCAGCACGAAGTTGTGGTATTCGAGCAGCGCTTCCAGCTTGGCGGCGAAGCGGTCGGGGTACAGGAGGTCCTGCACGCGAATGGCCCGCCGCGCGATCTTGTCCTCGTACGCGGGACCGATGCCCCGGCCGGTGGTACCGACCTTGGCGTCGCCCATCGCGCCTTCGCGGGCCTGGTCGAGCGCGACGTGGCAGGGGAGCACCAGCGGGCACGCGGGCGAGATGGACAGCCGGCTTTTCACGTCGATGCCCGCGGCCTCGAGCTCGCCGATCTCCTGCATCAGTGCCGTGGGCGAGAGCACGACGCCATTGCCGATGTAGATGGCGACGCCGGGGTGCAGAACACCCGAAGGAATGAGCCGCAGCACGGTCCTCCTGCCGGCGACCACGAGCGTGTGACCGGCGTTGTGTCCGCCCTGGAAGCGGACGACGCCCTGCGCGTGCTCGGTCAGCCAGTCGACGACCTTGCCCTTGCCTTCGTCCCCCCACTGGGTGCCGATGACGACGACGTTCTTTCCCATTGCTGCTGCCTTTCCGGATGCGTCAGCGCGGATCCGCTGCAAGGCGCCGCGGCGCGGCGCCCGGCAATGCACCGGCGATGAACGGGGAGTCGGGTCCGCCGCGCCGACCCGCGCATGGCGCGGCGTCGATGCGGCACGTGATCAAGCGTTCCCTGGCCTTGTGGCTTCGGCGCGTCCCTGCACCGACGCGAGTTGACGAAGGTCGAGCGTGAATCCGGTGGCCGGGCGGGCGCGGCCGAATGCCTTGCCGATGCCGTCGTAGCGGCCGCCGTTGCCCACGGCGATCGATTCGCCGGCGGTGAACACGGAGAAGATCACGCCGTTCTGGTAATGATAGCCCCTGAGGTCCGCTAGATCGACGTGCAGCGCGTCGACGTGCGGCTCGGTCGAGCGCACCAGCGCGTCGATCGCGTCGAGCGCGTTGCCGATGGCCGGCGTGTCGGGAAGGCGCGCCCGCGCCGCCGCGATTACGTCGTTCGCGGGCCCGTAGAGCGTCGGCAGCGCGTTGAAAGCGTCGCGCCATGCGGCCGGGAATTTGGTCGCGAGCTCGGCGACAGCGGGGATGTCCTTGTTGCGCAGCGCCCGGAAGAGCCCCGTGTCCTCGCCCGTGCCGGAAATTCCCGCGCCGGCGGCGAGCGCGCGATAGACGCCGACGTGGCCGAGGTCGAGGTGCAGCGCGCGCACGCCCGCGGTGCCCAGCGAGGAGAGGAGGAGTCCGACGACTTCGCGGTCGCCTTCGATGCCGGGCTCGCCGAAGAGCTCCGCGCCGATCTGCAGGATCTCGCGCGTCTTGGCGCTCGTCCCCGGCATCGTGTGCAGCACGCTGCCCGAATAGCAGAGGCGCGTGACGCCGGGTTCGTTCAGGAGATGCGCGTCGATGCGCGCGACCTGCGGCGTGATGTCGGCGCGGACACCGAGGAGGCGCCCCGACATCGGGTCGACCACCTTGAAAGTCGCGAGGTCGAGGTCGCGGCCCGTTCCCGTCAGCAGCGAATCGAGGTGCTCGACGAGAGGCGGCTGCACGAGCCGGTAGCCGTGCGCGCGGAAATGGTCGAGCACCGTGCGGCGCAGCGCCTCCACGCGCTCGGCTTCGCCGGGCAGGATGTCCTCGATGTACTCGGGAAGGATCCACTCACGCATGGCGCAGCAGGAGGTAGGCGGCGAGGCCGGTCAGGATGGAGCCAAGGCCGATGAAGCGCAACTGGCCGTCCGTGAGCTCGGTGATCCTGCGAAAGCTGTCACGCCAGAGCCGCGGCGCCGCGAACGGAAGGGCGCCCTCGATCACGAGCACCAGCGCGAGCGCCGCCCACAGTGAATCCGGCACGCCAGACGCTCCCCGTCGCGATTCCGGCGCGCGCTACTTCGACGGCTTGGCGGGGTTGCCGCCCTGACCGCGGAAATAGCGGAAGAACTCGCCGTTCGGATCGAGCACCATCACGTCGCTCTTGCCGCGGAATGAGGCCTTGTATGCCTCGAGGCTGCGATAGAACGCGTAGAACTCCGGATTGGCGCCGTAGGCTTGCGCATAGATCGCGGCGGCCTTGGCGTCGCCTTCGCCCTTGAGCTTCTGCGCCTGCCGGTAGGCGTCGGCGAGAATGACTTCGCGCTGGCGATCGGCGTCGGCTCGGATCTTCTCCGAATCGGCCTGGCCATTCGAGCGCAGCTCGTTGGCCACGCGCCGCCGCTCGGATTCCATCCGCGAATACACGGGTCCCGTGACGTCGGGAGGAAGCTCGACGCGGCGCAGCCGCACGTCGACGATCTCGACGCCGAACGTCTTGGCGTCGATGTCGGCCTTCTGCCGCGTCGTCGCCATGATCTTGTCGCGCTCGGTCGAGATGACCTCGTGCACGGTGCGCTTGTTGATTTCCTCGCGCAGGTTCGAGCGGACCGTGTTCGAGAGGCGCTGCCGCGCGACTTCCTCGTCGCCCTGCTGCATGCTGACGTAATACTGCTTCGCGTCGGTGATCCGCCACAGCACGAAGTAGTCGATCAGGAGCGGCTTCTTCTCCGACGTCGTGATGCGGTCGGGCTCGGGGTTGTCGAGCAGCAGGATGCGCTTGTCGAAGAACTTCACGTTCTGAACGAGCGGCACTTTCGCATAGAGACCGGCTTCGGGCTGGGTCTCGACGATCTCGCCCAGCTGGAACTTGATCGCGTACTTTGTCTGGTCGACCGTGTAGAGCGACTGCGACGCAACGAGCAGCAGCGCGACCACGAGCGCAAGGACGGGCATCGCGAACTTCATCGCGCGTCTCCCTCGCGTTCACGGTTGCGCAGCGCGTCGCGCGAGCGCCCGGCGTCCGGCGCGGCGGCGGGCTCCGGCGTCGCCGCCGTCGTCGCAGAGCGCGGCACCGTGACCTCGGTCGCCGCCGATCCCGGCGCTCCGCTCTGCTGCATCAGCTTGTCGAGCGGAAGATACAGCAGGCTGTTGCCGGCCTTCTGGTCGACGAGCACCTTGCTCGAGCTCGACAGGATCGTCTGCATCGCGTCGAGGTAGAGGCGCTCGCGCGTGACGCCCGGGGCCTTCGAGTACTCGACGAGGATCTGCCGGAAGCGCGACGCGTCGCCTTCAGCCTTCTGCACGACCGCAGCAAGGTAGCCGTTGGCTTCCTCGAGCAGGCGCGATGCGTTGCCGCGCGCACGGGGCACGACGTCGTTGGCGTAGGACTGGCCTTCGTTGCGGAAGCGGTCGCGATCCTGGCCGGCCTTGACCGCATCGTCGAACGCCGCCTGCACCTTGTCGGGCGGCTGCACGCTCTGCAGCGCGACCTTCTGCACCTCGATACCGGTGTTGTAGCGATCGAGCATGTCCTGCATCAGCTTGCGCGCGGATTCCGCGATCTGCTCGCCGCCTTCGTAGAGGCCGAAGTCCATCTTGGCCTTGCCGACCACTTCGCCCATGGCGGTCTGCGCGACGTACTGGACGATCTGGTCGGGCTTCCTCACCTGGAAGAGATAGGCTTCCGCGCTCTTGAGGTTGTACTGCACCGCGAACTGGATCTCGATGATGTTCTCGTCGTCGGTCAGCATCAGCGCTTCGTTGTCGCGCTTGTTCTTTGCATTGCCGCGATAGCCGACCTCGACCCGGCGCGACGTCGAGAAATCGACGACTTCGACGGCTTCGATGGGGAAAGGCAGGTGCCAGCGCGCGCCGGGCTGCGTGGTCTCGGTGTACTTGCCGAATTTCGTGACGACGCCGCGGCGGCCTTCGTCGACGATGTAGAACCCGCTCGCGGCCCATACGAGGACGATCAGCGCGACCAGGATGCCGGCGCCGGAGAGCGGCAGCCCGGTGCGTCCGGGACCGGAGCCGTCGGGGCCGGGCTCGCCCTGCGGGCCCTTGATGCCGAAGAGCTCGCGGACCCGGCGCGTGAAGCTGCGCCAGATCTCGTCGAGATCAGGCGGGCCGCTGTTGTTGCCGCGCTTGCCCCACTGGGGATCGTTCAGCGACATGGGACTCGAATGCGCAAAGGGTGCCTGGGGAATGCGTTGGCCGGATGCGCCCTCAGGCGTCGAGGGCCGGAACCGTATCAGCGCCGGCGTGCGCGGCTCTGGCCGGGAAGCGCAGCGCGAGCGCGTCGCGCAGATCGGTGCAGCCCGCGCCGGTGAGCGCGCTCAATCGAACGGCGGAAATTATACCAGACTCGTCCCGCTGGACCCCGGCCGCCTCGCCCGCGACGTCGATCTTGTTGTAGACGCGAATCTGGGGCACCGCGTCGGCGCCGATTTCGGTCAGCACCGCGTCGACCGCGGCGATCTGCGCGTCGCGATCCGGATGTGCGGCGTCGACGACGTGCAGCAGCAGGTCGGCGTCGGCGGCCTCCGACAGCGTCGCGCGAAACGCGGCGATCAGGTCGTGCGGCAGGTCGCGGATGAAGCCGACGGTGTCGGACAGGACGATGGGGTCGGCGCCGGGGACGTAGATCTTGCGCAGCGTCGTGTCGAGCGTCGCGAAGAGCTGGTCCGCCGTGAACGTGCGGGCACGGGTGAGCCGGTTGAAGAGCGTCGACTTGCCGGCATTGGTGTAGCCCACCAGCGCGACGGTGCGCACCGAGGCGCGCCGTCGCGTGCGG
>Ga0265330_10001571_pt1 | contig 13098 bp, 7 predicted proteins | sample 41919metaG_FD_202083 | JGI IMG/M metagenome (GOLD analysis project Ga0265330, IMG submission 202083) | Rhizosphere microbial communities from Carex aquatilis grown in University of Washington, Seatle, WA, United States - 4-19-19 metaG | ecosystem: Host-associated > Plants > Roots > Rhizosphere >... | reverse complement strand
GCCGCGCTTCGGGCATCGCGCATCCGTTCCTGAGCAAGCTTACGGACAGCCTTGCCGCGTGGGACGAGAAAGTCTCCCCGCTTCAAAAAAGCCAGGAGCTCGGCAGGCTCAAGTTCGATCTCTTTCTCGCGCAGCGGGAGAACAAGAAGCTCCTTCAACAGGCCTCCGCGGCGCGCGACGCCGAGGCCAAGGCCGAGCAGCTGGAGTCCGACCTCCGGCAGCGCGCAGCGGAGCTGGCACGTGAACGGGCGCGCGCAGAGGGAAAATCCGACCGTGTCGATGCGCTGCGTGCCGAGCTCAACAACCTCACGCAGCAGAAGAAGACGCTTGCCGACGAGCTGGCGAAATTCCACGACCTGAATCTCTACGTCGAGCACCTCAACCGATTCACGATCTACACACGCACACGGCGCGACTACGAGCGCAGCCTCATGCGCCTGACAGCGGAACAGCAGTCGGCTCTAGACGCCATCGGCCCCGGCCACGACTTTCTCGTTCGCGGCGGAGCCGGCACAGGAAAAACGATCGTGCTTCTCCACGCCTACGGCAAGGCGCGGCGCGAGCTTTTCGCGCGGACCACGGTGCTCCTCACCTACACGACCACCCTCGTGAAGTACGATCGTTACCTCGCCGAATTGTTGAAGGCCTCCGACGATCCCACCGTCATCCAGACCGCCGACAGCTTCTTCCTCGCCCGCCTGCGCGAGCTGGACCCTTCCCTCACGGTAGACTATGAGGTCGTGGGCAAGCTCTGTCAGCGATGGAACACGACGGATTTCTTGTCCGCGGGGCAGCTCGCGGCGGAGATAGAGGACTTTTTATTCGCCTCGCTGGTCACGAAGGCCGAATACATCGAAGATCACGTCGCCCGCCATGGAATGCGGCAACCGCTCACCGCGGCCCAGCGTGCGAAGGTGTGGGAGATCCGGGACATGATCGTGGCCGCGATGGAGGACACCGGGGCGTTCAGCAAGAATTACTCGCGCATCAAGATCATCGAGCTTTTGAATGATTTCACCCTCACCGGGGATCCTGAGGCCGCCCTGCCAGATCCCCGGCCCATCGACATCGCCTTCGTGGATGAGTCGCAGGATCTCACGACGGCAGACCTCACGGCCTTGAAGCTCATGTGCAAAAGCGGTGTGGTCATGGCAGGCGATGCCGGCCAGGCCATCTACGGCATCGGCAGTCCGTACAAGCGCGCCGGCATCGACATCTCGGGGCGGACGAGAATCCTCCATACGGATTTCCGGACCACCTGCCCCATCCATGATCTGTCCGAGAGGTATCGGGAGCTGTGCGGGCCGGACATCGACGGTGAGCCCGTCACGACACATGCCTTCCGGGAGGGGCCGTCACCCGAGCTGTATCGGGCGGGAACGCGCGAGGATCTTCTCAAGCTCCTGATCGAGAAGGTGAGCCTCTTCATCGAGAAGCTCGGATACGATCCCGAGAACGTCACCGTGCTCGCGCCGAACAAGACGGACGTGGGTCTGATCCAGGACAAGCTCGCCCGTCGCGGGATCAAATCCGCCAATATCCGCGATGAGTCGTTCTCCTTCACTACCGAAGGGCTCGTGCGGGTAACGACTCTCCATTCCAGCAAGGGCCTGGACTTCCCGGTGGTGCTCCTCTACCTGCCTTCGCTGCCCGTCTCCCCGGAATACGGCGAGACGGCCGCGGACGCTTTGGCGAGAAACCTTATCTACGTGGCAATGACGCGCGCCATGGACAATCTCAATGTCTTCGTGATGGAAGAGCCCCGGGAAAAGGCCATCCGGGAATTGGTGGGGGCCATGAGCAGCAGCGACGGGACATCGGGAGCCGAATAGGGCGGCGTCACGGTCTTGAGCGACCCGACGCTGGGACGATAGAATCCTCCATGCCTGACTCACATGACCCGTGGTACATCGTCCGTAACGCTGCAAGCCTCGCGACACCGGCGCTTCTCGTGTATTCGGATCGGCTGGACGGGAACATCAGGCTCGCAATGGAGATCGCCGGCGGCGCCGCTCGTCTTCGCCCGCACGTGAAGACGCACAAGAGCGCCGCGATCGTGGACCACATGCGCGCCGCGGGCATCACGCGATTCAAATGCGCCACTATCGCGGAGGCGGAAATGCTCGGCCGGTGCGAAGCCCCTGATGTCATGCTCGCCTTTCCGCTTGTCGGGGAGAACGCACGCCGATTCGGCCGCTTGTGCCGCGCGTATCCGCGCACACGCTTCAGCGCCATCGCCGACAGTGCGGAAGGAGCGCGGGAGCTCTCCGCCGCCTTCGTGGCTGCGGGCGTACGCGTTCCTGTCGCGCTGGATGTCGATGTCGGCATGCACAGAACGGGCATTGCCGCCGGAGAAGCTGCCGTGGCGGTCTACCGCCTTTTGGCGACACTGCCGGGCCTCATGCCCGGGGGACTGCACTGCTACGACGGCCACAATCACGCACCGAGCCTCGAAGCGCGTACCGCGATTGCCGCCGGGTGCCATGAGACGGCCCTTTCCCTGAAAGGCACTCTCAATGGGCTTGGGCTTGAAGTTCCGCTCATCGTGATGGGCGGCTCGCCGGGCTTCCCCTGCTATGCCCCCTTTTCGGACGTGGAGCTTTCGGCGGGAACATGCTACCTTCAGGACTGGGGCAACCAGCGGGCCTTTCCGGATCTTGCCTTTCAGCCCGCGGCGGTCGTGATGTCGCGCGTCGTGAGCCGGCCGGGGCCGGGACGGGTCACCATCGACTGTGGAAGCAAGGGCATTGCCTCGGATCCGCCCGGCGAGCGCGGGCTCCCTCTGAATCTTCGTGATGCACGGACGATACTTCACAGCGAAGAGCATTGGGTGATAGAAAGCCCTGACGCGGACAACCTCCCCATTGGCTCCGAAGTGTATATCGTCCCGACGCACATTTGCCCGACATTCGCGCTCTATGCGGCTGTGGGCGTTGTGCCATCCTCGGGCATCGTGAGGGAAAGCTGGCCCGTTACGGCCCGCGACAGATCCATAGGCATATGACGTGCGGGGGCACGCGAGAAAGGACTTCCACCAATGGAGAAGATGAGACTCGGGCGGACAGGCCTCACGATTTCACGAACCGGATTCGGCGTGCTCCCTCTGCAACGCGCGCCGCTGGAAGAGGCACGGGTCATCCTGCGCGAAGCGTATGAGAGCGGCATCGATTTCTACGACACGGCTCGCGCGTACACCGACAGCGAGGAGAAGATCGGCCACGCCCTCTCGAGTGTTCGCAAGGACATCGTTATCGCGACAAAGACAATGGCGAGCGACGCCAAGGGCGTTCTCCAGAGCCTCGAGACGAGCCTGGCCCTCCTGAAGACCGACCACGTGGATATCCTCCAGCTCCACAACCCTTCCCGTGTTCCCGATCCCCAAGATCCACAGGGGCCATACGCCGGGTTGATCGAGGCGCGTAATCGGGGCATGACGCGATTCATCGGACTCACGAATCACCGACGTGACATCGCTCTGGAGGCGGCGCGCGGCGGGCTCTTCGATACGATCCAATTCCCCTTCAGCTACCTGTCCTCCGATGAAGACGTGGCCCTGGTCGAGGAGTGCGCGCGTCACGATGTCGGTTTCATAGCGATGAAGGCATTGTCCGGCGGTCTGGTATCGAACGTGCCCGCCACGTTCGCGTTCATCCGACGATTCCCCGGTGTCATCCCGATCTGGGGCATTCAGCGGCTGACCGAGCTTCGCGAGTTCATCGAGCTTGAAAAGAATCCTCCGGCGCTCGACGATTCCATGCTTCTCACGATTGAAAGGGATCGTCAGGAGTTGTCGGGAGCCTTCTGTCGCGGCTGCGGCTACTGCCTACCCTGTCCCGCCGACATACCCATACCCATGGCGGCGCGGCTTTCCTTTGCCTTGAAGCGCATGCCTTGGCGGCAGTTCATGGAGCCGGCGTGGAAGGAACAGATGGAGAGGATCAACGACTGCCAGGATTGCGGCCACTGCAAGGACAACTGTCCATACGGACTTGACACGCCGGCACTCCTCAAGAAGATGCTCAAGGAGTATCGGGCTTTTTACGCCGAGCACGCTGAGGCGCGCTGAACAACGCGCCGCGCCGTCATTGGATTAATGTCACCTCTTCCGCCAAGTTCCCGGTAAGGATCGTCATGTTGTTCCACTCGGCTTTCTTCAAGGTCGATGACACAACATACTTGGGCAGGCTATTCATTCTCTTGGCGCAGCCAGCCGGGTCTTCAGGCATTGACGGCCAGGCCTTCGCGAATCCCTCGGGAGCAAGCACAGATCAAGCGGTTCGTGCACTCCAGAAGGCCCGTTTTTTTGACCCGAGGATTGAGCTTTCCAGACGCGGCGCATGCTGAGGAAGGAACCGCCCCATAAGCCTGTGCCAGGAATGCCAGTGGCTCTTCTTGGAACGTGAGCCCCTCTCAACCGGAACGTCATGGCTTGAATGCTCAAGCCGTATTTGCTCTTGAGAAGGGCCAACCCCCTCGAGGTTGAAGCTTTGACTTTTGCGCCCAACCTCTTCATGCCTGAAAAACATGTTGAGAAAAATGAGTGCATCCGCAGTAAAGGGCGGAGAGAGCCGTTCAGGCCTTTTGGTTATCGCTGCTCTTTGGCATAGTGCGCGGAAAACCGGCCCCAAAAGACATGTCCTCCGATCAGCTCTTGCCGTAGCGCAGCCCGTCGACGAGCAAAGCGACCATGCGCCGAGCGTGCTCGGGCCCGCGATCATAGGCGCTCCTGCACAAGCTCGCTACCGCATCCAAAAGATCCTCGGCGGTGAAATCGGTACGGACTTCGCCAGCGGCTATCGCGGACGCGAGAAGTGTCTGAAGCGCAGGTTGGAGTCGTTTTTGAAAATACGCGGGCAAGGGGTCGAAGGCCGGATTTCCCGAATGCAAGGCGGAGGCCAGCCCGCGTTTTGTCCCAAGGAATGCCGCATATCGCTGCATCCATTTCGCCAGCGCCTCGCCGGGCTCCTGCTCGGCAGCCAGGATCGGCGCCGCGTCCGCGCAGGCGTCTATTTCTCGTCGAAAGACGGCCGCGATAAGGTCGGCGCGCTGCGGAAAATGGCGATAAAAGGTCCCAATGCCGACCCCGGCCTTATCGACGATCTCTCTCACGGGAGCATCCACTCCAGAAGTCGAGAATACCTCGACGGCCGCCTGGAGAAGCGCGTCGATGTTGCGCTGTGCGTCTATGCGTAGTCGCCCTTCCTGGTGGCCTCGAGGCTCCAAGTCGTCACCCGGACGTTCCAGTTTGTCGTTCACCAAGTCTCCCTTGACAATCGGAACATCGTTCCGTATATTGAAATACAAGAGGAACGTTGTTCCGATTAACTTTACTGTAGCATAGCGAGACAGTGTTGACTATACAGGGAGATGAGCATGAAGTACCGCCCACTCGGGAAAACAGGCATAAAGGTCAGCCCTTATTGCCTGGGCGCAATGATGTTTGGAGCCGTTGGTGGCAATCCCGACCACGATGATTCGATCCGGATCATCCACAAGGCTTTGGATGCCGGGATCAACTTCGTAGATACCGCTGACAGGTACAGTCAGGGGGAGTCGGAGGAAATCGTCGGCAAGGCTTTGAAGGGCCGGCGCGACAACATCGTGCTCTCCACCAAGGTGAACAACCCCATGGGGGATGACCCGAACCAGCAGGGCAATTCGCGACGCTGGCTGATCCGAGAAGTGGAAGCATCGTTGCGCCGCCTGCAGACCGATTACATCGATCTCTACCTGATTCACCGACCCTCACCGGATACCGACGTCGAGGAAACCCTATCTGCCCTCACTGACCTGATGCGGTCTGGCAAGGTGCGCGCGATTGGATCGTCGACATTCCCCGCTTCGGAGATCGTCGAAGCGCAATGGGTAGCGGAAGGGCGCGGGCTGACGAGGTTCCGCGTCGAACAGCCGCCCTACTCGATCCTGAGCCGCGGCATCGAACGGGAGGTGCTGCCGGTCTGCCAGCGCTACGGGATGGGCGTGATGGTATGGAGCCCCTTGGCCAAGGGCATGCTCACCGGCCGATACCGCAAGGGCCAGCCGTTGCCCGACAGCCTGCGCGTCAAGGTCATGCGAAAGCAGATGAGCGACGAACGCAGGCTGGATGCGGTGGAGCAACTGATCGTGGTGGCGGAGCAAGCCGGGCTTTCCCTCACCCACATGGCAATGTCATTCGCGGTGGCTCACCCCGGAGTGACATCGGCGATTCTCGGCCCACGCACCATGGAACAGCTCGACGACCTGCTCGCTGGCGCCGAGGTAGTTCTGAGTGACGAAATCCTGGACCAGATCGACAAGATAGTTCCCCCCGGGACGGATATCGGAACCGATGCGGCCAACTACGTCCCGCCAGCACTCAGCCTGGCAAACCTCCGGCGCCGTCCGAAAGACGAACGAGCCGCCGGCTGACCCGGTGCATAAGCGCAGGGGACGCCAGGTCGAGGGCCGTAAGGAATGGGCCCCCCAGGGGCTCACGGTTCCACGGAAGCCACTGCGCCCGTGTGGCGCCGGAGGCCAGATCCACGATCGTGACCTCTCGCATGTCGAGGCGGTGAGCGGACCGAATCTCACCGACCTCGTCCGGGTTCAGGGCATCGTCGCAGCCCGCGTGCTTTTTTGTTTGCGAAGGTTATCCGCGGATCCCGATGCTGTCCAGCGCCTGGAAGCGCTTGGCGCTCAATCGAGCCGCATCACGGGCAATCTTGTCGAGAAGCGTCTTCTCCGCGCGGGGATCGCGGGTGATTTGGACGAAGGTGTAGACGCCCGGATGGCCGGGGATCTTCTTGAGATTGGAGTGCTTTGCCTTTGAAGCGGCCATCACGGACTCTCCCTCTTCCTGCGATCATTGAGATGATACTGGGCACTGCGTGCGGCTGTCAACCTTGTTGCTTCTTCTGCGATCCTCTCCCCAACGGCGACGCAGCGTCCGAGGAACTCCCGTTGCGCAAGTCTCTCGGGATGCTGAAGCGGATCATGGACTCCGTCAATGTTGAGCACACCGATGAATGTTCGTCCGGCCTCCGACTTGCGGAAGAGCGGTATGCTCAGTATCCAAAGTATATGTCGTGTTAACCTGATCTGGTCGTCCGAAAGATGCCATCGCCTTTTCAGTTGTGGAACGGTGAGCTGCGTCTGGGATGCATACAGGGGCTTCCAGAAGTCGTCAACGGAACCCTGCACCGCATGCTCCCAGGCAACGCCGGCACATCCCTGTCCTTTCCGAAGTCGCACGTCGTAGTCCGGAAAGATCCTCATGTTGGCGCTCGCAAGCATCTCGAGCACCTCGCCCGAGGTGAGCATCACATTCGCTCGGATGGTCGACGTCATCTCCCCGACGAAGAGGTTCTGGATGGCAGACAACAGCATCTCCTCGAAACTTTCGATCGATTCCTTGCGTGCCTGCTTTTCGGACGATTCCGCGTGTCGCTGCTCTGATCTGACGTAGGAAAAGACGCCGGACCCCGCAGAGAACGCCAGAGCCACGGCCTTGATTGTCATTCGAAGCACGGAGGATCCGATCAATGTCCGAAGCGGATCCTGGTCCACCGCAATCGACGCCAGGATGCCGGCAAGTGCTATCGTAATGAGCCATCCAAGCCCCTTGATCCTCGTTCTCACATTATCCCTCGGAAGCTACTACGGACGTGTTTTCCCTCCGATTGCCTCCGCCGCCCCCGTGATTGCCCCGGCAACGTCCGCGGGGTTCCGCACCATCGCGTACGCCCACGTTCCGTACCTTGCGTCGGCGTTCACGGCATTCACCCACCGCTCCGCCGCCTGCGTCTTTATCTCGGCAAGATCGTCATGCCCCTTTGTCTCGAGGATGAGGTGCACCATGGGATCGGTCTTCAGACGGATGATGAAGTCGGGGACGTAGTCGTGTGACTGACCGTTGTGCAAATACGGAATCGCGAAACCGAGCCCGGCGTTCTTCACGAAGGCGTCCACCTTCGGGTGCGTGTCGATTGTGTATGCCGCGGCCTGCTCCCACACCTTCGTGTCCGCCACGACGTAGTTGAGGTGGCTCTTCGTGACCTCCCGGACCTCGCGGCTCGTCCAGAAGTCCACCTCTGCCGTGGTGCCGGGGCCGCGGTTCGACTCGTACACGGGCATCTCCGCCTCTTCACCCCGTGAGGTGTCGGGCTTGATAGCCTCCACGAGCCGCTCGATCACAAGGCCGTAGTACGGAGAAAGAAAGACGTCGAGAAGGTCCGCGGGAGGAAGCGCACGAACCTTCTCCTGCAGGAAACGCAGAACGATCGGGACGACCTGCGGGTACAGCGCGTGCACGGGAGGGTGCGGCCCGGCCTGGGCAAGGTAGTCGCGCGTGAGGTCACGCGCCAGCTCGAAGGCAAGCTCGTTGAGACGGCGATCTTTTCGGTAGGGGTTTAGGTCTAGACTCTCGATCTTCCCGGGGCCGCTCAACGTCGGCCGTCCGACGTTGTTCCCGAGGCTCGCCTTGACATCGACCTCGGGCGGAATACGTGTGGGATCGAGGATGACCGTGGGAACCGTGCCCCAGTCCTTGACGGCTACGCGATTCCGTATCGACTGCCGGTAGCTCAGAACACGGGGGAAGCTGATGGCGAATGCCTCGCGCGCCGGAAGGGCGTGAACGTGGTGGCGCTTCTCGGGCGGGGTGGGCGGTTTTCCGCCCGTTGCCTTGAACGGCACAATCTCAAAGGGTACGCCGAAGACCTTGGCCACCTCTTCTGTCAGGAGATCACCCGCACCGAGCTCGTAGCTTGCGCGGCGGAGCCCTCGGCCCACGACCTGCTCGCAGAGGAGCTGCGACATGAACGGCCGCAGACCGAGGATATGCGTCACCGTGCTGCAGTCCCAGCCCTCGGTGAGCATGCCGACGCTCACGATGCAGCGCACGTCGCGCCCCGGCGGGTGGAGCGGTCGGCCGAGCTTCTTCGCGAGCTCTTCGAAACCCTCCGGGTACAGGGCGCGTCCCTGCGTGTCCTCGGGCCAGCGGAGCTTGCCGACCGTGTCGAGCGTGAATCGCATCCATGCGAACTCGTCGCTCTTGGCCTCGGCCGAATCCGTCTCGTGGACCACCTTGGTATCGACCCGGATCGTGTAGGTCTGGTCCTCGGTATTCCGCAGCGCCTTGAGATTGCACGAAGGAATACCGACGGGCGGCTTGTTCTCACCGATCCATTCGTAGATCACCTTGGCGATCTTCGTGGTCTTGCAGACAAGGATGAAAACAGGCGGCCGGGGGTCTTCCTTGTCCGCCTCCCACGATGTGCGAAACTCGTCCCAGTTCGCGCCGAGCATGGCGATGGGATGGTTGGCGTGCTTGAGGATCGCCTCGGGCCGGGGATTGCCGTGGGCGGCGCCCTTTTCCGCGGTGGTCAGCTTCTCCATGATGTAGCGCCAGATGTTGAAGTAGCCGGGGACCTCGGCGCCTGTGGTGTCGCGCACCACGAGCTGCGGGATCTTCACGAGCCCGGACTCGATGGCATCGGTGAGCCCGAAATCACTCACGACCCAGGGGAAGGTCTGGTTCGTCGCCTGGCCCACGCGGCCCAGGTAGTACGGTGTTGCCGACAGATCGAGGCAGAAGTTGATGCCGCGAAGCGCGTGCACCCGATCCAGGCCCTCCACCCAGACCGTGGCTTCCTTGACCGTGTACCCCTCGTCCTCTTCCTCTTCTTCATCGTCATCCGAGGAATCCGCCGAGCGAATGCGGTAGGCGTGGTGCGCCTCGTCGTTGAACACGAGGATGTTCTTCTTCCCGCCCACCTGCCGACCCAAAACACGTTCCACAACCCGGGTGTCGCTCTCCACCCAGCGCTCCGCATCGACGACAGCCTTGCGGACCGTGCCGTCGGTGTCCTTGATCTCGTCGCGGACGCTCAAGGTCCCCGCGGCAATCTGCCGTTCGTACTCTTTCTGCGTAAGGTAGCGGTAGCCTCGGGAGGTTCCCGTCCTCGCGCCGATAGTGATCGTCTCCTTCGACTTCACCATGACGCCCGCCTTCACGACGCGCGCGCTCGTGCCCCCTGACTGAACCGCCTGGGGCTCGAACACGTGCCAGTTGGTGACGATCACCCTGCCGCGCATGAGGTCGGACATGAGGTGCGACGGCACGAGGTCCCGCACTCTGTAGATGCTCGCTTCCCCCGCGCGGGGGTCGAGCTCCTGGAGACGGCTGCGGATCGTGACGTTGGGGCAGACCACGAGCACCGTGTCGGAGAAGCGGTTGTCCGAGCGCGAGGAGACCTTATTGAGGATGCTCCACGCGGCGGTCATTCCCATGACCATGGTCTTGCCCGTGCCCGTGGCCATCTTGCACGCATAGCGACGGAACGCGGCCACACCATTGTGCTTTGCATCGTCGCCCGGCTCGTCGAGAGGCACCTCGATTCCCTGGAGGAAATCGGAGCGCGCCTCGGTGAGGAAGATCACTGTCTCCACCGCTTCGAGCTGGGCGAAAAATAGCCGCATCTGTCGGCCGTCACGCCGCCAATAGCGGAGGAGCTCGAGGGTCGTACGGCTCACCCCAGGGTAGTCGGCCTTCCGCCACTCGCCGAGCCGCTCGCGAATGAGGTTCACGAGGGGGAGATCCACCTCTGTCCCCCGGCCCTCGCCGTTCGCTTCGGTATCGCCACCCGGGGAGCGGTAGTAGTACATGGCCCTGCGCCGGCCCGTCATGCGCCGCGGCGTTTCCCCGGGCGTGATGAGCCAGTATTCCTTCGGCTCCGCGTAGGGTGAGTTGAGGATGGGTTGGTCGACCTCGTAGTCCATCGTTAGCCCGCCGCCTCGGTGAGGTTCTTCACGACCATGAGCTCGTTGCCCCGGTCGTCGATGACCTTCACCGCGATCTGCCCGTGCTCGCCTGTCTCGAAGGCCGCGCTCTCCGTTCCGGCGAGGTGGTCCCACACCGATTCCTCGTAGGTGCCGCGCAGCGCCTTTTTCAGGCCCTCCCATGCGCTCGTGCGGGGGAAGAAGGCCTGGCAGACGTGGAAGCTGAGCCCGTTGTAGTCGGTATCCAGGAACCACGCGGGCACGTCATCGCCTTTGAGCGCCTCGGTCTCCATCGTCGAGGGATCGAACACGTCGAGTCCTTTGAGTTGAACGATGTAGCTGAGTGGCGCCCCTGCCTTCTTGGACTTTGCCTTCCTCAGCTCGACATCGGGCAGACCGCACACGCTGAAGATCTGACTGGAGCGCATGTTCTTCAACAGGTCTCCCATCATGATGTCAGGCGTTGCCTGCACGTAGGTGGCAGGGATTCCGACCACCTGGTCAGACGTCTCGATGAATCCCCGCGCGTTAGGCTGGATGGCAAACCCGATGACGTACAGGTGCGTGTAACTCTTTGCGTGCGCCTCGCGCGCCGCGCCCCACACGAGATTCTCGCTGACCGAGCCATTCTCGGGACCGAAGACGATGGCCACGGGCTTTTCAACCATCTTCGGCTCCCGCATCATCGGGTCGATCCCGGCTTTCTTCGCTTCCGCCAGAGCCTTGAGATATTCGTCGGGGAAAGTTTCAACAAGCGCCTCCGCGCTCAGGGACAGCGTCTTTGCCGGCACGCGCACGTTCTTCAGCGTCACCGTCTTGCCCCCGCCCACATGGAGCACGGGTGCGCGGCGCAGAACTTCGATCATGCGATCCACGAACGCGCCGTGGCTCTCCTCGATTCCCGCGCCGCTGTCTTCCTTGCCGTCCTCCTCCCAATCCACCGGTGTCGGGATTGTGGCCTCAAACGCGAAGGGCCCCGAGACACGGACGATGCCGGACTTCACTTCGGGCCTGTCGACGAGCACCTCTTCCTGGGCCGGCTCATCGTTGGCAATGGACTTCAGCGTGACGTGCGGCACAATGCCGCCGACCTCTTCGCCCTTGTTGTTCTGCTTACGTTTGTAGACGAACCCGCCGGCAGGACCGCGCTTGTCGTCCTTCAGCTCGTACCAGGGGAATGTCGCGGTGAGGATCCGCTGCCGTGCCAGGGCCAGTGGCACTCGACTCGTGTCGATGGTGATCCACCGCCGTCCCCACTGCTCGGCGACGTAAGCGGTCGTGCCGGAGCCGCATGTCGGGTCGAGCACGAGGTCGCCGGGTTTCGTCGTCATCAAGATGCAGCGTTCGATGACCTTTGAAGACGTCTGCACCACGTAGACCTTCTCGTCCGTGAAGTTGCCGGTTCTCGTGTCGGTCCAAACATTGCCGATCTCCTGGAACGGAAAGTCCTCGGGATAGCGTCTGTACTGAAGGCTGTTCCTCGCCACATGCAGTCGTCCTGCTGCTCCGAGTTTTTCCATTCCTGCGGGGTAATTCGCCTTCCAGTGAGAGTTCTCGGGAGGACTGTATGTCTTGCCATCGAAGGAGAAAGGTTGTGGCTCGCCTGAAGAACCCTGAGACACGAGGTTGTCTGGCTTATACAGCCGCGCCCCCTTCGGAAGTGGCTGCTCGCCTCGCCGCTCTTCTGCTGTGACGCCTCGGTAGCTACCATCGGGCAGGAGTAGCCATCGGGCGTTCCCTTCTCCGATGACGAGTTCCTGCTTCTCAAACACGCTTTGGACTCGAACGCTCTCCTTGTCTCGAGCGTACCAAAGCAGGTAGTCCCCGAGTGTCGCAATTGTGGAGGTCTCGAACCCAGAAGTCTTCAAGAAGGTCACTTGCGAGACGAAATTCTCCTCCCCGAATACCTCGTCCATCAGCTCGCGGACGTGATGGAGGTTCTCGTCGCTGATCTGCACGAAGATGCTGCCGCTCGGGGTGAGGAGCTCGCGGGAGAGGAGGAGACGATCGCGCATGTAGGTGAGGTAGGAATGCAGGCCGAGCTCCCACGTGTCGCGGTAGGCCTTCACCATCTCGGGCTCGCGCGTCATGTCATCGTCGTCGTTATGCTTCACATCGCGCTTGCGGACAAAGGGCTGGAAGTTGCTGCCGAACTTCACCCCATAGGGTGGGTCCATGTAAATGGACTGCACCTGGCCGGCAAGGCCCTCGTAGTGGATGAGGGAGTTCATGACCACCAGCGAATCGCCCAGGACCATGCGGTTCACCCACTTGTCGCGATATTCGTACGCGCGCAGCACCTGGTCGGAGATCGAGTGCTGGGGGTCGCCGAAGAGATCA
>Ga0265330_10001570_pt1 | contig 13106 bp, 12 predicted proteins | sample 41919metaG_FD_202083 | JGI IMG/M metagenome (GOLD analysis project Ga0265330, IMG submission 202083) | Rhizosphere microbial communities from Carex aquatilis grown in University of Washington, Seatle, WA, United States - 4-19-19 metaG | ecosystem: Host-associated > Plants > Roots > Rhizosphere... | reverse complement strand
CCGTTGCGATCGTGTCGAGTGACGGGCTCGTGGAGGAAACGGCCGTGGTCGATACGCTGACCATCGAGCCAGAAGAGCGACGCTTCTCACTGCTGGCCAAAGCCCAGGCGAAGCTTTCCGATGGCCCGCAGTCGCTTGGCCGCATCGTCATCGGTGACATGACCAGAGGGATGCGCTCCGCGATCGAAAAGGGTCGCCAGTACCCCTGGCAAAGGAACCGGAGGCTGAGCAAGTGAGCGCTCTCGCCATCGAGGCTGTCGGGGCCATCACTCCGGTGGGCGAGGATGCCCCGGCGACGGTCGGTTCCATCTTCACGGATGTACAAGCGCTCGAAGCGTCTCCGGTCGCGGATGCAGACGAGAGTCCGGCCGGATCGGCGACGCCGATTCCCGCCACGGTGAAGGGCATCGACCGGCTGGTGGCTTTGGGCGGGTTCGCGTTGCGCGAAGCAGCTCTTGGTCTGGCCAAGGGGACCGAGATCGGCCTTATCGCCTGCGTGCCCTCCGAGAAGGACGAGCCGGGACTCGTCGCGCAGGCTTCGTCTTTCCTATCCCGGCTGGCTGCCGAATCTGATCTTGTCGTCGCCCCCAGAGTGAGCCGCGTCTTCGGCGCCGGCCCGAGCGCTGCCATTGAAGCCCTGCTCTACGCCCGTGCGACGTTACAGGCGCGAAATCTGTCGGCCGTATGCGTCCTGGGCGTGGACAGCCCGGTGAGCACTTTCCGGCAGAGGAAGGCGCTGCGGGACGGGTCCGTCCCGGTCGAAGGTCTTGTCCCAGGCGAGGCGGCAGCGGCGATTCTGCTCAGCGGTCGGCCAGGACCGGACTCGCTCGCGACCTTGGCCGCCGTCGGGCTGGCCGAGGAACCGTCGCTTGGTGCCCAGCCGGCTGAGCCAAATCTGGGCAAAGCCATCAACTCGGCCATCGACAGGGCGGTCGCCGATGCAAAGTTGCCCAACGCCTTGTTCGCGGCGCTGGTTCACGACCTTCCTTCGTCGCAAGCCGGCTTCGCAGAGTTGGCCTGGGTCAAGGGATGCCCCTCGCTGCGCACTTCGCCGGAGGTTCAAATTGTGTCGCCCCCTTTCTCGACGGGAGCGACCGGCGCGGCCAGCGGAATTCTCTCGCTGGTCACGCTGGCGTTCTTGATCGAAAAGCAGGTGATTGCCGATCCCGGCCTCTGCCTGTTCGCTGCGGAAGGCACCTCTCGGGGCGTGGCGATTCTGACCCCACCGCCGCACCGGAAAGTGGCGAGAAGATGACGGGGACAGTCGACGGCTCCGGGGCGCTATCCCCGGCGTCGAGTCCGACGTATATTTCTGCGAACCGGCTGGCGGCGCACAAAAGCGAGGGAGAACATGGGCAAGGTCTACATCAACGGACGTGAAGCGGTTCACAAGGGCTGCGGTGGGAGGGCCATTGCCTTTCCCGACGTGTGCCTTTGTCCCCCTGGCCCGCCGGCCGGCCCGGTGCCGGTGCCGCTCACTAACACCGTACAAGCCAAGGACCTCGTGAACGGCGCCATAACCGTGCTGTTCGAGGGCAACCCAGCCGGCCATCGCGATTCCTATTTCGACAGCTCCACGGGTAACGAAGTCTCGCGCAGCACCGGCGGCGGCATCGTCAGCCACGCAGTACAAGGCAAGGCGTACTTTGCGTCGTGGTCCCCCAACGTCTTCATCGCAGGCAAACCCGCCGTCCGCCACGGTGACCTGCTCACCCAGAACCACCTGGGCAAGCTCCCCGCCAACACGCCGCCCTCGGTCTGGATGTCATCGGTCAGCCCTGATAGCCCGATGCCGATTCCCAAGAAGTACACCAAGATTCTGCAAGAGGGCAGGGATTGGATCGAAATCGTGCTCGTGGACGACGCCGATGAGCCGATCGCCTACACGCCCTTCAGGCTAACGACGCCCAAGGCGGCGCTAGTCGAGGCCCGCTTTCTTTGGGGCGGGCATGTCATCGTCCAGAATCTGGCGCCAGGTCGATGCGAGCTTGTGCTACCAGAGGTGGATGAACTGACGGACCCGAATTTTCGCGTCGACGCCGCGCAGGCGCCGACCGACACTACCCGCTATCGCCCCGGTCAGCCTTTGCCGCTACGAACCGGCAAGGTGCACAGGGTCTTCGCCACACAAATGAAGACCCTGTTCGTTGAACTGCCCTTGGCCACGGTCGCGACCAAGTCCGAGGCACATCGTTTCACTTTGAGCAGCAACGATGGCGCCTATCGCGTGGCCAGGACGGTCGCTGACGATCTGGTGAAGGATGACGGAATTCTCACCTTCGCGTTTCCCGGAGTATTCAAGGGACCGCAGTACACCCTGGTTCACGATGATGGGGCGGGAGGTGTGCATGAGGTCTTTGCGAAATTGACCTTTGGAGATCTCTTCCCCAAGGAGGCGTGCTTTCCCGACGAAGAGCCCGGCGCCCGTGCTGACCTGAGAATCGGGGCCGGGCGGCGCAGAGCCGGTGGGAAGGCATCCCGATAGCGGCTTGGCATCCTCAAGCCTCGCGGACATTGCACATGGCAGCAGACAAAACAGACTTCGACCAAGAAGATCCTTCTCCGCAATGGAGATACGAGGTCAAGCCTCGCCAGTACGTGGGAGCTGGGCAGAAGCCGCCGCCCCTGGCGCACCGGAATGGGCCGACCAGGGCCGTCGTGCGGATAGCACCGGCCGATCGCAGGGTTGAGGAGCCACGGCCCGATCCGCAGACGCCGGACATCACAGGCCGCTACCAAAGTGATGGGGCCAGAGATCAACCCGGCAAGCCCGCCTTCTTGCTGCATGTCAACCAAGCCGGCAAGCACATCGAGGCGTTGCTGGTACGGCTGCCCAGCCCAGGCACTGGCACCGGCATCACGCAGCAGCGGCTCGCGGGGGACCTAAAGGACGATGGCGCGTTTTTGGTCTACTCAGTCACAGACTCCTCGGAAGCGTCGGGAAAGCTCCGCCTCCATGGGCAGGATCTGATAGTCGACTTGCCGATCTGCGACTGCCCGCAAAACACCACCTTCCACCTGCGCGAGCAACGGCCGACATTCCTGGACGCAGCCCTCGAATCCCTCATCGAGGTGCAAGAGACACTTCTTGGCCCTGACCCCACGAGCACGATGGTCGCCGAGCGCTCAGAGATCCTGCCTCTGTCGGATGCCCAGATGCTTCGACTAGAAGAGGCGTTCTCCGACAACGCCGTTCGTCCCTTCCTGGAGAAGCGTTACCAGGTGGGATCCGGCTCGACCTCAGTGGACGCCTTCGATCGGGTGAACACGACCGACGAACTCGACAAATACGTCGGTCAGGCGCTTGGGCACGGGTGGCCGAGGCAGCAATTGCCGATGGTGCGCGAGTACGCCAAGACGATCCTCGCCAGCCATCCCATTACACTCAACAGCAGTAGAAGGTCGCAACTGCAATGGGTCGAGGACATGGCAACCAACGCCATCGTGGAGGCGCAGGGACTGGTGAATGACAGGTCAAGCGCCCGCTCATTCAGAAATCTTCGAGACTTGCTGGGAATTTCTGCCGAAGTGGGGAGCGGCGTGGTTCACCAGTACCAGATCGCGGTCGATCTGGAAGCCGAGGACACGACCATCGAATGGCTGAAGCTGAATGCCTTTCATGTTCGGGTCTACTACGGGACGCTGAGAGTGGAAAAGACAGCCCCGAAGGCTTGGTCCGGCAAGACCCCCATTTCCTTCCAGTTCAGATTGGCTGGCGGTGGTGTTCTCGCTGGCAAGGGTGCTGCAGCCGCACTCAAAGCCGCAGGCAGCTTCTCGTCAAACAGCGATTGGGCACCTGCCGACTTCGCCGGCTGGGCGATCCTGCACGATGGCGGGGTGTGGGCAGCGAAGAAGCTTCCGTTGATGAAGGACGCCGTTGGCCTGGGCTACAGGGATCCTTGTCTCGTGCTTAAAGGCCGGGGCAACCATCCCGAAGCATTCATAACCCTGCATGGCGCCAGTCAAGTGCGAGAGGGCTTCGGAGCCGAGTACGACTGCGCGGTCGGCCGGATCGCCGCAATCGGCGAAGATCTGTCGAAGATCGACTACAGCAGACCTCCCACTCGAATTGATCTGCCAGTAGACCGCCGCGAGTCCGAAGACGTCCACTTCGACTTTGGCAGCGCGTTGCTCAAAGGGCTCGGACGCCAGCAGGTTCGCATCTTCTGCGCAAGATGGCAGCGGTGGCTTGGGTCGCCCCTGAGCACGCTACGAATCGTTGGCCACGCAGACACGGTGGACACCGAAGAACGCAACAAAGATCTCTCCGAGATGCGGGCGAAGAACGTTCTACAGGCAATCAAGGATGTGCTCGGTCAACGCTTCGCCTTGCCCGCAGCATCGATCGTGCTTGAGGGCTACGGAGAGAAAGAGGCCGACATCGACAAGCAGGCGCAGGAACAGGCCGCCGGTCACCCATTGCGCGACCGGCCCGACCGAAGATTCAGGCGGGTGGATGTCTACCTCAATGGCCGATGCGTCCTTGTCTTGTGGAGTGCCTGATGAATTCCACCCGACGCTGCATCCTGCTTGCAACGGCAACTCTTGCTGTCACTGGATGCCATCGCGACCTGCCAGAAGGCGTCTCGCAACAATCCCTGAAGGCCCTGGTGAGCATGGCTGACGAAGCCGTCAAGCAGTGCGATGCGCTCCTCGATACTCCTGACTGTCTGACAGCGGAAGGGTATTTGGGAGATCCAAACAGGGTTTTGGTCCTCAACACCGCCCTTTTTGGCGATGTTCCCGAGTTACGCCTCTTGAACGCATCGTGCGGCAGGATTGACGACCAGACGACGCTCAACCGATACTGTGAAACGCTCGGGCTCGATCGCGGCATCGACCGTTCAGATGAATGCGAAATGGACATGGTGGATTTTGGCAGCTGGCCTCGCCTTGACCACTACGAGGCTGGCATAGGCGTCTACACCGTCAATCCCCAATGCAAAACACCGATGTCTATCATCATTGTCCAGCGCAAGTCGCCGAAGGGCAGGATGCTGGATCTCCACGCTATCTTCATCAACAAGAAGTGGCTCGACACACATTCGACTGACCGCTTGAAGCCTAAACCCTTGCCGAAGAGGCGCGATTGGCCACCACGGGAGCAGTAGGTCGTGAAAAGAATCGGACACCCTGTCTTCCGTGCTGGAAGGTTCTGGAGAGCAAAAGGCCGACATGGACAAGCAAGCGCAGGAACAGGCCGCCGGTCACCCATTGCGAGACCGGCCCGACCAAAAATTCAGACGGGTGGATGTCTACCTCAATGGCCGATGCGTCCTCGTCTTGTAGAGTGCCCCATGGATGCCAACCGACGCTGGATCCTGCTTGTAACGGCAGCTTTGGCTGTCGCCGGATGCCATCGCAAGCTTCCAGAAGGCATCTCGCAACGGTCACTGGACGCCCTAGTAAAGATGGCCGACGAGGCGGTCAAGCAGTGCGATGCGCTCCTCGATACTCCTGACTGTCTGACAGCAGAAGGTTCACTAGGAGATCCCAAAAAGGCGTTGGTCCTCAATACCTCTCCTTTTCGCGATGTCCCCGATTTGCGCTTCCTGACCGTACAGTGTGGTGACATTGACGATCGGACGACTCTTGACCGATACTGTGAAACGCTCGCGATGGATCGAGGTATCGATCGATCGAATGAGTGCGCAAGGGACATGGAGGAATTTGGCAGCTGGCCCAGCCTTTACGATAACAAGGCTGGCATAGGCGTCTACACCGTCAATCCCGAGTGCAAAACTCCAATGTCTATGGTCATTGTCGAGCGCAAGTCGCGGAAGGGCAGGATGCTCGACCTCCAGGCTATCTTCATCAACAAGAAGTGGCTCGACACACATCCGACTGACCACTTGAAGCCTAAGCCCTTGCCGAAGAGGCGCGATTGGCCACCACGGGAGCGGTAGGTGGTGGAGAAATCAGACACGTTGTCTTACGAACGTCTTGCACCGCTGGACGGCGCCGGGAAGCCATCGCCGGCATCCCGGCCTGACAATCCAGCAACCGCCGTGCTACCCGACAGCCTCGCCGAGGATCGCGCCACAGCTTGCGAGCGCCCCGGCCGCACCGAGCCCCCGGCCGTCGCGCCAGTGCCGCAAGTGCCCATCTCGCTCACTCCATCCGAGACCCCTGCGACAGGCCCCGTCGCCGAGAGGGCTCCTGGCGCTTTTCGCGCTGGCGATCAGGTGGACCATTTTGAAATCGTCGGCCTGGTCGGCCAAGGCGGCATGGGCTGCGTGTACAAAGCGCTCGACCGCGATCTCGGCCGGACGGTGGCCATCAAGACCCTGCACGGCATCGACCAGCACGCCCCCCAATCGCTTGCCCGGTTCCGGCGCGAGGCCCAGGCCGCATCTCGCGTGGTCCATCCCAACCTGGTCATCATCTACAGCTCCGGCACCTTCGGCGACACGCCCTACATCGTGATGGAGTACCTGTCGGGCCGCAGCCTGGCGGCCGAAATTGCTGACGGCCCCATGGCGATCGAGCGCACTGCCGACATTCTGGGCGCGGCCTGCGCCGGTGTGCATGCCGCCCACCGCGCCGAGGTGGTCCACCGCGATCTCAAGCCAGCCAACATCTTTCTCGCGCACACACCCATGGGCGAAACGCCCAAGATCCTGGACTTCGGCATCTCCCGCATCGGCGATGACAACTCCAGCCTGACCGGCACAGGCGACGTTGTGGGAACGACGTACTATCTCGCGCCGGAACAGGCTGCCGGCCGCGCAATCGACGCACGCGCCGATCAGTACGCTTTGGGCGTGATCCTGTACGAATGCCTCACTGGCGTACGGCCGTTCATCGGGGCGGCCGTCTACACCATCATGCGAAACATAGTGGAGGGAATCCTTCAGCCGCCTTCCCATCTGCGCCCCGAGATCCCGCGTGATCTGGAAACTGTGGTCCTGCGCACCATGAGCCGCGCGCCTGAAGATCGCTTCGCCCGGGTCCGGGATCTGGGCCTGGCTCTTGTGCCATTCATGTCAACGCAGGGCCGGCAGCAATGGAGTCACCACTTCATGGCACCCGAGGCAGAAATGCCCATCGCGCCATCCCTGGCCGTGCCCGTGCCCGCTGGCGCGAATGTGCGACCTATCCCCACCGAGATCGCACCCGCCGAGATTCCTGTGCCAGCGCCCACCAAGATCCTTCCCCAGGATCAACCGAACCCCTGGCAGGTTGCGCCGACGCACACGAGACTTGCTTCAGGTTTGGTCCCCGAGGCCGCGCTGGCAACAGCCGAAACACGTTCGATCATCTCCCGCAGCCGGGTCGTTGTCTTGGCAGCCACAGTGGTCGCGTTGCTCGCGCTGGCGACCGCCTGGGTCTTGTGGCGCCCTGTGGTTCGCAATGCGGCGCGCCCCTCGTCCTCCGCGACGACCGAAGTCGAAGCGCCGCCACCGCCCGCCCAGCCGGCTGTTCCTGCACCCGCGACACTAGAAGCGTCCCCTACTGGCGCAGCGCCCCCGCCTGCTGCGAGCAAGTCGGCAGAGCCCGCCGAGGGACGAGGCCGCGCCGCTCGAAACAACATCACCGCGAAGACCAGCAAATCCAGAAAGGTAGGTAAGCCGTCTGACAAGACCAAGAACAACTCGGAACGCCAGGCTGGCCACGGACCAAGGACGGGACGATGGTGACGGAACCCTTGCGACAAGTCTTGAACTTTTTTCTGCCTCGAAAAGGTCGTCGCGGTAAGGTCGTCGCTGTATAGAAAGGTCCCCGTATGGCGCATCTTGGCTCATCGTTGGTCCTCGGTCTTGTGGTGGTCGTCCTGGCAAGTCCTGCTTCCGCAGAAAAGGTGAAGCCGAAAACTGCTCGGGAGAAGGCCGCCCAGAAGGCATGCGCTCTGGGGGACTATGAGAAGGGTGTCGATATTCTTGCCGACCTTCTGGTCGGAAGCGATGACCCCAACTACGTGTTCAACCAGGGACGCTGCTATCAGCAGAACAACCGCTGGGAGCAAGCAATCGCCCGTTTCCGCGAATATCTGCGCAAGGACGACAACCTTTCTGACAGCGACAAGGCGGATGCGGAACGGCACATCGGTGAGTGCGAAGCGGCTCTTGCCAAGGCTGCGCAGGCCGCGCAGTCACCGGCCGCCGCACCGCCTCCGGTAGCCCCCGTGGAGACATCGGCACCAGCCCCAGCGCCTCCACCAGTGACACCCGACGTGTCCACGAAGTCGGCTCCGCCACCGTCGGACGGCAGTCAAGGCAAGGGGTTGCGTGTAGCCGGGATCGTCTGCGCCGCCGTCGGACTGGCTGCGGTCGGCACCGGCGTTGGATTGGCGCTGAAGACACAGAGCATGTCTTCTGACGCGGACAAAAATGGAGGCACCACCCAGGCCCAAGAAGACCTTCGCAAGTCTCTGGAAACCTGGGGATGGGTCAGCTACGGCGTCGGTGCCGCTGCCATCGCGACCGGCGCGGTTCTCTATATCGCGGGCTGGCCGAGCGAAAAGTCGACCAACGTGGCTCTTCTGCCCGCTCCAACCCAAGACGGAGCATCCATGATTCTGCAAGGGAGATTCTAGTGTTCACACACCGCTCAGTTGTTTCGTTGGTTCTTGCCCTCCTCTCCCTGGCTAGCCTTGCCGGTTGTTTTGGGAAACCGATGAAAATCAAGGCAGACGATGCTGCGGTCGCGGGAAAGCAAAGCGATGGCGGGGGCACGGGTGGAGAAGCAGGGCCTAGCGATGGACCTGGTCCGGTCGCTGACAGCAAGATCGCGACGGACGGACTTTCGTCGAACGGCGGGGCCGGCGGCAGCAGCGTAGGCGGTAGCACGAACGACGCCATTGGCCCGGACGCGGTCGTGGATGCTGTCGCTGACCTTCCGGCGACGGCGGATGCTTCGGGCGGCATGGATGCCTTCTCTGCGACCGGAGGCGCGGGCGGTACCGGCGGGACATCAGGCACTGGCGGCGTGATCGGAACGGATGGGGGCCCGGGAGCGGTCGATGTCCGGCCTGAGGCAGGTGACGCGCCCGGCGTCGATACACCGCCTGACAGCCCGGTCGGCGGGAGCGGCGGAACGGGCGGCACTACAACCAGTGGCGGAATGACAGCTACTGGCGGAGCGACGAATACGGGTGGAGCACTGGCCATTAGCGGAACGACAAATACGGGTGGAGCGCCAACCACTGGCGGGACGACGGGAAGCGGCGGAACGACCGGCCCAGTTCTCAAGACGGCCGGGGCCAGCTGCGGCGCGACCGGGGAATGCCAGACCGGATTGACCTGCCTGGACGGTGTGTGTTGTACGCAGTCGACCTGTCCAGCTTGCCAGAATTGCGGCGCGACCGGCACGTGCAGCATCACGGTGTCGAGTGCTGACGACACGACCGGCACGACTTGCACAGGCACGAACACATGCGGCGCTGGGGGCACGTGCAAGAAGAAGCAGGGGCAGACTTGCCAGAAGACCACCGATTGCGCGGACGGGCTGCCCTGTGCGGACGGCTACTGCTGCGACAGGGCTTGCGCCGGGGTCTGTGAGGCTTGTGACTTGGCCTCTTCGCCCGGCACCTGTGCGAAATTCACCGGGACCAAATGCGACCTCGAGCGCTTCGTGGTGATTACGCCGAGCACGGCTACGACCAATTCATGGGCCACCGATACCAATTCAGACGGGACTGTCGTCACCGGCAGCGAGGAAGGAAAGGCGTTCATCTGGACGCAAGCTGGTGGGAGCAAGCCGTTGACTGTTTCCGCGACGATAGCATCGAGCGTCGGCAACGCCATCAACGCCGATGGGACGGTGATCGTTGGGCAAGTGGTGTCGGTGGTTGGGGGGGCGCCGCAAGAGGCTTTCCGCTGGACACAAGCCACCGGAATGGTGGGGCTGGCTTCCTCCGGCACGGGAAGTGAGACGGCCAACAGCGTAACGGGTGACGGGCTGACTGTCGTGGGTACCACCGACCGCTTTGCTTCGGGTGGCGCCCCATTCCGCTGGACCAGCGCCACCGGAATGGAGTCAATGACCGCGGCAGTGAGCGCAACAGCCGTCAGCGCGTATAGGATCAGCGGGGACGGTTCTACCGTCATTGGCGTCGCCAGTGATCCAAGTGGCTACGTGGGCGTCATGTGGTCTGGCGGCGCCGCCGGTCAGGTTTTGAGTTTCCCATTGGGATTCGTGGGAACCAATCCGCTCGCGGTCACATCGAACGGCAGCGCTATCTTCGGTGTCTTCACTGCACTAGCCGGACCAGACACACCCTTCGAGTGGACGCAGTCGACAGGGGCGGTCATTCTGTCACAGAGCGTCCTGGGCGTTTGGGGACTCTGCGATGTCAGTGGCGACGGCAGTATTCTGGTCGGTAGTGGCGATTCCACGCAAGGCGGCTTCATCTGGGAATTGCCCAATGGTCAACCCCGTCTGCTCACCGAGATACTGACCGCGGAGGGCGCCAGTTTGAGCGGATTGACTGAGATCACTCCTCTCGCCATCTCCGACGACGGCAACGTGGTAGTCGGCTCGGCAACCCTAGCCGCGGCGGGTACCATACCAGCCCACAACGTCGCCTTCCTGGCCCGCTGGCGCTAGGCCGAAGATCCCCCTGCCCCCGAGTCTGTCAGAAGTAGCCCTTCGCAATGATGGCGGCCGACATCGTGCTTCCCATGGGTTGCGACCCCGTCAGTGTCGGATGGACACCGTCAGAGGTATACGTGGAACCGGGGAAGTAGCCATTGTTGTAGAGCGTCTCCAAATTGACCGAGAAAACAGGTGACGCTGCCGTGCTATGGGATGTGGCCCAAGCTGGGACTAGCGAGTCTACCGTCGCCTCAAAGTTGCACGGTTTGGCGGAGGAGCAACCATTCATTGAGGGATTCACCGGGATGATCTGAGCGACGAACATGATTGCGTTTGGGTTGACTGCACGCAGCTGTGAAAGCACGGTTGTATAGGCATCAATAACCTTCGTGGCCGTAGCCTGGTCACCGTTGCCCCAAACGTCATTGGTGGCAAAGTGCATGACAACAATGTCGGGGGGGTTGGCCTTGAACCAGCTCGCAACGTCGCCATTGCCGGTCTCGGTCACCACTTTCAGTCCACTGTGTCCCTCGGTCAGAAAACCGCCGGCGGGGGCGGGGACGCCGCAACCTTGATTATTGACAACGCTGCCTATGAACTCGAAATTCGCGTGGCCAGCACTCTTGAGATCCTGATACACAAGCTGTGGGTAGCAGGTAGTCGCTGTGATCGAATCGCCGAGAGTCATGATTTTCCACGGCCCCGTATGCGTGCTGCCTCCTGTAGTGGCGCCACCCGTGCCCGCGCCTCCGCCCCCTCCCGTGGCGCCGCCGGTCCCCGATGCCCCGCCTGCGCCCGTGGTTCCGCCGGTGGCGGCATCTTGTCGATTCGCGGCGGCATCTCGTGGAGCTGCATCGGGTTGAGTGGCCCCGCCGTCACGACCGCCCGCGCCTCCCTGGCTCGTTGTCCCACCTTGTGCTGTCGTCCCACCTTGCGCTGTCGTCCCGGCTTGAGTTGTCGTCCCCCCTTGCGCCGACGTCCCACCCGGCGCTGACGTCCCGCCCGGTGCTGTCGTCCCGCCCTGCGCTGACGTCCCGCCCGGCGCTGACGTCCCGCCCTGTGCTGACGTCCCGCCCTGTGCTGACGTCCCGCCCTGTGCTGTCGTCCCGCCCTGCGTTGTCGTGCCGCCTTGAGTTGCAGATCCACCTGTGGCGGCTAGACTACCAGTCCCTATCGAGCCCCCAGTGACAACGGCGCCGCCGCTGCCGGCGAAACCGCCGGCGCTGGAGAGGCCACCGGTGGCTCGCAGACCACCTGACGACAAGGACGGGGCACTTGTCCCGCTGGAGCACGCGGAGCACAGCGCTCCCGCAACCAGAGAGGCGCCAAGCAAGAGGTGTGGAACGCGGTTGAAGAGTCGCGGCCGGGTGGTTGTCATTGGGCTCCTTGTACCTAGCATCGAACAAGGGCGGTGATCTGCAAGAAGCTTTCAGGAAAAGATCGGGCGAGCAGGCCCAGCTGAGAGCGTCGTTATCCGGGCCATCCAGCCAGAAACCACGTTGCCCGGCGGGTGGCTTGTGCTCGCCTCCTCGCCATACAACCGGTCGGGGTCGAGCAGCTTGGTGTGGGTCGGCAGGGGCGAGGTTGGGCTGACGTCCGCTGAACTGCGAATCGGTGCCACCAGCGCGTACGGAGAGGGTTGCGAGCACCTGCCCGGCTATTGCGTCGACGTCGACGGCGACTGGACGCCCTACGAGATCCTTTCGCCAACCTGTGTAAAGATCGAGCCGACGGTACGCTGGAAGGCCACCCATGTGCGTGCCCAGCACCGTTGGATTCGCGAGAAGCTGCTCTACCAGCCCAGGTCGGAAGATGAATTGCTCGGGGAGGCACCGGCGCCCGGCGCCTATCGTCCGGGACTGGAGGGATGGAAAGCGGCCGACTGTGCTCGCGAGAGCGAGCGGCGCTGACCGCTTCGCCTTCGCCCGGTCCTTTGGGGCGACCCGACGGACAGTTCATTCGTTCGCTGCATCCGGTAGGGATATTCCCTTTGGCGCTCAAAGCCCCCATGGAACGACATTTCGCTTCCGTGCCGGGCTACTATGCCCTCGCATGGCAAGGCCGCGAAGCAACCAGCCAACCCATTCGACAGAACCCGCTTCGGCGGGTTCCGCAGAGGGGCTGGCGTTCTCATCCTCGCTCCGGTGGGCCATCGGCCTGCTTGCGCTTGGGCTGATCCTCCGGCTCGCCAGCGCACACATCTACTGGTCTTGGTTCGACACACGTTTCCCCGACACCTGGGCGCACTCGAAGATCGAACTCAGCCAGGACGGATCTGAATACGTGCTCCAGGCCGACCCTGGAACCTGGAACTCGTATCTTCACCGGGGCTGGTCGGATCGGGCGTATTTTCGCCCGCCGCTGGCGTCGTACTACTTTGTCGCGCTCTTCAGGCTGTTCGATTTCAACCGTTTCGCGGTATCTGCCGCGCAATCGGCGATCGCGCTAGCAGCCCGTGGTTTTAGTCCGTGTGAGCAGCAGACGCGCTTGGGCGCGTCTGCTGCGTGCCGGATGACCTGAACACCTGATCAAGATCGACGGCAGATCTCCGGTGGTGTACGAAGACGGTA
>Ga0265330_10001563_pt1 | contig 13129 bp, 10 predicted proteins | sample 41919metaG_FD_202083 | JGI IMG/M metagenome (GOLD analysis project Ga0265330, IMG submission 202083) | Rhizosphere microbial communities from Carex aquatilis grown in University of Washington, Seatle, WA, United States - 4-19-19 metaG | ecosystem: Host-associated > Plants > Roots > Rhizosphere... | reverse complement strand
AGGATCATTCTGCATTGCTCGATACAATCATCAAGAAGCTCCCGGCTCTTTGCTTTCACCATGATATGGATATCGATGTCGTCTTTGCCGTACGCCTGAAAAAATGTCGTAAGAGGAATGATGACCATATTGTCCTGATTTCCTCCCAACGCTCCCCCCTTCTTCTCAAAGACGCCGATGATTTGATAGAGATTCCCGTCTACCCTGATCGTCTCCCCGATCGGATCCACATACGACGGAAAAAGCTTGTCGACGACAGGTCTGCCAAGAATCGCCACTCTTGATCCCATTTCCATATCCTGAGGGCCAAGCGATCGTCCTGTAGCGACAGTCAAGTCATTGGTTTCAATCCCTTCGACGTTTTCGCCGCCGACTGAGACGTTGGGATTCGTTTTCTGTCCGTTCCAGACAATGGTTTTTCCGAACTGCCACCCTTCGATGCCTACCAACGCGGCCAGCGTCGCCTTATCCTTTACCTGCTCGGCCTGTTCATAGGAAATGTTCTTTCGATTCCGGAACCGCCGTCGATTGTCCCCATTGCCTATGGTCACCGGAAACTTCTGTAATTGGAAGGTATTTACTCCTAGTTGCGACATACCCACTTCGATCGAGTTACGAAGGACCGTAACGGCCGTCATCACCGCGATGATCGAGAAGACGCCGACTGCCACCCCAAGGAGGGTGAGAATTGATCGAAGTTTCGATGTACGCACTGAAGCGAGCGCCATCAACAGGCTTTCCCGGAAATTCGACCACCCTGTGACAAGTTTACTCATAGCGAAGGGCTTCCACTGGATCCATTTTTGCGGCGCGGTATGCCGGGAGAAATCCCGAGACGACCCCCACCACCAATGAAATGACGATGGAAATGATCACCACCGAGATGGGGATGGCGGTCGGAAGAAACTGGTTGATAATCATGCTGAGCGGTATGGCCAGGATCAATCCGACGAGACCGCCGATAAGACAGAGTGCTGACGCTTCACTGAGAAACTGCATCATGATTGTCCGCCGTTTTGCGCCGATGGCCTTTCGAATGCCGATTTCCTTTGTCCGTTCGGAGACTGAAACGAACATGATATTCATAATGCCGATGCCGCCGACAAACAACGACAGCCCTGTAATAAAAAGTCCGATGACGGCAATCGTGGCGCTGATCGGACCAAATGTTTCAGTCAGGATTTCCTGCTGGTTAACATTGAAGTCGTTTGCCTTACCCGGAGCCAGATTTCTTATCTGGCGCATAATGCCTTCCAACTCGAGCTTTGCATCCTCCATCTGGTTCTTGTTCGTAACGTGGACCTGGATCGTCACGTCTCGCCGTCCGCCGAAGTGCGTTTGAAATGATTCGAGAGGAATGAACACCCTATTGTCGGTCGTGAACTGGCCAAACAGTCCGCCCTGTTTATCAAACACGCCGATTACAGTGTAGGGATAGCCGGCGACACGGATACTTTTTCCGATGGGGTCATCATGGGTGAAGAGGTTTTCCACTACGCTTGCGCCAATCGCACAAACCGCCCTCCCCCCCGCCGATTCTTCAGCGCTCAGGAAACGCCCGTCGGCGAGCGTGCCGCCCGACGCCATGATGTATTGATGCGTGGTCCCGGTGATAAAGGCTGACTCGACGGAATTGTCTCCATATGTCAGGCGCCGGACCGTCGAGACGGCAGGGGCAACGGCATCCACAAATGTTGCTTGTCGTTCAATCCGAGCGGCATAGTGCACCTCAAGGTTTCTGCGGTTGCGTATGGTGGCCCAGTCATCATTGCTGACCCATGGGAACTTCTGAATGTACATCACCTCTGTGCCGAAGGCCGCAGCGCTCTTGTCAAACGCCCGATTGATCCCTTCAATCGCCATCGCCATCAGTGTCACCGACAGAATGCCGATGACGATGCCAAGCATCGTCAAAATTGATCGCATGACGTTTGAGCGAAGCGCGCGGAAGGAGATCGCAAGCCCCTCCTTGAGCTCCTGGAAGAAATGCATAGTTACCCTCTCAGAGAATCGCTACGACGCAAGAGCAGCCGTGTAGGTCCGCCGTTTGCTGACGAGTTCGTCCTGTTCCACAAGGCCGTCACGCAATCTGATGACCCTGATTGCATGTTCGGCGATGTCCGGCTCGTGTGTCACCACAATAATGGTGTTTCCCTGCCGGTGCAGTTCTTCAAACAAAATCATAATCTCTTCACCCGTCTTGCTATCCAAGTTTCCCGTCGGTTCATCGGCCAGGATGATGGATGGTCGGGTTACAAGGGCGCGGGCCACCGCCACACGCTGGCGCTGCCCTCCGGAGAGTTCATTCGGCTTGTGATGGATACGGTCTCCCAGTTGGACATGGTTCAGCACTTCCTGTGCCCGAATCTTCCGCTCCGACGCAGAGACGCCTGCATAAATTAACGGCAATTCAACATTGTGCAGGGCATCAGATCGCGGAAGCAGGTTGAATGTCTGGAAGACAAAACCGATCTCCTTATTCCTGATCTTTGCCAGTTCATTGTCATCCATCTCACTGACGTTGACCCCATTGAACAGATACAATCCCGACGTGGGAGTATCAAGACACCCAATGACGTTCATCAAGGTCGATTTCCCCGAGCCGGAAGGGCCCATGATGGCAACATATTCATTCTTGCCTATGCTGACAGAAACATCACGCAGCGCGTGGACCTCTTCCACACCCCCCATGTCATACGTCTTGACGATGTTCTTAAGTTCGATGACGTTCATTGGATAGTCCTTTTTCTGCATTCGCTGTCGCGCGCGAGTGGCACGACGCAGTTCAGTGAGCAACCGGAATTACTGGGTAGTTTCCGTTTTTGGCTTGTCGGCACCGGGTTTCTTCTGATCCTCGATGCGGACTTTTGTCCCATCCTCAAGATCGCGGTTGATTGCCTTATAACTCCCAGAGACCACCTTCATGCTGTCCGTAACACCTTCGGTGATCTCAACATATTGGTCATTGCTGATTCCCCGCTTGACAGGAATGGCCTTGGCAACGCCCTTCTCCACCGCAAAGACGATTTCCTTCGGCTTGTTCTCGCTCTTTGCCTTTGCTGTCGTGTTCGCGGCCACCACCTGACCGGATTGCCCGTCCCCCTGTCCCTCCTTGATTTCCACTTTGGGCATTCTTGTTGTCACACATTGGATCGGCACCGCGAGGACATTCTGTTTGGTTTTCGTTTCAATATCAGAGGTCATCGACATTCCCGGACGCAACGGAATATCCTTGTCGACGATGCGCATCTTCACCTGAAAGGTCGTCACCTCTTCCTGTGTCCCCGTTCCTTTTGAAGTACCGGTGTTTGCAATTTCATAGACCAAGGCGTTGATTTTGCGATCGGGAACGGCGTCGACGGAAATCCGGGCCGTATCACCTACGTGGGTAAGAACAACATCGTTTTCGCTCACATCTACGCGCGCTTCCATCCGGGAAAGATCCGCAATCGTCATGACATTGGTTCCCTGGAACTGCGCGGTCCCGAGCACACGCTCACCGAGTTCGGAATTCAGTTGGCTCACCGTGCCATCCATGGGCGCCAGCACCGTTGTCTTTCGCAGACTCTCCTCAGCCTGATCGAGAGATGCTTTCGCCTGCGCATAGATTGCCTTTGACGATTCGTACGCTGCACGCGATTGATCGAAATCCGACTGCGATGCGAGCCCTTTCTTGAACAAGGCCTGCATGCGCTGGAAATCAGGCTCAGTCTTGCTTACACTCGACTTTGCCTGCAAAAGACCAGCCGCAGATTGATCCTTCTGGGCGATGTACACGTCGGGCTTGATCTTCATCAAGACATCTCCCTTTTTTACTCGCTGCCCTTCCTTCACAGGCAAAGACACGATCTCGCCGCTTACCTCCGGAGAGATCTGGACCTGCACCTCAGGTTGAATTTTCCCGGTCGCCGTCACAACCTGGGTGATGGTACGCGACTGTACCTTCTCAACCTGGACGACGACGATGTGTTCGTCCTTGCTCCCCATAAAGATCACCAGCCCGAGGGCAACGACGACGACGATGAGGATAGAGAAGATGATAATCTTTTTTTTCTTGGACTTCTTTCCATTGGTGGCCATGGAAACAGCTCCTTGCGATGGTAATAAGCGACTGGCCTAGTATGCCGTTAACAATCTTGGATCGAGTTTCGGACGCGCGCGAACCCTGGCTCACGTAGATAATCCATGGTTCTGCTTCCGACCCTTCTGGTGACTATCCAACACTCAGGTATTAGTACGTTCGTTCTCCCAGAGCGTATTCGACTTCCCTTTTTGCTGTGACATAGTCATAAGTTGCGTTCACCTGGTTCGCCTGCGCATTCACCAGCGTCGCGCTCGCGGTCAACAGGTCGAGAAGTGTTCCCGCACCCAGATTGTATCGTTCCTGGGCAATTCTCTGATCTTGAGTAGCGGAGATGAGTCCTTTTTGGCTTGCTTCAAATCCTTTCCGGGCAGATTCCAAATCGAGAAGTGCTTTCCGGACGTCTACTGAGACCCCCAGCTCCGTTTGCTTCAGGTTGATTTCGGCATTCCGCTCCTGAGCGACCGAGGTCTCGAGTTGCAATTCGCGCTGAAAGCCATCAAAAATATTCCAGCGAATACCGATTCCCCAGTCCATATTCTTGTTCTGGGTCAGACCCGGAATCTGATCGTTGTTCCAGCCATATCCTGCAAAAGCGCTGATGCTTGGGAAATAACCGCTACGCGCAACAGTAACGCCGGACGAGGCGGCATTGAGTTGTTCGCGTGCACTTACGACATCGGGACGCGCATCAAGCGCGCGACTGCGAAGTTGGAGAAGGTCGGCATACCGTCCTGCGGTGGAATCCAAATCTGCCTGCGTAATTGTCGTAGCGATTGTCGAGTCCGCAAGAACGTAATCTTCTCCCGCATCAAGTCCGATGAGCGCTAGGAGATCTGCTTTTGCTTTGTCGAGGACGGTTTGCACCCCAATGAGAGCCACCTCGTCGGCCGCCACCTGAGCTTGCTGCCGATACACATCAGCGATGGCAGCCGCTCCCACGTGGTTTGATTCAACTATTCTCTCGAGCTGTTGATTGTCTCGCTTGAGGTTCTCTTCATTGACACCAACAAGTTGCTTATCCCGAAGGACATTGAGATATCCGCTCTCCACTGCATAGATGATGCTTTGTTTTGTCCGAGTTGAGACCATTTCACTTGAAGTGGCGTTGGACTTCGCCTGACTGAACTGACCTTCACGCCTGAGTCCATCAAAGATCGTAAAGTTCAAGCTTGCGCTTGCTGAAAAGTTGTTCGATGCACTCACACCCCCAACAGGAACATTGGAGAACGGAATGCCGTTGACGTAGACTGTTTGAAAACTCACGGGCCGGTCACTTTGACTGCGAGTCCAGTTCCCCGATGCCGATATTGTTGGCAAGTAACTGCCATACGCCGCAAGCACGCTGCTTTGTGCGGCGGAAACATTGTTCTGCGCCTGTATGACATTGAGGTTCCGTGCCAGCGCACCATTCCTCGCTTCATCCAAGGTAAGGATCTTTTGCTGCCCGAATGCACTCACCGCCACCAGCATCATCATTGCGAGCACTACAGTGCCAGACGTCCGCATTTGCGAAACTCCCTGATATAGTGACATAACTTTAGGTAAAACCTTGACAATAATCGGCTATTTCAAACAATTTTGCAGCAATCTGTTCCTACTTAGACGGGAAAAAAGGGCCAAAGTTTCATCGTTTTCCAGTAGAATCATGGCCTTCTATCAACTCGTGCTTCACCGAAAGAAGGTAGTGAAGAGCTGCGTCATGTTCATTCGGTATCCGGCCATCCAATATTGCATCTTCAACGGCCTTCTTTAATATCCCCACATTCCTCCCGGGTTCGATGCCGCATACCGCCATGATTTCTTCGCCTTTGACCGGCGGCTGCCAATTGCGCAACTTGTCCTTCTCTTCAACCTCGACGATCTTCTGCATCACCAGATCGTAGTTCCTGAGATAGCGCGTGACCAGCTGTGGGTTCTTGGAGGTGATGTCGGCACGGCACAGTTTCATCAGATCGTCGATGTCGTTTCCCGTCTCGAACACCAGACGGCGTACAGCAGAGTCGGTCACCGCTTCGTCCACCAACACCATGGGTCGAAGATGGAATCGCACCAGCTTTTCTACATACGGCAGGGGATCCATCGGAAGCTTGAGCCTTTGGAAAACCTTCCTCATCATCCGGGCACCCATCTCCTCATGCCCATGGAATGTCCAGCCTGCTCCCTCCTTAAAAGCCTTCGTCCGGGGTTTGGCGATGTCATGCACCAGGGCTGTGAAACGGAGCCACACATTGTCCGTGGTCTGGGCGATATTGTCGACCACAGCACAGGTATGGAGGAACACATCCTTGTGGTGATGATCGTTCCGCTGGTCCACTCCCGCCATCTGAGCTATTTCCGGAAACACGATTTGCAGCACTCCGGTTTCGAACATCAGCTTCAACCCGACAGAAGGTTTTTCTGTTTGCAGGATTTTCATCAACTCATCGGTGATCCGTTCCTGGGAGACGACGCCAAGACGATCCTTCATTGCATGGATGGCGCTCAGGGCGGCAGACTCGATGCGAAACCCAAGTTGCGCGGCAAAGCGTATCGCCCTCATGATGCGAAGGGGATCGTCTTCAAATGTTTTTGCCGGTTCCAGGGGGGTCCGCAAGAGCTTGCGATGCAAATCTTCCCGCCCATCGAGGGGGTCAATGATTCTGCCGAAGTCCTTGACTTTCAGCGATGCTGCAATGGCATTCACTGTAAAATCCCTGCGCTGAAGGTCTTCCTCGAGGTTTCCTGCAACAACATCCGGCTTACGCGAATCAGGATGATACTGCTCCCTGCGCGCACCGGCAAACTCCACCTTTCCCTCGGGGAAGGGAAGCATCGCTGTGCCAAACCGGTCATAGGCGACAACCGTGCCAAGACCGAGACGACTGGCAACCAAGCGGGCAAAGGCAATTCCATCTCCCACAACAACTATGTCAATGTCTTTGTCCCCGAGCCCCAAAAGTCCGTCACGGACGTAGCCGCCGACAACGAACGCCTCGATATGTTCGGTCTCAGCGATCGCCCCGATCTTCAAGAGCAGCGGATTCGGAAGAGACACGTGCATCATAGTGGTATCCATCTCACATGACAAACCGCTGTTTGCCAATCTTCTCCATAATCAAACTCGCAGTTTCCAGGGCGCGGAGACCATCCTCGCCGCTCACCAGTGGTTGCTTGCCGGTGCTGATGCATTGGACGAACGACTCGAATTCGCAGCGCAGGGCATTCACCTCCCGGACTTCCGGCTGTTCATAAACAATCTTGCGTTTGTGCTTCCCAGAACCCAATTCGCCAAGCATGAGTGTTCCCTCAACATCCGGCTCGTCTTCTCCGACAAGTCGGAAGACCTCCGCCAACCCTTCCGAAAAATCAATGGAGATGTAACCATTCTGTTGGAAGAGGCGCATCTTGCGCATTTTCTTTTGGGAAATTCGGCTTGCCGTTACATTGGCGACGCAACCGTTTTCAAACTGGAGTCTTGCATTGGCAATATCAACGCTGTCAGAAACCACAGCAACGCCGCTTGCCTCGACGTTTCGTATGGGTGATTTGACGAAGCTTAGGATTAGGTCGATGTCATGAATCATCAGGTCAAGTACCACCGCAACATCAGTTCCCCGCGGATTGAACTGCGCAAGCCGATGCGATTCGATAAACATCGGCTGAATCCGGTACGGTTCCAAAGCCAGGATTGCAGGATTGAACCGCTCGATGTGCCCCACCTGGAGAATACGCCGGGCGGCTGCGGCTTTGCGACAAAGATCGCCGGCCTCATCCACGGTTTCAGTAATCGGTTTTTCAATGAACGTGTGCATTCCCGCGTCCAGGGCATGTGAGGCAACCTGGTAATGCGCAGGCGTCGGTGTAGCGATCGTCACTGCATCGGCAACGGAAAAGGTCTCCTCAAGTTCATCAAAGGCCTTTACGCCGAGGGTTGACGCCACCTCGGCAGCGCGACGTCGATCAAGATCGAAGACTCCGGCCAGCCGGACGCCGGGAAGATCGACAAGCATCTTCGCGTGGAGCGAGCCCAAGTGACCGGCCCCAATAACCACCATGGAAATATCTTGCGTTGTCATAGTCTGCGCCCACTCGTTGGGTGAATGCGCCATTCACAGAGCTTCAAATAGCAGGGGTCATGTACTTCAATTGCGTTTCCAGATTAAGAAACGGACCTGTTCGATGCTTGGGATATCCTCCACAGGTTTCGCCGCACTGCGAAGCGCAATATACCCGTGGAGTTCAGTCTCCGAAGTAATAGCATATTCAGTTGTCGGCTGGCTCCCCGCATTCAATGGCGAAACTGGTCTTCCTGCAACGTAGCCCACCATGCCGGGCCACTCGGCTGAGACACTCACATCATCGGGCACTGAACTCTTGATCCAATAGGCGAGTTCAGTCAGCACTGGGCCCGATTCCTGCGCTTGTTCCATTGCCACTCGGCGAACGCGCACATAATCAAGTTGTTGAAGTACCATTAGTGCCGCCGTAAACAGGAATGCTGCAATGATCGTGCGCTCACTTCTCCCAAGAATGCGTAACAGCACCCTGAAGAAAATGAACATATAGGCTCCGAGCAAGGGAAAGAGGGCAAGGAGAAACCCGCCATCCCACCAAATGCTGCATACGGCGAGCCAGACAATCCAACACCAGATCACCGCATGACGCTTTCCAAGTCCTTCCTCACCGTCCTTCCGAAAAAACAACAAGAGGCCTCCGGCAATAGCTGGTGCGCCCACAAGAAGAATCACTGCAATGGCAAATGGACTGCTGCTTGCCGAAAGTCCGGATAGAGGATGTTCAGGCCACCACGGGGCGTTATTCGCATTGGCATAGAGAATCCAGGGAACCAGCAACGACGTTAGGAGGATGTAGGATATCGTCAAAAGTCGAAGCCGCTTGGAGCGTGAAACGTCGGATAACCAGAGATCCACAACATACGGAACAAGGAGGATCGCTGCCTGCCACGCCATGAGACATGATAAGGCAAGCAGAATTGCCGCCAGAATGGAGTCTTGTCGGATGATGCAAAAGATCGATGCCAGAAGAAGTGTCCCAAGCAACGTGCAAGGTGTGCCTGAGGGAGAAGCTTCGAGAAGCCAGCCGCTTGTGGCACCCACGAGGGCCATGCACAGAGCCATTACAGGATCGTCGGTGAGGTCATGCGTCACAAGATAGGACAACACAAGGATGAGACAGGAGAAAAACAGACTGAGGATCTTTGCGAGAAGAAGCGCATCGATTTGGAGTGAAGCGCCCAGACTGATCAGGAATATCCAGAGGGGACTTGGTGACCCGGCATTGGGCAGCCCGGTAAACCCCTGGAATCCCAGCCCTGCAACGACATTGTGTACCCACTGAAGAGGAAGAAATGCCGTATCAGGAGTATAGGAAAACGCTGTCACCGACGTCAGGTAGAAAACGAGTACCACTAGGGGCAACCCATACCTGGCGATTCGGAAAAGATACGGACGGTCTTCCTTTTGCACTCTCATGTCGTTCGCGTCGGAGGATGGTCAAACGTGCAGCGGGAGCCAATCGACAAACTCTTGCACAGTTTCAAAAAGATAGTCAGGCTTCGCAGCCCGGACTCGTTCGCGGTCGTAGGAATCCCAGAGGACGGAGGCAACCGGAACTCCCACAGCTCGGGCGGCAGTGAGGTCCCCAATTGCATCCCCAATCATCAAGGTTTGCCCCGCCTCAACTCCAAATTCTGCCAGAACGCGGCGGATCCCATCCGGCGCCGGTTTATGATGTGCCACGTCGTTCCCAGACACTACCAGTCCGAAGTAATGGGCAATACCCAGAGCTTTCAGGGTAATGTCGGTTGTGCGGCGTCCTTTGCCGGTGAACACAGCAACGTGGATGTTACGAGCTCGAAGAATATCGAGCGCCCGTTCCATTCCCGGGTGCAATGATGCCATCGTTGCATGATGCTCCTGGTAAAACGAACAAAGCTCCTCCATTGCCGGCTCAACCATGGAAGCGGGAAACACGCGGGCAAGCGCCCCTTCTTCCGGAGGACCGAAAAGGGAGACGATCTCCTCAGAAGAAAGTGTCTTCCCCAGATACTTTTGCGTCACATGGTTGAAACTCGCAAAAATCAGATCGTTTGTTTGTGTCAGAGTTCCATCAATATCGAAAATGATGCATTTGAATAGTCTCATCTTGACGCGGGAGAGCAACGAGTACTCCTTCATGGTCAGAAAAACCGAGCGATAAATATATCCATATCTTCGCCGAATTGCAAAGAAGCGGGGGCAAACCTTGCTATTCCAACGCGTTTTTCCTATGTTTTTCCATGATCCATGAACATTTATCGAAACAGATTCTCCTCAAGAAGAACGAGGATCGACGAATCACCCGCGGCCATCCGTGGATTTTCAGCAACGAAATCCGGGAGATCCGTGGGACTCCGGAAATGGGGGACGTTGTTGAGGCCCTCAGCGCCGGCGGATTGACCATCGGCGTTGGGTTCTACAATCCTCACTCCCTTATAGCCCTCCGGCTCCTCTCGACCCATGTACAAGAGATCGACGAACTGTTCCTCCGAAGTCGCTTAGATGCTGCTGTGCAATTGCGGCGCAGACTCTATCCTGGCGGATCGGCCGTGCGTCTTGTTCACGGCGAAGCAGATTTTCTCCCCGGACTTATCATCGATCAGTTTGGCGATCAGATCTCCCTGCAGGCTGTCTCGTTTGGGATGGATATGCGCCTTCAGACAATCTGTGACTGCCTCCAGGACATGCTCCACCCGATGGCAATCATCGAACGCAATGATACGCCTCTTCGCACCATGGAACAACTTCCACTCCGCAAAGGGGTTCTTACAGGAACGGCGGGACCTGTCATGATCAAGGAAAACGAGATCGACTATGAGGTCGATCTCCTTGAAGGACAAAAGACCGGGTTTTTCCTTGATCAACGGGAGAATCGCCGGCTTGCTGGGCAATACAGCAATGGGCTTCGCGTGCTCGACTGCTTCTGCAATGACGGAGGGTTTGCGCTCAATGCCGCTCATGGAGGCGCAGAAACGGTTCTCGGAATCGACTCCTCGGAGGGAGCAATACAGGCTGCAACACGGAACGCACAACGAAACGGACTCCAGCAGATCCAATTCGTGCGAGAGGACGCTTTTGAGGCGCTTAACCGCCTTGCTGGCGAAGGAAGAATTTTTGACATGATTATCCTGGACCCTCCATCGTTCTCCAGGAATCGTAAAACCGTACCGGCAGCACGCCATGGTTATCGTGATCTTCATGCGCGAGCCTTTCGCGTGCTCGCTCCCGACGGCTTCCTCGCCACGGCATGCTGTTCACACCATATTGATGCGGAGACATTTCTGGAGGACCTTCAGGCCGTGGCCCGAAAAGCAGGAAAACGGCTTCAGCTGCTCCAATGGCGGGGGGCTCCCTCAGACCATCCAGTGCTTCCAGGAGTGCCGGAAACTGAATACCTGAAATTTGGGTTGTTCAAGGTTTCAGCCCCATGAAACCCCTGGACGGGCCTGGGTGTTTTATTATAGAGTAGAGATAATCCGGAGACGATCCCATGAGCACCTCTGTACGATGGGTTCTCGCCCATGCCATTTACCTCATGTTGATTGTGTCAACCCTCATCACTGCTGATGCGCAGACAAAACCCACCCCACCCAAACCCCCGTCGGAGAATCTGGCCCTTGGTGAGGAACCGTATCATAATGTATGGGGAGTTGACGTGCTGCTCTCAAATGGCGGTTTCGGTCTCGGCACGTTTTATCTGAGGGCATTGACGCCGGATCTCTCAGGGATCATCTCGCTCTCGATCTCAGAGTCAAAGGATCCGCGCGAAGTTCAACAATTTGATTATTTTGGAACACCTTACACCCCCGGGAAGCTCAACAGGTTTCTCGTCCTCCCCCTGACGGTGGGGATACAATATCGCCTGTTCAGGGAAGAAATCGTCGAGACGTTTCGCCCCTATATCACCGCGGGAGTTGGTCCTGCATTGATCTATGAAATGCCATATGCCACTGTCGACACCACGACTTATCCAGTAACATCTACGATAGTCGATTTCTTCAAGGCGATTGGAAAGGGGCACTCCCACTATACCGCAACCGCCTACGTCGGTGCCGGAGCAAACGTGGGGGGAAGTCAGTCGAATGTCTTTGGCGTCAACTTTCGGTACTATTTTACATACCTCTTCTCAAAAGGGATCCCCTCCCTGTTTAACGTCTACACTGGAGAAACTTCGTCAACAATGAAGGATTTCGGCGGGTTCTTTATCACGGTCACAGTGGGCTTGGGATATTGAATTGCGCTAAACCTCCAAGGTTCTCAACGATGAGCATTCACCTCTCTCCGGGATGATGAAGGTAACTGTATTCAAGCGCGGTATATGGACAATTGGCAACGAAGGTGGGCGTTAGGAGTGCAAAAAAAAGGGCAATCGCCTGCGCCCGGACCTCCCCTGAATCCTTCGGCAAGTTCATGCCCTTGTACAACTGGATCAAAGATACTTGCCACTCAATTAACAAATGGTGATTGTGATCACGAGGTGACGCAGGGGCAACAGCCCTTGTCTCTATTGCTTCTACAGGCTTAGATACGGCATGAGCACCTGTCCGGTGTGGGATCCCTTCGTCCGCGCAACAGTCTCCGGTGTGCCAACAGCGACGACCTTCCCTCCTTCTTCTCCAGCCTCCGGGCCGAGATCAATGACCCAGTCGGCACACTTGACGACTTCCAGATTATGCTCAATCACCAACACGGAATTACCCCCGTTGACAAGCGCATCGAAACAGCGCAAGAGACGCGCGATATCGTCAAAATGCAGCCCTGTCGTCGGCTCGTCCAGAACAAACAGCATGTGACGGTCACTCTTTGGCGCCGCAAGGTGAGCGGCGAGCTTCACTCGTTGGGCTTCTCCTCCTGAAAGCGTTGTGGCAGGCTGGCCCAAACGGATGTATCCCAATCCAACTTCCTCCAGAACGCGCAGCCGCTGCACCACTTTTCTCCCTTGCGGGGCTTGGGCAAAAAACTTCATCCCCTCCGCGACCGTTAAGGATAATACGTCATGGATGTTTTT
>Ga0265330_10001562_pt1 | contig 13149 bp, 9 predicted proteins | sample 41919metaG_FD_202083 | JGI IMG/M metagenome (GOLD analysis project Ga0265330, IMG submission 202083) | Rhizosphere microbial communities from Carex aquatilis grown in University of Washington, Seatle, WA, United States - 4-19-19 metaG | ecosystem: Host-associated > Plants > Roots > Rhizosphere >... | reverse complement strand
TAAATTTTTTGCAGCAATGCATAGAAGAATCCGTCGTGCTGATCATTGGGCAATATTTGTCCATTGCTGCTTTCTGGCAATGTTATCGGTAGCCGCCGCGCATCTGGCTGTTGCGCCAGAAACGCCGCGATGACCTGTTCATTTTCCTGCTGGAAAACCGAGCAGGTGGCGTAGAGCAATTTACCATCTTGTGACAACAGCCGCCACAACGCGCGCAGGATATCGAGCTGTTGCACGGCGAAACCGGCAATATCCGTGCGGCGGCGCAGCCACTTGATGTCGGGGTGGCGGCGCACCACGCCGGAAGCCGAGCAGGGCACATCGGCGAGAATACGCTGAAAGGCTTTGCCATCCCACCACTTCCCCGGCTCGGCGGCATCACCGGTCAGCAGTTGCGCGGACAACCCCAGGCGCTGCAAATTTTCCGCGACGCGCTGCATGCGTTTCTCGTCTTTGTCTACCGCCACCATTTCTACTTGGGCGTATTCCAGAATATGCGCGGTCTTGCCGCCCGGTGCGGCGCAGGCATCCAGCACACGCATACCATCATGGACATCCAGCAGACGCGCGGCGTATTGCGCGCCGGCATCCTGCACCGAAACCAGCCCGGCAAAGAAACCCGGCAGCTTGTCCACCGGCACCGGCTTATCCAGTTGCAGCGCATCCGGTTCGATCAGGCGAGCTGGGGAATCCTGCTGTTCAAGCCGTGCCAGATATTCCGCTGTTGTGCCGCAGCGCTGATTGACGCGCAATGTCATCGGCGGATGCCGGTTGCCCGCCTCGAGAATCGCGGTGCTGCGCTCGCCATACTGCGCTTGCAGCTCATCGATCCACCATTGCGGATAACTGTACTTCCCCTCCGCGTTCTGTGCAGCTTGTTCCAGCAATGCGTCCCGGCTGCGCAGGAAATTGCGCAGGATCGCGTTCACCAGACCACTCACTTTTGCATTCAGCATTTGTGCAGAGCGCACCGCATGATCGACCACGGCGTGCTGCGCGGCTTTGCTGTATTGCAATTGATACAGCGCCACCAGCAGCACGTAGTAGATACGCTGATCCAACATCGGCTTATGCAGCAACAGGCCTAGCAGCGCACGCAATTGGCCGTAAAAACGCAATGTGCCATAGCTCAGATCTTGCAGGGCCGCGCGCTGTGCCGGAGTCCATACCGCTTTTCTGCGCAGTGCTTCATCCAGCACCTGATTGAGGTTGCGCCCATCCGCAAGCACCTGCTGAACGATTTGGCCGGCGGCGAGTTGTATATTGTGCATTAACGTAAAACTCGCGTAGCGTTCGTTTGCCCCCTCGCCCGCAAGCGGGAGAGGGTTGGGGTGAGGGAAACGAACATGGCATGTTTCGTTATTATGGATAGCAGCTTCATCATGACCGTTAGCTCACCAAAAAATTATCGCCAGCCTTGACCGGCACGGCCTGCAGGAACTGTGCGGCAGGCTGTGCCTTGCCACCGGGGCGTTGCAACACTTCCAGATGCAGTGCGCCCTTGCCACAGGCGACGGTGATACCCTGTTTGTCCGCCGCCAAGACCCTGCCAGCTTCGCCTTGCGCGCTTTCCTGCAGCGCAGCCTGCCAGATTTTTATCGTTACCCCGTTGAAGTCGGCATGGCACACCGGAAAGGGGTTAAATGCGCGCACCGCGCGTTCGATCTGCCGCGCATCCTGCCGCCAGTCTACCTGCGCCTCGCTCTTGAGCAGCTTGGCGGCGTAAGTTGCCGCCGCATCGTCCTGCCTGACCGGCGTCAGGCGATGCTCCGGCAACAGGCACAACGCTTCGAGAATGCAGTCTGCACCGATCCCGGCCAGTTTGTCATGCAGGGTCTGCGCCGTGTCGTTTTGCGCAATCGGGCAAGCCCGGCGCAACAGCATGTCGCCGGTGTCCAGCCCCTCGTCCATCTGCATGATGGTGATGCCGGTTTCGCTGTCACCCGCCAGGATCGCGCGCGGTATCGGCGCAGCCCCGCGCCAGCGCGGCAGCAATGAAGCGTGGATATTCAGGCAACCGTAGCGCGGCAGTTGCAGCACTACCTTCGGCAAAATCAGCCCGTAAGCGGCCACCACCATCACGTCGGCATCCAGCGCTGCAATCGAATGCTGCGCCTCTTCGGCCTTCAACGTGGAGGGTTGCAATATGGCCAGGCCGTGTTGCAGTGCAAGCTGTTTCACCGGGCTGGCGACAAGCTGCATGCCGCGCCCGGCGGGGCGATCCGGCTGGGTCAGCACGGCAACGACCTGATGTTTAGGGAGCAGTGCGGCCAGCGCGCTGGCCGCGAAATGCGGCGTACCGGCAAAGATGATTTTCATTGGTAGTAACCTACAAGGTTTCGCGCAAGTGCTTCTTCAGCTTGGCACGAATCCGGGTTTGCTTGAGTTGCGACAGATATTCGACGAACACCTTGCCGCGCAGGTGATCTATCTCATGCTGGACGCAGACCGCCATAAATCCTTCCACCTCCAGCGTGAAGGACTCACCTTTTTCGTTGAGCGCACGCACCGTCACTTTTTCCGCACGGCGCACTTTTTCATAAATGCCCGGCACCGACAGACAGCCTTCCTCACTTTCCTCTTCGCCACTACTGGTAATGATTTCCGGATTGATGAATATTTTCAGCTGGTTACGCGCTTCGGAAACATCTATCACGATAATCTGCTCATGCACATCCACTTGCGTTGCCGCCAAGCCGACTCCAGGCGCGGCGTACATGGTCTCTGCCATGTTTTGCGTCAGCTTGCGAATGGCTTCATCGACCCGCTCGACCTTCCTGGCGATCTTGTGCAGCCGCTCGTCGGGGTACTGCAAAATTTTCAGGATTGCCATATGCACTCCATAAATGCTTGCTTATTTATATGACTGGATGCAGAATTTAACGCAACGCAGCAACATTGCGTGCCATTTATATTGATTCTGCCGGAGTTTTCCATGCGCAAGATTATATCGCTGATTTGCTTTTTGTTGCCCGTCTTGGCCTTTGCTGCCCAGCCTGATACCCGCCCGGAACTTCGCAGCGATGCGCCTGACCGGCATGTGGTCGTCAAGGGCGATACGCTGTGGGACATCTCCGGCAAGTTCTTCAAAGATCCATGGAAATGGCCGTATATCTGGGGCATGAACAAGGACTCCATCAAGGATCCGCACTGGATTTATCCGGGCGACGTGATCGTCCTGGATCGCGCCACGGGCACATTGCGCATTGGCCAAGCCGGTACCGGCAATACTGGCAGTTCGAGCGACATCATTAAGCTCTCACCCAAAGCGCGCGAAGGCCATAGCACGCACGATGCCGTTCCGAGCATTCCCGCCAATGCCATTGCGCCGTTTTTAAGCCAGCCGCTGGTCATCGAAGAGGGTGCGTTGAAAGATGCGCCGACCCTGATTGGTGCGCGCGAAGGCCGTGTGATACTCGGTGCTCACGATATCGGCTTCGTGAAAGGCCTGCCCCCAGACAAAGGCAGCAAGTGGCAGATTTATCGTCCGGGTAAAACGTTTACTGATCCTGACACCGGGGAAGCACTGGGCATCGAAGCAGTCTATCTGGGCAATGCCGAAGTGACCGATTTTGCGGAGGTCAGCACCATCGCGATCACCCATTCCGTACAGGAAATCAATCAGGGCGACCGCTTGGTTGCCCCTTCAGGCGGCACCGTCAACACCTACCTGCCACGCGCACCCGGCGGCAATATTTCCGCGCGCATCATTTCGGTGTACGGCGGCGTTTCGCAAGCTGGGCAAAATACCGCCGTCACCCTGAACAAGGGCGCACGCGACGGGCTGGAAAGCGGCCATGTACTGGCCCTGTACCGCAAGGGGGAGGATGTGAAGAGTGAAGGTGAGAAATTCACCCTGCCGGATGAACGCTATGGTCTGGTGTTCGTGTTCCGCGTGTTCGACAAGGTGTCATACGCGCTGGTGATGCAAACCCGCTTGCCGGTGCAGTTGCTGGATCGCGCACAAACTCCTTAAAAGACCTCCGCAGAACGTAGTGAGCGTGGCTCCCGATGCTTCACTCAAGGCCTGGCTGGCGCTCAGCCTGACGCGCGGCTTGGGCGGTGAAGGAGCGCGCCACCTGCTAAAGGAATTCGGCTCGCCGGAAGCGGTTTTCGCCGCCTCCACCGGTTCGCTCAAATCGGTTGTCAAGACCGAGGTCGCCACCGAGATCGGCAAAGGCATCGCTGATAATCAACTTGCTCCGACGCTGGCCTGGCTGGAAGACAGCAATAACCGCATCGTTACCCTCGCCGATAGCGACTACCCCCAAGCCCTGCTGAACATTCCCGACCCTCCGCTGTTGTTGTATATGAAGGGGCGGCTCGACCTGCTCAACCATTCCACGCTGGCCGTGGTCGGCAGCCGCAATGCCACACCGCAAGGCATCCACAACGCCGAAGCATTTGCCAAATCATTGAGCGATGCCGGGTTGTGCATCATCAGCGGCATGGCGCACGGCATCGATGCCGCCGCGCATCGCGGCGCATTGCGCGGCCAAGGAAACAATCAGGGCAGCAGCATCGGTGTGGTCGGCACCGGGCTGGACAAGGTCTACCCCGCCGCGAACCGCAACCTCGCCCACGCGCTCGCCAGCCAGGGTGCGCTGATTTCGGAATTCCCGCTCGGCACACCGCCGCTGGCCGCCAACTTTCCGCGCCGCAACCGCATCATCAGCGGCATGAGCGCCGGCTGCCTGGTAGTAGAAGCGTCACTGCAAAGCGGCTCGCTGATTACCGCACGACTGGCGCTGGAACAGGGCAGGGACGTGTTCGCCATCCCCGGTTCGATACACGCGCCGCAAAGCAAGGGCTGCCATGCGCTGCTCAAGCAAGGCGCCAAACTGGTCGAGACCGCGCAGGATATCCTAGAGGAATTGGGCGGGCTGATCGCCACACCCGCGCGCCACCCCGATATGCAAGGCACGGATACGCAAGGTGCAGACTTTGCGCTGCTGGAACAACTCGGCTTCGATCCGGTCAATCTGGATACGCTCGGCGTGCGCTGCGGCTTGACGATAAGCCAGCTATCCGCCATGCTGTTGTCACTCGAACTGGAAGGGCGCATCAGCGCGTTACCCGGCGGCTTGTATCAACGGATCCACTAAAACCACACAAATCATGTTCGAAATATTGATGTATTTGTTTGAAAGTTACTTTGACGCAGGCAGTTATCCGGAGCCGGACAAACTGTCGCGCAAACTTTCTGCGGCCGGCTTTGAAGGTGAAGAAATCAGCGAAGCGCTGACCTGGTTGTCCGCGCTGAAACAACAAAATCCGGATAATTATCCGGCCAGCCTCGAACATGCCGGGCTGCGTCATTTTGCCGAACTGGAACTGCAGCGCATCAGCTTCGAGGCGCGTCAATTCTTGCTATTCGCCGAGCAGCAACACATGATCTCCGCCGTCGAGCGCGAGATGATCCTCGACCGCGCCGTCGCGCTGCAACAGGAAAATCTCGGGCTGGACAAGCTTAAGCTGATTATGCTGATGGTATTGTGGAATCGCCATCAGAATCTCGATCCGCTGTTGATCGAGGAGTTGCTCACCCCGTTAAACTCAGCACAATTACATTGACCTTATAATCCCTGCGCATGGCAACCAATCTCCTGATCGTTGAATCCCCGGCCAAGGCCAAGACTCTCAAAAAGTATTTGGGCAAGGATTTTGAAGTGCTCGCTTCGTATGGGCACGTGCGCGACCTAGTGCCAAAAACTGGCGCGGTCGACACCGAGAACAATTTTGCGATGCAGTACGAGACTATCGCGCGCAACAGCAAACATGTGGACGCGATTGCCAAAGCCGCAGCCGAAGCCGACAACATCCTGCTGGCGCCCGATCCGGACCGCGAAGGGGAGGCCATCGCCTGGCACATCGCCGAGTTGCTCAAGGCCAAGCGCGGCTTGAAGAACAAGAATATGCAGCGGGTGGTGTTCTATGAAATCACCCAGTCGGCAGTGCGCGAAGCGGTCGCTCACCCTCGCGAAATCTCAATGCCGCTGGTGAATGCGCAACAGGCGCGCCGCGCGCTGGACTACTTGGTCGGCTTTAATTTGTCGCCGCTACTGTGGCGCAAGATCCGCCCCGGCCTGTCGGCAGGGCGCGTACAAAGCCCCGCGTTGCGCATGATCGTCGAGCGTGAACTGGAGATCGAAGCGTTCAAGAGCCAGGAATACTGGACGGTGCATCTGGACAGCCACAAGGATCACCAGCCGTTCACCGCCAGGCTGTTCCAGTATCAGGACAAGAAACTGGAGCAGCTCAGCATCGGCAGCCAGGCCGAATATGACGCGATTTTTGCCAAACTCAACGATGCCAAGCTGCCGCCCAAGGTGGTGCGCGTCGAGAAGAAGGCCAAACAGCGTTATGCCGCCGCGCCGTTCACCACTTCCACACTACAACAGGAAGCGGTGCGCAAACTGGGCATGACTGCCGATCGCACCATGCGCACCGCCCAATCGCTGTATGAAGGCGTGGACATCGGCGGCCAGACCGTCGGCCTGATTTCCTACATGCGTACCGACTCGGTATCCTTGGCGAAGGAAGCGGTGCAGGAAATCCGCGACTACATCAAGGATAATTTCTCGTCGGAATATCTGCCATCCACCCAGCCAGCCTACAAGAGCAAGACCAAGAACGCGCAGGAATCCCACGAAGCGATCCGCCCGACCTCGATCCTGCGCACGCCGGATAGTATCCGCGACCATTTGACCGCCGATCAGGCGCGCCTTTACGAGATGATCTGGAAACGCACCCTCGCGTGCCAGATGGCTCCGGCGCGTTTCGATACGGTCAGCCTGGACATCCGTTTAGGCGGCGACACTACGCTGTTCCGCGCATCGGGACAGACGCTGGTGTTCCCCGGCTTCATCGGTGTGTACATGGAAGACGTGGACGATGCCGAGGAAGAAGAGGGCGGCAAACTGCCGCCGCTGGCCGAAGGCGACGTTGTGTCACTGGACAAGCTGTATGGTGAACAGCACTTCACCCAGCCGCCGCCGCGCTTTTCAGAAGCCAGCTTGGTCAAGTCACTGGAAGAGTACGGCATCGGCCGCCCGTCCACTTACGCCACCATCATTTCCACCCTGCAGGCCAGAGAATACGCCATTCTCGACAAGAAACGCTTCGTCCCGACCGATGTCGGGCGCGTCGTCACGCGCTTTCTCACCGAGCATTTCACCCGCTATGTGGATTACGGCTTCACCGCCCACCTGGAAGACGAGCTGGACGAAGTTTCCGCAGGCAAGCGCGACTGGATCGGCGTGATGGATGAATTCTGGAAAGGTTTTTCCATTCTCATCAAAGAAAAAGCCAACATCGACCGCCCGGTTGAATTGCTCGACGAGGCCTGTCCGGAGTGCGGCAAACCGCTTGCCAAAAAACTCAGCAAATACGGCAGCTTTATCAGTTGCACCAACTACCCGGAATGCAAATACAAACGCAGCCTGAGCGGTGAATCGCAGGACGATGCCTCGGCAAGAGTGGAGCTGGGCGTACATCCCGAGGCCAACCAACCCGTGTTGCTGCTACGCGGCCCGTACGGCCACTACGTGCAACTCGGCGAAGCAGTCAAAGGCGAAAAAATCAAGCCCAAGCGCGTGTCTTGGCCGAAGGAAATGCCACTGGAGCAGGCCGATCTGGCCGGCGCGCTGAAGCTGCTGGCATTGCCGCGTGAGCTCGGCGCACACCCCGAAACCGGCAAAAAAGTCATCGTCAACATCGGGCGCTTCGGCCCCTATATCGGTCATGACGGCAAATTCAAATCCATCCCGCGCAGCGACAGCATCTTCGACATCAGTCTGGATCGTGCGGTGGAACTGCTGGCTCAGGCGAGAGACGGCAACACCGTGCTGCGAACACTGGGCGATCACCCGGACGACAAGGCCAGCGTCGAGATTTGCAGCGGCCGTTACGGCCCCTATGCCCGCCACGGCAAGGTCAACGCCACGCTGCCGAAGGGCGTGTCGCCGGATGAGATCACGCTGGAAGAGGCACTGGAATTGATCGCCGCCAAGGCCGCGAAGGGCGGGGCAGGGAAGACCAGGGCGGCGAAGAAACCTGCTGCTAAAGCAACAACCAAGACGACTAAGGCGAAAGCAGCACCCAAAGCCAAAGCCGAACCTAAGGCGACTAAACCTGCAGCCAAAAAAGCTGCTGTTGAAAAAGTGGCTAAACCAGTCGCGAAGAAGGTCGCTACCACCAAAGTAGTCAAGCCTGCCGCGAAGAAACCGGTGGCAAAGAAAGCGGTCAAGAGCAAAGCTTAGCCCTTACCCTTGCCGCGTCTCTAGCGGGCGACTATAGCGCGTTTGACAAGGCCTGCTCTGCAGGCCTTGTGTTTATTGGCTTGCAGGCCAAGCAACCCACCCAGATCTAGATGTCCCGATGAATGTGCAGCCATCCATTGCTGCGCCATTCGCTCTTATTTAACACTCTTCACAACCAACGGGCGTTTTGCATACCCATCAACAGGATGAAAGGGCTGCACTTTCCTGCCCTAAGTCCCCGCCTTGATTTGCCACGCGGCATGGCAGGCAACGCATTTCGTCAAGGTGTTGGAGGTCATTTTTAGCAGCTCCGGCACTGGTTTGCCGCCTTCCGCAGCTTTGGCGATTTCGTCCATGTCGCGGTGCAGGCTCATGCCCAACTGTTTAAACTCAATCGGCAGTTTTGTTATCAATGTCGGATTGACGTCTGCGGCACCAGCCATGCCCGCGCCATGAGCCGCTTTGATGATGCGCTGGACATCGCCCTGATTCGCGCCCTCCAATATCTCTTGCGTCGCGGCCAGTAGCCCGCGCATCTCGGTCATGACAAAGTCACGCTCACCGGGTTGCAATACCACCGCAGTTCTTCCGTCGGTTCCCGCAGTGGTGTTCCCGCGAATAAAGAACCAGGCAAATATGGCAATCGTGACAACCCAGAGCAGCAGGGCGATCGTGGCAAGTTTGTTCGATTTCATTTTAGGCAACCTCTTCTTCGTCTATCAGTCCGACAACCTCGTCATTCACTGCATCATGGCATGATTTCCACATATTCGTAGACTTCACAATCACGCAGGGTCTTGCGTACGTCCAGCGGGGCGTTTGCGTACCAGGTAATCGGGTCGTGGCGGTCTATTTCCCTTCCTAGGAACCTGACCAGGTCGCAGATTGGGTCGACGACGTTATCGCGGTAGTTCTGGTCGCCTTTCACATAGGCGAGATAGAGGTTTTTCAGGCAATTGCCCCTGCACCACGGCTGCGCTTCGCACTGGTCGCACGGCATGTCGGGGTGCGGCTGCAGCGGGCTGGGCTTGAGCCAGTTTGTGATAACGTCGCCTTGCAGCATTTCAGGCACATACATCATGTCGGGGCAGGGGAAAATTTTGCCATCCGGCATCACATTGAGTATATGCGTGGACACCCGGCATTGGGTCTTGCCGTGATACAGTTCAGTTGCCCGTGAGGGTAGCACCTTGTTGCGCACGATCCCCATGATCGGGATCATGGGGTACAACTTGTCACTGGAAAAGAACTTGTCCACCAGTTGCGTGATCACCGCTTTTTTCTTCTCCATCGCGGCGGGGGTATAGGTACCTTCCCCGGCGACGAACTGGAAATACACATAATCGAAGGTGTCCGCCAGTTCATCCAGTTCCTCGAACGAGGTCTCTTCACTGCTCCAGGTCACGCGTGCCGTAAAGGTGCCCGCCATCCTGTCACGCACCGCCTGGGTGTTCTTGACCACCTGCCGGTACACGCCGCGCCCGCGGAAACCGTCGGTAATCGCCTCGCCGCCGTCGATGGAAAGCAGGATATTGGAAAGATTGGCCAGCACATTATCCGGCAAATTATCCAGCAGCGTGCCATTGGTCTGCAGCTGGAAGCGGAAGGTAGGGTAACGCACCATGATCTCTTTAATGAAATCGAGATTCAAGGTAGGTTCGCCGCCGTAGAAGGTGACATAAACCTCATGCTCGGAAAGATGTTTCTTTATGAAGGCATCCAACGCATCGGTGGTATATGATACCTCACCTTGCGAACCAACCATATCACCCACACCGAGCGAGCAATAGCTGCATTTCAGGTTACAAGTCAGGGTAGTGAGCAGTTGCAATTCAACGCGGCTGCCCACAATGGGGGAAGTTCCTGGAACGACCTCAACGACCTCCTGAGAACGAGGGGAGAAAAACGTGATTGGAGTAGACATAATTATTTTGTTTCGAATTTGAAATTTGATTTGGAGCAGGGAGAAAACAACAGGTTTTTACCGGCTTGCCAGGGCTGCCTCTTGGAAGGCCGCCCTGTGCCTTTCATACGTCCAGGTTTTTCACACCCAGCGCATTCTTTTCGATGAACGCACGGCGCGGTTCAACCACGTCGCCCATCAGAGTGGTAAATATTTCGTCGGCGGTAATCGCATCTTCGATTTGCACCTTAAGCAGGATGCGGTTGGTCACGTCCATGGTGGTTTCCCATAGTTGCGATGGGTTCATTTCGCCCAAGCCTTTATAGCGCTGGATGTTCACGCCGCGCTTGGCTTCTTCCAGCAGCCATTCGATGGCTTGTTTGAAGCTTGATACGCTACGTTTCTGCTCACCCCTGGCGATGTACGCACCCGGTTTGATCAGACCGCTCAATATGTCTGCAGCTTGGCGGATCTGCACATAGTCACGGCCTCTCAGGAAATCGCGATCCATGTAGCTGACCGAGTAGTTGCCGTGATACAACTTTTCCAGGCGCAACCGATATTCGCCGACTTCGTCGGTTTCTACCACGACTTTGATGCTGCCGCCGCAAGCCGCTTCGAGCTGTTTTGCGCTACGTTGCGCTTGCTCCGCATCATCCAGTGACAGGGTAGGCAGGATCAGCAGTGCATGGCTAGCCTCTGGCGCGGTAAAGCGTGATAGGCGGTCAATCACTGCTTCGGCGAGGAAGTATTGTTTGGCAATCAGCTCCAGCGCATCAGCCTGGATAGGTGCCTCATCAGCAGACGGGTGCAACACTGCATTGTTCAGCGCGGACTTGAACATGTATATTTTCATCTCCTGGTCGTCCTTGAGATAGCGCTCATCCTTGCCTTGCTTGATCTTGTATAGCGGCGGTTGCGCGATGTAGATGTGGCCGCGTTCGACCAGCTCTGGCATTTGCCGGTAGAAGAACGTAAGCAGCAGGGTGCGGATGTGCGAACCGTCCACATCCGCGTCAGTCATGATGATGATGCGGTGATAGCGCAGCTTGTCAGCGTTATATTCGTCCTTGCCGATGCCCGTGCCCAGCACGGTGATCAGGGTGGCAATTTCCTGCGAGGCGATGAGTTTTTCGAAGCGCGCCTTTTCCACGTTTAGTATCTTGCCCTTGAGCGGTAGAATCGCCTGAAACTTACGGTCGCGGCCCTGCTTGGCCGAGCCACCCGCAGAATCTCCCTCCACCAGGTACAACTCGGAGAGGGCAGGGTCTTTTTCCTGGCAGTCGGCCAGCTTGCCGGGCAAGCCCATGCCATCCAGGATGCCTTTGCGGCGCGTCAGATCGCGGGCTTTACGTGCCGCTTCGCGGGCACGGGCGGCATCAATAATTTTATTGACGATGATTTTTGCGTCATTGGGTTTTTCCAGCAGAAACGCGCTCATTTGCTGGGCTATCAGGTCTTCGATCACCGGGCGCACTTCGGAAGACACCAACTTATCTTTGGTTTGCGATGAGAATTTTGGGTCGGGTAATTTTACCGATAGCACTGCAGTCAATCCTTCGCGCATATCGTCACCGGTAGTCTCCACCTTAGCCTTTTTCGCCAGCTGTTCAGCTTCGATATATTGGTTCAGGGTGCGCGTCATTGCGGCGCGCAGCGCGGTCAGGTGGGTGCCACCGTCGCGTTGCGGGATGTTGTTGGTGAAGCACTGCACCGTTTCCTGATAAGAGTCGTTCCACTGCATGGCGATCTCGGCAGTGATGCCATCCTTTTCGCCGATCGCGTAGAACACCGTGGGGTGCAGTGCCGATTTGTTACGGTTCATGTATTCGACAAAACCCTTAATGCCGCCGCAGAACGCAAAGTTTTCTTCCTTACCTGTGCGGTGATCGATCAGTGCAATTTTCACGCCGTTGTTAAGGAACGACAACTCACGCAGGCGTTTCGCCAGAATATCAAAATGGAACTCGACCAGACCGAAGGTTTCTTTGGCCGCCAAAAAGTGGACAATGGTGCCTTTTTTATTTGAGTTACCTACCACCTTTAGTGGGGCGACTGGGTCGCCATGGCGAAACTCCATAAAGTGTTCTTTACCGTCGCGGTAAATAGTCAATTTCAACCACTCGGACAGTGCGTTAACCACCGACACACCCACACCATGCAAGCCGCCGGATACCTTGTAGGAATTGCTATCGAATTTACCGCCCGCATGCAGGATGGTCATGATAACTTCAGCAGCGGAGCGGTTTTCCTCTTTATGGATATCAGTTGGAATGCCGCGCCCATTGTCACTGACACTAACCGAATTATCCGCATGGATAATCACATTGATTTCGTTACAATGACCCGCCAAAGCCTCATCCACAGCGTTATCCACCGCCTCAAACACCATATGGTGTAAACCGGTTCCGTCATTAGTGTCACCAATATACATACCGGGGCGCTTGCGCACGGCTTCCAACCCTTTTAGGACCTTGATGTTATTGGAAGTGTATTCGCTCATTGGTTTTTTTCCTGATATTTAATTTGTTTCACGTGAAACATCAAAGGATTCTTAAATGCGCATCGGCATGACTACATAACGGAATTCCTGGTTCTCAGGTGTAGTCATCAGGATGCTGCTGTTTGGATCGCCGAATGAGAAGGTGGCGGTACTGCTGCTGATATTATTCAGCCCGTCCATCAGGTAATTGACGTTGAAGCCAATATCCAGTGCCTCACCGTGGTAATCGGTTTCAATTTCTTCCTGAGCCTCTTCCTGTTCGCTATTACTGCTAATGATGCTGAGGTTTTTTTCAGTCAGTACAAAACGGACGCCTCTGAATTTTTCATTAGATAATATTGCGGCGCGTTGTAAAGCTTGTTGCATTACGGCTCGTTCCATACTGAGGTGATTGCCGTATTTCGGTATGACACGTTCGTAATCAGGAAATTTTCCTTCAATTACTTTTGTTATCAGGGTGATGCCAGAGAAAGTAGCCTTAA
>Ga0265330_10001560_pt1 | contig 13151 bp, 10 predicted proteins | sample 41919metaG_FD_202083 | JGI IMG/M metagenome (GOLD analysis project Ga0265330, IMG submission 202083) | Rhizosphere microbial communities from Carex aquatilis grown in University of Washington, Seatle, WA, United States - 4-19-19 metaG | ecosystem: Host-associated > Plants > Roots > Rhizosphere... | reverse complement strand
CCGTGAGCGAAAGTGAGCAATTTGGGACAGAGCAACCGCGGAGATTCTATTACGTTTATCGGTGGTGAATTTCGACTTGAGGGTCTTAGGGTGAGTGACCACTCGGGGACCTAAGATAGAAATCCTCCAAGACACTGGGTGAATGGAAAGGAGATGTTCGCACACGCCTGACCATCAGGGAAGTTTCCATTTCATGATGGATATGACGCCGAAGTCTTGATGCATCCGGGTTCGGTTTTCACGATCGAGCTTGCAGGCACAGACAGCTGTGCGCATTCGAGTCAAACGAGTTCCAGATTGGCCAGCAATCGGGCTCCCCACACGGACTGGATGACTACGGTCAGACCGCCGATCCTGTAAACGCCCCGTTCCTGAACCGACAAGTAACTATTGTTGCTCGAAAACGGCTTGTCGCTTATTTGCGTCTGATTCTCTGGACACTAAGAAAGGCCGCCAAACGGTGTCCGACTCCTCGCTAAAACTCAGGATCATCGAACTGCTCCGCCCTCATTGGAAAGCGCTGACCCTCGCGCTAGTGGCGGTATTGGGCGAGGCACTCACGGACATTCTTGAGCCGTGGCCACTCAAGATCGTCGTCGACAACATACAGTCGTCGAATAAACTCCCTGGACGCCTGGGCGAAGTTGTGACTGGGCTCTTCGGTCAGGACCACTATGCAGTTCTGTACTTTGCCGTAGCGGCGGTCGCACTCATTGCGATTGTTGGGGCCGTGAGCTCTTACTTCGAGAAATATCTGACAACCAGCGTTAGTCAATGGGTGGGGCACGATCTGCGTCGAACCCTGTACCACCACATTAACCGTCTGTCGCTTGCCGAGCACGACGAGGCGCGAACCGGCGATCTGATCACGCGGGTTACCAGTGACATTGGAGGCGTCCAGGACTTCATCACTTCGGCCCTTCTCGGAATATTAGTAAGTGTAATGACGCTGGTCGGCATGATCGGGGTACGCGCCGACAACAGAAACCTTCGTTGTCAGTCCAGCGAACTCCAAGCATGTGCTTGGAAGTTTTCTGAAACGAGCGAAGAAGGAATTACTGATTTACGATCCCAAGATATCGGACAAGGAGATGCTCGGTATTCTTCAGGAGCAGGCAAAGGCAGGCATCGAGATCAAAGTCATCGGTTCGGTAGACGGCCACGCGCCGTTCATCGTGCAGAAGTTGAGCGGCACGCGACTGCATACGCGCACAATCATCCGCGATCGGCACCAGGCCTTCGTGGGTAGCCAGAGCCTTCGCACGGCAGAGCTGGATGCACGCCGCGAAGTCGGCATCATTATTGACGATGCGAAGTCGGTGGCGAAGCTGATCGCGGTCTTTGAGGCAGATTGGAGCTCTGCGTGCGAGAAGAATGTGCCAGTCTCATCAAAAGATTCGGAAACTCGAAAAGAACATCCAGTAGCCGGCTCCGAGCGAGAAGAAGAGAAATCACATCAGACCCTTGCCAGGGAAATGAATCCACTTGCAGCGACGGTGAAGAGGGCGGTGAGACTTGCGGTAGCCAAGGCCGGTGAAGACATGCTCCACGACAACGATGTAAAAGACACAATGAAAAGAGTGGTCAAGCAGGCGGTGAAGGAAGGCGTAAAAGAGGCGGTCCGGGATGCACAAGATGCTGAGGACATCAAGGAAGACAGGGAAGAGAAGAGCGGCACTTAGTTCACGAGCGGTGAACCCACTGCAAAGGAGAGTTCAATGTCAACAATGAGACTGGCTCCATATCGTAGATTTGCCCTGCTGATAGCACTCTCTCTCGCCGCCGGTGCGCTTGCGGGCCAGGGGGCTGCTCCAAACAAGGAGCAGGCCGACGACGCAGCGGCCTTGAACAAGTTCACGGTGAGAGTGGATCAGTATTTGAAACTGCGCAAGTCTATCGAAAAGCAGCTTCCGGCCATGAAGAACAAGGAGGAACTGCCAGAAATGATTACTGCACATCAACAGGCACTGGCGAGAAAGATTCGCGAGGCGCGGCCAAACGCCAAAACTGGCGACATCTTCACGCGCGATGTCCGCGAAGCATTTCGACATGTGATCCAAAGCGTATTTCAGGATCCGCAAAATGCCGCTACACGCTCTACGCTCCAACAACAAAAAACAGTTAAGGTAGTTCCTCTTGAAGTGAACGGAATTTACCCGGATGCTGTCGCTGAAACGACCTTCCCGTCTACTCTGTTGCCGAAGCTACCAACACTACCGGATGAACTGGCGTACCGGATCATGGGGCGCGATTTGGTGCTGGTCGACAGCAAAGCGAATCTGGTCGTTGATCTGTTTCACCAAGCACTACCGTAACTTCTCAAAGGACTGGAATAATTCATGCAACGTCGCATCTTTCTTTTGCTTTGTATCTTCGCCGCCCTCGCGACAGGCCTGCGAGCGGACGACTTCAAGTTCCCTCTCAAACCCGATTCGGTCCGCTTCGCGGTGATTGGAGACATGGGTACTGGCGAACAACCCCAGTACGAGACAGCTCAACAAATGCTCAAGGCGCGCCAGGCATATCCTTTCGATTTTGCGATCATGCTGGGAGACAATATTTACGGCAGCAGCAAGCCGGTCGATTTTGACCGAAAGTTTGCTGTGCCCTACAAGCCGTTCATTGATGCTGGCGTGAAATTTTACGCATCGCTTGGGAATCACGACGACACCAACGAAATCTTCTACAAGCCGTTTAACATGAACGGAGAAAGCTATTACACATACAAGAAGGGCAACGTGCGCTTCTTTGTGTTGAACAGCAATTACATGGATCCGAAACAGTTGGCGTGGTTTGAGACGCAGCTGCAAAATGCAGGTAAAACCGACTGGAAGGTATGCTACTTCCATCATCCTCTCTATACATCGGCGAAGTTTCATGGACCTTCCCTCGATTTGCGGCAATCGCTGGAGCCGCTGTTTATCAAGTACGGCGTGAATGTCGTGTTCTCAGGCCACGAGCACGTGTATGAGCGGGTCCATCCTCAGAATGGCGTCTACTATTTCACTGAAGGAGCCTCTGGATCGTTGCGTCCCGGCAACCTGAGACAGTCAGTAATCACTGACAAGGGGTTCGATACGGATCGCACATTCATGCTGGTCGAAATTGCAGGAGATGACATGTTTTTTCAAACCATTTCGCGAACCGGCGACACTATTGACTCGGGAGTAATTCACCGAAATAGCCGGTAAGCCCACAGTAATCCTCAATAGAAATGCCCGTGCACGTTGATGAAGGTGATTAGTAAATAGCGCGTTTGAGTAGCCTGGACCCAGCACGAGGTGTGCAGTTTTGAGCAGTCCGCATTCCGCAAATCGCGTACACATGAGGTCAGTTTGCGGAACAAGCAGTCGCGCAAGGTCCTACCCAGCGAGGTGCAATTGAGATGGAAGATCCCCGGTTTAAGGTCGCGGCAATTGAGGTTGAAGACCCTCGGTGTAAGGGTATTCAAAATGGCAGGGAGATTGCGATGGAAGACCTGCGGTGCGAGAGATTGTCAAATCGAGCGGTGATACAGACAGAAGACCCTCGTTGCATGCAGGTGGTGACTGTTGTGGAAGATCCTCGGTGCCAGTGGCTACAAATGCGCTGGTGATTGGGACAATAGGGACGGGCTAACTGATTTATCAAGTTGCTCCTTACGACCAGAACCGATTGCAGACAAGGTGACTGCTAACCATCTGCCAAGGTTAGCAGCGAACCCGCGCAGTCTCTCAGGCTTTAGCGTAAATTTAGCTGTCTTTACGCGATTGCACCCACAGCCATCCGATACCAGCGGTCAGGGTCAATGCCAAGCCAGGAATTTCTGGAAGCTGCGAAATACTCCCATATTCATCCGTCGCCTCTCGGATTCCATCGGACTTCTAAGAGCCGTGAGCGACTTATCCCGTCTTATATCCATTTCATCTTTAGCAGCCAGAGCTTAACCCCTTGCGTAAGGCTTGTGTAGGCAAACAGCGTGAGGAGCAAGATCGGCCAATACATCCCGGGCAGATGTGTCAAGCCCAATGAAGAGGCCAATGGCGAATAGGGAAGCCAAGCTCCGAAGGTGAGGATGCTGAGGGTAGTGAGCGTCAATGGCCAGCTTGCGCGGCTTTGCAGGAAGGGAATCTTATCCGTACGAATGACATGAATTATGAGTGTTTGGGACATCAGCGATTCGACAAACCAACCCGTCTGAAAAAGGGAAGAGCGCGATGGGTCCCAACATTTGAAAACCCAGAGCATAACAAAGAAGGTCGAATAGTCGAAGATCGAGCTGATGGGCCCTACGCACAAAATGAACCGTCTTATTTCTCCGATATTCCAGGGCCGTGGCCTCGCCACTTGTTCGTAGTCCACGGCGTCGTTGGGAATGGGCACCTGAGAGAAGTCGTAGAGCATGTTGTTTGTCAGAATCTGTATCGGGGCCATGGGAAGGAATGGCAGAAAGGCACTCGCCCCCAGTACGCTGAACATGTTTCCAAAGTTGGAACTTGCTCCCATCCTGATGTACTTGAGAATGTTCGCGAATACTTTTCGTCCTTCAATGACACCGCCTTCGAGGACCATCAAGTCTTTCTCGAGCAGAATCAGATCAGCCGACTCTTTCGCGATGTCGGCCGCGGTGTCTACCGAGATGCCGATGTCCGCTGCGCGCAACGCCGGCGAATCGTTGATTCCGTCACCCATGAATCCCACCACGTGTCCGTTGCTTCGCAGTACATGGACGATTCGTTGCTTGTGCGCTGGAGAGAGACGTGCAAAGAGGGTCGTCTTTTCAGCTGCCTCGGCGAGTTCTGTATCGGACATTTTCTCGACCGCATCACCCAGCAACATTGGATCCGGTAGGAGCCCCACGTCGCGGCACACTTTGCGGCTGATCAGATCGTTATCGCCGGTAAGGATTTTTACCTCGACACCGTGTTTGTTCAGCGCTTCGATTGCGGTCGCGGCGGTACGTTTGGGCGGGTCGAGAAATGCGACGTAGCCCTTCAGTACGAGATTGTGTTCATCGTCTCTGGAACATGCCTGTTTTCCCGGCAGTTCCTTGATCGCCACTGCCAAAACCCGAAATCCATCGTCGCTCAGTCTCGCATACTCGTCTTTCAGCCCCTTCATCAGAGCGGGGTCCATGGGAGACAGCTTCCCATCCAGCTCGAATTGAGAGCATTGATGAAAAATCTCCTCTGGAGCACCCTTGGTCAGGAGGATGGCCTTGCCTTCAGGATTCTCGACGAGCACGGACATCATGCGCCGAGTGAAGTCGAAAGGAATCTCGTCCAGCTTCTTATACTTTTCGACCAACGCTTGCTCGTGAAAATCGGAACTATTCAGAATCGCTGTGTCCAGCAGGTTCTTGAGACCAGTCTGAAAATGACTGATAAGGTAGCCATCCCGCAGTACTTCGTCCGTCTCGCGTCCGGCGACATTGCAGTGTCGCTGGAGGACGACCCGATCTTCGGTGAGAGTGCCAGTCTTGTCGGTGCACAGCACGTCCATACCGCCGAAATTCTGAATGGCGTTGAGACGCTTGACAATCACCTTTTTGCGGCTCATGGCAAGCGCGCCCTTTGAGAGGCAGACAGACACAATCATGGGCAGCATCTCCGGAGTCAGTCCAACGGCCACTGCCATCGCAAAGAAAAAGGCAGCCTTCCAATTGTGCTTTGTGAATCCGTTGATCAAGAAAACCAGTGGCACCATGACGGCCATCAGCTGAATCATGAGCCATGTGAAGCGGCTGAGGCCTTGGTCGAAGCTTGTCGGCGCTTCCTCCTGGGTGATGGAACTGGCCATAGTCCCGAGATAGGTGTGGACTCCGGTTACGACCACGACCGCCGTCGCAGTGCCACTCTGAACGCTCGTGCCCATGAAACACGTGTTCTTGAGGTCCACTGGCGAATTTGCAGGGTTTGGTTCGGCGACGTGGAACTTCTCCACGGGAAGCGACTCTCCTGTCAGGGTTCCCTGGCTGACAAATAGATCCTTTGCAGAGAGAACGCGTACATCACCGGGAATCATGTCCCCGGCCGATAGATTGATGATGTCTCCTGGGACCAGATCGCGAAGCGAAACTTCCCGCGCCGTGCCATCCCGAACGACCGTAGCCGTTACGTGGATCATCGCCTTAAGCTTTGCCGCCGCCGCGCCCGCACGAGCTTCCTGCAGAAATCGAAGCGTCACGCTGAGTACTACCATGCCCGCCATAACGCTTCCAGCTCGCGGATCGCCTGAGGCAAAAGAAATCGAAGACAGTATGGACAGCAAAATCACAAGTGGGTTTCGAGCGATGAGCAATAGACTGATAAACCAGCTTCGCTCTCGTTCTTGCGCAACCTCATTCGGCCCCGATACACGCGCTCGGACCTCGGCCTCGGTTTGCGTCAGACCCGCGAGAACCGTGCGCAGCGATTGGAGTAGTTCATCGCCGTCTTTCCCGGCTGCATCGAGCACTGCGGGAGAAACGCGAATGTTATGTTCCTTTGCTTTCGCAAGAATTGGAGATACATCAGGAGGCGGAAGCGTCTCTACAGCGCCAATGGCGACGGACTCGCCTTTGGAAGGCGTCTTCGCCGCTGAATTCGGACCGGCTGTCGTCATCTCCCTTGATCTCTTCCCAGACAGGGGCTTAACGGGAGAATCTCGATTTCAACAGCGCAACGTTCCACGGCGAAATTATAGTTAAGCCCAAGTTGCCTGCGCTGTTCACATTTGAACACTGCATCCCGTGGCTCACGATCAATGCCGGTTGTCTTATAAGCAGATTGTTCAAGGTTTGTGAAGTCTCCTATACCGTTCCAAACTGAACAGACGCCATCAACATTTGCATCGTCCGCGACAGCATTAGGCTCTCTCTCGAGGCGCTGCCCCTTCACTAGCACCTGGTAATGGCTTTGTGCAGATGCTGTTGCGGACGGACTCCATCAAGCGCGGCTCCTGCATCTCTCTTTTGACTTGTTCAATGATCTCTCTTGCAATTTGAATCCGACTCGTTTTTTCACTACGATGACCTTTCTTCAGTAATTGGTGGATCATTTTCTTGTGGAATTGAATTCGGGGCCGGTTCTGCCCTCGATGCAGTCAACCGTTCCAGCAGCTTGGCAGGGTCAAGTGGGATCTCACCCTAAGAACAAAGTGATTTCGTTTCCGGCCTTCTACACCTTTGCATCCCGCGGATCTGCGGCTGCTGCATCCGGCAGGCGATCCGGCAGATCGAGACGCGCCACGCCAATCCGGTTGTCGGCCATTCCGTAATAAACATCGAAGCGATTCGGCGTGCCAAGGTCGTCCCGCCGATCGATGCCGGTGGGAAACACTACATTGGCAACGAAGCCGTCGCGTTCTTGCGCCAGAAGCGGCACTAATGCTGGCATTACCGAACGATAGCGAATCACGTGCGGATGCTGCTCTGAGAGAATCATCACCCCTGCCGAATAGCACAATTGATGCCGGTGTCCAACAGTCGGAGGCGATTCGCTGACTCCGTGGTATACGATCAGCCAGCCGTGTTTGGTCAGAATGGGAGGAGTTCCGCAACCGATTTTGAGTCGCTCCCAAGGCGACACGGGCGTTGCCAATCGGTGATGAGAGGTGAATCTGCGAAGACCTAATACTCCCTGACCAGCTAGCTTCCCGCTACAGTAAGAAATCCAGATGCTCTCCTTTTCAATATCCAACTTTCGCTTCGCGGGCGAGTGGACGGTGTCCTCAGGTAGAGTCCCAGGAAAGAGCGGGCGATGTAGCATTCCGAATTCAAGTTGTCCAGAGGAGTTGGGTATCTCGACGGGGAAGATGCTCGCATCCTTATCATCGACATGGCACAGGTCGATGCCATGCCAATGAGCGTAGGTTGCGAGCCCAAGACGAGTCCAGCGGAAGAGATCCTCCGATTGCGCGAACGCGATTCTTGGGCCTTGGGCTGAAAAGGCTGTGTAAGTCATGATGTAGCGTCGGAGTGGTTTCACGAAAGTGACGCGAGGATCCTCGCAGCCACCGCTGCCGTTGGTCCGCCGCTCATATTCTGCTTGCGGTTCGAGTGCGATACCGAGCCTTTCGACGCCGACCGGATCGCCTTCTCCGTTGAACTGCACGCGTGCAATGCCAATACGCGAGTAATTTCCTTTCGCGACCAGCCGCGGAAACACGTATAACTCCCCGTCAGGGCCGCGAACGGCTGCCGGATTCAGAACGCCTTCGACTTCGTTGGGATTACCGGGTTCCGGTTCCATAACCGTCCCGAGGCGGCGCATTTTGAAGTCTTCCATCATCCCGCCTCAAAGGAGCGAACTTGTTGGTCGTCGCCCAGACAAGCGATGATCGCTTCGATGACTCTCTTGGTTTCATCGGGACCTCGAACGGGAATGGAAATAACACCTGCCTGCTCAGCCGGGTAGTCGTTTCCGCCTGGAAACAAGGCATCCCCAACGTAGATCATCTCTTTCAATGGAATGCCGAGAATGTCTCTCAGCTTCCTGATTCCGTATGCTTTGTCGATGCCGGGTTTGGTGACATCAATGGATGTTGCGCCACCAAGTCGAACCGAAAACTCGGGGATGAGAGTGTCGAGGATTGCTTTGATCTTTTTCCGTTTAGCGAAATCCGGGTCCCATTTCTCCTTCTCTTCCAGTGGGGCTTGCTGACCAAGTGCGGAATATGTCAACTGACTTCCTCGATCTTCGATGGTTTCTCCCCAGGTTTTTTCGGCAGGGAAGTTCGCGGTTCCGACGGCTTGGTTCAGTGAGCTTATGATCTTCTTTTTTTCTTCAGGGGTGAAATCTTCCTCATAGAGCCTTTTCCACTCCCCGGCGTATTGGAAGAATTGTGTTCCACAGGTTGGGAGAATGGATAGCCTCGCCAGGCTTTCGTCGTGCGGAAGCTTGGATAGAACCTGTGTTTCAAACTGTTGCCATGCGCCTCCGGAGATGACTGCCACTTTGACAACTTCGATCAGGTCGTGAAGAAGAGACGCCATTTCATCATCAAGAGATGATTTGCTCGGTGCCAGAGTTCCGTCCAGATCAAACACAATGAGCTTCTTCATTCATCTCCAACTCTGGAGTTGGCGGTTGATGGTTGTAGTTGCGTACGTCAACCGCTTGCCGGTGATCGAACCGCAGGTCATGGTAACCGATGTCCATGCGGAACCCACGCCAAGTCTCCGCTCAGAACGTAAATAGCGAGTGCCGCAATCATTAAAAGGGCGCCCACCCAGAAACGCCAGTCACGGTGCATCCGTCTCCAGTAGGGACCAGGGTCAGGCTCACCTCTGTCACTACTATGGCCTTCTGGATTGTGCTTGTTCCCTGTCAATTTTCCTCCATTGCCGCGGAGTATTTGCCGCAGGGCACGATTCGGGTAAAGGCCGGCTCGTGCGCGGTCATTAAAAGTACTATCCAAGACGATGCGACAAGAAGTCCGGTCAATTGAGAACAGCACCCAGGTACATTCAACGCCTTTGGCCGTTGGTCCCGGAGCCGTACTGCTCGCAGTATTCTTCTCGGCATTGGTAGGCGTCGGGTTTGGTTACTATCCTGCACGGAAAGCCGCCTATCTGGATCCAAGCGAGGCTCTGCGGTGCGACTAACTCGTTGACCGATGAATTGCGTTCCACATTCCCTCACAGTTGCCCTCACACAAAGATTTCCAAGCAGTCCTGGCGAGGGTGTTTGATTCCTTTGCCTTCCGGGGAAGTCTCTTAAATTATTGGATAATGTGGATTTAGGAAACTGCTGCTCTATCCACCTGAGCTACGGGGCCACATTTAAATTGAAATATTTACAAGCACTGCGGAATTCTCTCCCTCACTTTGCCTCACAGTGACTCGAATGGACTCTGGCGGATAACCCAATTGATCCCATGCAATAACGCAAGTGAAAGTGAAAATATCACAGTACCAACAGGGTAGCATTCCGAAGGTTCGAGGGCGAAGGAGTATGGTTGGAAGTTCCGTTTTTCCGAATATTCGCATGGAAGGCGCTATCGGCCAATGCGGAAGTGGCTGGCCTCTTGCGCGCGCCGAATTCGAATTACTTCAAATTTCCAGGCATCTAAATACGACCGCGACGCAACAAAATTGCATGGGCCATCGTGTCATTTTTTAACTTAAGGTTATTCGCCAGCATTGCGATTTCGCTCGTTGGGTTTGTCGTGTTTGCACCAAACGGCCTTGCTGACGTCGTCGTAAGTAGTCCAACAAGCGGCGCATCTGTCTCGTCTCCAGTGCGTTATGTTGCGACCGGGACCGCGGCCGCTTGCGCGCAGGGCGTTGCTGCGATGGGGATCTACGTCAATAACCAGTTGACCTACACGGTTAACGGATCACAACTCAACACGAGCCTGTCCTTCAACCCGGGAACCTATCAAACTGTCGTTCAGGAGTGGGATCACTGTGGGGGCTCGACCTATACGCCCATTTCAATCCAAGTGAGCGCGACTGCGGGCGTGGTAGTTACTTCACCTGTAAATGGCGCCACGTATACTTCATCAGTCCCATATACAGCCACTGCTCGGAGCGCCTGCCCGAGCGGTATAGCTGCGATGGGCATCTATGTTAACAATCAGTTGACCTACACCACGTACAGTTCCAGCCTCAATACTAGCCTGACCTTGAATCCGGGATCCTACAACACAGTTGTGCAAGAGTGGGACAACTGTGGAGGGTCATCATTCACTCCGGTTTCTATTAAGGTGGTTTCGCAGCAGGCGGGCGTGCACGTTACTGCGCCGGTGGCGAATAGCACTGTCTCGTCTCCTGTGACATATGCGGCTTCAGCCACTTCGCCCACATGCTCCAGCGGTGTGGCCGCGATGGGAATATATGTCAACAACACGCTGACTTATGTGACATACGCAGCCACTTTGAATACGCAGATCTCTCTCGGCCAGGGGCAGCAACACACCGTAGTCGAAGAATGGGATAACTGTGGCGGCGCCGCGTTCACGACCGTGGATCTTAATGTATCCGCTGGCAAGTCGATCACAAGTATCGCAGTGTCGCCCAAACCGGCGACTGCCACAATGGGTTCGACAACGCAGTTCAAAGCAACGGCCACCTACAGCGACAGCTCAACTGCTGATTTAACTTCGACTGCTACATGGTCGGTGGCCAATACCGCCGTAGCCACTATCAATGGCAGCGGATTGGCACTGGCCAACGCTGCGGGATCGACTACGGTGACAGCGACGCTGAATGGAATCAGCGGGAATACACCATTCACTGCGACAATTCCGGCGGCTTCCGCAGTCAACATTCCCACCTGGCATGCGGACTCGAACCGCAGCGGGTTGAACGCCGGCGAAATTGCGCTGGGCAGTTCCAACGTAAGTCCCGGGACCTTTGGGAAAGTCTTTACTTATCTTTTGGACGGCTATGCTTACGGCGAACCGCTGCTAATGTCGAACGTAGCCATTAGCGGAGGCACGCACAACGTACTGTATGTGGCAACGGAACACGACAGCGTGTATGCCTTTGACTCGGATAACTATGGGAAGGGTGCTCCTCTGTGGCAGGTTTCGCTGCTAAAACCAGGAGAGACGCCGATCACCGCTGGCGTTATCCATCCCTTCCAGGGTGTAACCTCGACTCCGGTCATCGATCCTGCTACCAACACTATTTATGTTGTGTCGGCGCAGACGGCGTCGAACGGCAGTTCAACATTCCGGTTGAATGCTCTGGACATTACCACCGGGGCTCAGAAATTTGGCGGCCCGGTCACAATCTCTGCTTCTGTTCCAGGTACCAACGCGGAGGCAGTGAATGGCGTGGTATCGCTGACAACCGCGTGTACGCAGCGGGCGGCATTGCTGTTGGCGAACAATTCGGTCTACATCGGGTTCGGGAACTGCCACAGCGGATGGCTGCTTGCTTACAATGCGCGGACACTCGCACAGACGGGCGTCTTCAACGCGAGCCCTAACCTGAATGGCGAGGGAACGTTCGGCGGTGCGGGCGGCGTCTGGATGGCGGGCGGCGGCCCTGCTGCAGACAGCGCCGGGAATATTTATGTCGTAACTGGGAATGGTCCCTGGGACGGCAAGACATCCTTCTCCGATTCTGTGTTGAAGTTCAACGCGACGCTGCATCTTGAGGACTACTTCACTCCCGCAGATTACCAGTTCATGAATTGCGACGATGCGGATCTCGCATCGGGTGGCCTGATGCTGATCCCAGGGACTACGGAAGCAATTGCCGGCGGCAAAATGGGTGAACTGCATGTCTTGAACACAAGCAATCTTGGCAAGGAGCAGGCGGGCAATGCCGGTGCGTTGCAAACCTTGTTGTTTGAGGGTGACATCAGCGCTCCATATCCTTCCACGTGCACGGACTCGACTGGAGCACACACAGCCTATATCAGTTCCTACGAGATCTTTGGCACGACAGCCTATTTCAACGGGGCGGTATATCTGGGCATTGAACCCACGTCCCCCAATGTTCCTTCTGGGATCCGCCAATTCACGCTTTCCGGAGGCATGCTTGGGCCGGGAGCTATCACGTCGCCCGGAATCCAGCAGTATACGCCCGGAACCACGCCGTTCATCTCCGCGAACGGTACTTCACAGGGCGTCTTGTGGATGATTGATCCCGGCCAGCCGTTGCAGAATGGCGGAAAGAACCCACCCACGAGCGCGATCCTGCGGGCCTACGATGCAACCAACCTTTCCAGCGAGCTATACAACAGCAGCGTCAATACTGGAGATATACCGGGTTACGGAATCAAGTTCACATCGCCGGTTGTGGGCAATGGCAAAGCGTATATCTCCACCGGCCACGACCTCACGACGGCCGCCAATCCTCAAGGAGAAATTGACGTCTACGGCCTGAAGTGAGTGCTGTTTACGTGATGTCCGCGTCGATTCCGATTCCTTGAATTCGAAAGATTGGGCTCCATGAATTGCTGCGTGAAAAGTCTGTCCAGACGCTGGCTCTTCTCATGCGACGTGTATCACGTCGCGCGATCATGCCATAGCATGGTTCTGTTTTTTCTGCCCTGAGCAGCGCCATCTCTTTTGCGGCGCTCCCTCAACGTGCGAAATAATAGAGCTGATGCAGACAAACCAGAATCGACTGGATGCCGTTGGGTTCGACTTCGGCACTACAAATAGTTCGGTAGCGCTTCTCAATCAAAATTCTGAAATCGAGCTCGCGTCGTTCCCGTCGCTTGGAGGCCCAA
>Ga0265330_10001558_pt1 | contig 13158 bp, 9 predicted proteins | sample 41919metaG_FD_202083 | JGI IMG/M metagenome (GOLD analysis project Ga0265330, IMG submission 202083) | Rhizosphere microbial communities from Carex aquatilis grown in University of Washington, Seatle, WA, United States - 4-19-19 metaG | ecosystem: Host-associated > Plants > Roots > Rhizosphere >... | reverse complement strand
AGGAGGCCCCGGCCGACTCTGCCGCCGAGCGCGCCAAGCTGGAGAAGGAACGCGCCAAGCTGGACAAGGATCGGGATCACCTGGCCCAGAAACTGGCCAACCCGCAGTTTCTCGAACGTGCGCCGGCCGCCGTGTTGGAGAAGGATCGAGCGCGGTTGGCCCAGATCCAAGCGGCCATGACGCGCTTGGATGCGACCCTGGAACGGCTCGGCTAACGCCAGCGCCGAAGGTTCAGCTTTCTACGTATAGCTTGAGCTGCTCCCGAACGACGTCTTCGTTCAGTCCGGTACGAAGCTGTTCCTGCAGGCAGTCGGCCAGGGTGAGCTGCATGTCCTCGACGCCGCCGTCTTGCATGAGCTTGGCCAGCAGGGCGCGCGCCTCGCGACTGTCGTCATCGCGGATGAAATCCTTGACCATTTCGATCGTGAGCCCGCCGGAAAAGTCGAGCATCGCGTGGTCGAGGAGAAAGGCGATGAGTTGTTTCACAGGGGCCTCCGGCGGGGGGTGACGGTCCAAACTTAGCAGCGTTTGCTAATATCCCGAAAACGCTATGAAAATCAAGGGAGAATCGGATGCCAGCCGATGCTTTTTGCGGCTGACCGGGACTCCGCGGTGAGAAGACATGCGGCGACCCAGCCCCGAGGAAAGACGGCGGGGAGGGGACAGACGCGATCCCGGTCGTCCCGGCGGCGGACGCCAGAGACGGACCGCCCACCCACCAGCCCGTGCGCCTCGCGCGCGGCCGCCGCGACCACGACCTCCTGCGGCTACGGCGGGATTGCGAAGGGCGCGCCAAGGCTTGACGGGCTCGCGGTATTTGTCTACGGTCCCACAGTGCCGTCCCGTCGCTGCCTTTGGGCGCTCGCGCTGGGTCTTGTCGTTCCGCTGGGCTGCGGACCGGTCGAATACCTGACCCAGGTCAGCTCGCGCGCTGCCTCTGCCCTGGCGCGGGCCCAACGAGAAGGGGCGGAGCAGAAGGCGCCCTACGAGTACGCGAAGGCGGTCGAGTACTATCACAAGGCTCGTGAGGACGCGGCTCACTCCTACTACCAGACCGCCATCGACTGGGGCCGCCGCAGTGAGGACTGCTCGCGCAAAGCCATCGAGCGCGTTAAGCAGTCCCAGCCCGCGGGTGCGGTTGTGCATCCCGATCGCACAACATGTGGGGCCTTATGAGCGGCCGACGGCGAGAGGCAATCGGGTGCGTTCTGGGGCTGTTGCTGCTGGGCTGTGCCGGTCAGGATTTGGCCGTGCGGGCAAGCGGCGTGCACCGTAGCCTGCACAAGGCGCGCGAGAACGGGGCCTACAAGTGCGCACCGGTTCCGCTGGCGCTGTCCGAGGCCAACGTGGAGTTCGCCGAGCGCGAGATCGACCGGGGTGAGTATTTCCGGGCGCTCGGCCACGTCGAGATCGCAGAGGCCAACGCCGGCGAGGCCCTGCGCCTATCGCAGGGCGAGGGTTGCGGAAAGCCAGCGGCAGCGCCTGCTGCTCGGGGGAACACCCTGGACACGGATGGCGACGGCATCCCAGACACGCTTGACAAGTGCCCCAACGAGCCCGAGGACATGGACGGCTTTGAGGACCAGGACGGCTGCCCCGACCTCGACAACGACCAGGACGGCATTCCCGACGCGCTTGACAAGTGCCCCAACGAGCCCGAGGACATGGACGGCTTTGAAGACCAGGACGGTTGCCCTGACCTCGACAACGACCAGGACGGCATTCCTGACGTGGCCGACCTGTGCCCCAACGAGCCGGGGCCACCCGAGGAGAAGGGCTGTCCCAAGAAACACTCGCTGATTTCGGTCACCCAGGAGAAGATCGAGCTTCACCAGGCGGTCTTTTTTGCCACAGCCAAGGCGACCATCATGCCGCAGAGCTTTCCCCTGCTGGACGAGGTCGCGGATGTGCTCAGGAAGCGAGCCACTATGCAGGTCAGGGTGGAGGGACACACGGACAGCCGCGGCAGCCGGACTAAGAACATGCGCCTGTCGCAGGCGCGGGCGGATTCTGTCAAGGCCTACCTCGTCGGCCATGACATCGCGGCCAGTCGGATGGTATCGGTGGGGTTCGGACCCGACCAGCCAATCGAAACCAACAAGACGGCGGCCGGACGTGAGAGGAACCGACGGGTTGAATTCATGATAACCCAGCAGTAGGGAAGGACAAACCCAAGATGGGAAACACGACTACACGACGGCCGACGGCCGCATCGCGTACGGCCCGACGGGCATCGCTGGCTCTGCGGGTCGGGCTGATTGGCGCTGTCCTGGCAGCCTCGGTCACGCCGGCGCTGGGACAGGACGACGAGAAGGCGGTGAAGAAGATCATCGAGCTGAACAAGAAGGCCCTGGCGGCGATCGACGCCAAGAAGTTCGATGTCGCCCGCGATGGTCTCCAGCAGGCGGTGACGGTGGCCAAACAGGCGAACCTGCTCAGCCACAAGATGCTGGCTCGGACCTACGTCCACCTGGGTGCGGTCTACTTCTTGGGCTACAACGATCCCAAGAGTGCCGTGCGCTACTTTGGCTTGGCCAAGAGCGTTCGTGCCGACATCCTGCTCACGCCGTCGCTGGCAACCCCGAGCTTGACCGCCGTGTTTGACAAGGCGCCGGCCGATCTAGGGGGAGAGGCCGACCCGTGGGGAGACGCCGCCGCGGGCAAGCGTAGTCCGTCTTCGCGGATCCCTGCTCCTGCTCTGGCCAAAGCGTCACCACCGCCACCGCCTCCCGCACCCCCACTGGCGCCGGTCGGCGAACCGGAGTTGCCCACGGTGCTGCCCGCAGACCTGTACTGTCCTGTGGTGGAAGAGGCGCCCGAAGGTCGCGAGATCGTCCTCCGCTGCGCCGCCAAACCCAAGCTGAAGGCCGAGCGCCTTTTGCTCTACTACCGGGCTTCGGGCGCTCCCACCTATGCCGTCGCAGCCATGCAGAGTTCGCCCAAGGGCTGGCTGGAGGCCAGCATTCCCGCCGAGTCTGCCACCGGGGAGAGCATGCAGTACTACTGCGAGGCCCGGGACAGCGACGACAACGTAGTGGCCACCAGCGGGCAGGCGGACGTTCCCAACCCCATCATCCTGACGCCCGCTGCGCCTGTGACAACCCCGGAACGACCGCGGGTAGCGACAGGCGGCAAGGGCGACGGGGAAGACCCCCTGACCGGGATCAAGCACGAGCAGGACACCGAGATGCTGGAACGAGGCATCCATCGCCGGCGTCAGGGCGCTTTCTGGATGAGCGCAGGGGTAGGAACCGGCGTGGGCTATCACAAGGCCTCCCTGCTGGAATGGAGGCGGGACGCCTCTCCCGTCGGCGCTGGCGTGCGCGTGGTGGGTTTGGCCACCTTCTACCCGGAGATCGGCTATCTGCTCAGCGAGCACATCGGGGTCGCGGTCCAGGGCCGTCTGGAGTACATCTCGACGGAGGGATCCGGCGACATCAACCCGGGCCGGCCGTCTGGGGGAGCGATTGCGGTGATCGGGCGAGGCCTCTACTACCTCGACCTGGGCGCTGGCAATGCGCAGATTCAGTTCTCGGCCGATTTGGGCGGGGGCGACGGATACCGCTTCGCCTTCCCGCCGACCAACCCCGACCACAAGAGAAACCTCGGGACCAACCCGAATGGAACCTGCATCGTATATCCCAACACGACTAACTGCATCCCGGCTCCCACGCTGCTCACCGATACCGTTCGCAGCGGGCCGTTGGTCTACGGCGCAGGCGCTGGCTTCATCTATCACTTCACCCACAACCTTGCGGCCAATGTCGAGTTGCGCTTCTTGGGGGCCGGCCCGCACCTCGGGCTCATGCTCGAAGGCTACGCCTCGATACAGTTCGCGCTTGGTGGCAAGGGACCGGGTCAGGGAGGAGACGCCCCCCCCATGGAGCGGCTGCCCGAGGAAGACGAGGAGCCCTAGCCCGCCAGTCTTGCCAGCGCCTGGCCCGGGTTGCCGGGCCTTCTATCCGGGTCGCTTTCGGTCAGGCACCCGATCAGGTCCGCCAGGCGGGCGCAGGCAGGGGATTCGTCATCCCGCGTGCGCGCCAGAGGCGGGCGTTCGAAACGGCCGGCGAGCAGGTCCGCGTGTTGCCGCATGGGCCGGCCGGCCAACACTTCCCACAAGATTGCGCCGAGCGAGAAGAGATCGGTGAGCGGTGACGAGTCCGCGCCACGAAGTTGTTCGGGGGCGAGGTATGTGGGGGTGCCGGCGGCTAGATCGCTGGTGCGGTCGGCCTTCAGCAGATGGGCCGATCCGAAGTCGGCCAGCACCGGTTCCCCGGTGCTGCGATAGAGGATGTTGCGTGGGGTGAGGTCGCCGTGAACCACCCCGGCCGCGTGCACGTAGGCCAGTGTCGATAGCAGGGAGCGAGCCAAGACCACGGCCTCGTCGCAGGGCAGGGCAGAGGGCCGCGCGTGCGCGATCCGGTCGCGCAAGGTTCCGCCGGCCAAATGTTCCATGGCCAGCGTGTGGGCTGCTTCGTCGAGGTCATAGATGACTACCACGCCGGGATGGTGCAGGCCGGCCGCCAGGCGCGCCTCAGCGAAAAAGCGCTGGCAAGCCTCGCCCCGCGGGGCCGGCGCGGGAAACACCTTGAGCGCAACCTCGATCCCCAAGGTGCGATCGCGGGCCAGGTAGACCGTCGAGGTGGTGCCGCGGCCGATCTCGCGCAGGATCTCGTACCGGGACGGGGTCACGGCGATCGCATCAGCGTGCCGCAGTTCGGGGTCGGGGGCCCACCGGCGTAGCAGACATCAAATGGTTTCTCCGCCTTCCATCGGCGCGGGATGGGTAGGTGCGCCGGTGCGCAGGTAGCGCGACGCCATCTCGTATTCAAAGAACGAGGCCATCTTGGTATCGATCACCTTCGACCACAGGACGTGCGCGTCGTTGCTCTTGCCTTCGGCGAGCAGACGCATGGCCTGGTAGAAGAAGATCTCGGCGCGCTTGCCCGGCGTGTCCGCCATGCCCAACAGGCGGTCGTAGCTGATGCGGCCAAGCGCGTAGCGCACCAGTTGCCGGTACCACCCCGAGGCGCGCGGCGGACGCAACTCGATCTGGCGGGAATCGAGGGCGCGCAGGTAGGCCAGGGCGGCGGCGTCGGGCGCATCGGCACGGCGTCGGGTGATATCGAGGATCCACAGCGAAGCGTAGACCTTGACGTATTCCGAGACCACACGGCTCGGCTTGGAGATTGCGCGTCGGTAGATGTCGAGCGCGGGTTCGGCATCGCCCCTCTCCACCAGGAAGGCGATGGCATCGATGTAGCTTTGGTCGCGGCCTTCGTCCTGCTCTATGGCTTCGTCGAACTTCCGCAGACCATCGTCGCGCCGGCCGAGCAGGTAATAGAGCCGGCCCACCTCGAAGGTGGACCCTGCCGACGAGCCCAGGTTCTTGCGGCGCAACTGTTCGATCATCAACCGCTCCCAGCCGCGCACGGCAAACCGCCAGGCCTTGCGCGCGTCGTCCATGTTGCCGATGGTTTCGTAGGCCACGCCGAGGGTATAGGCCAGGCGTGACTGCCCCTCGACGAACGACACCGTCTCCTCTGGGGCGGCTTCGCGCTGGCGGATGTCCAAGGTTTTCTGCAACAGAGGCGCGGCCTGTTCCGGTCGACCTTGCTTGAGAGCCAGGTTGGCGATCTGCAAAGTCACCTCATAGTCGCCCGCGTTCTCGCGCTGCGCGCGCAGAAGCAGCGGCTCGGCCTCTTCCAGCCTCCCGGCGTCCACCAACCCACGCGCCACCGCGAGGTCCACATCGGCCTCCCCCAGCTTGATGTGCTTGCTGCCGAATCGCTGCTGGCTCTGCGCCAGTTGGCTGCGCAAACGTTCGGCCTCGGGCACGACCGGCTGCATGCGGTCAGGATCGATCCGCGACTTGAGGCGCAGAAAGGCCAGTTCCATCCGCTCGGCCACCAGATCGGCGATCTTGTCCGCCCCGGCCTTCTCGCGATCGAGGACGGCCAGCGCCTCGTCGAGGTAGCGCAGGGCCAAGAAGGGAGCCGGGACAAAGCGCGCCACGCGTGAGGCGAGCACCAACATCTCGGCATCGCCGGGGAAGAGCATGAGTCCACGGCGCAGAATCTCGGCCGCGGCCGCGGGATCGATCCGGTCCGTGGAGGTGCCGAGCAGCAGTTCACCACGGGGCAGAAAGCGACGCGCCAGAGCCAGATAGTTGGCAGGATGGGCCGCGGAACGATTGGCCGCCGCGAGGATTTGCCGGAACTCGGGATCGTCGCCCGGCTTGTCGGCAAAGCGCGCGGCAGCCTCGGCAGCGCGGTCCATCTGGCCACAGCGAAGGTAGAGTGCTGCGGCGTTGATCGCCATGGCAGACAGCGACTCGGTGTCGAGCAGCAACTCACTCAGCATGCCGCGCCCGCCGACTCCCGTGCCGGGCGGCCGGCGCAACACCCGGGCGACCCGTTCCTGGCGTTCCCAGGCAAGTCGGGCCACCCGATCGACCACCGCTGGGCTGGGCCAGTTGGTAGCGACCCCGTCCAGAATATCGGCGGTGGTGGGCTGGGTCCGAGGTCCGGGCGTGCCGACGGAAAGCTGCGTCTCGGCGTCCAGCCAAGCGAGAACTTGGTCGACTCGCGCCGGCCATTCCGGGTTTTTCGGTTCCAGGGTCTGCAGCACGAAGAGGCCAGCGGTGACGGGCAACTCGTTGCCGCGCGGCGAGTAGGCGCCCACGATCAGACGGGCCGCCGATTCCAGCAACCTCCGCTCCCGATCGGATACGGCCAGGCCTTCGGGCCGCCACAGCAGAGACGCCGGGAAGAGGTCCAGGGCGTCGCGGAGAGAATCGTGAAGTCGGTCGAAATCATCGTCGCTGCCGAGCACACTGGGGTTGTGCCGCAAACGCTGCGCGTCGAGAGTCGCCAGCGGGCCCAGGAGGTATTCGACCAGCTTGAGGCGAAGCCGCGCCTGTTCCTCGGAGCCCTGGGCGAGGGCTTGGTAGAGAAACTTGGCCTCGAGGAAGTCCTCTTCGTTTGCGATGGGGGCCAGGGCAGCGGCCTCATCGGCCAGGCGCGCCGCCGCTTCGCTCGTCCTGCCGGTCCCGGCCGCGCCCCGATAGGCACAGCCGGGCGCCACCGCTGCAAGGAACAAGGCGGCATGCGCGGCGTTGGCCCACCAGATTTTGCTCATGCTGGCAGTTTAGCCCGTGGCGGTGGCACTCGGCTACAAACGATAGGGTCTGGTGCGAAGGCCGCTTGACCCGAAGATCGGCGGGTGGATAACATCTCTCGCCATGCGACCCATGCTAGTCGCGGGAAGGCATGGAACCCCTTTCAGGGTTTCCACATTGGTGATCTGGCTCGGGCTCCTGGCGGCCTGCGAGAGCGTCAGCTCGGAAAAGATCGCGCAGTGGAAGGGCACACAGAAGGGGCCGCCAAAGATCGAGGAAGCCCTGCGCAGTTCGGCAGTGGCTCCCGGCCTGCGCGCCGAGGCGGCAGCGGCCCTTGTAGACTTGGGCACGCCCGAGAAGGTCGACGAGGCGATGGCGGCCATGCCGACCGACCAGCGCTGGGAGATCCTCAAGTCGCTCGTCCCCATCCACGTCAAGGCCATGGAGAGCGCACCCGTCCCTGCGGCGCGCGACGCCCGCGATGCGCTGTTTAGTGTGCGTCCGTATGCGCAGCCCGAGCAGCAGAAGCAGATCGACGTAGCGATCCTGACCTCAGTGGAAAAGGATCTGAAAGACGGCCGATTTACCGGAGGACGGCACTCGCTCGATAAGATGTTGGTCGCCATCGGTGCACCGTCGGGCCCCATGCTGGTCGGGCTTCTGCAGGACCCCAGGGCGCCCTACAAGGGACTCGCCGAACTCCTGCTCAAGGTGGGCGACGAGTCGGCGCGCGACAAGGCCGGCGCGGCCCTGGTGCGGCGGGCGCTGGCGGAGAATCCGATCCCCAACGACTTGTGGATAGCCATGGGTACATTGGGCGGGCAGAACCTGTCAGAGTTCCTGACCCAGAAGCTGCTCAAGAGCCCGCCGGCAGAGGCGGCCCTGGCGGCCAAAGCGTTGCAGCAGGCGCGCTACCCCAGCGTGCTCCCGCTGGCGCTCAAGATTGCGGCGGATCCGAAGGCCGACAACTTGGTGCGAGATGAGGTGTTCGGCGTGGTAGAGAAAATTGGCGGCCCGGCGGCGCAAAAAGGCCTCGTGGAAATCATTGCCAACGACAAGAAGGATCTGGTGCGCTATCGAGCGTTCGAGGCCGCCTTGGAGGCAGGCAAGATCGAGGCTGTGCTGCCCGCGCTGCAGGCCTTTTCGGACAAGCTCAGCTTCAAGAAGGAAGACGTGATGGACTTCTTGGTCAAGGACATCACCAAGCTCGGCCTCTCGGCCAAGCCGGCCGTGCTCGGTGCCCTCTCGTCACCTTCGGCCCTGGCGCGCGTTGCGGCGATCTGGGCGCTGGAGGCGCCGCTGGCCAACCCCAGGCAGTCGCTGGGCGCGGCCGGCGACGCGGCTGCATTGATGAAGCTGACGGACGACAAGGCCAGTCCCAAGGGTTTTCCGGCCGGCGTGACGGTCGGCGGAGAGGCCAAGCGCGTGGCGGCGGTGTTGCAGAAAAGGGGTAGCTAGCAGCGAGACGAGGTAGAAGTAGTCATGGCGAACGATTCCACCAGGAAGACCTTGCGGCATTTCTACTGCCGCGACGTGCTCTGGCAGAGCTTTGAGCGCATGTCCGAGGCGCTGGACCGGGGCGTCGACGAGCTGGTGAACGAGGCGATGCGGACCCTTGCTCAGCAGCAGGGTTTTCTCCCGTCGGACTTCGCCATGTCTCCCGGCGACGGACCTTCACAGCCCGAGCGAGCCCTGCCGCGTCCCGAGGGGCGCCCCGGCAGTGGGCTGTCGCGGCCTGATGCGCGGGCTGAAAGTGGACTTTCCCGGACCGGCCTTCGCCGAAGCGGGCCTCCACCGGTGCCGCCGGCTCGTACCACGGCCGAGCATTCGGGAAATCGTCCGCCCCCTCTGCCCGCGGTCCCCAGTTTTTCGCTCCCGGCGCAGGGTGAGGCCGGAGCCTTGCCACCCCTGTATCTGGTCTTCGGAAACCAGCGTTACGTCATCAACAAGGATCAGTTCATCATCGGTCGGGGAACCAAGTCGTCGGATCTGCCCATACGCGACGGCAATATTTCGCGCAAACACGCGGCGGTGGTCCGACGCAATGGCGAGTACTACATCAAGGACCTTGGCTCGACCAACGGCATCGACTACGGGGGTGAACGCATCGAGGGCAAGAAGATCGAGGAAGGGGATGTCTTCTCGATCTGCGAGTATCAGTTGAGGTTTACGTACAAGTAGCGGGCGATCGCGGCGCGGAACATGGCCGGCGCGCCCACACCGTCGCTGTTCGACCAGCCTGTGACCGCATTGGCAGGCGCTGGGCCGGTGACGGCAGCGCGCTTGGCCGAGAGGGGATTGGAAACCGTTCGCGACCTTCTGGCTTTCCTGCCGCTCGGGTATGAGGACTTTCGCACGCTCTATCCATTGTCAGCGCTCGCCAGCTTGCCCGAGGGTCAGGCGGTGGTAGTGCGGGCTCGGGTCCGGCGGATTCGGCCGTTCTTTCGGCGTTTGCTCGATGTGTACCTGGAAGAGGGCGGGGTGCAGGTAAGAGCGCGCTGGTTCCGGCCCAATGTTGGCATGGCGAAGACCTACGCCAAGGGAAACTTGGTGGCGCTGGCCGGACCCTTGCGGCGGGCGAAGGACGGAGCCGTCGAGCTCATTCATCCTCGCAACGTCACGGCGCTGCTGGCCGGGCCGAGAGCCTCGAGCAGTGAGTCTGGCCTGGGCCTGCGGCCGCGTTACCCGGTGGTCGAGAAGGTTCCCGCCCGGGTTGTCGAGAAACTCGTGGCTGCGGCGGTCGATCGGGCGGCTGCGCTGGTGCCCGACGTGCTGCCCGAGGGCGTGGCCAGGCGACTCGGCTTTCCCTCGATCGCCGAGTCGCTGCGCCAGGTCCATCAACCCGAGGCCTTGCTCTCCGACAGGAAACTGGCCGAGCTCTTGGCCGGGCAAGCACCGGCGCAAAGGCGTCTGGCGTTTGAAGACCTGTTCGTCGTGCAGGTCGGGCTGGCTTTGGAGCGCGGCCGCGCCCGCCACGCCTCGGGCTGGCGCTGTGACGTCGATGGCGAGGCCGCGTTGGCGTCCGTGCGAGCGGCGCTGCCGTTTGTACCCACCTCCGCCCAGGAACGCGCCATGCGGACTCTGTTTGCCGACCTCGGCAGCGCGACGCCCATGCAGCGGCTGCTTCAGGGCGACGTGGGCAGCGGCAAGACCGCGGTGGCTTTTGCTGTGGCCTTGCTGGTCGCGCGAGCCGGCGGACAGAGCCTGCTCATGGCGCCCACCGAAGTGCTGGCCGAGCAGCACGGACGCACCCTGGCCGCATGGGGCGGCAAGGCGGACCTGCGGGTGGCGGTGCTGCATGCGGGGTTGGCTGCGCAGGAGCGGCGCCGGGTGCTAGGCGCGGTGGCGGCTGGCGCGATCGATCTGCTGGTCGGCACGCACGCGCTTCTGGAAGAGAGTCTGAGGGTTAGGCGGCTCGCGTTGGCCATCGTGGACGAGCAGCATCGTTTTGGGGTGCGCCAGCGGGCCGCCCTGCGCCGGGCGGGGGGCTGGATTCCCGACGAGAAAACCGGCATGGTTCCCCACCTTCTGGTGTTGTCCGCCACGCCCATCCCGCGTTCGTTGGCCCTGACCGCCTACGGCGATCTCGACCTGGTGACGCTCGACGAATCTCCGCCGGGCCGGCAGATCGTGGCGACACATCTGGGGGTGGGCGAGGCTGCGCGTGGCGAGGCCCTGGCTGCGGTCAAGGCGGCGGTTGCCGCCGGCGGGCAGGGCTTCGTGGTTTGCCCGGCGATCGTCGAGCAGAAGCAGGGCCGGCGCGCGTCGGTGCTTTCTCGCTTTCGCGAACTGCGGCCGCTGCTCGTGCCCGCGCGCGTGGGCCTGCTGCACGGACAGATGCCGAGCAACGAGCAGGAGGAAGTGGTCGCGGAGTTTCGCGCCGGCAAGCTCGATATCCTGGTCGCCACCACCGTGCTGGAGGTGGGCGTGGATGTGCCGCGCGCCTCGATCGTCGTCATCGAGGATGCCGAGCGCTTCGGCCTGGCACAATTGCACCAGTTACGCGGGCGCGTGGGGCGGGGAGGGCAGCCGTCGAGTTGCTTCTTGCTCACGTGTGCGCAGGATCCCGAAGCCCTCGACCGACTGGCATTCGTGGCCGCAACTAGCGACGGGTTCCGCATCGCCGAGGAAGACCTACGTCGGCGTGGACCGGGCGAGATCTACGGCGAACGCCAGACCGGCGTGGTGGGTTTGTGGCTGCGCGATCCGGAGGGCGCAGCGGCCTTGGTCGACCGAGCCCGCCAGGAAGCCGAAGCAGTGCTGGCCGAAGATCCGGCCCTCGCTTGGCCCGAACACGCGACTTTGCGCCAAGCGGTCGAGGCGCGCTGGCTGCGTCGGCGGCCCATCGCCGATGAGGCAGGATGAACCGCGGGTTCCAACGGGCCTTGTGGGCCGGGCTTATCGGCGGCTTGCTGGCCGGAGGCGGCGATGCGCTCGCCACTCTGGCGGCCGCGCTGACCCGGCCGTCGGCGGGGGATGCGATCGCGCTGGGCAGTGTCGCGGGAGCCACGCTGGGCCTGGGGCTGGCTCTGTCTACCTGGCTCCTTCACGCGGTCGCGGTGCCGGTGGCAGCGCGGGTGCAGCGAATCTCGCCGACGACTCTGGTCGCAACGATCGTCACCGCGCCGCTTCTGGTCTACGACGCCTTTTCTCTATTCGCCGGGGCCAAGGCGGCGCGGGTTCCCGGGCATCAGGCGATCTCGATTGCCCTGGTCTTGCTGATGCTGGGGCTGGTGGCGCTGGCCGCCAATCTGTGGCAGCGGCTGCTCGGCTATCTGGAAAGCGCGCCGAGACGCAGTCCGGTGGCCGCGGTCGCGGGGCTCGGCCTGTTGGCCGTGGCAGCCGGGGCAGACCAGGTCAATCGCGTGGTGCTGCCGCGGCTCTATCCCTGGTTCCATCTGTCGTTGGGGTTGCTTACGGTTGCGGCTTGCGCGCTGGCGGCCCGGGCCGTGCTGCGTGGCCAGGCCGGGCGACGCAGGGGCGCAGCGCTGCTGGCGGCCATCGTTCTGTTTCTGGCCGTCCTGGGAGCGCACGAGCTGTCCGTCCTGGGTGCAAGCCAGAACCTGCGCTTTTTCGCCTACGAAAAGACCCAGGTGAGCAAGCTGGCGCTGCGCCTGTTGCCAGCCCGACACACGCGGCGCCCCGGCACGGTACGTCCGGGTGCCGCCCCGCTGGCAGCGGCCAGCCCCTTGCCCGAGGGACCGCACCGGCGTGATGCCGACATCGTGCTCATCACGGTGGACGCCACGCGCGCCGATCACGTGGGCGCCTATGGCTATGCCCGCCCCACCACGCCCAACATCGATGCCCTGGCCCGGCGTGGGGTGCGCTTCGAGCGCGCCTACGCGCAGGCCCCGCACACGTCGTTTTCCATTGCCTCGCTGATGACCGGTAAGTACTACCCAACTCTGGCGCGGCTGGCCCCGCAGAGCCAGCACGAGACACTGGCCTTGACCCTGCGTCGCTACGGCTGGAAGACCGCCGCCTTCTTCCCGCCTGCGGTGTTCTTCATCGACGCGCAGAAGATGAAGACGTTCGAAACCAGCAACTTCGACTTCGAGTACGTGAAATACGAGTATCTAGACGCCGACCAGCGGATCGAGCAGATCGACGACTTCTTCCGCAAAGAGAATCCTGGCAAGGTCTTTATCTGGTTGCACCTGTTCGAGCCGCACGAGCCCTATCAGAGGCACGAGGGTCACGACTTCGGCAGCCGCGATATCGATCGCTACGACAGCGAGATCGCGTATTGCGACGCCGTGGTGGGCCGGGCGATCGCATACGTGCAAGACAAGCGGCCCAACGCCATTATCGTGGTGGCCGCGGATCACGGCGAGGAATTCGACGAACACGGCGGGCGCTACCACGGAACGACGTTGTACGACGAACAGGTGCACGTCCCGCTGGTCGTTTACGTGCCCGGCGTGCCGGCGCATGTCGTGGCGGGGCCGGTCCAGTTGATCGACATCGCGCCGACCATTTTGGGGCTGCTCGACTTGCTTGCGCCGGCACGCATGCGTGGGACGGACCTGGGGCCG
>Ga0265330_10001557_pt1 | contig 13171 bp, 9 predicted proteins | sample 41919metaG_FD_202083 | JGI IMG/M metagenome (GOLD analysis project Ga0265330, IMG submission 202083) | Rhizosphere microbial communities from Carex aquatilis grown in University of Washington, Seatle, WA, United States - 4-19-19 metaG | ecosystem: Host-associated > Plants > Roots > Rhizosphere >... | reverse complement strand
GCCCGCGCGGACAATCGAAAGGCGCCCTTGCGCCACAAGCGCGCGGTCAATTCGTAAAAGTATTGATTGATGACCTCGGCGTTGAATCCGATGGGAATATCGTTCCCTTGGCGCGACACCAACACGAAGTGGTGGTAGTTGCGAAAGGCGTTCTGGCCGCTGGTCGGGCTGCCATTCATGCCTACGCGCTCGTAGCTGACATCGAAGAGACCGCCAATGCGAATGCCACCGGGAAAGAGCAGCGGGGATTCCGGCGCGTGTTCCTTGTCGCTTTCTGCCTTGGCTGGTTCCGGCTCCTTCGCTGCAGCGCCCTCCTGGTCCGGGGCATTCCCGCTGGCTTTCTCTGTGCCCTGTCCTCTCCCCTCGGTGTTGTCAGCAAGAGCTGGCTGGGCAGTCGAATCCGCCCCTTGAGCCGTGGTTGCGGCACCGCCCACAAAGACAAGAACCAGTGCGATGCGCAGGGTGTTCATCATTTCGCGTGACACGAGGCGCGACAGGCGGCACGCGCCCCACTGGCCGGCGGCGCACTTCGGCCGTCATGGCAAGCGCCGCAGAATCGGCCCTCGTCCATCTCGTCGTGGGTGAAGCCCTTGCGCGCCCGAGGGAAAATCGCCGGATGGCAGACGAAACACGGATATTGGTCGTGCTGCCAGTGCGAGAACAGCCCGGGGTCAGCCGGATCGGCCGCCCCGTGCGGCTTGACGATGGGGACGCGCACGACCACGGGCATGGCCAGGGCCGCGGCCGATGCAAGCACGGCCGCACCGGCAACGACGAGCGACCACTTACCGAGCATCGGAGCGCAGTCTATCTCAGAATGGCGGCTACTCGTCCAGCGAATCGGCGACGCTGCTGAAGCGAGCCTCCAAGGCGCGGAAAGCCTCGACCACCACGGGATCGAGGTAGCTGCCGCTGCGGCGGTAGATGGCGTCACAGCATTCCGCATGGGGCAGCGCCGGCTTGTAGAAGCGTCGCGATCGCGCGGCGTCGTAGGAATCTGCCACGGCCATGATGCGCGCCGAGAGGGGAATGGCCGTACCCGCCAGCCCGTGGGGATACCCGGTGCCGTCCCAACGCTCGTGATGCGAGCGCGCGATCTCGATGCCCAGGCGTATGAATCCGTTCTTGGGATAGGCTTTCTGCACCTCCTGCAGGGTCTGCGCGCCCAGAGTGGTGTGCGACTTCATCTCGTCGAACTCCTCGGGCGTGAGCGGACCGGGCTTGAGCAGGATGCTGTCCCGGATGGCGACCTTGCCGATATCGTGCAGCGGGCTGGCGCGAAAAATGTTCTCGATGAACGCCTCATTCACCTTGTCCCGCCCACTGGGGTGGTCGCGCAGTTGGCTGGCCAGCAGCCGACAGTAGATCTGCACGCGTTCGATGTGCTTGCCGGTGCCCTTGTCGCGCGACTCGGCCAGGCGGGCCAGTGCCACGATGGTGGCCATCTGGGAATCGGAGATCTCACGCACCTGCTCCTCGACCCGGTCCTGCAGCTTTCGATTGTGCGCCTCAAGTTGCACCTGCAGCCGGCGCAGGCGCAGATGCGTTTCCACCCGCGCGCGCACTTCCTCGAACTGGAAGGGCTTGGTCACGTAGTCCACGGCGCCCACGTCAAAGCCGCGCACCTTGTCCAGGGTTTCGCCCAAAGCCGACAGGAACAGCACCGGGATCTCGCACAACTTGTCGTCCTGCTTGAGCCGTCGACAGACCTCGTAGCCGTCCATCTCCGGCATCATGATGTCGAGCAGGATGAGATCAGGTGGCTCGCTGGCCGCGGCTTGCAGCGCCAGCTTTCCGTTGGGAACCGCGCGCACCTTGTAGCCTTGCTGCTTGAGCAACTCGAGCAGCAAGCGCAGGTTCTCGGGCGTGTCGTCCACGATGAGAATGGTCTTGGGGGTCGCGAGCCCCGGCGTAATCTCGTTGCCGTTCATGCGTCTCCCCGCGGTGGCAGCGTGTCGAGGAGTTGCTGATACTCGAAGCCGTCGGCCAGGGCACGCAAAGCCCCGCCCGCCATGGCATCGTGGGCCGCAATCCGATCGATGAGCGAGAGCATGCGATCGAAATCGCCGGCGGTGGTGGCGTCGCGCAGCTCGTTGGTCAATTCCACGGGCGCCACACCAAGGACGGCCCGCAGCGACCGCAGAGTCAACGGCCGGCCTGCCACCGACTGGCAGGCGGCATCCTGGCGGAAGTATACGTATTCCACGCCCAGACAAGCCCACAGCTTCTCGAACACCTCGGTCTCGCGCAGGGGTACGCCGACCACAACGTCCGCGCCCGCAGCCACGGCCTGCACCCGCACCGCCTCGTCCCCGCGGCCGACCAGCGCCACCACGGGGGTGCGGTTGCCCCGGGGCGACGCCTTGACCCGTTCGATGACGGCGAAGCCGCGTTGCGGACGCGTGCCGACATCTACGAACACGACATGAGCCGACCACTGCTCCAAGACCGACAAGACCTCGTCCACCAAGACTGCCTGTCTTGTTTCGAACCCCACCGAGGCCAAAATCGGAGCCAGCGGTTCGGGCGAGTCGCCGGCCTCACCAGCCAGCAGGACACGAAACGCCGCCTGTCCCGATCGTATCCCCACCACCCGTCGCGCTGACCCTCGGCCAGCGGCCAAGGCAGCGTCGCCTTCTTCCAGACGGAGGGCGACGCGGAAACAGCTGCCTCTCCCCAGCTGACTGTCGACGCTGATGGTCCCACCCATGAGGCGCACGTACTCTCGCGTGATGGCGAGACCCAGACCGGCGCCGCCGCCCGCGCGGGCGCCAGCAGGGGTCTGCACAAAGGCGTCGAAAATCCGTCCCTGGTCAGCGGCCGGAATGCCCGATCCGGTGTCTTCCACGTCCACCAACAGACGCCAAACATTGTCCGCCGCGCGCTCGCCGTGCAAGCGCCAGATGACCTGGCCGCGCTCCGTGAACTTGATGGCGTTGCTGAGCAGGTTGGTGAAGATCTGGCGCAGCTTGTGCCCATCGCCCCGCACCACAATGGGGACGTCCTCGGCCATCTCCACCCGAAACAGCAGACCCTTGGCGTTGGTGCGCAGACGGAAGATGGCGGCCAGATCGGAAACCAGATCGCGCAAATCGAAAGTCGCGATGCTCAATTCAGCGTGGCCAGCCTCGATCTTGGACATGTCGAGGATGTCGTTGATGACCGCCAGCAGGTGCTGGCCGCTGCGCACGATGGTGTCCAGGTGCTGCCGCTGCGTTGGGCCCAACGCTCGGTCTTTGAGCAGAAGCTGCGAGAAGCCGAGAATGGCGTTCATGGGTGTGCGGATCTCGTGCGACATGCTGGCGAGAAACAGACTCTTGCTCTCGTGCGCCCGCTGGATACTGGTCAACAACTCTCGCTCGCGGCTCACGTCGCGAAACACGCAGACCGCACCGGTCGGCTCGCCCCGGTCGTCGAGGAGCGGCGCCGCTGACAGCGCCATGACCAGCTTGCGTCCGCCCTGATAGGAATGCGTGACCTCAAGCGGCGGCATGGGTCGCCGGCTGGCGCAGGCGCGATCCGCAGGACAGCCGGCGCCATCGCAAAGGGGTCGGCCCTCGCACGGGTCCGCGTGCAGAACCTCCCCACAGGTCCTGCCGATGGCGTGGATAGCCGACAGGCCAGTGATGGCTTCGGCTCCAGGATTCCACGACGTGATCCGGTGTTGCGTGTCGATGGTGAAGACGCCGTCGGCAATGCTGCGCAGGACATTCTCGGCGAACTGCTTGTGCAAGGCCACTTCGCCGGCCAGTTGCTCCGCGCGCCGGTGGATCTCTGACTCGCGTCGCTGCAAGGCCGCGAGTTGCTCTTTCTCGGCCGTCACATCCCGCTGCATGCCCCAGGCGTAAATGAGCCGGCCATCTTCGATGACGCCGGTGATGGTGTTCGACGTCCAAATCTGGCGACCGCGGCGATCCACGTCGAGGATCTCGAAATCCGTGACCCGGTAGCCGGCGCGAACGAAGTCGATCAGGCTCGCGATCTTTTCTTCTCGGGTACCGGCCATGTTCCCAACCATTGGTGCGCCGACCATTTCCTGTGCGCGCTCCAGACCGTATATCCGCGCGTAGGCGTCGTTGCATTCAGCCACCACCGCGTGATCCAGCAGCCACTCGGCCTGCTTGCGTTCCGGCCAATCGATGGGCAACTTGGGATCGCCGTCGTAGCGAACCACCCCCACGCTGCGCATCTGCAGGAATCCGCGGAAGCTCGACTCCAGGGCCTGGCGCTCGCCCAGAGCAAGCTCCAGCTCGGCCACCCGCTTGCGCAGGCTGCCAAATTCGGCCCCGTCCTCTGCCGGAGGCTGCTGGGTGCTGTCCGTCACAGATTTCGTTTTGGCGGAGAGGGTGAGATTCGAACTCACGATACAGGTTTTCGCCCGTATAACGGTTTAGCAAACCGCCGCCTTCGGCCTCTCGGCCACCTCTCCGTGGATGCTTGGTACTACTTGAGATCCGCCCGGATCTCAAGTCCGAAGGTCGAGCGGGGACCGAGTGCCCCTCCCGGAACCAACCGCGTCGGGAGAGGGGTTCCCATGATCGCGTAGGCGTAGGCGGGCTTCGCCCGCCGGAGCCACAGCGCGGGAGGGTTTGGGAACTCCTCCCAGGGTTCCCATGTAGATTGGAGGAGGAGAAGGGATTCGAACCCTTGGCGCCCTTTTGAGGCGCTACGGTTTTCAAGACCGTCGCCTTCGACCACTCGGCCACTCCTCCGGGTTACGGTCTACTCATAGACTCGGAATCGGCTTCGCACAAGGGCCTCCGACGCTAAGTCGCCCGCCCGTGTACCGCCGAGCCGCCTACCGCTGCAGATTGGGAAGGGCTGGGAATGACGTTGCGGGCAGAAGAACGCGGACCGGGGGTTTCTCGCCCTTGGTACGCGCGCGGGCGATCCATTCGATGGCCACGCCTGATCCGGGGGGCATGATCACGGTTGCCTTGAGGCGCCTCTCCCGAACCAGCCGCTGGCCGAAAGTCTGCGACCCGTCGCAGCCGGTGATGGGGGCGCTGGCAAGAGGCAAGCTGCGCTGGGAATCGATGTCGCGCAGGGCCTGCCGCACGCCCAATGCCATTTCGTCATTGTGGGCCACGAACATGCCCGGCAAGTCCTCTTTCGAACCAACGCCGCTGGCCCATTTTTCAACGGCCATGCGCGCACGCTCGCTGGTCCAATCAGCGTTGAGTTCGATGATCTCGAACTTGCTCTCAAGTCCCTGTTTCAGGCCCTCCAGACGCTGCAAGGCCGCGACGTTGCCAAGGTAGCCCGTGACACACAACACGCGACCCGCGCTGCCGAGGAGGGCTTGCACCTGCTGCGCGTGGATGCGGCCGATCTCGACCTGATCGGAAGCGACCTCAAAAATCGCACGGTCAGGGTACTGGCTGCGCACGTCATCGATGAAAGCTGCTTCGTTGAGCAGGGCCCAATCCAGACCCGCCTCTGCCGCTTCATGAGCGACGGGGCGCAGTTCTTCATCCTTTACGCCGCTGACGAGAATGGCCACAAGTTTGGTGGCGGAGGCCTTCTTGATGGCTTGGCGAATCTGCTCGACCTGGCGGCTGGCATCGAATTGCGCCGACTCCACGAAGAGGTCGAAATCGTGGTGCTTTGCCTCACGCTGACCGACTTCTTGCAGCCGCCGCTGAAAGTCGTTGTCAATGCTGCGGAGGAACAGCCCGATGGTGCCTGGCATGCATTCATCTTGGCATGAAAGTGGGTCCCTCGCCGAGGTCCAAATAGGCGTCCTCCGGCCAGCTCTCACTTCCTCAGGATTTTCGGCACAGACAAGGCCGGCGACAAGCAGAAGAGGCGTTCGCACGCCGTCGCGACGCAATGCCTAGCCGCGCCGGGTCGCGCTGCTGATTTCAATTTGCGGCGCCGGGGGCGTGCTGGCAGGCGGCACGGCGCTGGCTACCGGGATTAGATCGGTTTCTGCGCGCCGGTCGCCCCGCTCGCGCCGTTCGGCGGGCACGCGCCAGTCAGCGGAAACCGACGGTTCCTTGAGGAACTCCGACGGCTTGGGCAAGGCCAAGGCGACGCGCAGGACTTCGTCCATGTGTCCCACCGCCACCACACGCGTGCTCTTGAGCACGCGCTTGGGGATGTCACGCAAGTCCTTCACGTTGTCCCTGGGAATTATCACAGTCTTGATTCCGCCCCGGTGCGCCGCGAGGATCTTTTCCTTCAAGCCACCGATGGGCAGCACGCGGCCGCGCAGAGTGATTTCGCCGGTCATGGCCACGTCCCGGTGCACGGGTACGCGCAGCAAGGCGGACACCATGGCTGTGCAGATGGTGATGCCAGCCGAAGGACCGTCTTTGGGGATAGCGCCCTCAGGCAAGTGCACGTGCATGTCCGCCCGCGAATAGAAATCGCGATCCAGGCCCAACGACGGCGCGCGCGAGCGCACGTAGCTGATGGCGGCCTGGGCTGACTCCTGCATGACGTCGCCCAGCTGGCCAGTCAGCACCAGCTTGCCCTTGCCAGCCACGATGGACACTTCGGTGACCAACAGATCGCCGCCGTGGGCGGTCACCGCCAGCCCGTTGGTCACGCCGATTTCGTCGATGTCCTCTTGCCGTCCCTGGCGATAGCGAGCCGAGCCCAAATACTTGGCCACGCGCTTGGGCGTGACCTTCCAAGCCGTGACACTGCGGTCAGCCAGGTATTCCCGCGCGACCTTGCGGCAAATCCCCGCAATTTCACGTTCCAGGCTGCGCACGCCGGCTTCCTTGGTGTAGCCGTGGATGAGAACGCGCAAGGTGTCCTCGGGCATCTCCAGCGTGATGTCCCCCAACCCATGATCGCGTTGCTGCTTGGGCACCAGATACTGCTGGGCAATGGCCAGCTTTTCGTATTCGGTGTAGCCGGCAATGGGAATCACTTCCATGCGATCCTGCAGCGGCACCGGGATGCCTTGCAGGTAGTTCGCGGTGGTGATGAACATCACGTCGGACAGATCGTAGTCGAGGTCGAGGTAGTGGTCGCAGAAGGTGTTGTTCTGTTCGGGATCCAAAACTTCCAGCAAAGCCGCCGAGGGATCGCCTCGGAAATCGGTGGACATCTTGTCGACCTCGTCGAGCAGGAACACGGGATTGGCGCTGCCCGCCTTCTTGAGCGACTGGATGATCTTGCCCGGCAACGCGCCGATATAGGTGCGCCGGTGGCCGCGGATCTCGGCCTCATCGCGCACACCGCCGAGAGCCAGGCGCACGAAATTCCGCCCGGTGGCACGCGCGATGGACTGAGCCAGCGAGGTCTTGCCCACGCCCGGCGGCCCCACCAGACACAGGATGGGTCCCTTCTGCTTGCGCACCAGGGCCTGCACCGCCAGGTACTCGAGGATGCGTTCCTTGACCTTTTTCAGGCCAAAGTGATCCTGGTCGAGGATGCGTTCCGCCTCGGCCACGTCCAGCTTGTCTTCCGTGCGCGTCTCCCAGGGCAGGGCAAGCACCCAGTCGATGTAGTTGCGCACCACCGCGGCCTCAGCCGACATGGGCGCCATCAGGCGCAGCTTCTTGAGTTCCTTCTTGATCCGGGCCGCCGCTTCTTTGGACAGCTTGACCTGGCTGGTCTTCTCTTCCAGCTCGACGAACTCATTCTTGAATTCGTCACGCTCGCCGGCTTCGCGTCGGGCCGCCTCGCTTTCGGCGCTTAGAATCTCCTCCTCTTGGTGCTTGGCCACCTGGCGCCGCACGCGCGAACGCAGCTTGCGCTCGTTCTGCATGACCTCGATCTCGGTTCGCAGAAGTTCGGCCAGGCGAACCAGGCGGTCAGTCGGCCGCACCATTTCCAGAATGGCTTGCTTGTCCGCCAGCTTGAGCTGGAGCTGGGCCGCGATGGTGTCGGCCAGATCGCCCGGATCCTCGATGCTCTGCACCGAGGCCAGAATCTCGGGTGCCAGTCGCTTGTCCAGCTTGACGAAACTGGCAAAGGCGGCGTGGGCCTCGCGCGCAGCGGCCTCGGCCTCGGCCGACCACTCGGTGTCTTCCAGGATCTCATCGACCTCGACGGCCAGAAAGCGTTCACCGTCCACGAAACGGCGGACCACCGCGCGCCGCTTGCCCTCCACCAGCACCTTCACCGTGCCATCGGGCAGGCGCAAGACCTGGATGACGTTAGCCAGCGTCCCCACTGAAAAGATGTCTTCAGGAGTCGGCTCGTCGCTCTGCACGCGCTGCGCGGAAAGGAAGATCTCCTGGTTGTCCCCGCGGGAGGCAACCTCGCCCAACGCGCCCAGCGACTTCTCGCGGCCCACGAAGAGCGGCACCACCATGTGCGGAAAAACCACGGTGTCACGCAGAGGCAAAAGCGGGACGCAACGGATACCGGTTGTTTGGTCGTGACGGTCGGACACGGGCAGCCCTTTCTGCGCGGCTCCTCAACAGCCGAAACGCTGGCCGCGATCGTATCAGGGCTGATCAAGGAAGCTAATTTCTGCATGGTTAGCCTTTTCACCACGGACAGCAAAGGGGACACAGAGCCGGATAGGATGAAGAAGGGAGGGTTTGCGGAATGGTGCGGATCTGCCCAGCAATGAGTGGTTCAGCTTCCCAGCCTACCGTCCATCAGAATTCTGAGGGTACCCTGGCGGCTGCGTCGCGACCGGGGTGTGCGGCTCACCAAAACCCGGATGGCGGGTTCGCGCCATGAGCCCAAGGAGCAAGAGGCCCTTGCCGGGCTGGCGTGCGGCCGCGCCGCGCCTACCCACCCTCGACCATCCTCATGCCTGCATCCGAGGGTGGGCCGAAGAATGGGGCACAGCACTGCCTGGCACGCAGAGTGCAGCGTTGGTCCAGCCATCTGCGGCAAGCCTGGCCGCAGCGCCAGCAATTGGGCACGAAGCCATCCCAGCTGGTTGAAGAAGATCCTGCTGCAAGGAGCCGTCGATGACGAGAGTGATTGTGACCCCAGCGATTCTTGGAATTCTCTTGACTGCCACGGTCGCAGGGGCATTGCCCGCTGGCTGCACCAGCAACAAGTCGGGACTCGGCCAACTGAAGACGGACGCGCAGGCGCCTGGACTGGACGCACCCGCGGGTGGCGGAGGTTCTGCGGGCGCGGTCACCGACGCGGTGGTCGTTGGGGGCGCTACAGGAAATGGCGGTGTCAAATCCATAGGTGGGATCACGCAAACCGGCGGCTCCACAGGTACTGGTGGCGCCACCCAAACCGGCGGCTCCACCGGATCTGGCGGTGCCACGCTAGCCGGCGGCTCCACCGGATCTGGCGGTGCCACGCTAACCGGCGGCTCCACCGGATCTGGCGGTGCCACGCTAACCGGCGGCTCCACCGGATCTGGCGGTGCCACCGGATCTGGCGGTGCCACGCTAGCCGGCGGCTCCACCGGATCTGGCGGCGCTACGCAAACTGGCGGCGCCAAGGGGACAGCAGGCACCAAGAGTTCCACCGGCGGCAGCGGGGGGACTACGTGCACCGGCTCAGGCTGTCTCCAGTTGGACGCCGGGTGCACCGGCAGCGGCTGTTCGAAAGATTCTGGAAGTAGTGACGCTGCGGGAAGCTGCGGCCAGGTGACAACCCAGACGGAGTGTGACGGCCGCAACGATTGCCACTCAGTCTTCGTGGATCCGGAAAACTGTGGTTGTGCCGGCCTCGATTGCTGCGCGAAGTTCAGCCGATGCGCTGATGGCGGTCGCGCCAAGTGTAACGGAAATCCCATATGCGAAATGGTTCAGCCCCATTGCCAGGGGTCCTTTGTCGTGTCGTACGCCGGCAACTGCTGGGAGGGGTGTGTTTCTCGGGACGAGTGCGCCGATGCCGACGCTGGGATCACTCCGCCCATTTGTCCTGAGACTGCGCCCGCCAACGCCTCGTCCTGCGGCAGCGCAAGCCTGACTTGTTTCTACGACAACTGCCCGAGCGGGGGCCGCACCCAGGCTGTCTGTGCAAACGGCAACTGGACGGTCGAGACTGCAGCCTGCGGTACTGTGACTTGTGACCCGGACCCGAGCGGATCCGCCCGCACCTGTTCGTCGGGACAAATCTGCGTAGTCGTGAACTCCGGCGCCTTCTTGTATGCGTGCATGAGCAATACCTGCAACATCAGCTTGGTACCTCAGGGTCCGGTCTCCACCCAATGCACCGGCATGTCCATTTGTTCCATGCACTACTCACTCACGCGCGGGGTGACCTTCATCTGCCCCACCTATGTCTGTCCCCCATTCTGCGCATAGCCCTTCGGCTGATGACCTTGATCCCGGCCCGCTTGCCTAGATACGCAGTAACTTGAACCCAATCTGGGTTCCCATCTTCAGCATGTAGCCGAGCTGGATGTTCAGCTGAGCGAGCGGCTCGAGCAGCCTGGCATTCTTGAGCGGTCCGGCATCGACTGCGTCGAACCCGATCTCGCGTGCCAGCTCGAGGACGCTCGCCTTGGCGCTGCTGTCGTCGGCGGCCACCAAGGCGGTCAGAGACTGGTTCCCCAGGCGGCCGGTGCTCATGTGTTGCGCGAACACCGTGTTGAAAGCCTTCACCACCTTTGCATCAGGCACCTTACGCTGCAGCTCCTCAGCGCCGCTAGTGGTGAACCCGACCGCCAGGCTCATGTCCGGATTGAGAGCGTTGGTGACGTCCACCACCGTCTTGCCTGCCAGCGCATCGCCGGCCTCGTTGACGACCTGGCCGATCGCGCCGAACGGAACGGCCAGCACGACGATGTCAGCCCAGCCGGCCGTTTCGCGAACAGCCGTCTTGTCCTTGCCAACGGCCCGCACGTCGTGGCCTGCACGCTTCATCCCACGCGCAAGCGCACTGCCCACGTTGCCATCACCGATGATCCCAATCTTCCTCGTCGCCATGGTTCCGTCTCCTCGGCAGATGACGGTTTGATGACCCGATGACGAAGGAGTAACACAGTTTGTGGGATCAGGGCGTCTGCCAGGAACCGCCGCTGCTGGCGCAACTGGATTGGTAGGTCGCGACCGGCACGCCAGATGTGCTGTAGTACCAGGTCGTCTGGCAGATGCCGGCGATGAGGTTGAGGCAGCCGCCAACCTTGTTGGTTGCGGCGCAAGCGGAGCTGGACCAGGTCGACGTTCCGGTGCAGGCCGCCTGCGTGGAGGCCAGCGAAGGCAAGCCCGCGTATTCCATGCACATGCCGGCCAGGGCGATTGTGCACGAGCCCTGGACAGCGGCGGTACAAGTCGCGCTGGCGCCGCCGTCGCCCTTGGGTCCGATGACCGAGCCCGCGTCGACGCCGGGATTGCTGCTGGATCCAGCGTCCTTGGCCATCACGGAATCGGTCTCGCCGTACAGCACGCGCGACACCGGGATGGGTGTTTTCGAACACGCAGCCAGGTTCAGGTAACAAAGATCCGGGGCGGACTTGGGCTGACCCAGTCGGCCGTTGGTGTCGTCGCCCCAGGCCACCACCGTGCCGTCGTCGAGAATGACCAGGAAGTGTGAGTAGCCACCCTCGATATCGACGCCGGTGCTCAGGCCGGTGACCGAGACCGGGCTGGCGCTGTCGGTGGTGTCGCCGTCGCCCAACTCGCCGTCGCGGTTCATGCCCCAGCACTTGGCCGTGCCATCGGTCAGCAGGGCGCAGGTCGAGTTGACCGCCAGGCCGATGGCCTTGACGTTGTTCAGCCCTGGCACCAGTTGCGGACTGAAGGCGCAGTTGGGACCGCCGATCATCATTGTCGACGTGTCGCAGATTTCCGGGCCGGTAGTGCTGCCGATGCCCAGGTTGCCGTAGTTGTTGGTGCCCCAACACTTGACTGTGCCCGTTTTGGTGAGTGCGCAGGCGTGGTACCACTCGGACTTAATCGCCACGGCATCATTGAGGCCACTCACGGCGACGGGGTTGATGGTCAGGGTCGCGACGCCGCTGCTGATCAGGTCGGTTCCATTTCCCAGCGGGCCGCCGATGTTGCCGCCCCAGCACAGTGCCGTACCGTCGGAGATAACCGCGCAGACAAAGACCGCGCCCACGCCCAGCTGGATAGCGGCGCTGATTCCGGGCACAGCCACCGGTGTCATGGAGCAGGCAGATGAGCTGCACTGGTCAGGCCCCAGCACGGCGCCGCCAATTCCAGGCGTGTACCACGTGCCGTTGCCCACCTGACCCCAGCCATTGTCACCCCAGCACTTGACTGACCCACCGTCGAGCAAGGCACAGGCAAAATTCTGGCCGGCCACGACCTGCTTGGCGTTGCCGATGCCGGTGACCTGAACTGGATCCTTGGCGACTGTCGTGCTGCCGTTGCCAAGTTGGCCCTTGTCGTTCGCGCCCCAGCACTTGATGGTGCCGTCGGCGAGAAGCGCACAGCGAGGCGAATCCTCCACGCCAACCGCCACGTCGATCGCGTTGTTGATTCCGGTGATGGTTTCCCAAACGCCATTGTCGCGGCAGCGCACACTTCCATCGGTCATGGCCGCGCACCACACGCTGTCGCCGGCAGAAAGTTTCTTCACCCGCTTGACCGTGCTGGCATCGGGGGACGCGGCTGCGTCGCCTGGCTGCCCGCCTGCCGGTACAGCCGCGTCAGCAGGCGAACCAGCGTTTCCGCCTGCGCCGCCGACCGCGGTGTTGCCTGCGCCCGCAACGCTTCCGGCAGCTTCGCTGCCGCCCGCGATCACAGTGCCGCCTGCACTGATGGTGCCCCCCGCGCTCGCCACGCCTCCCGCATTGGCGCTACCTCCCACGCTCGCACTTCCACCTGCGCTCACGCTTCCACCTGCGCTCACGCTTCCACCTGCGCTCACAGTTCCGCCCGCGCCCACACCGCCACCCGCGATCACGCCGCCCGAACTGCCGTCACCCGACGGTGGCGAGCCCCTGGCTCCGCCCGATTTGCCGCTGCCGCCAGATCCGCAGCCGATGCTCACCAAGACCAGGATGCTGATGCCCAGGCGAACTGTAGCCCGCAGAGTCGCGCTCGTCATTGTGTCGTCCTCCACGCGGGCTTGCTCTCCCGCAGCCCCATAGGATCGGCGGTCGGCGGACGAAGCTTTACTTTTGTCGGAATGCAGTGCCGCGACCTGCTGAATCGCGACGTCAGAACCGGAATGCCGCTGGGGGGCTAGCAGCCCGTGGTGAAAGTCGGACCGAGCCGTTCGGAGCGGGTTCGGGACAGATGCAAGGAGCAGCGAAGCGCCGAATACTAGAGGTATTCAAGCGAGCGGCGACGCAGCAGCCGGCCCAGAACCT
>Ga0265330_10001556_pt1 | contig 13185 bp, 8 predicted proteins | sample 41919metaG_FD_202083 | JGI IMG/M metagenome (GOLD analysis project Ga0265330, IMG submission 202083) | Rhizosphere microbial communities from Carex aquatilis grown in University of Washington, Seatle, WA, United States - 4-19-19 metaG | ecosystem: Host-associated > Plants > Roots > Rhizosphere >... | reverse complement strand
GAATCGACGGTGGGCGAGGGCGCAGGGGAGGGTGAGGGGCCGGCCTTTGCCGTGGGCAACACCCGCATGGGGGAGACGGACAAGACCGCAGCCCCTGCCAAGGACGTGCCCAAGCAGACCATCAACAGGGGCCCTACCACGGTGAAGCCCACGGCCAACGCCGTGGCCACGCGCATTCCCGTGGCCGGTGTGGTCTTCGCGCAGGCGAAGCGAAAGAAGGAAGTGAAGCCGGAGTTCCCGCCCACACTGAAGACCCAGGGCATTGAAGGTGACGTTCCGGTCATTGTGTGGATCGACGAGACCGGCAAGGTGACTGCAGTGAAGATCCTGAAGGAATCGCCCTATCCCGAGTTCAATGAAGCCGCCAAGAAGGCGGCAATGGCCGACGAATTCGAGCCCGCCAGCCGCAACGGCGTTCCGACAGCCACGACACTGAAGTACAACGTCTCATTTCGATTGGTTGACTGATGAGAAGAACGATACCCACTGTGATGGGCGGCATCGCGCTGGCCCTGTTCGGCTGCAGCCCAAGCGGTTTCAACACGCCCACCCTGCTCAACAAGGTGCGCATTCTGGCCATCCAGGCCGACCCGGCCCAGCCCGGGCTGGGTGAATCCACCACGCTGAGCGCGTTGGTGTACCAGCCGCCGCCGCCCGCCGACGGTGCGGACGCGGGGGTCACCGTGACTGGCTATAGCTGGTCTTGGTGTCCGCTTCCCATGAGTCCCACCAACCTCTCGCAATGCCCCATCGCTCCGACCGACCAGGGTGCCGCAGATCAGTTGTTTGCCAGCCTCGGCATCACCGGCGCCCCGCCGCTCGACCTCGGCATAGGCAAAACCGCCACGTTCACGAACCCATTTCCTGCTGCTCTGCTCGCGAATGTCTGCACCAACGGAGCAAGCGCGATGCCCGGATTGGCGGGCGCAGACGCAGGCGCGTCCAGAGCGACCGGGGGTGCTGCGTTCAGCTGCACGAATGCAGGCTTTCCCATCACGGTGGTCCTGGTCGTGCACACCTCGGTCGGCGGGACAGCCGTGGACCAGCCCCTGCCTGCCGTGTTCAACGTGTACCTGCCCACCAACGACACCATCCCGCCGAATCTGAACCCGGTGGTGAACGGCATCACGATCTCTGGCCATCAACTCGACCAGGCAGGCACGCAAGAGGTTCTGCGCAACTCCAAGGTCCCGGTCGTGCTCGATCTGCCTGATTTGTCCGCCGAGACGCTACCCCTTCCGCTGGATTCCAACCACCCCTTCGAGCAGCTAGACATCTCCTGGTACGCCGAGTGCGGCGATTTCGGTGACAATGGACTGGGCGGCCGGCGCACGAGCTACTCGGGCGATCCGAACGATACGATTTCAAGCTTCTCGCTGGCCGTGCAGAACACCTGGAACATCCCGAAGCTCGAAGGCTACGCCCCGACCTACGCGCGCATCACCGTGGTGGTTCGCGACAACCAGGGCGGTATATCCCGGGGCGGTGTGGCCTGGACGACTGGCGTCGTCCACCTGGTGGACGTGCTTTCCGACGCAGGCGCGTCCGATGCGCCGGAAGCAGACAGCGGCGAGCCGACCCCCGATGCGGGAGCCCTGGATTCCGAGGAAGCAGGCAGTGCGGACGCCGTGCAGGAGTCCGCGCTGTGACGGCCCGGCGTTTCGGGATCCTGGCCATCCTGCTCTCTGTCGCCGCTGCCGGCGAGGTTCGGGCTGCTGAAGAATCCGGCAGCAAGGAAGAGAAGGCAGCCGCGGAGCGGGCCGGCGAGGCAGGCATCAGCGCCACCGACAAAGGGCCCACCATCGACGCCAGCGAGCTCAGCAAGCAGCCCAAGCTGAGCAAGCCGGCCAAGGTCACCTATCCCCCCAACGCCATCGGCAAGAGCGGCGAGGTCGAGGTGGTGTTGCTGGTGGACCTGGACGACAAGGGCGAGGTCACCGGCGCGACTGTGATCGAGCCCAAGACGCCCACTGGCTTCGGCTTTGAAGAGGCAGCGGTCACCGCGGCGTACAGTCTTGGGTTCGAGCCGGCCGAGGTGGCGGGAAAGCCGGCGCCGGTCCAGATCGTCTACAAGTTCAAGTTCGTGCCGCCCAAGCCACCCGCACCCCTGCCTGCGGCTGCGCCGGTTGCCGCGCCGGTGGAAGCGCCCAAGCCGCCGCCGGTGGAGAACTTCACTGGCCTGCTGCTGGAGCGGGGAACCCGCCTGCCCATGCCGGGAATCCTGGTCACCGTGTATCGCAGCGGCGGCGAAGAGCCTGTCGGCTTCGAGAACATCACCGACGCCAAGGGACACTTCCACTTCTTCGATCTGCAGCCCGGTACTTGGAAGGTCTTCATCGAACCTCCCGCCTACTATCCCTTCCGCACCACCGAGGAGATTCGGCCGGGCGAGGCCACGCACGCAACCTATTATGTCGAGCGCGGCTCGTACAATCCCTTCGACAAGGTTGTCACTGCGGAGCGCGAGCGCAAGGAAGTCAGCCGCACGGTGATCGAGAACGTGGTCATCGACAAGATGCCCGGCGCGATGGGCGATCCCTTGGCCGTCATCCAGAATTTTGCCGGCGTGGCGCGCGCCGAGGCCGGCTCCGGCGCCATCATCGTGCGCGGATCGGCGCCGCTGGACACGCAGATCTTCGTGGACGGCGTGACTGTGCCCATCATCTACCACTTTGGTGGCATTCGCAGCGTCCTGCCGGTGGGTATGATCGACAGCTTGGAGTTCTATCCAGGCAACTTTTCGCCCTACTACGGCCGGGCCACTGGCGGCATTGTCGATGTCTCGATCAAGAAGCTCAAGCCCAAGAAGGCGGGCGGCTACTTTGACGTGAATCTGCTCGACTCCGGTCTGTATCTGGAGACGCCCATCGGTGACAAGGCTGCGGTGGCGGCCTCAATCCGTCGCAGTTACATCGACTGGATCTTGAACAACGTCATTCCGTCCAATGCACCCATCACCGACATCACGCTGCCCCGCTACTACGACTACCAATTGCTGGCCAACTACCGCCCGGCGCCGGCACACGATCTGCGGCTGTTTGCGTTCGGTTCGGACGATACATTCAAGATTGTCTTGCGCAACGTCGCCCGCGCCGGAACGGAACTGGCCGGCAGCCAGATATCCGATTCCACCAGTTTCTATCGGATCCTGGCCACCTATCGCTACGTCCCGGCCGATAGGTTCGAGAACATGGTTCGCCTGTCGCAAGGTCGCGATAAGGGAGACCTTCAATTCTTTCAGTTCTACTCGCACTTCACCGTGGACACGACCCACCTCCGCGACACCATCCGTTACGAATGGTCGAAGAAGCTGGCGCTGACTGCAGGCCTGGACCTCATCTACTACCGCTTCAGCCTCGACGTATTCTCACCCCTGCCACCGCAGGAGGGTCAGGATTCGCAAGTACCCAGTCTCACCGATACCCCCCACACTACCCTTTCCGGGCTCAACATCTTCTTGCCGGGCGCGTTTGTCGAGCTGGAACTGCGGCCCCTGAAAGGCTTGCTCGTTCTGCCCGGCCTGCGCTTCGACTACTACTCCGATATTTCCCAGGCAACCTTTGCGCCGCGCCTGACGGTTCGCTATCAACTGAGCAAGCCGGTGGCCTTGAAGGCAGGCGTGGGCCTTTTCTATCAGGAACCCGCGGTCGTGGAAGGACAGACCGACAAGAATTTCGGCAATCCCGATCTGAAGGCCGAGCGGGCCATTCACTACTCGGCAGGTGTGGAGTGGAGGCCACGCGAACACGTCAATCTTGACGTGACCGGCTTTTACAAGGATTTGAGCAACTGGGTCAGCACCACGACGGCCACGACCATCCGCAATGGTGTCGCAATGCCTCTGCGCTACGACAACAACGGCGCGGGGCGGGTCTACGGCATGGAAGTGGTGGCCCGCCACGAGTTGACCAGCAAGTTCACCGGCTGGCTGGCCTACACCCTGTCGCGCGCGACCCGACGTGATTCGGGCAGCACCTCCTACCGCCTGTTCGAGTACGATCAGACGCACATCCTGACTCTTTTCGGCACCTACCAGTTGCCGCGCAACTGGCAGATCGGTTCGCGTTTCCGCCTGGTGAGCGGCGATCCCACCACGCCGGTCACCGGTGCTGCGGTCTACAACGCGTCGATCGATCGCTACAGTCCGCTCTACGGCGCCAAGTACAGTGACCGCTTGGCCCCGTTCATTCAGCTCGACCTGCGGGTGGACAAGCGCTGGATTTTCAACCGCTGGATGCTGAACGCGTATCTCGATTTGCAGAACGTGCTCAATCGCGCCAATCCCGAGGCCATGCAGTACAACTACGACTTCACCAAGCACCAGGTGCGCCAGGGGCTTCCCATCTATCCAATCATCGGTCTGCGGGGGGAATTCTAATGCGTCGCCAATTGCTCGTCGGTCTGGCTGCGCTGGTCGTCCTGGTCGGCGGCGCCGTGCGTCCGGTGCGCGCCCAGACCCTCGAACTGCCGCGTGCACGGCAGGGGTACTGGATTGGGGTTGGGTTCGTCGAGCCGGTCTCTCATCTCAATGAAGAGGGCAAGAACCGCGGCCTCTACACCGGCCAGGGCGCCAGCTTCCGCATTGGCGAGCTTGTGACCCAGCGGCTCGGCCTCGGCCTGCTGGTGGAGTACAGCGGACTCAAGAAGGGCAGCGACAAGGGACGCGTGGGCGGGCTGACTCTCGAAGGAAGCGCGACACTGTGGCGCGGGTTGTCCGCGCATACCGGGCTGGGAGTAGGGTTCGTGTACGTGACCGATCAAAACAGTCAGGACAAGTCCTTGCGTGGAGGCGGGGGCTCGTACTTTCTCCTCGGCACAAGCTACGATTTCTTTCCGTGGCGCAGACGCCTGACCGGAGGCTGGGCCGTCACACCGACGGTTGATTTTCGCGCCATGCCGGACGGCAACATCCACGCCTACACCATGTTCGCCGGCCTGCAGGTGGTGTGGTGGTCGGGCTTGCCGCGCAAGATGCTGATCCTGCCCGAGGAGTAGCCCGAGGAGTAGCCGCTGTTCGGCGCTCGCGCCGCTGTGCTAGGGTTTGCCCATGCGCTTTGCCCCGCAGTCCGTGCCTCTGTGGATGTTGCTTGCGCTTCTCGCACTTTCCGGTGCGTGTGCCACGACCATCTCTCCCGAACGTCGTCAGTTCACGTCGGATTGCGCGGCTCAATGTGATACGGGAAGGGAACCGCCGCAGATCGGGCCGATGGGAAGGCCCGCGAACGAGCACGACACCCGCACCGACTGCGAGAAGCGTTGCCAGTGAGCCTTTCGCCATGCCCGACCAGCGCCAGCACCGCGGACGCCATCCGGCCGACAGCCGGCTTTTCGCATCCGCCGAGGTGCCGGTCCTGCGCCAGGCGACCGAGGAGCTATCCTGGCTTTTAGAGCGCCGCTACAGCCAGGTCGCAGCGCTGAAGCTGGTCGGGGATCGCTTTGCCCTGCACGCGCGCCAGCGCCTGGCGGTGTTGCGCAGCTCCTGTGGCGAGAGCGCCGCGGCCGAGCGCGGGCGGCGGCGACTGACCGTCAGCCAGCTGCAGGGCCAGCGTCTGGCCGTGGACGGTTTCAACTGTCTGATTACCACCGAGGCAGCGCTTTCGGGCGGTGTCTTGCTGCGCGGCCGCGATCGGGCCTTGCGCGATCTTGCCAGTGTGCACGGCAGCTACCGCCAGGTGCAGGAGACCGAGCGCGCGCTACGACTCATCGGTGATGTCATTGCCAGCGCCGCGCCGGCCGAGGTGCGCTGGTTTCTCGACCGTCCGGTTTCCAACAGCGGCCGGCTGCGCGGCACGATCGAGGCAATGGCCGTGTCGGCAGGCTGGCCCTGGCAGGTCGAGCTTGCCGACAATCCCGACCGCGCCATTGTCGCCACTGGTTGGGTGGCGGCCTCGACCGACGCGTGGTTGCTCGACACCTGTCCGCACTGGGTATGTCTGCCGGACGCGGTGGTGGCCCAGGCCGGGGTCAGCCCCTGGATTGTGGATCTGGGCTGACGGCCGGAGGAGACAGCGCCGTACTCAGGGCGCAACGAACGTCCCGCCGATTCCGCTGCACATCGTCTGGATGTCGGCCGGGGTGCCGGTCGCGCCGCCGACTCCGCTGCTGTTGTAGTACCAAATGGTCGCGGTGATGCCCTTGCTGTTAGCCGTGCAGCCTCCCAGCGCGTTCGCGCGGGAGCAAGGGCCGTCGGCGAAGCGCGCACTGACGCCGGCCGTCCCCAGACCGGCATCCGCGGGGAGCACGCAAGCCTGCTGGACATCCGATCGGTGGCTCGCCGCAGCCTCTTCGCAGATCGTCATCGACCCGAAGATGCTCGCGTTCGCTTCCGTACACGAGACCACGCCGCTGGTATCGGAGCCGCCGCCGCAGGCGCCTCCGCTAGCCAGAGCCACAGCGATGAGCCCAAGGATCGACCGTGTCTTTGCCATCAGGGAGCCCTCCTTGTCGGCGCAAGCCTAGCACTACTGATTGAAATTCTCCCGTCGCCGTCGCTGCTGCGCCCTGTCCGCTTTCTCGCTCCTCAGTCAGATACGTCTAGTATCTTCCCTCGTCGCTCGTCGCGGCCAGGGCTCCTCGCGACGCGCCGGCTCGGTCCGAATTTCAATCAGTAGTGCTAGCCGGATTTGCGGATATTGTGCAGGTGTCGCTAGGCGAGATTTTGCGTGGCACGCCATCCCCGCGGGCCCCGTGGTCGCTGGCGGACATTATCCTGGCTCGCCGCGCGCCGGCCGTGCAAGACTAACAACCGCCATGGCCCCTGCCGACCAACCCACGAGCCCGGTCGCTCCCCCTGCGGGCGCATCCGCGGCCAACAAGCCGCCCGTGCTTCTGCGGGCCACTCTGGCTGAGGTGGTCGGTTCGTCCATGCGCGTGGCTGGTTTGTCGGTGCTCGAGCGGGCCATCAAGCAGCTACATCGTTTGCAGTACCACGTGGTGCTCGCCTCTGACGGAAGCTGCCGCTTGCCCCTGTACCTGCCGGCCTCGGTGCAGGTGCACAAGGTGCCCAAGCCCGAGAGCCTGGCAGCCTTGCGTCGGGATCTGTCGGGCGCCATCGAGGTGGGCGCCGACGAGGTGCGCCCGGCGGGCGGCTCGCTCGACGGCAGCTTGCGCGTCATCGACGAGGCCAGCCGCCGCCGCGCCGAACGCGCTGTCTTCGCCGAGTTGCTCCGTGGCGATCTGGGTTTCGTCGCGCGCTATCTGAACAAGCCGGTGTCGTTCTTCATCACACGCCATCTGCTCTGTCGCCTGCCGTTCACGCCCAACCAGGTGACCGTGGGCGCTGCCCTGGTGGGCTTGCTGGGGGCGCTCATGGTGGCGAGCGGAGGCCCGGCACTGATGATCTGGGGCTTCTTCCTCGCGCACCTACAGTCGATCCTGGATGGTTGCGACGGCGAGCTGGCGCGCGTGCGCTTCCAGCAAAGCGCGCTGGGCGAGTGGCTCGATACCGTCGTGGATGACGGACTGAACATCGCGCTCTTCGCCTGCATCGGCGTGGGCGTCTTCCGCGCCACCGGCAGCCTGCTGGCCCTGGCGGCGGGTTTGCTGGCGGCCGTCCTGCACATAGGCTACGACGCCATCGCCTACCGCGAACTCAGGCTCCAGGGTGGAGGCGGCGAGATCATCAAGGTTCGCTGGCACTTGACCGGCAGCTCGGACATGAAAACCCGATTGGCCAAGGGCCGGCGCGACCTGCTCGCCACCGTGCACACCATCGGACGGCGCGATTTCTTCATTCTGGCTTTCCTGGTCTATGCCCTGCTCGGAGTGCCCTGGCTGGCTCTCATCCACGCCCTCATGATAGCCGGGCCGCTGGCGGTGGTGGCAGGGGCGCAGGTCGTCTGGCGCGCACGCGGCGGAAGCTAGTCTCGGCTCGAACACCGCGCGCTTCGCCCATTCTTCGTTGGTGGGTGTACCATGGTCGTGTCATGAGCGGTTGCCGACGGCGCAACGCGATCGGGGCGATCTGGTGGCTGGCGGCAATTCCGCCGGTTGGCTTCGGCTGTGCGAGGAACCCGTTGGGGTTTCGCGCCGGTGATGGCGGCCAGCCGGTCGCGCCTGCACACGATGCGGCCGCGGGTCGCGACGTCGTGACAGAGCCTCGTGGCTCTGGGGCACCCGATGCCGTTCAGGATTTGGCGGGCCAGGACGCGCCCGCGGGAGTGGACGGGCTCGGCGGCAGGGATGGCGTTGTCGTGGACGCCTGTGTGCCACTGGTGTGCCGCGATCCAAAGTGCGATCCCTATTGTGGGAGGATCGGGGACGGCTGCGGCGGGACGCTCGACTGTGGGGACAACTGCCCGCCCGGCTGGACCTGCGCAGAAGGCATTTGCCGACCTGCACCGGCCATCTGCATGCGCATCCCCTGCCGGGGGCCCAGCTACAGCTATTGCGGCCGAATAGGGGACGGGTGCGGCCTTTCTCTCGATTGCGCCACAACCTGTCCGATGCCAGGCTGGCAATGCGTAGATTCCCTGTGCGTCGCTCCCCGCGATGTGTGCACGCCGATTCCTTCCTGCCAACCATGGGCCGGAGTGAGGTACTGCGGGGACATTGGTGACGGATGCGGCGGGGTTCTCTTTTGCGGCGACTGCCCGGCGGTCTTGGCGTGCGAGATCCACGTCTGTGTCGACAGGTCCGGCGTGTGCCCCAAGGTCAGTTGCTCTCCCGCGGGCGGGGGATGGTACTGCGGCACGATCGGCGACGGATGCGGCGGCACGCAGGACTGTGGAACGAAGTGCCCTGACGGCTCGACTTGCGGCCAGACCCGCGTCAACATATGCGGGGATGGCATGCTGCCGGACCCACCGATGGTGACCCAGCCCGTTGACCCGCCGCCTCGACCGCCCCCGGCGCCCTGTATTCCGCCGCCACCCGCCCCCGTGCTCTCGCACTAACCCAACGTTCGACCATGATGCAAGAGCAGGTTCCCCCCGAGCCAAGTCCGCCGCGCCAAGGCGTGAGCATTCGTGGAGGGTTGCTGATTGCCTTCGCGCTCGTCGTGTTGCTGGTTTCGGGCAGCTTGTTGACGGCGTCGCTGCTAGGCACCGCGCGCCTGGCACGCGACGTTGCTGGATCCCTGATGTTCGGGTTGGGCCGAGACACGGACGCCCGGCTGCACGATTTGTTCGATCCAATCGGGCAAAAGATGGTGGAGGACTATGCAGCGATCCGGCGGGGGCGGTACTCGGCCAAAGACGCGGAGACGCGCAGGGAATTGCTGATGCCGGGGCTCTTTTCCCTGCCCAAGGTCGATTCGATGATGCTCGCCGACGAAAAAGGCGCGCATTTTCTCATCATGCGCTACAGCGAGCCGGTTCGTCGGTCAGGGCTTCTCAGCCCGGTGTCGGACCGGCTGCCGGCGTCCGACCCCGGCCGCCTGCAATTTCTCACGCGGGATTTTCGGCCCGCCGAATGGGGTGACACCAGTCGCTGGTCGCTGTGGAATGATGCCGGGCGAGAGCTGGTGCAAGAATGGGACTTGCGCCTTTCCGGCTACGAAAATCGGCAGCGGCCCTGGTACCAGGCGGCGATGGCGGCGTTTCGCGATCGAACCATGCCTGAGGCGCAGGCCGCCGCTTCCAGCCTGGTGGCATGGACCGATGTCTACCCGCTCTACACGGCCAAGAGCCCCAGCATCTCCGCGGCCGTCGCCGCGCGCGACCCGTCGGGCGAAATCTTGATTGTCACCTACGACTTACCTCTGGACGAGATCGCGGAGTTCACGACCTCCGTGCAACCCTCGCCGCGCGGGATGATGTTCGTCATGACCGACGACGGGAGGCTGCTGGGGCCGCCCCGTGACAGCCACGGCAAGGACCAGGCTGACGTGCCGTGGTTGCAGCCGATCGCGCAAGCCGGCTCTCCCAGGGTCGCGCAGGCGGTGGCGAGATGGCAGCGTGACCGCGGCGGCGAGCCGGATCGCTTTCGTCTCAACCTTGACGGAGAAGCCTGGTGGGCGGGATTCACGCCCTTCGAATTCGGCGCGCGACACCGTTTCTGGATTGGCATGCTGCTGCCCGAGTCTGACCTCATTCCGGCGGCGCGCGAGTATCAGGGACTCATCGCGGCCGTGGGCCTGCTGGCTCTGCTGTCCGCGGCCCTGCTGGCGTTGCGCCTCGCCCGCGGGTTCTCGAAGCCACTGGCCGAACTGGCGGCGCAGAGCCGGCGCATCGCCTCGCTTGACCTGACCGAAACCCCACCGGTGCGCTCTCGCTTGAGCGAGCTCGATCTGCTGTCCGCCACGCTTGCGCGCATGCGCAATTCCCTGCGCGAACACATCGCCCAGCGCGAGCAGTCCCGTCGGGAGATCTTCGAGCGCGAGCAACAGGTGCGAGCGCTGGCTGAGAATTCCCCCGACACGGTCGTGCGTTACGACCGCGAAGGGCGTTACCGCTACGTCAATCAAGCGTTTACCGGCGCGACCGGGCTCTCACCCGAGCAGGTGAACGGACGGCGGATAGCCGAATGCGGGTTTTCCGCGAAGGATGTGGCGCTCTGGCAGCGCACCATCGACGAGGTTTTCGCCAAGGGACAGTCGGTCACCGTCGAGTTCGATTTCGAGACGCCGGTTGGGCTGCGGCGCTTCGAGTCGCGGGCCATTCCTGAGATCGCTGCCGACGGGGAGATCGCGTCCGCCCTCGTGGTTTCCCGCGACATCACGGATCGGGTCGCCAGCGAGCGAGCCTTGCGGCTGAGCGAGGAACGCTATCGCACCCTGATCGAATCGGCGATCGTCGGCATCCTGGTTCAGCAGGACGGACGCTTGCGCTACGCGAATCCGGCCGCGCTCGAGATGTTCGGGTACCAGAGGCCGGCGGAGTTCCCCTGGCAGAGCGACTGGAGCGAGCACGTCGCTCCCGCGTTCCGCTACGAGCTGCGCTCCCAGAGCGAGGCCGTGCTCCGCGGCGCGCATTTGCCTCCGCATCCGGGCTGGCAGATCGTCCGCAAGGATGGCTCGCACCGCTGGGTGCAGTCGAGCCTGACCCGGGTTGAATGGGATGGTGCCGATGCCGTACTCTCTTTCCTCCGCGACATCACCGAACTGCGCGACGCCGCCGACCGGCAGAGCGTGTTGGAGGAACAGCTGCGGGAGGCGCAGAAGCTCGAAGCCGTCGGTCTGCTCGCCGGTGGCATCGCCCACGACTTCAACAATCTGCTCCAGGCCATCGGGGGCAATGCCAACCTCGCGCTCCTCCCGGGCAGCGACACCCGCGATCGCGAGGCGGCGCTCGGGGCGATCGTCACTGCCGTCGCCAAGGCCGGCCAGCTCACCCGGCAACTTCTCACCTTCGGACGCCGGCAGGCATTGCAGCGGGAGCGCGTCGAACTCAACCGCCTGGTCGCCGCCCATCTGGCGATGATCCGGCGGCTGATTCCCGAGAACATCCGCATCGATCTTCGCGCCGCCCCGCAGCCGGTGGTGACCGAGGCGGACAAGGGCCAAATCGAGCAAGTCCTGCTCAACCTCTGCCTCAACGCGCGCGACGCCATGCCGGATGGCGGGCAACTGTCGATTGCGATCGAGCCGGTGGTTCTCGACGGCACGACCGCAGGACAACTTTGCCGGCGGCCGGCCGGGCCGTTCGTCCGCATCACGGTTTCCGATACCGGCCAGGGCATGACCGCGGCCGTCCTCGAGCGGGTCTTCGAGCCGTTCTTCTCGACCAAGTCGCTCGACCGGGGTTCCGGCCTCGGGCTGGCGGTGGTCTACGGAATCATCCGGCAGCACGGCGGGCACATCGCGGCCAGCAGCGAGCCCGGCCAGGGCACCCAGTTTGTCGTGCTGTTGCCCTGCGAGACCGGGGAGCAGCCCCCGCCCGAGGTGCGGCCTTCCGAGCCGGCCGCGGACATCCAGGAGCCCGTCGCGGTCACGATTCTGCTCGCGGAGGACAACGATGCGGTCCGCCGGGTAGCCGAAAAGGTGCTCGGCCTGATCGGCGCGCGGGTGATTGCCGTGGCCGACGGACAGCAGGCGGTGGATCGGTTCGCCGCCGATCCCGGGCAATTCGACCTCCTCTTCCTCGACATCATGATGCCCAGGCTGGGCGGGTTCGAGGTCGCCGCCCGTTGTCGTTCCCTTCGCCCCGACATCCCCATCCTATTTGCGAGCGGCTACGCCGCCGAATCCCTGGGTGCCAAGGCCGAGATGACGGCCAACGACCCGATCCTGCGCAAGCCCTACAGCCCGGATGTCTTGCTGGCCGAAGTGCGCAAGCTGGCGGCCAGGCCAGGCAAACGGGGTCAGGTTTGACAGGCGTCTCGGCAGATGCGAGCACGCAGACGACTGACCCGAACAGAGCGAGCGTGAATCGAAGAGCTGGTGCAGCGATGTTACGCCGATTCGCCAGCGTTGCCGCCGGTGCGCATGCGCGCGGTCAGGTTCTGCACGGGCACCAGCTTGTCGCGGCCCGGGTAGCCACCTGGCTGCACGTCGCCGACGATGTTGGTGCGGCCACTTATGCGTTTGCCGCCGACCGCATTGTTGAGGAAGACCTCCAGGCGTCGGTTCTGTCCGCCGCTGCCGTCGTAGAACAGGCTGACGATGGGCATGTCGACGTCGGCTGACACGCGGCCGAACACGGCGGTGGCCACGGTTTCTGGCATGCAGCCAAAGGGGGCACAGTTCACCACCATGGCCGCACCCTGTTGCGCGAACTTGATGGCGCGGCCGATCGACAGCTTGCCCTCGCCGCCGCAATAGAACGCCATATAGGGCGTCGCCAGCTTCATACACTCCTGGAAGGGCGGCTCGTGTCGGTCGTCGAGGAACGGACTGGCCGCGCGCATGAGCTTCTGTTCCCAGTGCCGCATCCAGTGGTAGGTGACGAAAGTGTCGGCCTTGTCCCACGACATGATGGTCGAGGGGAACTCCTCCATGTAGTTCTCGATCGACGAGGTGTAGAGGATCCAGTCGGTGATCGGGATCATCCACGCTTCGCCACCGAACATCTCGATGGCACCGATCACGTCTTCATTGGCGTAGACGTTGTTGCGCACGTAGATCTCGCCCACTATGCCCACCAACGGTTTTCGCGCCCCGGTCACGGGAATGGCGGCGATCTTGCCGATGGATTCGCGGATGACGGCGGGAAGGTCGCCGTCTTGTTCCAGCGCCTGCGCCACCGCATCGGTCACTTCGGCCACCACGCGATCGGTTTCGCCGGCGTTGACCTCGTAGGGCCGCAC
>Ga0265330_10001555_pt1 | contig 13193 bp, 14 predicted proteins | sample 41919metaG_FD_202083 | JGI IMG/M metagenome (GOLD analysis project Ga0265330, IMG submission 202083) | Rhizosphere microbial communities from Carex aquatilis grown in University of Washington, Seatle, WA, United States - 4-19-19 metaG | ecosystem: Host-associated > Plants > Roots > Rhizosphere... | reverse complement strand
GAGATCCTGGGGGTGGAGCGTGCCTGATTTCAGCTTTCACGTGCGCCCTCGCATCTGGGTCGGGCCCGATGCCCTGCTCCGCCTGCCCCTCCTCGCGGGAGAGCTTGCCGGCAAGGACAGGCCTCGCTGTATGCTCATCGTGGATCCCCTTCTCTATGAGTCCAAGACGGTCGATCGCGTGCGTTCCCTCATCGAGGAGCGCGGAATCCAGGTTTTCAGCTTCGACGAGCTGCCCGAGCGCGCGTCGAGCAGAGTCGCCGATGACGCACTTCGCCTGGCTCGAGGCTCGAGGTCGCCCCTCATCATTTCCTTGGGCGGCATTAAAACACTCATGGTGGGCAGGGTCGCCGCCGCCCTTGCCCAGGGCGATCTCGACGTGGACGCAGTCCTCGACGGGGTCGAGTCGACTTGCGAATGCGTTCCCCTCATCGAGATTCCGACTTCCTTCCGCCATCCCTTCCTTACGCAGGACTGTATCCTCCTTCCCGACGGGCGGGACCGGCGTATTCGACTCATAAGAATCCCGGGCTCAGCTCCCGCTGCCGTCCTCGTCGACCCCGGGCTCTCTGCCTCCCTTTCGCCCAAGTTGGCGGCATCCTGCGTCATCGACGGTCTCCTCGGGACGGTTGAAGCCTACGTTTCCTCCAAGTCCTCATTTATGAGCGATATTCTCCTCGAAAAAGCCGCTATTTCCCAGGCTTCAGCCCTGAACAGCCTCATTGCGCGCCCGGACGACCCCGTGGCTAGGGCGGAAGCCTGGAAGGGTGCCTTCCTTTCCTCAATCGGCCAAGGTCTCTCGGCACCGGGGCTCGGAACTGCCGTCGCCCTCGCCATCAACGCCCGCTGGCCCGTGCCCAAAGCAGCTCTCGCGGCGATCCTCCTGCCCTATTCCATGGAACTGGCCGCAAAGAGCAGGCTGGAAAAGGTCGCAGCTCTCGCGGCCCTCTTCGGCGAGGATATTTCAGAGTCGAGCCCGCAGGAAGCCGCCGCGAAGTCGGTGGAATGGCTGCGAACGCGGCTCGGTCTCTTGAAAGTGCCCTCCCGGCTCAAGGATTTCGACCTCGTCCTCGATAAGCTCGTGGAATCGGCGCGCGACGCTCGGGAACTGGATTTCATGAACTACCTCCCGCGAGCGGCTTCCGTGGACGACGTTTTCGATTTCGTGAAGACGGCCTTCTAGTCCTCGGTCGAGGGCAGTCATGATCCCTTTAGCCAAGCTCGCTAAGCTCTCACCGAAGCATCGAATGCGGAAGACCGCCTTGATCCTCGGCGAGCTTGAGCGCCAGTTGCTCGCCGGCGATCTCGAGAGGCAATTACTAACGCAAAAAGAAATTATCGAAAGCGAGGAGCTGCCGCGCTGGGCTTCCGCTCTGGCCGCCTTGTTTGCGGAAGAGAAGGAAGCCCCGCAAGTCGTGCGTACTGCCGCCCATGCTCTATCAACAGAGGCGAAAGCAGGGCTGCCCGGGGCTGACTTGATTCGCGCCGTCGATACGCTGCGGCACGCCCTTCTCGCAGTCACCGGCCAGGCGCCCGCGGATTGGGATTTAATCGATCCGCGCACGGGCCAGCCCGACTCGGGCTCGCGGCGAGTATTCCCCGGTACTTGCGTCTTCTTGGACGACCTTCGTTCGCCTTTCAACGTGGGCTCGATTTTTCGTACGGCGGACGCTTTTGGGATTGAAGAACTCATCTTATCCCCATCCTGCGCCGACCCTCGGCATCCCCGCGCCACGAGGAGCGCCATGGGGGCAGTCGATCTTCTCCCATGGCGGAGGTCCAGTCTTGAATGTATCTCCGGGGAGATACCCGTATTTGCGCTAGAGCTCGGCGGCGAGGAGCTGGGCCGATTCGCCTTCCCCGAACGAGGAATCGTTGTCCTCGGTTCGGAAGAGCTCGGTATTTCCAGCGAAGCTAGGAAATTATGCACATATGGTACCGTGAGTATTCCTATGTCGGGGGCCAAGGGCTCTCTCAATGTCGCCGTGGCCTTCGGCGTTTTAATGTATGCCTGGACCTCGTCGATGCGTAGATCCCGCTGACGTACGCCCTACATTTGGTTTGACTAATGCCTCCTCACGGACTATAGTTACCGGCACTAACATAACCCCTATAGGGAGGATTCCATGGCTAAGGTTGAACTCAAGAAAATCGGAAAGGTGTATGAGGGTAACGTCCGCGCGGTAGACGACGCGAACATCACGGTCAACGACAAGGAATTCGTCATTTTCGTCGGCCCCTCGGGCTGCGGGAAGTCCACGACCCTCCGTATGATCGCCGGCCTCGAGGACATCACCGAAGGCGAGCTGTACATCGACAATAAGCTCGTCAACGACGTGCCGCCCAAGGATCGCGACATCGCGATGGTGTTCCAGAACTACGCCCTCTATCCCCACATGACCGTCTACGAGAACATGGCTTTCGGCCTCAAGATCCGCAAGCTGCCAAAGGACGAGATCGAGAAGCGCGTCAAGGAAGCCGCCCGCATCCTCGACATCGAGAAGCTCCTGGACCGCAGGCCCAAGCAGCTGTCAGGCGGCCAGCGCCAGCGCGTCGCGGTAGGCCGCGCCATAGTCCGCAATCCCAAGGTCTTCCTCTTCGACGAGCCCCTCTCCAACCTCGACGCTAAGCTTCGCGTACAGATGCGCGCCGAGCTCATCGACCTCCATTATCGCCTGGATGCCACGATGATCTACGTCACCCACGACCAGGTCGAGGCCATGACGATGGGCGACAAGATAGTCGTCATGCGCGACGGCAAGATCCAGCAGATCGGCTCGCCCCTCTATCTCTACAACCAGCCCATCAACAAGTTCGTCGCCGGCTTCCTCGGTACGCCTCCGATGAACTTCATCAACGTCAAGGTCGTCGAGGAAAGCGGCAGGCTCTTCATCGACGAGGGATCCTTCAAGCTCGCCGTCGCTCCCGAGCACCAGCCCCTCCTCAAGGCCTACACCGGCAAGGAGATCACCTTCGGCGTCCGCCCGGAGGATCTCGAGGTCGCGCAACCCAGCCCGGGCGCCACCCTCAAGGCGAAGGTCACCGTCGTAGAGCCCCTCGGCGCGGACATCAACCTGTACGCCACCACGTCGAAGAGCTCCATGACCGCTCGCGTGCCGCCTCACTTCGTCTTCAAGATGGGCGACGAGGTCACGCTGGCTCCCGTCATGAACAAGGCGCGCTACTTCGACAAGGACACCGAGCTCTCCATCCTCCCCGTCAGGTGGGATGAGCAGGTCAAGTAGTCTCTCTCGGCCGATAGCCTGAAGGGGGGCCCGTCCTTGCGGCGGGCCCCCCGATTTATTATAGTTGCTTACGATGTCGATAAAAATCGCCGACCGAGTCTCCGCCCTCGTAATCGAGGCCGACCGCATCGAGCGCGAGAGCGAGAGCGTCTATCTGGAGATGGGAAGCATCTTCCCCCTCCTCTCCGCGGAGATGGGCCTCTCCATCGACACCGGCGAGCGTTCGCTCTCGAGCCTCGCTTCGGTCGCCGAGGCCGGGCTCGGGACGAGCCGGTCGAAAGGCGCATTCTGCCTTGACAAGGCCCAGGATTTTTTCTGCGCTCTGCGCGAGCGCGATGCGAGCCTGCTCTCGAAGATCAACGACGGCATTTCGCGCCTCGGCACGATGGAGCAGATCATCTCGCGAGTTCGCGCGGATTCGGAGGAGATGGAGATCATATCGCTCAATGCGATGACCTTCGCCCTCAAGTCCGGGGCCGCCGGCAAGGCCTTCTCCGTCATCACCGACGAGCTCAAGCGCCTCTCGAGCATGACTATCGTCCTCACCGAGGGGGTGACCGAGCGCGGCCGCTCCCTTCTCGACTTCTTCGCGCGTCTCCGCAACGCGCTCGCCGAGCTGGAGGACTTCCAGCGCGACTTCTTCGACGACATCGACAAGACGCTCGGTTCCGGCTACGAGAGGATCAAACGCGATTGCGACGACGCCATATCCTTTTTCTCGAAGCTCCTGGACGAGGCGCGGGGCGTGCGAGAGCCCGTGCTCCGGGTCATGAACGAGGTTCAGCTCCAGGACATCGTGCGCCAGTCGCTGCAGCACGTCGGCATTTCCCTCGAGGAAGCCCGCGCTTCGGCCGCTAAAGACGGCGGCGATTCGGAGCCCTTCGTCGCGGCGGTAGCCGAGCTTTCCGAAGGCCTCATCGACGACATCTGCGCGAAGCTCGAGTCGAGCGCTTCCTCCTTCGGCGCGGACATGGACGCGGTGACCGCCATCGTGGGCTCGAGCGAGTCGGGCAGAGCTTCCTTCCTGGAAAGCGGTCGCTCGGAGCCGGCGGAGACCGAGCCCTTCGAATTCAGCCGGAGGTCCGAGCGCTACCTCGAGCTCAAGCGCGTCGTCGTGGCCATGTCCGCGAGGCTTTCCGACCAGGTCAAGGGCCTTTCCGACAGCTTCAAGGGCTTTTCCGCCCTCCTCGAGCGCTTTCAGAACATCGTCGTCGCCTCGCGCATCGAGGTGGCTAAGGCGAAGGCCCTCGCCGGGGTCGCGACGACCGTGGGCGGCATGGTCGCCCTCACCGCCAAGATCGAGGCGGATCTGGAAGAGGCCGTCGTGACGACCAAGGCCTTCACTGCCCTCTCGAGCGGCGCCATCGCGGAGTATTCGCAGAGTTATGAGGTCGAAGGCGGGAAGCTCGTTTCCATTATCGCCATGGCGGACGACGATATGGCGAGATTCTTCAACGCCAAAGCCGCCTTGCGCGATTCCATAGATCATTTTTCCCTCTACACTGCCGATTTCATCGGCCTCATCGGTCAGGCGGGGAAGGCCCTCGCCAAGCTGCGCGCCCTGACCGATAGCCTCAAGGAAGTCGGCGGGAGCCTCAGCGATCTCAGGTCCGGGATACTGCAGGGCCTGGGACCCGATGCCAGGGCAGTCGAGCCGGAGCGAATACGACGCATGGTCGAGCGCTTCACCATCTTCACCCACAAGAAGGCGGCCGGCGATATCGCTCGTTTCGCGGTCGAGGAAGGCCGCGAGGCCGGCGAAGTGACGCTGTTCTAGCGAAGGCCATCATATGTTCAGGCATAGCGTCTCCCAATTCGAGCAGGAACTGATCACCATCCATCCCGGCGAGTACTTCGCCACGAAGGACGATACGATCATCTCCACGATCCTCGGCTCTTGCATCGCCGTGGGCTTTTTCGATGAAGGGATCGGAGTCGGGGGCTTGAACCACTTCATGCTGCCGGGCGACGCGGCGAAGCTCGACCTCGTGCGCAGCCCCAACGCGAAATACGGCATGTACGCGATGGAGCTCCTCATCAACGACCTCATGAAGCTCGGGGCGAGGAGGAGCGCGCTCAAGGCGAAGGTCTTCGGCGGCGGCTCGGTCCTGCGCTTCGCATCGGGGGAAGGATCGAAGATACCCGCCAACAACATCGAGTTCGCCTTCGAGTACCTTCGGAAGGAAGGAATCCCGGTGATCGCCTCCGACGTGGGCGGGCAAGATCCGCGAAAAATATTCTTCTATGCGCGAACGGGGAAAGTCCTCCTCAAGCGAATCGCCGGGACTGTCGTGGATCTCGCGGAAAAGGAAGAGGAGCGCTACTTCGAGTCGTTGGACCGCGAGAAGGGGCGCGAGGGCGAGATCGTCCTCTTCGACACGGGCAAGAAAGGCTAGCCCGACGCGGAAGGCGCAGCGCGCCTTCCGCGTCTCGGGTCATGGCCCTCTCCCATCTACGCGCGGTTTCGCGCGCAGCGCGAAACCGCGTAAGCCAGCCCGAAGGGCTGGCTTAGGCCTCGGAGGACTTGGAGTCTTTCTTGGCTTTCTTCTCGGCGCGCTTTTCCTTGAGCGTCTTCACGGGCTTCTTCTTCTCTTCCGATTTCTGCCTATCTTGATTCTTCATGGCGTTCCTCCGCTTTTCGAACTTAGGGCTATTTTATACTTAAATTTTTTTTTTTCAAGCCTGGCCCCGCGGCGTCGATCGACGCGATGGGCGAATAGGGCTAGATGCTCGCCCCCTTGTCCAGGAACTGCAGCTCCACGCGCGCGAAATGGTCTCCCTCGGGCAGTAGTACACGCGAGTAGGGAGGCACTGAGCTCGTGAGCCAGACGTTGCCGCCTATCACCGAGCCCTTGCCGATGACGGTGCTTCCCCCGAGGATCGTGGCGCCCGAGTAGATCGTGACCCCGTCCTCGATCGTGGGGTGGCGCTTCTTCTCGCTCGCGCCCTTCTGCACCGACAGGGCGCCGAGGGTCACGCCCTGATAGAGCTTCACGTCGTCGCCTATGATCGCGGTTTCGCCCACGACGTCTCCGGTGCCGTGGTCTATGAAGAAGCGCTTGCCGATGACGGCGCCCGGATGGATGTCTATGCCGGTCTTCGAGTGGACGTGCTCGCTCATTATGCGCGGCACCAAGGGGAGGCCGGCCTCCCAGAAAAAGCCGGCGATGCGGTGCACGACGACGGCCTCGAGGCCGGGGTAGGCGAGGATGACCTCCTCGACCGTCTTGGCGGCCGGATCGCCGCGGAATGCCGCGTCGACGTCCTCCATCGCGAGGTCCCGAATGCCGGGCAGGGCGGCGAAGAAGTCGCCGACGAGGTCCCGCGCCTCGATGTGGCAGGCCGCGGGGCAGCCCTGCGCGCCCGAGACGCGGTACTTGTACTCGAGGCTCCGCGTAGCCTCGCGCACGAGGACCTTGGCGGCGCGATGCGCGAGCTCGCCCGCGACGTAGGCTATGTTCGTGTCGTCTATGCTCACGTCCTCGCGGAAGCCCGGGAATATCAAGGTCATCACGTCCTCGAGCGCCCCGACCACGGCTTCCCTGCTCGGGAGATTCGGCCCGTTCGAGTGATTGACCCCCCCGTCCCGCTCGTAGGATTGGAGGAGGAGTCCGATCGCCCTCTCTATCGTGTCCATGTCAGGCCTCCTGTGCCGGTTTTTCGCGCGAAGCGGGATCCGACGGAGCTCGCTCCGAGGCTTCTCCCTTGGTGACTTTTCCCATGACGGCAAAGGCCGCGAGCATGCAGAGCGCGGCGAACGCGAAGATGCCCGGATAGCCCACGAGGTCGATCAAGGCCCCGGTTATCGGCGGAGCCGCGATGGCGGCGAGCTGGCTGAACGTGTAATAGAGCCCCGTATAGACGCCCATCGTCCCGTAGCTCGCCATCTGCCAGAGCATCGGGAAGGAATTCGTGATGACGCTTACCCAGAAGATGCCGAAGGCGAACATGACGGCGAGGAAGGAGGCGAAGCGGAGGCCGGAGGAAAGCCCCGTGGTCAGGGGGCCGAAGGCGAAGAGGAGGAGCATTATGGCGGCGAGGGCGACGAGCGAGGCGCGGATCGCCTTGCGCCTGCCGACCTTGTGGGCGACGTAGCCGGAGGGGATGGCGAATATGGCGTAGGCGATGCCGACCATGCCGGCCGGGAGGGCGGCGGCGCCCGCGGAGGAGGCGATCCTCGACTCGAAAACGTACTTGCCGAGGAAGGGCAGGACGCCCTGGTAGCCGAGGAACCAGAAGAAGAGCGAGAGGAGGATCCAGAGGGCGCTTTTATCCTTCTGCCCCGCCATGCCCCTGATCGACCGGGCGAGGGGAACTTTCTCCTCGCCCGCGCGTCCGTCGGCGTTTTTTTCCTTGACGAAGCCGAACACGAGGATCGTGGCGACTATTACGCAAAGGCCCGCGATGGGGAAGGGGAGGCGGTTCTCCGTGCTCCCGAGGAAGGGCAAGTCCATCTTGAGGTTCATGAGGCGGGCGAGGGCTACCGTGCCGAGGATAGTACCAATTCCGCCCATCGTGTTGATGACGCCGTTGGCCTCCGAGCGGAACTCACCGGGGATAGTATCGGGCATGAGAGCCACGACCGGCCCGCGGGCCGATTGCTTGAAGATATTGAGGGCGAAGATGACCGCGATGAGGGCTCCCAGCGACGCGTAGCCGGCGTAGGGGAGGGCGGAGAATGCTATCGCCGTGAGCGGGAGGAGGATGACGATGAAGGGCATGCGCCTGCCGAGCCTCGTCCTAGTGTTGTCCGACCATACCGAGACGATGGGGATAAGGAAGATCGCGAGGGCGTTATCGAGGGTCATGATGGCGCCTATGAGGGCGTTGCTCGACAAGTATCTGCCCAGGAAGATGGGGACATAGGTATCGTAGAGGGGGTCCATCAGGCCCATCGTGAAGAAGCCGAAGCCTATCAGGAAGGTCAGTCCGAGGTACTTTCGGAATCCTCTCTCGCTTTCACCCATGCGGAGCTACCCCCTCATAATTCGACTCGAACCGCTCCCTTTGCGCGCGGCGATGCCGGGATCACCGAGCCGGGGCCGAAGTAGCCTTCCATGAGGCGCGCGTACTCGGCGGCTCGCTCGCGGGGCAGGTAAGCCTGGATAGTGCCGGCGAAGCCTCCGCCGTGGACGCGCGAGGCGCCTTTACCGCCGAGGAAGCCCTCGGTGAGGGCCAGAGCGACGGGAAGGCCCTGCTCCCTCGGCGCGGAGCAGGGATAGAGGTTCTGCAGGAGCTCCCAGGAGGAGCGCCCCGATTCCCCGACGAGAGCCAGATACGCGTCGAGGTCGTCGGCCTCGAGGGCCTCTACCATGAGCGTTACGCGATCGTTGTCGGCGACGAAATGGAGGGCGCGCAGGAAGGCGCGGTCGCCGCAGGCTTTCCTGATCTCGGGGCCGCGGGCTACGAGGAGGGCGGGGTCGACCTCGCGCAGGTAGGCCGCGCCGAGGCACTCGGCCACCGATTTCATCTCGGCGGGCACCGCGGCGTAATCCGCGGTGAGGTCGGCATGGCTGCCGCCCGTGTTGACTATCACGAGATCGTAGCCTTTCTTCGCGAAGTCGTACTCGACGCGCTTGACCGCGGGAGCCGAGGGATCGGCGAAGTCGATGGAGACGACGCCGCCCACGGCGCTCGCGGTCTGGTCCATGAGGCCGCAGGGCTTGCCGAAGTAATCATTCTCGGCGAACTGCCCGATCTTGGCGACCTCCACGGGAGGGATCTCGGCTCCGGCGAGATCGGCCAGGATAGTCCCGACGAGCACTTCGAAGGCGGCCGAGCTCGAGAGTCCGGAACCCGGCAGGACCCTCGAGGACACTCTCGCTGTGAAGCCGCGGACCGTGCCGACGGAGTCGGCGCCGACGAAGTTGGTGCCAAGGAAGTTGGCAATACCCCTGGCGACGCCGCGGACGAGGGCCGTCGCGCTCCCGCGCTCGGAGGGGACGGGCTCGAGGGCGGAGAGATCCACGCGTATCGGTTCGGGGTAGCCCACGGAGACGATCTCGACTCGGCCGTCGTCCCGCGGCGAGACGCAGGCTACCGCGTCGAGATCGACGGCTGCGCAGAGCACCCGACCCCGGTTGTGGTCGGTATGGTTGCCGCCGAGCTCGGTCCTGCCGGGAGCGGAAAAGAATCGCAAGTCGGCGGACGGAGCCTCGCCGCTCGTTTTCTCGCGGCGCGTATCCTCGCGGCGCGTATCCTCGCGGCGTGTATCCTCGCGCAGGATCGCCTCGGCGAGCTCGAGGTAGCGCTTCGCCTGAGCGCCCGCGTCGGCGCCGTAGAGCTCGGCCAATGCCTTCCTAGCCGGATTCCCTTCGAGCCTGCGCTTCCAATCGAGGACTTCGGGCATGACGATTCTCCCTTTACCTTCCCCGAGTGGCCGGGGATCTTGCGGACGATTGTAGCGAAAAGAGGCCCTTCGTGGAAGCGTTAAGCTCGTCCTCGCATTTGACACGATCTTCCCCTTGCTTTAGTCTGGAAAGCGGATCATGAATCAAACGCGCAATAAACCGGGCCCCGCCTTCGCCGCCCTCATCCTCGGCGTAGCCGCAGTAGGCGCGGCCTTCTATTTCAAGCCCTTGCCCGCGATGGAGGATAAGGCCCTCCTCGCTTCCGACGCCTCCATTCGCGTAGTCTCGGAGGCGGCCGGGATCTTTTTCATACCTAAGGCGGCGGCCAAGTCCACGGGCATGGTCATATATTGCGGGGAACGGGTCCCTCCCGAGGCCTACGCCTATCTCGCCCGATCCTGCGCCGCGGCGGGCTATCCGGCCCTCCTCGCATCGATGCCGCTCAACTTTGCCGGCCTGTCGCCCTCCAGGGCGGCCGCGGTCGCCTCCTATCCGGGGGTAGCGAGATGGGTGATCGCGGGTCATTCCCAGGGCGGAGCCGCCGCTTGTTCATTCGTCGCGTCGAATTCGACTTCCAAGGCGCCTATGGCCGTGGCGGGATTGATGCTGTATGCTTCTTACCCGGGAAGAGGCGTCGACCTCTCGACCAAGACCCTTCCCGTTGTTACTGTAGGAGCGTCGCTCGATACCCTGGCCTCTCCCGCGAGGATCGCGGCCGCCAGGGCGCGTTTACCGGCGGGTAGCCGCTACGTGGAGATCGCGGGCGGCAACCATGCGCAGTTCGGCGAGTACGGTCCCCAGTCGGGCGACGGTCTCGCCGAAATAACGGGGCTGACCCAGCGCGGGGCCGCAGTCGAAGAGGCCCTGGCCCTCCTCGACCGGCTCGACGCCGGGGTCGGGAATTAGGAGCCGATATGCTGCTCAAGAGTCTGGACGACATTCTCGTTGGGGCCGCTCCCGGCGTCGGCCGACGCTGGCTCGCCAAGCTCCGCAAGGCCGGAAACGTATCGGCCATCAACGGCATCGAGGACGCCGAGCTCCTGTCGATCCACAGCGAGATCATCCGCAAGCTCGGGCGCTGGTTCGACAAGAGCGCCGACAAGAACGAGATCGGGGCTTTCTTCGTCATGGTAGGCAAGGAGTATTGCGCCATGTCGGTACCCCTCTCGGAGCTGATGTTCGCGCTCAATCTCGACCGCAAGGCGGTTACGGAGCACATCGTGGAGGGCGAGGAGCTCGAGGGCGCCCATCGCATCTACGCCCTCATGGAGGTCCTCGACGAGGTCGGGGACTTCTTCTTCCTCGGGGCCTATTACCTAACGAAAGGCTACCTCGAGGATACCTTCATGAAGTTGCGCCGCGAACAACGGCTTGACGACGAGACGCTAAACAAGTACCTTCCCGACGACTTCTTTTTTAAAGGTTAGGCCGAGAGTCGCATATGGATCGTAAATCCGGACGCAGTATCCTGATCATCGCCGCGCTTCAGTCCGCGACGGCATTGGCCGCCCTGGCTTCGTCGCCTCTGGCTTCGCTCGCCGCCGCGGCGATCGGTCTCCTCGCCGTGGCGCGCTACGCGTCCATTACCGTCTTCGCCGCGACTTTGGGGCCCGGCCCGACGGCCAAGTTCCACGTTTTCGTAGCTTCCGCCTGGATCCTCTGCTTCCTCGCCCTCGTCGCCGCGGTGGCGGCCGTGGCGCTGAGGGCGCGAGCCGCCCTGCCCTGGGCCGTCGCCGCGGCCTTCGCGGGCCCCTTCGGGATGTCCGTCCAGGCTTTCGGCTCGGGCATCGGCGCGATCGTGGCGGGTCGGCGCGAAGTCGCGCGCTCGGGAGGCGGCCGATGAGCGAGAAGGCGCGCGAGGCGATGTCGATCAGCGAGAAGATAGTCGAGGGGATGGGCATAAAGACTGTCTTCACGATCCATGCCTTCGGATACGACGTTCCGATCTCGGACACGGTCGTCTCGACCTGGATCGTCATGGGCATCCTCATCGTAGCGGCCTTCCTCCTCACGAGGAAGATGCGCGAAATACCCAAGAAACCCCAACTCCTCCTCGAGTCGTACGTAGGCTTCATCACCGATTTCGTGATCGAGAAGGCCGGCCATCACGGCAAGGACTTCGTCGCCTTCCTCGGCACGATCTTCACGTTCCTCATCGTCGCCAACCTCGCGCCCATGATCACCCCGGTCGGCGGCTTCGGCTTCGAGCCGATTTTCGTCATCAAGCCCCTCACGCGGGATATCAACGTCACGGCGGCCCTCGCCGCCATAGTCATCGTGACCGTCTTCCTGTCGAGCATCGTCTACCGAGGTCCGAAGGGCTACTTGAAGAGCCTCGTCAGCCCCATTCCGATTATGCTGCCCTTCAACTTGATGGAGTACGCGATCAAGCCGATGTCCCTATGCCTCCGGCTCTTCGGCAATATCCTCGGCGCCTACATCATCATGCTCCTGATCGAGGCTGTGGCGCCCGTCGCCTTCCCGCCCCTCGCGGGGCTTTATTTCGATCTCTTCGACGGCCTGATACAGGCGGTCGTATTCGCCTTCCTCTCGACGATTTATATCGCCGAGGCAATTGAATAGGAGGAATCATGGACGTTCAATCTGCTGCTTTGATCGGAGCCGGCATCGCGGTCCTCACCGGACTCGGCGCGGGCTTCGGAATCCCCCTCGCCACCGGCAAGACTTCCGAGGCCATCGCGAGGCAGCCCGAGGCATCCGGTAAGATCACCGGCTCCTTCCTGCTCGGTATCGCCCTCGCCGAAGCGACCGCCATCTACGGTCTCGTCGTCGCGCTCCTCCTCATTTTCAAGTAGGAGCCCGGGCAAGGCCTAAGGAAGTACCGCCGTGCTAAATTTCTCGGTCACGTTCCTCATCACGATCGCCAATTTCTTCGTCCTCTTCCTGGTGCTGAGGAAGCTCCTCTTCAAGCCGGTCACCAATTTCATGGAGGCGCGGGCGAAGAAGATCAAGGATTCCCTCGGCGAGGCCGCCATTCTCAAGGCGCAGGCCGAGGAGAAGGCGGCGCGCTACGAGACCCTCATGGCGACCGCGGACGCCGAGGTCGCGCGCATCGTCAAGGAAGGCGAGGACCGGGCGAGGGAAGAGGCCAAGGCGCTCTTGGACAAGGCGAACGCCGAGGCCGCGGAGGCCAGGCGCCGCGGCGAGGCGGCGGCTGAGCTCGAGCGCGAGAAGGGCCGCCAGGAACTGGCGGGCGACATAGCCGCCCTCGCCGCCGAAGTCGCGGGCAAGCTCATCGGCCGCGCCGCCGCGGCCGAGGACAAGCGCGCCGCCGAGGTCCTCGTGAGAGAGCTGGAGGCCGGTCGTGCCTGATAGGCGCCGCGCCTGGGCTCGGGCCCTCTTCCTCGCCGCCCCCGATCGGGAGGCGCGGGCCGCCTACGCCGAGGCCCTCGAGGCCTTGGTCGCGGCGGTCGAGGGCGAAGAGCGCCTGCGCGATCTGCTCGGCGATCCGTCCGCGCCGAAGGAGACCAAGTCCTCCGTCCTAGCTGCTTCGCTCGGAAGGGAGGCTCAGGGCGAGACGCAGGCCGTATTCGGCCGCTTCTGCTCCCTCCTCGTCGAGAAGGGGAGGGCCGCCCTCCTC
>Ga0265330_10001552_pt1 | contig 13209 bp, 16 predicted proteins | sample 41919metaG_FD_202083 | JGI IMG/M metagenome (GOLD analysis project Ga0265330, IMG submission 202083) | Rhizosphere microbial communities from Carex aquatilis grown in University of Washington, Seatle, WA, United States - 4-19-19 metaG | ecosystem: Host-associated > Plants > Roots > Rhizosphere... | reverse complement strand
GGTACTACCACGTCTGGCGGCGGAATGACTACAGCCGGAGGAGTCACTACGACGAGCGGCGTGACTATTGACGGGATGACCACAGCCGGCGGCGGTATGACGATAGCCGGCGGCGGAATGACTACAGCCGGAGGAGTCACTACGACGAGCGGCGTGACGGGCGGTGTGACTATTGGCGGGATGATCACTACGACAGGCCCGCAAGATGCATTCACTGTGACATCGCTACGAGCTTTCTCGATGCCGTTCACCATGAGCCTCAAGGAGTATATCCCCGAATACGATGGGCCCTCGGAGCTGGTAAAAGTGTTTGTGCTCTGTCCTGCTCCCAAATCGGCGACCTGGCCATATACCCCGTCTCCATTAGTATCCTTCTCAAGAGTCTTCGATATGATCCCGTCACCGGAGGCTGTGGAGGTAAAGACTATATTCCTCCCTGGAATGACGCAAGCGGAATCAGCAGATATCGTGGCTGTGATCGGGACTAGGACGGGAGGCTGAACCGGACTGGCGCAAAAGACGCTTTGAGCTACTTGATCGCCCGCGAGGAGGTTCCCGTATGGTTGATTGTCGATCAAGGTGTGGAGCGCATCGCCATACCAGATGTCGTATTGCGCTGCACAGGTCGGCAGGCTCACGTTGAGAGTGACGGTCGACGACGGGCCGACGGCCATCGTCTGCGTGCCATCAAAAAATGTCTGCGTAGACTGGCTAGAAAGGCTATACGGTCCGTACATCTTGTATGACGAGAGGCTGACCGAGACCGAGCAGAGGGTGTCATTCGTGACCGTGACAGTCACACGATTCGCGGCCAAATCCGGCTCACGGATTATCTTGAGGCCGCCTCTTGCGAGCTCGTCCACAGCCTGATCGTATGACAATGCAGTGCTATTCTCGCAACCGTTCGTAGTAGCCAAGGCTTGGCTCACGAATGCCTGACTATCTCCGGCCACGGCCGCGAATAGCCCGATCATGGCGAGAGCAAAGGCGGACGTGGCTATGAGGGTTCTTTTCACGATAATGAGCCGTACGTCCTACCCTCATATTACAGAAGGCGCTTGCTCACGCTATCGGCGAAGGTCATGAGCTCGCTCACATCGTCCATTGCTAGAAGTATCATATTCTGTTCTCCGTATATGTCCCTGGCATTCATGAACAAGGCCTTGCGAGGGCTCGTGGCCGTACCGACGCTCACTTCCAAACCTGTGAACGAGACGCCGTCTTCGACGACGCGAGAAAGCTTGGCGCGCAAGATCGGTATGTTCCACTGGCCAGACTCCGCCTCGTATAGGTTCTTCCCTTCTATATTCCGCCTATCCGCATGGAATAGTTTGCAATACGAGTCGTTCACCATGACGACCGTGAGCTTGCGGTCGAGTATGAGAAAGGGATCGCGCTCCGTGTCTATTATGGTATTCACGTATGCCATGCTATCTCCCCAATCAGCCGTGTGCAGCTTTTTAGTCGTATCCATGCTTACGTGCCGTTCGGCACAGCTATTTATTGCGAAATCGGCAATGTTACAGCGAATATGCTGCCCTTTCCTTCTGTGCTCTCCGCTGTCACAGATCCGCCATGGGCCTCTGCTATCCATTTTACTAGCGCTAGACCGAGGCCGCTCCCCCCGAAATCCTTCGAGCGGGAGACTTCCGCGCGGTAGAATCGCTCGAATATGTGAGGCAGGTCCTTCTTCGATATGCCGATGCCATTATCTTTGATCTCTATGCGTATATCGCGCCCATGTTTGGCGCCGGTCACGTCGACGCGGCCACCGTCCTTGCCATAATAGACCGCATTGCTGACGATATTGGAGAACAGCCTCTTCAGATACGATTCATCGCCGGCGATAGCGAGATTTGGCGGGAGATCGACTCTTATGGTGATCCCCTTCTTCTTGGCTAGGCCGAGATGCCTCTTCGCTATGTGCCGGATCGCTCGCGACAAGTCCACTTGTTCCAGGTCTATGGTCCGACGGAAATCCGCATCCTTGATCGTGAGCATGGTGAGATCGGAGAGAAGGTTGGCTAGATACGTGACTTCGGTGTTGATAGCTTCGAATGTTTCCTTGAGCGACTGCGACATCGGCGACTTTTCGCGCAAGGCCAAGTCTACATTGCCACGGATGATCGCAAGCGGCGTACGGAGCTCGTGCGTGGCATCCGAGATGAACTCGAACTTCTGCTTCTCCTGATCGAGGATCCTCTTGAGCCTCTCGGCTTCCTCCGCTTTCTTGCGCTCGGTCAGGTCTACATTCACGGCGACAGAGGCGACGATATCGCCATTATCCCCGTATACGGGAGCGCCTATGGCTTCCATGACCCAGCGCTTGCCGCTCAATAACTCGACTTCTATCTCTAGAGGCTCGATCTGTCTCTTTTCGGCGATCGCTCTCTGCATCGGCATATCAGCGCCGGAGATCTGCTTGCCGCCGATAAAATGCCTAAGCTTTGCGCCAGCTATGTTCGGCTCATGGGCCGACGCGGATATATTGTCGCCAGCCGACATCTCGAGCTTGGACAGCAGATACGGATTGCCAGTGATGAAATCGCAGGTCGCGTCAGTGGAAAAAGTGATCCCGACAGGAAGGGCCTTCATCAAGGCTTCAAGGCGCTGGCCGGATTCGGCGGCAAGCTGCTCTTTTGATTTCTTCGCCGCCGGCGGATTTTTATTCTTTCTGCGGAGCATGGTCTTTATATCCAGAGCGAATAGCCCACGCCGCGGACCGTGTGGATGAGGGGCCTCTTGCCCTTCGTGTCTATCTTGCTGCGTAAGTAGCGCATATGCACATTCAGGTCGTTATTGGTCTCCTTGAAGTCATGGTTCCAGGCGACATCTATGAGCTGGCGCCTAGTCAGGGCCTCGCCGTTATGGCGAAGGAGCATGTCTAGCAGGCGGTATTCTTTCGGCGTGAGCGCGATGACTTTGCCCGCTCTGGTGACTTCGTGCTTCTTCGTGTCCATTACGAGGTCGGCGACCTTCAGGGTGAGAGACTCGGTCGTCTTCCTGCGCCGCAGAACGGCGCGTATGCGGGCGCAGAGCTCGTCCAGGCCGAACGGCTTGGTCACATAGTCGTCTGCGCCGATGTCCAGGCCCTTCACCTTGTCCTCTATGGCGGCGCGCGCCGTGAGCATGATGATAGGCGTATGCACGTGCCGCGCCCGGAGCTCCCTGCAGACCTCCAGGCCGTCTTTTTTCGGGAGCATGATGTCCAAGATGATGAGACCGTATTGGTTCTCGATCGCCTTTTTGAGGCCGGTCGCGCCGTCATAAGCCAGGTCCACCGAATAGCGCTCTCCGACGAGCGTCTTCCTTATGATCTCCGCCAGCTTCTTTTCGTCCTCTACGACCAGTATCGTCATATGATTTTTATTAGACATCATTTGTAAGAATCCCACAATGGCATGGCCGTGACAACCAGTGAACCATACACCAGGCTATATATTAAAGCAATATTAAAGTTGTCCCCCGATTAGTACCTTTTTCGCGCATAAAATAGCGGTTGCTCTATTGCTTATTATCTAGAATGGGTCTATTGTTAAATTATTATTAAATCTCATAAGGTAGGTATGTAAACAACGAACATCTATAAATATGACAACCAATCTACCTATCTTGAGCGCCTTCGACACCGCGCATAAGGACTTTGAGAAGGGCCTCAAGGCCTATGCCTTCTTCAAAGTCAGCGATCGCGATGCCTGCGACGACCTGGTACAAGACACATTCATGAAGACATGGAGCTACCTCGCAAGAGGAGGAAAGATATACATCATGAAGGCATTCCTCTACCACGTCCTGAATAATCTCATCATCGATCAATACAGGAAGCGCAAGTGCTTCTCTCTGGATGTCATATGCGAAGCCGGGTTCGAACCTGCCTCGGAAGATCACGCCCATCTGGTCGACGAGCTCGATGGCAGATCCGCCACTCTCATCATCGCCACAATGGCGGAGAAGTACAGAAGCGCGCTCTCCATGCGCTATATAGAACATCTTACCTTGAGCGAAATGGCTCTGAAGAGCGGTAAAACCAAGAATATGCTCGCGGTCCACATCCATCGCGGCCTGGAAAAGCTGAAGATGCTGTACGAAGGCCCTATCTCTCGGGTGGCGACGCTAACCAACCAACCGATATGAACATGCTCACCATGACGAAGTTCGTGCGCTGGGCGCTAATAGCTGACGGAATCATCCTTACCGTTCTATTTTTGAAGCTTTTCATGAATCCATGGCAGACGGCGTACGCCGTCGCAGCCGGGAGAACGCATGAGGTCGGACCACAGACAGAGCTCCTCATGCAGAAGATCGCATCCAGTACGACTACGCTGCTATCCATTGGCAGTATCCATCGAGCGCCGCTCGCCGCGCTCGGCAGCATGATAGTAATCGGAGACGACAACCTCCAGGTCTTTGAATACAAGGATCACCCGACTGCTCTATCCGAAGCAGCTGCTCTCTCGCTCTCATTCTCGACGAGCCGGCGCTCCGATTCCTGGAAGAAAAAGATGCACGTGTCCGTCGATGGCGACCTCGTGCTCTTTTACATGGGTGATAATGAGGCTATGACCAGTATCTAAGGTGAACGGGGCACGTGCTACAATGTTCGGATGAGATTGAACTCCCCTCTCAAACTAGCCATCGCCATCATCGTCTGCGAAGCGGCAGGAGGTCTCGGCTCGCTCTTTACCATTTCTGCGATTTCGAACTGGTATGCCACACTCATTAAGCCCGCTCTCAATCCCCCGGCTTGGATATTTGGCCCAGTCTGGACCACGCTCTATCTACTTATGGGCATTGCCGCCTTTTTGGTCTGGAATAAGGGATGGGATCGCAAGGATGTACGAAAAGCACTCTATGTGTTTCTACTCCAGCTAGTACTCAACGCGATATGGTCAATCATTTTCTTCGGCTTGCACAGCCCGCTGTGGGCGTTCGTTGATATCGTTGCTATGTGGCTCGCGATCGTCTGGACGATGATTCTCTTTTACAAAGTATCGAAACCTGCAATGTGGCTGCTTCTGCCATACATTCTATGGGTGAGCTTCGCCGCATATCTCAATTATTCGATCTTAATGCTCAATTAAAATTTGGCTCAACTATTTGGGTCTACGCCCCATAAGCGTTTTGGGACAAAAAATGGCTCAAAATGCATATGGGGATCGAAACCATGTCCGTCATGATTTTATTAGCGCAAAATCCGTATATCTATCGCATCTTCTTCTTCACATCCCCCCAGAAGCGCTTGGCTTCGGCAGTGATCATCTTGCCCTCCGCGCGAGATAGATTTTTGATGTCCTTCCCCATCTTATTCCTGGATTCACGAGTGAGCATCTTCTCGGCTGTAGCGCCGAGCATAGCTCCGATTGCGGCGCCTCTTTAATATCTTTCTTCCTTGTTCTTCAAGGTCTTTTTTGTGACCTTCTTCACGGCTTTCTTGACTGCCTTACTTTTTATGGTTTTTTTCATATCATTTTTGTTACCTCCTTATCAGTAAATACTACGAGCCTATCCGAGTAGCTGTGCCGGTCCTTATTCCAAGTCCCCTCACAAGTTACGAGATTCAAGTGAGCCTTGCCATCATTCGAGATGAATACGTTCTTGGCGTCCTCATTCTCGCCATATGTCCGGATCTCGCGCACCACGAAGGCCGTGACCGCCCCGGTACCGTCCTCTACATACAGTTTATCTCCCTTCTGCAATCTATGGAGCTCATCGAATACCGCTGGTATGCCGTTCTTCCAACCGAAGTGGCCATCAATGATCGAGTTGCCGTTCTCTCCCGGGCGAGGACCGGATTCGAACCAAGCGGCATTGGTATGGCCTTTCGGGACATCTATCACCCCTTCCGGCGTCAGGCCTACACGCTCGACCGCGGCGTCCACGTTGATGCTCGGGATCTTGATACGGGCGGGAGTCCTGGGATCCGCTCGGCCTTCGAAGGAAGCGTAGGCTAGGGATCCAGCGGGCCTATCAGCAGTCAGACCTTGCGGGAATTGAACGCCAGTCACGGATAAGATCACCGCCGCGGAGAATGCGATCCCCGTAAGGCTTACGATATACAAGATAAATTTCGATCTGGTCACCAGTTTTATCGTCTCTTCAGAGCTGTGAAGAGCGAGACGGATGACAGAGCCATCAAGGCTAGCATCGCGATGACGATGTCCCTGATAGAGCTGTTCCCTTCAGGAGGAAGGCCGGTGCTCGGAAGACCCGGAGCGCCGGAAACGAGCACAGTAGCGAAGGCATAGCCTATAGCGGTGAAGCCGTTCGCGCTGCCCCTAGCCGTGGCTATATTTCTGGTCGAGGCTTGTATATTCATCTGGCAGGTATAAACCCATGACTCGCCCGGATCGAGAAGTTTGTTGCCATTCGTGTCACCTGATGGGCCGGAAACGGAGGCGCATTTGTCGTCAGCGACAGACACGTCGTGCATCGCTACTACGCCTGGGTTTGTCACCGTGTACGTGTATGTGACACTTCCACCGCCTACAGGAAGAGGGATCAGACGGTCAGGCAATTTTACGATGTTGATGAGCGGCGGCGGCAGGGCCGAGCCGACTACGACTGTGGCGACTGCAGTAGCGATCGCAGCCTGATGGCTGGGATTGTCGCTATAGCCGGTCGCGACCGCCGTATTAACAGTGGTCGAAACGATCGTTGTGGTACAGCTATATTTCCAGCTCTCTCCAGGATCAAGCTTGCTATTATTATTCAGGTCGCCGGAAATCAGGACGAGTGGGCCGCATTTGTCATCTACTACGGTAATACCCGTGAGCGATTGCTGTCCCCCGACATTCCAGACCGTGTAGTTATAAGTGACCTGTCCGGATCCTCCTGGCAAAGCCAGCGGACTAGGGACTTTCAAGATGCCTATGGCCGGCACGATCAAGCCGCTGCCCCCTGAACTTACGAAGGCTGGCGGCGGCGCCAAACCAGGATCAGTGTTGATGATCGTACAAGTCTTGTCCATGCCCGCGACGAGCGTCATGCTGCCGCTCGAATCGCAGAATCCGCTGAAGCTCTGCGTGTATTTGGCATCCGCAGCTTCGCTCACCACATAAGTGCCCGGACTCAGGGTATACGACGTCCCGAGCCCTCCAGTACCCGGCTGTGGACTGGTGGCCACGTCGCTTGCCCCGAGCTTCACATGTACGCTGAAGTCAGATGCGGATTTCGAGCCGCCAACGACTAGTTTGATGACGTGGAGCGTCGCGGTGGTTGGGGGATTATAGGTATTGGTTATTGTGCAAGTCTTGCTGGCACCGGAAGCAAGGGCTATTGAACCGCTCGAATCACAGTCGCCAGTGATGACCTTCGAGTAAGTAGAGCTCGCGTCTTCGCTTACTACATATGTGCCGGGATCCAGCGAATAGGCAGTTCCGGATCCACCGATTCCTGATTGCGGGCTTGTTGCCACATCACTAGCTCCGAGCTTCACGTGCAAGCTGAAAGCCGAAGCGGCTGACGTGCCGCCACCGGTATTATCAACTGTTTTGACGACATGGAGGGTTCCAGGGGCAGGAGCGGCATTGCATGTCGGCCCAGTTATGCTGGTGGCAGTGCCGTTCATAGCCAAGGAGCTCGTTAGAGATAGCATCCGACCGTTCACTGTTGCACCACCGGCAAAAGTGATGTCGCGATCTGCGATGAGAGTACCAACGAATTGGCTGCCCGAAGCTATAGTTGCATCTCGAGCGACCTCCCAGAAAACGTGACAAGCTTGTGCGTTGCCTGCCAATACCACTGAACCGCTGAAAGTAAAATCAGTGCTGATCTGGAAAACCCAGATGTCGCTATAGCTTCCGTTCAGAGTGATCGTTCCTGTAAACGCAGGACTGCTGGAATTAGTCCATACGCCCGGTGCAGGGCTCCAAGGGCTCGTGCCCCATCCGCCGCTCGTAGTCTGGGCGATCATATTGTTCCAAGCACCCAAGGCGTCGGTTTCTGCATTCGCTGATACCGTAGGATCTACGCTATCGCCAAAATATTCGGCACCTCCCACTGTCCAAGTCCCGGTTCTAGAGCTTGCAACACCTGGGCTCAAGCCTAGATTGCCGGAAATGGTCGTAGGGCTGGAGATACTGCTCATTGATAAGCTTGCCAGGACTGAGAAATTCGCCGCCGTGCCTAATGGCGGTATAGAAGCCGCTGCATGAGCTATTGTTACCCCGGTTATACCTGTGATAATGAACACATAGACGCCGACCAATAGAGTCGTTATTGGCTTGTTGTTTGACTTCGACATAAGGCTTGTGATTAGACTGTTAAATTTTTTCGAACTAAATAGAGCGAGGCTAGGATGACCAGAAGGCCTGTCGCGATGACCATATTCCAAGGCATGCCGTTATTTTCATCAGGACCGATGCCGGTATTCGGCAACTTCGATGTTGCTAGAAGCATCGGAGCCGGAATAGTCGGAGCTGAAGCAGCCGCGACCGGCACAGACTGTGAGACCTGATTGGTCACAACAGGAGCCTGAACCGGAGCAGGCGTAGACGCCGGGGCTGGGATCGCGCCACCTACAGATGAAATAGTGCCGTGGTCTATCGTGACCGCAGTCTGTGCGAGTGCCCTACCATTCAGAGTTGCACCAGTATTCAGAACTACGGCCGTCTGATCAAGGATGTTTCCGCTAAAGACAGCTGTCGTTCCTATCGTCGTCTGTCCAGCGACCTGCCAGAAGACGTTGGAAGCCTGCGCTCCGCCGCTAAGGTTAACTCTTTTGCCAGAGCTCTCGTCGAGATTGCCCGCTACTTGGAAGATCCAGACGTCATTCGCGCCACCAGAAAGGGTGACATCCGTCGGTATCGTGACCCCGGTGCCCCATTTATAGACACCCGGCACGATGGTCAATCCGCCTATATTTCCTGCGCCGAGCCCGACGGTATCAGCGGCTCGTCCGGCGGCATCGGTATATGCTGTTTGCATGTCGCTCACAGCCGTAGTCATCATAGCCGGAATAGGCGCCGTGTAGTCGGCTGCGTATACCTTACCGGTCACTATAGCTGATGTTGAAAACGTGTTCGAAGAGTCCATTATCAAGCCAAAACCGGTTATAGCAGTAGCGGAGATCGGGCTGACTCCGATATTCCCGGTGATCGAAGTGGCTCCCGTAGTCGAAATACCAGACTTCGCCAAGACTACGAAATTACCTGCAGACCCGATATTCACAGCGGCCGGGCCAGCTGCGAGCACGTTGGTTGGTCCAGTAAAGCCGAGGGTGACCAGCACGAGAAGAGAAACACCAAAAGCCCCAAAGATCTGGGCCCCCCTGAGATTTTTCATGTATTTTGTTTTTAGGCTGTTAATACTTGGTTATTGTAGCACGAATAGGTTATCAACCTTTTAACTGTGGGGTGGAGAAGCATGAAGTAGTGTTCTAATGCACCATATTGCAGGCCGTGAACGTACTATTCTAAGACTGATTTATCGCCTTATCCGTATAATCATAATATATGACCAAATACAACAAACTTATCACGATAGCCCTTATCACAGCCGTTCTAACCGGCGCGACGGCATTGACCGCATCCGCCCAGAGCCTGATGTCCGGCCGCCGCGTTGGCGCGAATGCGAAAATGACCCCAGGAGTCTTCGGAACAGTGTCTTCTGTGAACGGCACGATGATCACAGTAGACAGCCGCGGCTTTGGAACCAATAAAGCCACGACGACTTACTCGGTAGATGCCGGAAGCGCCGTCATAATGAAGAACAATGCCACCAGCACGCTATCTAGCGTAGCCGTCGGGGATAGGATATTCGCCCAAGGCAAGGTTTCCGGTACGTCAGTCGCCGCCACGACCATCCGCGATGGCGTGATGCGTGGCAATGGCCAGAATCCAATGAACAGGCCCGCTTCCGGCACAACCAGCTCAACAGGAATGATGAACGAGCAACGTGGAAATCTGTTCGGCTCCATAGGCAACTTCTTCAAGCATTTATTCGGTTTCTAATAACGCTTACTTTGACATCACGCTCTATCGAGCGGACCCTCATTTTTCAGCCAATATATCATAAGTTATCCACAATATGGCTCAAATAAAGCACACTCGATGACGTTTTCGCGATATAATGTGCCCATGGATGAACATACTAGGAAGACGATCATAATGCTCATCGTCGTCGTGGCTATAGCCGCGATCATCGGTATCGTCTATTATCTCACCGCCGTGAATAGCCCTGAGAATAAAGAGGCCGGCGCCACCAGTTCGCCTCAAGGAGAGGCCGCTTTGGATTCTCTGCAATCCAAGACCTCGGGCAGGCCGGCTGTGCCGATGACTCCGGCCCAACAGAAAGCGCTACAGGCTCTGGGCAGCACAGCTACGACTACGCCCAAGCAGTCGCTCAATCCTCCAACGAAGGAAAAATCGATCCTCGACACATTACAAGGTAAATAATACTAACAACATGCGACTCAATATATCGAAGATAACAATTGTCACGGCGGCTCTCGTCCTCGGGCCTCTTTTCGCTTTCGCCTGGACATCGGCTCCTGGAACGCCGCCTTCCAACAACGTAGATGCTCCGATCAACGCTGGAGGCACTGCCCAAGCCAAAGTCGCAGGCCTGCTCCTGAATACCGGCAATAACACCAATGGTCTCATCGTCCAGTACGGCAAGGTCGGTATCGATACAGTCGGCCCATCTTATGCCCTGCAGGTCGGCAATAGCGGCGATGGATCGGCGATCGGCTCGAATGCCTTCTTCTACATCTCGGATGTAACCCTGAAAAAGAACATCGCTACCTTGCCGGATGCTCTTTCGAAGATCCTCCAGCTCCGCGGTGTGTCGTTCAATTGGAAATCCACCGGCGCCAAAGCAGTCGGCGTAGTCGCCCAGGAAGTCGAGAAAGTCTACCCGGAGCTTGTGAATACCGATTCGAAGGGCATCAAGTCTGTTCAGGAAGGTAATCTCGTCGCTCCTCTCATCGAGGCTGTGAAGGCTCAACAGAAGCAGATAGAAGCCTTGAAGGCGCGTGTCGCAGCACTGGAAGCTAAGGCAAAATAAGCTATAATCCCATTACGCCCGGGTGGCGAAATTGGTTATACGCGCAAGACTTAAAATCTTGTTTCCGTTTATTCGGAAGTGTGAGTTCGACTCTCACCCCGGGCACTGTCAGACTTTCCTATTCACCTCTATTTCGGCTTCGTGCGCCAGATCTAGAAAATCGTTTATATCGCTAATGCTCAACTTCCTGGGCCTGTAGTCTTTGATACAGAAGACCCCTACCGGCAGATGGCTCTTTTCTTCATATAGGGACTTGCCCGCGTAGAATCTGATGAACGGGGTGCCTTTGACCATCGGATTGTCTGCGAAGCGCGGATCAGCCGAGGTATCCTCAATGATCAGAATGACTTCCGTCATCAAGGCGTGCCCACAAAATGACGTATCCCTAGAACCTTCCCTGTTCTTGAGGCCTTGGACGGATTTATACCATTCACGGTCTCTGTCTATGAGAGTGATCGTGGATATCGGCACGGAGAATCTCTCCGTGGCTTTCTTGGTGATGCGATCAAATCTCTCTTCTGACGAAGTATCTAGGAGATTCAGGCCCTGCACGGCACAGAGGCGTGCCTTTTCATTTGTTGGTATGGGTGCTGATAGCATGTGTGTGGCTTATTTGAGGACCAGGCCATTCCGCGAGCCGCTCTCTTCCACATAAAGCTTCTGTATGTCGTTCGCTGACAGCGCGTTCGAGAATATGTGCACCGAAGTTATGAGGCCATTCCAGTATTCGGTGTTACCGATTGTACCGATCCGGAGGTCGTGTGTCGAGTCGTAGAGCATCGGGTTAGACGCAGAATAAGTCCCTTCCCCGATCTGATTGCCATTCCCATATACGGTATAGCCGGTCGGCCGCACGACGTAGGCTATCTGATACCATTTGCCCGGTGTGTACACAAAGTTGGTATCAGCAGATACGAGCCAATTGGTGCCGTCACCGACATCGCTATGGATCGTCGTACCGCCCGTGAGGACGATGTCGAAGCTCGAATCGCTCGGGAATCTGGAACCGATTATCCCCATGAGCGTCGTGTCGTTCGGCTTGAACCACACCGAGACGGTGAAATTGCCGGTGACGCTACCGGTCGCAGGGATAGCGACATACTGGTTCGAACCGGTGAAGCTCAGCGAACAATCACTGTTCTCGCCCGTGTAGGGATTGTCTGTTGACCATGTTGGGCTATTCATGAGCAAACCGTGGAATAGGTTGCCGGAATGATCCGTAAGAATGCTCCCTGAACAGTCTATAAAATCCCACCAGCCGACCGGATTGCCGCCGAGAGCGTTATCTAGACCGGAGGCGAAGTGCTTGGACGCGCCTAGGCGAGCAGACTCTCGGGAGCCGCCAAGAGCGGTGAAGAGAAGCGCCGAAAGAAAGCCGATGATCGCTACGACTATCATGAGCTCGATCAAGGTGAAGCCCGTAGTCTTTTTCATTTGGCTCTAATCTTACCAAGAAAGCTGCGCCTATGCATGGGGGTCAAGCCGTGCTTCTTGAGCGCTTTGTAATGGGCTTTTGTGCCATAGCCTTTGTGTATCTCGAAACCATAGCCTGGGAATTCTCCGGCGGCCTTGACCATACGCCGATCGCGCAGGACTTTCGCGCATATGGAGGCCAAGGCTATTATCGGCTCCTTGGCATCGCCGTCTATGATGGTGGTCTGATCTACATATCGTTTAGGAGCAAAAAGAGAACCGTCCAGGAGGATCTTGGCGTTGTCACAACCGAGACCGATGAAATCCCTCTCCAATCTGACGAGCGACCTGGCTAAGGCCGACTTGATTGCCGGAGAAAGCCCTTTCGAGTCTATTGTCCAGGAATTGGAGAATGAGACTTTATAGCCGACTTCCCCATTCTTGGCGGCGGCTTTCACGCGTGCGAACCATTCTTCACGCTTTTTAGGTGAGAGTTGCTTCGAATCTTTGACGCCTCGGAATCTACGCAGAGCCTTCTGGGACTTCACCACGAAAGCCCCTACAGCCACGGGACCGGCTAGAGGACCTCTACCGGCTTCATCTATGCCGATAAGATATCGCGAGAATGTTTTTTTATTTTTGATGTCTTTTTTCATCCTTCCTTCGGGGATACATTTATATTAGCACTCTCGGGAGCTTCACATGCATTTTGCCTGTTTTATCTAAATGCGAATTTGGATTTTTTGTCCACGATTTTAAGCCATATATTTTGATAGAATCGAGCTACATTCG
>Ga0265330_10001550_pt1 | contig 13214 bp, 12 predicted proteins | sample 41919metaG_FD_202083 | JGI IMG/M metagenome (GOLD analysis project Ga0265330, IMG submission 202083) | Rhizosphere microbial communities from Carex aquatilis grown in University of Washington, Seatle, WA, United States - 4-19-19 metaG | ecosystem: Host-associated > Plants > Roots > Rhizosphere... | reverse complement strand
GCTTCACAACGGCCACCCAGTATTCCGGCGCGCCTTTTCCTTTTCCCATGCGCGTTTCCGCGGGCTTCTTTGTCACGGGCTTGTCGGGGAAAATCCTGATCCAAATTCTGCCTTCGCGCTTCATCATACGTGTAAGACTTACGCGGGCTGCCTCGATCTGCCGTTGGGTGATCCAGCCCGGTTCCAAGGCCTTGAGGCCGAAATCGCCGAACGCGATACTGGCACCGCGGGTTGCCTTCCCCCGCATGCGACCGCGCTGGGCCTTGCGGTATTTTACTCTCTTTGGCATCAACATGGGTAGCTACTCCTGATTCCGATGATTACGCCCGGCGCGTCGGTTGTTGTTGCTGCTGCTGTTGCAGCGCTGCCTTTGTGTCGAGAACCTCACCCTTGCAGATCCAGACTTTGACGCCGATCGTGCCATAGACTGTTCGTGCCGTCGCGGTTGCATAGTCGATGTCTGCCCGAAGGGTATGCAACGGTATCCGTCCCTCCTTGTACTGCTCGCTTCGCGCGATTTCTGCTCCCCCGAGTCTTCCTGCGGTCATGACGCGAACACCTTCCGCACCCATTCGCATGGCGGCAGTCAAGGCGTTTTTCATGGCTCTTCGGAATGCAATTCTTCCCTCCAGCTGCTGGGCGATATTTTCGGCGACGAGAAAGGCATCCAGTTCAGGACGTTTAATCTCATTGATCATGATCTTCACATCGGTGTTGGTGATCTTCTTCAGCTCTTCTTCGAGCTGAGAGATCTCCTTCCCGCTTCGCCCGATCACAATGCCAGGCCGTGAAGTGTTGATCGTAATGACAACACGCTTGGGCGTACGCTCGACCAGAATCTTTGATATGCCGGCCTTTTTCAGTCGGTTGCGGACATACCGGCGTATGGTCATATCCTCCGAGAGTTTGGCTGCGAACGATTTCTCGTCATACCAATTCGAGTCCCACGAACGGATGATGCCGAGACGTAACCCAACCGGATGTGTTTTCTGTCCCAAAGTTCCTCCTAGTGCAATTACTTCACTTCCGTAGACTTTCCGGCGGCCGTCTTCTTTTTCTCCGGCGCGGGTTCATTTTTTTGAACGGCGGCTTTGCCCTTCGCCTTCGGCGTGCTGGATGCAACTGCGCGTTTTGGCTCTTCAGTCGCCGCCACCACAATGGTCACATGATTCGAGCGCTTCCGGATTCTGAAGCCGCGGCCCATGGGGGCGGGGCTAATGCGCTTCATGACCATACCGCAATCCACAAACGCCCGTTTTACTACCATGTCTTCAGGTTCAAGGCGTCCGCCATCATCTCTATTCTGCAGGTTTGAGACTGCCGAGCGCAAGACTTTTTCGGCAGCTTTGGATGCGGATTTGGGAGAGAAGTGGAGTATATGCAACGCCTCGTCCACTTTCTTGCCTCGAATAAGATCGATCACCAACCGCATCTTTCGCGGCGATGTTCCGATATACCTGTTAATTGCTCGTGCTTCCATTCGATTCATCCTTCAGTAAGGCAACTCAGGCGGCAGTAGTGCTTTCTTCTTTCTTCATGCCCGGATGGACACGGAAATTGCGTGTCGGCGCGAACTCGCCCAGTTTATGTCCCACCATTCCTTCGTGGATGTACACAGGAACGAACTTGTTGCCGTTATGCACCGCAAACGTATGGCCGACAAAATCGGGTGTGACTGTTGAGGCTCGCGACCAGGTCTTGATGACCTTTTTCTGGTTCGACTTATTGAGCGCTGCAACTTTTGCCGCCAGCTTCACGCTGACAAACGGGCCTTTTTTGAGCGAACGAGCCATGGCCGATTACTTTCTCCGTTTCACGATGTACTTACCCGAAGGTTTCTTCCTTGAACGGGTTTTCTTGCCTTTCGTATGCCAACCCCAGGGAGATACGGGATGCGGATTTCCCTGCGGTGATTTCCCTTCACCCCCACCGTGAGGGTGATCGACGGGGTTCATGACCACACCGCGCGACTGTGGACGGATGCCGAGCCAGCGTGAGCGACCGGCTTTGCCGATGCTGATGTTTTCATGATCCGCATTGCCGATACCGCCGATGGTTGCGCGGCATGCCAGCACCACGTTGCGAATTTCGCCTGAGGGGAGCCGCAACTGCGCAAACTTTCCCTCCTTGGCCATCAACTGAACGGTCGTTCCTGCACTGCGGGCGATCTGGGCTCCCTTCCCGGGTTTCAACTCGATGCCATGGACAAATGTCCCAGCCGGGATATTTGCCAGAGGGAGGGTGTTGCCGACCTTGATTTCCGCATCGGATCCGGATCGAAGGACATCCCCCACGACGACGCCGCTCGGTGCAAGGATGTAGCGTCGTTCTCCGTCAACATATTGCAGAAGTGCGATGCGTGCCGAACGATTGGGATCATACTCGATCGCCGTCACACGCGCATCCATGCCGTCCTTGTTGCGTTTGAAATCAATAATCCGATAGAACCGTTTATGTCCGCCCCCTCGATGTCGTGAGGTCACGCGTCCGGTGTTGTTCCTTCCGCCGCTCTTGCGGAGAGCCTCAAGAAGATCCTTCTCGGGCCGCTTCTTGGTAATTTCATCGAAGGCCGAAACGGACATCCACCGGGTGCCCGGAGTCATCGGTTTCAATTTGCGTATAGCCATTGTGCTGTTATCCTAGTACGATTCTTTTCTCATGCCGCCCGGGCGTCTGGTTGGCTCGGCGCGCGCAGGGGTCTTGCCTTCGTTCAGACGTTTTCAAAAAATTGGATCTGGTCGCCAGCCTTCAGCCGGACGATTGCCTTCTTCCACCGGCTTGTCTTTCCGGGGAACCGGCCTTTGCGCGTCATTTGCGATTTCGTCTTGCCTTTGTGCTTAAGCGTGCGGACATCAAGGACAGTCACATTGAATTTCTTTTCCACTGCGCGCGCGATTTCGATCTTGTTGGCTGCCGGATCGACTTCGAAGGCGTATTGTCCTTTATCCTGAAGGGCCGTCATTTTTTCTGTAACGATGGGCCGTCGCAAAATGCCGATCATGATCTTTTCTCGTCGATAGTATTCTTGAACGTATTCTCCAGGACTTCCACCGCACTTTTCTGAATCAGCAGCATGCCGTTGTTCAGGAAATCATACGTCGAGGCTTTGTCGGCAACCTTGACATCAAATGCAGGAAGATTACGGCCGGCCTTGACGACATTGAGATCACTCTTGGATGTCAGGAGCAGTGTACGCGTATCGCCGAGTCCGAACGCGGTGAGCACCGTTGCCATTTCGCGCGTTTTGGGAATTTCGAACGTGAAGTCCTCGACAATGCGTATTTGTCCTTCCCGCGCCTTTGTGGAGAGGGCGGATTTTCTGGCCAGCCGGTGCATGCTCTGGGGAAGCTTGTTGCTATAGTCACGAGGCTTGGGGCCGAAAATCGATCCGCCGCCGATCATCACTGGTGAGCGGCTGGAACCCTGGCGGGCCATGCCCGTCCCCTTCTGCTTGAAGGGCTTCTTGCCGCCACCCCGGACTTCCATCCGTGTCTTCACCTTTGAAGTGCCCTGGCGCTGGTTGTCCAGATAGACCCGCACCGCCCGGTGGAGGATATGTTCGTTCGGTTCGATGCCAAAGATGTCTGCCGAGAGTTTCACCTTCTCGCCAGTCTTCGTACCGTCCTTTCGATAGACTTCCAGTTCCATCGCCACGTTCTCTAGGTTAAGTTATGACGCTTTCAGTTTGTGGATCTCGAGAAACCCGTTAATCGCACCGGGAACGGATCCTTTCACAAGAAGCAGATTTGAATCCGGGATAATGCCCACGATTTTCAGGTTGCGCACGGTGATACGGGCGCCGCCCATTCGTCCCGCCATCCTCATCCCCTTGAACACGCGGGAAGGGTAGGAAGATGATCCGATTGAACCCGGGGCGCGTTCGCGATCGCTTTGTCCATGAGTACGGAACCCGCCGCCGAAGTGGTGGCGTTTCACCACGCCCTGGAACCCTCGGCCTTTTGAGGTGCCGACGATCGACACAACGTCGCCCTTGGCGAACACGGTATCAACGCGGATTTCCTGTCCGGGCTGCAGCTCATCGCCGCCAGCAGTGCGGAATTCCCGCACGAAGGTCATCGCCTTTGTGCCAGCCTTCGCAAAGTGACCACGCAACGGCTTCACCACCAGGCGTTCCTTCTTCTCATCGAACCCCAGTTGCACCGCCGTATAGCCGTCACGATCGCCGACCTTAACCTGCGTAACATAGCAGGGGCCCGCCTCGATGACGGTGCAGGGAATCACCTGGCCAGATTCATCAAAAATGCTGGTCATCCCTATTTTTTTACCGAGTAGTCCTGTCATACCATCGTCCATAGAAGAATAGAAAGCGTCTGGCGGCGGAACGCCGCCGGCACAATTCCCAAAGCCATTCCTCTCACGCCGGGAGACGATCCCCGGCCCAAGTGGTCAACCCAGAGTTCGGGTACGGATTAGACCTTGATCTCGACGTCAACTCCTGCGGGAAGATCGAGTTTCGACAAGGAGTCGATCGTTCTATTCGTCGAATTGAGGATATCGATCAGGCGCTTGTGGGCGCGCGTCTCGAATTGTTCCCTCGATTTTTTGTCGACGTGAGGAGAGCGAAGCACAGTATAGACCGTACGCTTCGTGGGCAACGGAATCGGACCAGAGACCACAGCGCCTGTAGACTTCACCGTCTTGATGATCTTTTCCGCGGACTTGTCGATCAGGTTGTGATCGTACGATTTCAATTTTATGCGAATCTTCTGGCCGGCCACGTATAGAGTTACTCCATTTGTTTTGAACCATCCCTTCCCGATCCCTTTGCGGGGGACCGGGGAGAGTCCTGTCCTTTACTCAAGGATCTTTGTCACGACACCTGCGCCGACCGTGCGGCCTCCTTCGCGGATGGCGAACCGGAGTCCTTCTTCCATTGCGATCGGTGAAATCATTTCCACCACCAGACCATCGACGTTGTCGCCCGGGATCACCATGTCGCTGCCCTGGGGCAGCTGAGCGACGCCGGTGACGTCTGTTGTCCGGAAGTAGAACTGCGGACGATAGCCATTGAGAAACGGGGTGTGTCGACCGCCTTCTTCCTTTTTCAAAATGTACACCTGTGCGGTGAACTTCGTATGCGGTGTAATGCTGCCGGGTTTCGCAACGACCATTCCGCGTTCGAGCTCATTCTTGTCGACACCACGCAGCAACAGTCCCGCATTGTCGCCGGCCTGGACTTCATCCAGTTCCTTGCGGAACATTTCAGCACCGGTGATGACAGTCTTCTTGTGAGCGCCGAGGCCGATCACTTCAACTTCGTCGCCGACCTTTGCTTTGCCGCGTTCCACGCGACCTGTGCCGACCGTGCCACGGCCCGTGATGGAGAAGACGTCTTCCACCGGCATCAGGAACGGTTTGTCAATATCACGCTGCGGAACCGGGATGTATGTATCCACGGCATCCATTAATTCCAGGATGCACTTAAACGCCGGATCGTCGGGCTTGCTGTCGGCCTTGACTGCCTGTTCCATGGCTTTCAGGGCACTGCCACGAATGATCGGAATCTCGTCGCCGGGATACTCATACTTCTTCAACAGTTCGCGGAGTTCGAGTTCCACCAGGTCGAGCAATTCAGGATCGTCAACCGCGTCCACCTTGTTCATGAACACCACGATCTTCGGTACACCGACTTGCCGGGCCAGAAGGATATGCTCGCGCGTTTGGGGCATGGGACCGTCTGTCGCCGCCACCACCAGGATTGCGCCGTCCATCTGCGCTGCACCGGTGATCATGTTCTTGACGTAGTCCGCGTGGCCAGGGCAGTCGACATGGGCATAATGGCGCTTTGCCGTGGAATACTCCACGTGAGCAGTCGCGATGGTAATACCGCGTTCCCGCTCTTCGGGGGCGTTGTCGATACTATCGAACGTCCTGATCTGCGACAATCCCTTCTTCGCGAGCACCATCGTGATCGCGGCCGTCAACGTTGTCTTACCATGGTCAACGTGTCCGATCGTTCCCACATTCAAATGTGGTTTATCACGCGTGAACTTCTCTTTTGCCATTGGTGTACTCCTCTCGATACGGGGATGATAGGTACTCTGGTTCGGATTCGTTAAGCCGTGACGGCTTCTTTCCCTTTAACTTTTTCGATAATTTGATCTGCGACGCTTCTGGGAACTTCGTCATAATGGGATATTTCCATGGAGTAGATGGCCCGACCCTGTGTCATGGAACGGAGCACCGTGGAATATCCGAACATCTCTGACAGCGGTACCGCAGCCTTGATTACCTGGGCATCCTTGCGCGGCGTCATCCCCTCGATCTTTCCCCGTCGCGAATTCAAATCTCCCATTACATCACCCATGTATTCTTCCGGTGTTACGACTTCCACCGCCATGATGGGCTCGAGGAGCGCCGGGTTGGCTTTGCGGGCGGCCTCTTTGAAAGCAATCGATCCGGCCACCTTGAACGCCATTTCCGAAGAATCGACTTCATGGAACGAGCCGTCGAACAACCTGACCTTCACATCTTCCACGGGATAGCCCGCCAGCACGCCATTGCGCATCGCTTCCACAATTCCCTGTTCGATCGGCCTGATGTATTCCCTTGGAATCACGCCACCCACGATCCCATTTTCGAACACGAAGCCTTTTCCTTTTTCATTCGGCTCCACTTCAATCCACACATGTCCATATTGGCCGCGGCCGCCTGATTGCCGGATGAATTTCCCTTCCTGTTCCACCTTCTTGCGTATCGTTTCTTTGTAGGCAACCTGCGGACGTCCGATGTTGGCTTCAACACGAAATTCCCGTTTCATCCGATCAACAATGATTTCCAGGTGCAACTCACCCATACCGCTGATAATTGTCTGCCCTGTCTCTTCATTGGTCGCGACGTGAAGCGTGGGATCTTCTTCGGACAGCTTTTGCAGTGCTTCCGACATCTTGTCTTCGTCTGCCTTTGTTTTCGGCTCGATCGCAACATGAATGACCGGATCTGGAAACGTCATTTTTTCCAGAATAATCGGATCCTTTTCATCGCACAATGTATCACCCGTGCGCGTATGCTTCAGCCCCACCACCGCAATGATATCGCCCGAATACGCTTCATCGAGGTCTTCCCGCATATTCGCGTGCATACGGAGAACCCGGCTAATCCGCTCTTTCCTATCCGTCACCGGATTGTAGACATACGATCCCTTCTCCAGCGTGCCGGCGTATACCCGCAGGTACGTCAGCCGTCCGACGAACGGGTCGGTGACAATCTTGAATGCCAGAGCGGCAAACGGTTCATTGTCGTCCACCTTGCGATACACTTCGTCGTTCATGTTCTGATGATGGCCGCGGATCATTCGATCGTTCAAATCGACCGGAGAAGGCAGATAGCTAATCACGGCATCCATCAGCATTTGGACGCCCTTATTTTTAAATGACGAACCGCAAAGAACGGGGACGATACTCACTTTCAGGCTGGCCCTGCGAAGAACCGCCATGATTTCTTCCGGAGAGATCTCTTTACCGTCAAGATACTTTACCAGCAATGAATCGTCCTCGTCGGCCACCGCTTCGAGCATCTTTGCCCGATATTCCCGGGCTTTGGCTTCCATGTCGTGCGGAATTGCAATCTCGTCCCACTCCGTTCCCAGCGTCGATTCCCGGTACATGTACGCCTTCATGGCAACCAGGTCGATGATCCCGGCGAACAGGTCACCCTCTCCCACCGGGAGCTGGATTGGCACTGCATTGGCCGCAAGGCGGCTCTTCATCATGCCGACAACCCCGAGGAAATCCGCCCCCACACGATCCATTTTGTTGACGAACGCAATCCGGGGAACACCGTATTTGTCCATCTGGCGCCAAACGGTTTCCGACTGGGGTTCCACGCCGCCCACCGAGCAAAACAATGCAATCGCCCCATCCAGTACCCGAAGCGATCGCTCGACCTCGGCGGTAAAATCAACATGGCCAGGTGTATCAATAATGTTGACACGATAATTCTTCCAGAAGCAGGTGGTCGCGGCGGAAGTAATGGTAATTCCCCGTTCTTTTTCCTGCTCCATCCAATCCATCGTTGCCGCGCCTTCGTGGACTTCCCCCATCCGGTGCAAAACGCCTGTGTAAAACAGGATGCGTTCCGTTGTTGTGGTCTTCCCCGCGTCAATGTGCGCGCTGATACCGATATTTCTTGTACGTTCTAAAGGATACTGTCTTCCCATAACCTTCTTCTTATGCTCCTCCCACGTTCCTCACCACCGGAAATGCGCGAACGCCTTATTGGCTTCTGCCATCCTGTGTGTGTCTTCCTTCTTCTTGATCGCATTGCCTTCGCCCGAGGCCGCAGCAAGGAATTCCGCTGCGAGCTTTTCCGACATCGACTTCTCTTTGCGATCATTTGCATACGTAATGAGCCATCGGATGGCGAGTGCTGTGCTTCGTCCGCCCCGGACTTCCGTAGGTACCTGATACGTGGCGCCGCCAACACGACGGGCCTTGACTTCGAGCAGCGGACGGGTGTTGTGGACCGCCTTTTTAAAGACTTCAACACCACTTGCCTTTCCCCGCTGTTCGATCAACGAAAACGCATCGTACAGGATCTTGCGGGCAAGGTGCTTCTTTCCCTGCTTCATGATATTGTTCACAAATTCCGAGACGAGAACGTCCCCGTGCCTCGGATCTGGAGTTGTCGCGCGTAACGATGCTTTCTTTTTTCTCACGGAAATCCTAAGGAAAAATTATGACTTTGCCTTCTTGGCGCCGTATTTTGAACGCGCTTGTTTGCGATCAGCAACGCCGGCAGTGTCCAGTGTGCCGCGGATGATGTGGTAGCGGACACCCGGAAGATCCTTCACACGACCTCCACGAATCATCACAATCGAATGTTCCTGGAGATTGTGGCCCTCTCCCGGAATATACGCGGTCACCTCGATGCCATTGGTAAGCCGGACGCGGGCCACTTTCCGAAGGGCCGAATTCGGTTTCTTTGGCGTGGTGGTGTACACGCGCGTGCACACTCCGCGCTTCTGCGGACATGACGCCATTGCAGGGGCCTTGCTTTTATAGGTCACCGCATGACGACTTTTCCGGACAAGCTGATTGATCGTAGGCACGTATTACTCCCTGACACTGCAAATGTGGAAAGTCTCAAATAGCTTTTAAAGATAATAAAAGACGATAAAAATGTCAAGCGCTATATAAGGAGAAAAACGCTTTTGCAGGAACAACACAGGATAGCCCGCCAGGGAATTGGCGGGCTAGCGCCTGTTGAGTGAACTTGCCTACGAAGTGACCATCTTTTCACGTTCCCGCGTGCCGGAACGGGTATCGCCGTTATCCTTTGGGTCGCTCAACACCACTGCTTCTTCGCCAGGGCCGTGCACAACCATGATGCTGCGGAAGTGCTTCAAGCCTGTGCCAGCAGGGATTAAGTGCCCCATAATGACGTTTTCCTTGAGGCCGAGCAGGAAATCGACCTTTGCTTCGATTGCAGCATCAGTGAGCACTTTCGTGGTCTCCTGGAACGAGGCCGCGGAAATGAAGCTGTCTGTCGACAGAGCTGCTGTCGTGATGCCGAGCAGTACCGGTTCAGAGGTCGAAGGATCTGCATCACGGAATTCAATGACCTTTTTGCTCCGCTTTTTCAAGTCGGTATTTGCTTCCTTGATCTTGCGGCGCGAAACGATCTGCCCATTCTTCAGTTTCGAGTCCCCCTTCGAGGTGACAAACACTTTGTCACGGACGCTTTCATTCTCCTCTTCAAACCGGAGTTTGTCGACGTAGTCGCCTTCGAGGAACTTGGTGTCGCCGGAGTCCACCACTTTCACCTTCTGCATCATCTGGCGGACGATCACTTCAATGTGCTTGTCATTGATTTTCACTCCCTGGATGCGGTACACCTCCTGAATTTCATTGACGAGGTATTCCTGCACCGCTCCCACTCCCTTGATTCTCAAGACATCATGAGGGTTGATTGCGCCATCGGAAAGCCGCTCGCCGGCTCTGACGGTATCGTTCTCCTGCACCAGCACATGTTTGCCGAACGGGATGGGATATCGTCGCACATCTGTGCCGTCGTGGCTGGTTACCACCACTTCGCGATGGCCGCGACGCTGTGCACCGAAGGTGATGATCCCGTCAATCTCCGAGACGACCGCAGGATCGGCCGGGCTTCTGGCTTCAAAGAGCTCGGTGACGCGAGGCAGACCGCCTGTAATGTCGCGCGTCTTGCCGATGTCCCGCGGGATGCGGGCAAGAACTGTCCCGGCCGCGATCGCCTGGTTGTCATTCACTGCAAGGTGCGCTCTTGTTGGGATAATATAGAACGCCAGCTTCTTCTCGTCTTTCCCCTGAATATCGATCGTCGGGGCGAGAGACCGGTCACGGGAATCCATCACCACTTTCTGGATATGGCCCGTCTGTTCATCGTCGATCTCCCGATATGTGGCGTTCTCCTTTAAGTCTCTGTACCGCACGACGCCGGCCTTTTCGGAGATGATCACGGCGTTGTAGGGATCCCATTCATACACGGTGACTCCCTTCGCGACGGCTTTCCCGTCCTGCACGGTCAGTGTCGCACCATAAGGAACATCGTATTTCGTCAGTATCCGGTTATCCTGATCGAGGATATTCACAACTCCGCTGCGGCCTGAGACGATGATCTTCGTACCATCATCGGAGGGCACCTGGATAACTTTCAATCCTTCATACTGCACTTTGCCATCAAACTTCGCCTGGACAAACGACTGTGAGGCAATACGGCTTGCGGTACCTCCCGTATGGAACGTTCGGAGGGTCAGCTGCGTCCCCGGTTCGCCGATGGACTGTGCGGCAATGATGCCCACCGCTTCACCAGGCTGGATCAGCTTTGCGGTCGTAAGGTTGCGTCCATAGCACAGAGCGCAGACACCTCGCTTGGCCTCGCACCCGAGCACGGAGCGGATTTCCACCGCCTCGATAGATGTTTCGGCAATATGATCGGCTGTGTCTTCCTCAATGAGATCGCCTGCTGCCACAAGGACGACTCCGGCCGTTGGGTCGATGACGTCATGGACGCTTACACGCCCCACGATGCGCTCGGCAAGAGGTTCTTTGACATCCTCGCCTTCTTTGAGTGCTCCGGTGACAACGCCACGGATTGTTCCGCAGTCCTGCATAGTCACGATGGCATCCTGCGCGACGTCAACGAGCCTGCGCGTGAGGTATCCCGCATCAGCTGTTTTCAACGCGGTGTCGGCCAGCCCTTTTCTCGCTCCGTGTGTGGAGATGAAATACTCGAGGATGGAAAGGCCTTCCCGGAAGTTCGCGATGATCGGATTCTCAATGAGTTCGCCTGTTGCGCCCGAGAGGCTTTTTTGCGGTTTGGCCATGAGTCCGCGCATTCCTGCAAGTTGACGAACCTGCTCGCGCGAGCCGCGGGCTCCAGAATCCACCATCATAAAGAGTGAGTTGAATCCGTCCTTGGATTTTTGGAGCGTCTCCATGAGACGGTCCGCGACACGGTTCGAGGCGGAGGTCCACAAGTCGATGACTTTGTTGTACCGTTCTCCCTGAGTGATAATGCCATTCTGGTATTGACCTTCCACCTGGTCAACGGTCTTTTGCGCGGTATTGATGATGGCTTCCTTTTCCTTGGGAACAATGACATCATCGAGCCCGACAGAGAGACCGCCCTTGGTGGCATAGCGGAATCCGATATCTTTCAGCTTGTCAAGAAATCCTGCTGTCTGGAGATTCCCGACTCTCCGAAACGCTGTGGAGATGATCGCCAGCAAGCGTTTTCTGTTCATCAGTTCGTTGAAGAATCCCACTTCTTTGGGGACAATCTGATTGAAAATGACACGACCCGTGGTGGTATCGACAAGCTTCCCTTCGATCCTGACTTTGATGCGGGCATGGAGCCCGACACGCTTATGATTGTAGGCAATGATCGCTTCCTGCGGAGAGTAGAACAGCATTCCTTCTCCGACGTCTCCGGCTTTCGACTTTGTCAGGTAGTAGCATCCTAACACCTGGTCCTGGGTGGGAGTGACAATAGGCGTCCCGCTGGCAGGAGAGAGGATGTTATGACTTGACAGCATCAGAATCCGTGCTTCGAGCTGTGCATCAAACGAGAGCGGAACGTGGACAGCCATCTGGTCGCCGTCGAAATCGGCATTGAACGCCGTGCACACCATCGGGTGGATGCGAATGGCTTTTCCCTCAACCAGGACAGGCTGGAATGCCTGGATCCCTAGCCGGTGAAGGGTGGGTGCGCGGTTCAAGAGAACCGGGTGTCCGTCAATGATATTTTCAAGGATTTCCCAAACTTCGGGACCCTTCTTGTCGACCATTTTCTTGGCACTCTTCACCGTCTTCACCACGCCACGCTCAATAAGCTTGCGTATGATGAACGGTTTGAACAGTTCGACCGCCATATCTTTCGGCAGTCCGCATTCATGCAGGTGGAGTTCCGGCCCGACGACGATGACAGAACGTCCGGAGTAGTCAACGCGCTTCCCGAGGAGGTTCTGGCGGAACCGTCCCTGTTTCCCCTTCAGCATATCGGAGAGTGATTTGAGTGCGCGATTGTTGTCACTGCGCACAGCATTTACCCGGCGCGAATTGTCAAAGAGGGAATCGACGGCTTCCTGCAGCATCCGCTTTTCATTGCGGAGAATGACATCAGGCGCCTTAATATCGATAAGCCGCTTGAGGCGATTATTTCTGATGATAACACGCCGGTAGAGGTCGTTGAGATCCGACGTTGCGAACCGGCCTCCTTCGAGCGGCACCAGAGGACGAAGCTCAGGGGGGATAACGGGAACGATATCGAGCACCATCCATTCCGGCTTGTTGACCGGACCATCTTCGCGCTCGCGGAATGCCTCGACGACCCGGAGTCGTTTCAGCGCTTCCAGTTTCTTTTGCGCAGAGGTCTCGACTTTGATCTGTTCGCGCAGCTGCTCGGCCAAGACGTTAACGTCGGTGAGCTTCAGGAGGCTCTTGATCGCCTCGCCGCCGATCTGGGCAATAAACCTTCGTTTGTCGCCCGGTTCCAGATCGTCGTTGTTTTCCGGCAGCGTCCCGAGGATTTCGAAAAATTGATCTTCCGAGATCAGGTCGCCCTTTTGCAATCCGCTTATTCCGGGGTTGATAACGACATAGGATTCATAGTAGATGATTCTTTCGAGATCCTTCGTCGTCATCCCCAGAACGTAGCCGATCTTGGAGGGAAGAGAGCGGAAATACCAGATATGAACGACGGGCACGGCGAGG
>Ga0265330_10001549_pt1 | contig 13214 bp, 5 predicted proteins | sample 41919metaG_FD_202083 | JGI IMG/M metagenome (GOLD analysis project Ga0265330, IMG submission 202083) | Rhizosphere microbial communities from Carex aquatilis grown in University of Washington, Seatle, WA, United States - 4-19-19 metaG | ecosystem: Host-associated > Plants > Roots > Rhizosphere >... | reverse complement strand
GTGGACTGGGAGTTCGGAGAAGCGCACCTCGACCCGTCCCGTGCCCTTCGTCGGATCGTCCGGATCAACGGCAATTTCATACTTCACGATGTCGCCGAACGATTCGGCACCGCTATCCTTCGCCGAGGGGTGGAGGTAGAGAGGATCGACCGCCTTGACGGACGACCCGTTCACCGTCAGCCGCACGCCGTTCCAGATGAAGTGCCGAAACCGCCGCCCGAGTTCGGCGGCGAGCTTTCGTTCCAGCGTCGAGATCCTGCGATTGTCAACGCGATCGCAGCGCTGCCAGACGACCAGCGTCCCCGAAGGACCGCAGCAAGCCGGCGGCGGCGACGGTGCGACCTTCGGGACCGGGACGTGCTGCAGCTTGCCGGCGGCTATCTCGTCGACGTCGAGGTACGACGCGTACACCGCGGAGGGCTTCACTTCGGCCCTCATCCGAGTCCGACCGAGCTCTTGCCACGTGTAGACCGTCACTCGAGCTGCTTGGCTGAGCGAGCTGTTCGGGAGCCCCATCCCGTATCTGCCGAGGCCCGACCGGTCGCCGAAGCGGCTGCTCCCCCCAAAACGGAGGGCCTGCCGAAGCGTAAAGGGATCCATTCCGCAGCCGTCGTCGAAGACAGCGATCTCGATGGGCGGATCGCCCTCGGCGGCCGTTATGGACACCTCGATCTTGGACGCCTTCGCCTGAATGCTGTTGTCGATCAGCTCCGAGATGGCGCTCGCGGTCCCCTTGTACCCGGAGTCCCGAGTTGCCTGGATGAACCTGTCTAGGGCGATGATCGGGCAGTCATCTTCCGCAACGATTTGGGTCATGAGACTTTGCTCCTTGACGTCTTCGTTCTCGAAGACCGGTTCTGTCGTCTTTCAGCTCCGCCGTTACGTTCCACCGGGCGACGATCCGCCGAAGACAATGGCCTAGCGCCCGAGTCGCCGGCGGGCTCTCGGGGCGGCCCAGCGGGGCCCGAGGGTGAATACGGCGCTGTTGCCTGCTCGTGGACGGAGAAATCGGGCGGGTAGAGCGGGAGTTGCTGGGGCCCCCCGACGTAAGTCTCGATCCGCTCGGTCATCCAACTCTTGACAGTGCGTCCTTCAAGGGCCAGCCGGGCGTGGAATCGGCGTTTCAAATCGACACCCACGTCCACGACGAGCTTAGGGCCACCACCGCGAGCCATGTTACCTATGTAACATAACCTATGTCACATAAGTCAAGGGCGATTTTCTCGTGTTGCACCAAAGGGCACGCTGCAGCCCAGGCTCGCGGTGCGCCGCCTTCAACAAATCCACCGCCTACTCTACCTCGAGGCCCACGTGCTCACCGAGGGGGTCGCGGAAGCCGGGCCTCGATGGCTACGCGAAAACAGTACTTCACCGATACTCACTGATATTGGCGACCCTGCCGCTGCTCACCGTGGACGATCTCGGTGTGCGCAAGCTGCCGCACACCGCCTCCGAGGAACCCGCTCGAGCTCGTCAATGCGGCGATACGAGTGCGCTTCACCCATCCTGACGTCGAACAGCCGTGTCGACGACTGGGGACAGGCTCGCGAGGACGAGCCTCACTCATGACCATGCCAGAATTGTCCCGCACCAAATCAGAGCGACGCCTCCGGAAACGCAAAATCGTCCGCCGTGGCTCGTTCGGCATCGGCGAGCGCCTCTTCCGTCGCCGCGCGAACCTCACCAGCTTGGCAAATCAGGATCAATCGGTGGCGAGCTCGCGTCCAAGCGACGTAGAGATCTGTCGGCGTGAATAGCCCTCCGAATCCAGCTAAGCCGAATGCGATGACAACATCAGCTTCGAGCCCCTTGAACGAGCGCGCCGTCGTGACGAGGACGCCTGCCCCTAGCCGCCAGTCGATGGGGTCATCGATGAGCGGAATGCCTTCGATCTCTGTGTGGTCAGCCAGCGACCCCTTCGCGTGCGTCGCTGGGGCGATGAGCGCGATCTGTTGTGGCTTGATGCCCTGTTGGAGTAGCTGGCGCAACTCCGCGAGCACTAGCCCAGCCTCGGTGTTTCTCGACGCCGCTCGACGGACCGCTGGCGCCTCTCCGGAGGGAGATCCGGGGAGGAGCCGGATCTCAAGCCGGGCGAGCGAGGCCGCGCTGCGCGCAATCGTCTTCGTGTTCCTACAGTTGGTCGTCAGCCGGAACCGCGCTGGGAGCGGTACGGGAGGCAGCTTCGCGTTGCCCCGTAGGCTCTGATTCAAGTCGAGGAACGCGTAGAGGCGCGCGGCCTGCCCGCCGCGGGATAGCGATTCGATGGTCACCCACCAGTCGGGAGCGAAGTCCTGCGCCTCATCCACGACGACCGCGTCGAAGGTCTCGGCCTGGCCCCGCGCGCGAAGGACCTCGAGCGCCTGCTCCATGATGAGGGGGACCTCATCGTCCCAGAACGTCTGCTCGCGGGTACTTGGCACGTCGAAGTCGACGCGCGCGCGCTTCGTGATGCTACGGGCGTACGAGTGGAAGGTCGCTACCGTCAGCAGGCCACCGGTGCGCTGGGCCCGCGGGTCATGCCTAGTTTGCTCCTGAAGCCATGCGCCGAGGTGACGGTTGTAGCAAAGGAACAAGACACGCTGATCGCGGGTGGCGAGGGTGAGAGCAAACTCAAGGGCAAGGAGGGTCTTTCCTGATCCTGCCGTTCCTTCGACGAGCACGCGCTCGTTCTCGAGGAGCCCAAGCAATGTCGCCCGTTGATCGAGCGTGATCTGGACGATGCGATGATGCTCCGCGCTGACCTCCGCGCCCGCGCACCGCATCAGGCGCAGCTTCGGCATCAGCGCGTCGAGCAGCTCCGAGAACTGGCTCGGCGACAGGTGCGTCTCGCCGCGCGCCCACGCCGTGAAGGCCTCCTCAACGCGGAGGGCGAGGGAGGAGATATGGGGCGCGTCTACGAGGATGCGGGTGTCGCCGTTAACGGGCAGAGTCCCCGCGAACTTCACGTGAGGGAACACGACGAGGTCGCCGTGGGTGATGAGGCCGCGGTGGACGCGCTTGCGCGTCCGCTCCTCGATCGCGTCCAGCAGCGCGTATCGACTGCGCCGCGCCTGATCGAACGGATCTCGAAGCTCTTTGCCGCCCCTAGACCACGTCCGGCCGGTCAACTCGGGCTTGCCGCCCTTCACTTCGAGGACCAGGAGCCCTCGCTCGGGGTGCAAGATGACGAAGTCGGCCTCGCCCTCGCGCAGCGGCTCGCCCGCCAAGTCTCGCGTGGGCCGCAGCCATGGGAAGGAGTGCAGAACTATAAAACCCGCGGGCAGGCCGCGCAGGGCCTCGTACACAACTCGCTCCGAGTCGTGGACGATATCCTCGGTGGCCACCTCGGGGATGAACCGCGCCACCAGGCTAAGTAGCCTCGTCCGTGTGGCACACGATCGTCGCGGCGAGCGTCAGCTCGGCGCGCTCAAGCCGTTCTGGACGGAATTCCCTGCCGGTAGCGCTGCCATAGGACACTTGCAGACGGGACGGTGCACCTTCATCGCCTGGTAGCTCTTTCACGTGGGCGATCGTCCAGTTCGCCCCAGTCGCACCGAACTTCCCACGCGCTCTCAGGACGACTACCCACCCATCGCGGCCGAGATCCGTCGGTGCGACGGGACGGACAACGAGCCACGCGCCGGCGCTGAACCCGGCGTTCTTGAGACCAGGCGTTGGCACGCGAACTGCGAACGCGTCGCGATCCGGACCGACGTCCGCTACGACGCGGACCCTGCCGTGGCTCTCCGCCTGGTCAGACCGCTTTAGGTCCTTCACCGGCAGCTCGACCACCCGGCCCTTCGCCGCAGGCGGCGCCGCAGGAGGAGACACCGCGCCGGTCGATGCCCCAGACAGGCCGGCGGCGCGTTGATATGCCGACGGCAGATCACGCTCGACGAGGTAGTCGGGCAGGATGACACGCGGCGCGTCGCTTTGATTGGCGGTCGGGTGATCCGCTTCTGCCGCTCTGCTGTCAAGCAGCGCCGGGTAGACGCCGATCGTCATCGAACGGGGGCCGTCGCAGCGCAGGGCGCCGCTTGAGTCCGTAGATGTCTTCCATCCCTCGAGCTCAAAGAAGCGCGCCAGCGGGCGCAGCGCGCGGGTCTGCTCCGCCACGGACGCGAACGGTGGGACATAACCCGTACGGAAGAACCGCAGCAGCTGCAGCGCGAGGCGGCGATCAAGGCGCCCGTGCAGGAACCGGTTGCCGTAGTGACGAAGGCAGTTCGTGCACGAGCGTTCGCAGTCCGCTGGGCAGTCGTGCAGCAGTTCCGCCGTCTTGTCGAGGACCGCCTGTAGCTGCTCGCCAGCGTCGGCGGCGTAGCCAGCGCCGCCGGAGGCTGTGTCGAACAGGTAAAGCTCTGCGACGCCCTCGTCCCCGTCGGCGAGCGCCGGCAGCAGCCGGAATCCTGCCGAGACCTCGCCGGGATCAATGTCCAGGTGGAGGCTCACGCCGAGGGCGAGCGCCTCCGCCAGCGTCGCGAGGGCATCGTAGAGCCAAGGCTGCTCCGGTTGGAAGTCGAGCGGCCGCCGGAACGCCCCGCGCAGCAGCAAGAGGTCCGTCTTGAAGTCGTGGACCAGGAAGAGCCCGCGCCGAACCTCGCCGTTGCACGTGGTGCCCGCTCCATCGCGCTCGAGGACGTGCCTCGGTATGAGGAAGGGGCGCCCGTGAGAACTCTCCGGCTCCTCGCCGTCAATCCACGCACCGCCGCAGCTCTCGCACACGCTGAAGCCCGCCGCGTCCCTACCCTTGTTTGCGACGACGAGACGGACGTCCTCGTCGTACGCGTGGCTCAGGTTCACGCCCGCCCCGTCGCTCCAGTCGAAGATGTTGTGCTCGGCGATCTCTGGGAGTTGGGCCGATGACGCGAAGGTTATGTCCTGCTCTCGATCACCCTCCCGCAGGGCGCGGCCGCCCTCCGGCGAGAAGGACGGCGGCTCGAGGTACTCACGCACGAACAGCGGCGTCTGGCACACCGGGCACGGCGACCCCTCGATCGTGCGTGCGGGCGCGCTCCCTCCCTCGATAGAAATGAAGGAGCAACGCGAGCACCCGATGTAGCGGCTGAGCGGATGGGCGAACAACGCCGCCGCCGGGGTCGCAGACGGCGGGCCCTCGACGAAGATACCTCCGACGCGGTAGGTCTGCTTGTTTACGACCAGTAGGCGGCCCGGAGCGTACTCGCTCAGCGCCTGAGCCTTCGCGAGCTGCGGCCGCTCAGCGACGTTGACACGCCAGCGTGAGTTGGCCTTGTCCCACTCATGAATGACGAAGCTGCACAGATCAGTGGGGAAGGCATACGAAGGGAGAATCCCGTGATCGAAGAAGAGATCGAGGAGCCCGTTGGCGTCGTCGACCCGCGCGTCATCTTTGCTTGGCATTGCCTCGCTCGACGAGGCGCCGTGGCGTTCGTCACGGATCTGAGAGAGCGTGCGAAGCAAGGTGTCCGCGACCTCCCGAACGAACGTCCGCCTCTCATCGGCGAGCCCGCCTCTTGCAGCCTTGAAGATTGCGCTTGGGAGCCAGCTCGCCACGTCCTCGACGACGCCGCTCTTCGGAGTGAGCACCTCTCGCCTGATCCACGACTCGAAAGCGGTGAACGAGAAGTCGCCCGTCCCGTCGAAGAACTCTGGGGCGTCGCCAAACGCGCTCATGATACCGGGCCGGTGGGTAGCGATCTCCTCCTGCTGCGCGGCGGACAGGGCGTCTAGGCGCGAGTGGAAGAACGTCTGCAGCAGGTGCGAGTTCACGTGCCTGCGCGCGAGCCGCGGGTTGTCGATTTTGAGGCGGGGCTCACGCGGCGGACCGCTGATGATCGCCTTCGGATGGGCGAAGTAGTGCGCGTCGTGTGCGCCCCCCTGCGCGAACATCAACACGGACGAGACCGACGTGCCACGACGGCCAGCGCGGCCGGCGCGCTGTTGATAGTTCTCGCGCTGCGGCGGCACGGTGCGCAGGCCGACGGCGGTCAGGGAGCCGATATCAATGCCGACCTCCATCGTGGTCGTGCAGCTCAGGATGTCGATGGGCGGCTTGTCGGGCCCTAACGGGACGTCCTGGAACCGGAGTTCGAACTCTTCTGTCGTCGCGTATACGACCCCCGCGTCTCGCTGCGAGAGCTGCGCAGTGTGTTCCTCGGCGGTGATGTGGACTGGCCGCTCGCCGCGGAGGACTGCGCGCAACGGCTCTCGGAAGAACCCCTTGCGGGAACGCATGTACTCATGCTCTGGCGGGCGAGTTTCGAGGCGTCTGTCGTGGCAGTTACCGCAGGCGCCGAAGAGCGGCTTCGCCTGTAGGTGGCCGCAGACGACGCATTGCAGCCACTCGGCGTCGAGCGCGAGGCGCATGACGAGCCCGTCGGTCACAACGAGACGGCCGGAGTCGTCCCCGCCGGGAGCTTCGCGCGTGAAGACCTCGAAGAGCTCGTCTCGCAGTCGATCCACGTCCTCAGCGTTCACGCCGGCCCGCGCTCGCATGTCGTCGAAGAATCGCTTCATCGCGTCCGCCGCGCGAATCGGCTGGAAAAAGCCGAACTCATCGAGCCGAGCGTCCTTGCTGAGCGCTGGATCGAACGCGTACTTAGCGATCATCTCGCGGAGCCACGCGTTCGCGATCTCCTCGATCAGCGCGGCGGTGGCGACGCCAACGAGACGCTTCTGCAGGAGCTTTAGCTTGGCAGGGGCGGCCTCAACGACCGCGGCGCAAGCCGCTACGAGGGAGTAATAGGGGTCTCCGATCTGACGTAACAGCGCGGTGCGAAAGCGGGTCGGCGGTGCGGGGCGCCACCTGTCGGCCAGCGCGGTGTCGAGGTCGTCGTAGTCCTTGCGGAACCGCGCGGACTCCTCGAGCAGCGCCTTCTGGTCGTGGCCGTCAAAGAAGTGGAGGTGGTGGCGCGCGCACACAGACACGAACGCGGCGTACAGCGTCTCGTCGAGAATCGCGGGCTGTGGCGTTGGGAGCTGTGCGAGCTCGTTACACGCCAGAACCAGCGCCTCGCGAAAGGAGTCGCGCTCGACCTCTCGCGGGAGATCGCGCGCCAGGCGGGCGGCCTTCTGTCGACCATCGCTGAACAGGAGCGCTTTGCGGCCCTCGTTTGGGTGTTCCTCGCTCGCCTCCTTCGTCGCGAACTGCGTCACGAACTGCTCACGGACGAGGTTCGCGAACGGCTGCTCCCCCTTCGTGGCGAGGTCCATGATCTTGAGGGAACCGCCCGACTGCGTCGCGCGCTTGCATGCCGGGCAGGTGCCGAACGTAGTCGTGTTCGTAACCTTTTCAGCGGGCGCCTCCGCGCGGTAGCAGAGGCGCGTCCCAGTCGACTCGGGGCTCGCGGCGGAGAGGACCCGCCCAGTCTGAATGTCCAGGATCACGGGCTTGACTGCTCCTCGCTGGTCGGGGTGGGGTTCCTCAAGGAACAAGTGAAGCTCATGGAGAGGCCTTCCGAACTCTGTCAGCGTCCCGCCGCGCTCATGCCACAGGAAGTCCGGAGTGGCGCTCGTTGCGAACGTGCGCAGGTACGCGGCGCCGCAGTCACGATGGGTTAGGAGCTCGAAGACACGCCCGCCACACTCGCACTGGGTGCGCGCCTCGGTGTAGAGGCGCCCGAGGAGGGTCTCCGCGGCGGCGTGACGGCGCGACGTGCAACTTGGGTTGATACAGGCGTACAGCGGCGGGAGGCCACGAAAGAGCAAGTGGACGCGGGAAGGGAGGAGCGGCTGCTCCTCCCGTCCCGGCTCTGTGCGCCGCGCGAAGGTGCCGAGTGCGAGGAGCCCGTCGGTGGCCCGCTGGGCCTCGAAGCGATCGGTGTCCGGAAAGAGCGCGTCGGCGAGCTCCGAGAAGTCGGTCGCGTTGCCAGCGGCCTGCTCGAGGAGCAACTCGAGCGGCCCGAACCCGGTCAGCGCACGACAGACGTGTTGGCGCGACGCGCGGTCGGCCCCCCCTTCGATGGCGGGCGGCAGCGCCCAGCCAAGGCGCTTCGAGATGTCGGTGAGCGCCGCGTTGGCCTCGTCAGGGGCGAGCCGCGCCGTCGCGAGGACGTTCGGGCTCACCGCGGCGAGCGCGCGCGCCTCATCTAGGGTACCAGCCCGAGCACCCGAGCGCGCTTCCCGAGTACCTCGCACGATGGCAAAGCCTCTCTTGCCGGTCTCGCCGGTGAGGTCGCGCGCGAACGCGCGCCCCGACTGCTCCGCCGCCGGCCCCGAGCCAAGGCTCGCGCTGGTGAGGATGCAGCGTAGCCGATCGCGCCCGATGCCAAGGCGCGAGAGCAGACGGCGAATCAGGAGCCCGACCTCGGCGCCCCCGACGCCCCGGTACATGTGCGCCTCGTCCAGGACCAGCAAGAACTGGTTTCTCCGGTCGGCGTCGAGCCACGCGCGCGTCTGGGCAAAGAGCGACCGCTCGATGGGTCTGAGCAGCATATACTCGAGCATTGAGTAGTTGGTGATGAGGACGTCGGGCGCATGTCGCTGCATTTCGTGGCGCGTGAGCAGTTCCCGATCATTGGGTTGAGTCTGGAAGCGTTGATCCCAGTGGCGTAGCGTATTCTCCATGCCCGCGCGCTTCCCCTTCTTTACGATGACCTTCTCCTCGAGGGCGCGGGCGTAGAAGCTGACGACGTCCTTCGCGGGCCAGCGCCCGCGCCTCTTCAACTCGGCCACGAGCGCCTGGTCCTCGGCCTTCGAGGAGGTCTCGAGCCCTTCGTAGTAGCCGAGGAGCGCGTCGAGGTGGCGCTGGTCTTTCGCGCCGGTGCGCAAGCCCGGGTACGGCGTGCGGCTTGTGTACATGCCAAAGCGCGCGTGTCGGCCCCATCGCTCCTTCATCAGCTTCGCCACCCGCTCGTTCCCTAGGAGCCGACGGAGGCGCGCGGTCTGATCGCTGACGAGGGCGTTCATCGGGTATAGGAGCAACGCGCGCACGCCGTGAAGCGCGAGCGACACGCGCCGCTCGGTCCCCTCGAGCGCGAGGGCGCCGAGGATGGCGTAAAGGAAGGTTTCAGTCTTTCCTGAGCCTGTACCCGTAGCTACGACCAGGTCGTCGCTGTCCGCGCCCTGCGCGAAGAACTGCTCGAGGGCGTCGGCCTGATGCTGGTACGGCGGGTAGACGCCGACGCCAGGCTCCCAGCCGCCGAGTTCTTGCAGGAGCTCAGCGACCGGCCCAGGGATCTTCAGTTTGGAGAAGCTCCCCGCGAGTGCGTACGAAGGCGTCACCTCGATAAACGGTCGCTGCGCAATCCCTCCTGCCTCTTCCAGGAGCATTCTCCGCTCCTCGATGAGGGCGGAGTTCCGAATGTGGTACTGGGCTTCGAGGTACCTGCGAAGGCGCAGGTGGATCCGGTGTGCGATCTCATTGACGCCAAGCTCGACCTGGGAACTCATGATCAATCCTCTCTAGCATGCTCGAGTGCGATCCCGAGGGAGCGCAGCATACGGAGCGCGAGTTCTTCATTCCGGACGAACGTCCATCTCCGCTCGAAGGGGCGGTCATCGGGGATCGTCAGAGTTCCGAAGGCCGCAAATGCGCGCTGCTCGGCGCGAGGGAGCGCAGTCGTGAACAGCCACTCCGTCTGCTCGCCCACGCGACGTCGCCGCGCGCGGATCGGGTTCTTTGCGGCAAGGTCGAGCGCGTACATCAAGCGCAGAGCATCATCACCCTGGACCTCGCATGCGCCCACGATCCGCCCGGCGCGGACGTCCACGAGGCGATATTCGCGCGCCCCATACAGCCGCGTCCGACGCGCGAGCAGCGTTCCAGACGAGTCACCCGCACTGTCGGACCAGCGCGTGAACCTTGGAGCGCCTGGCCGCGAGCCTGCTGGGAGGTAGAACGCAAACGCGTCCGTGCTCGTCGGGGAGTAGTTCTGGCGCTCCAAGGAGCTGAACACGTGCCGAGCCCAGTCCTCCAGTGAGAGGTTGGGCAGCCTCGCCCATGACATAAAATCCTCGAGCGGCAGGGACGTGGCTACCTCCGAGGGCACCTCTGCGAAGTGGCGGTGAGGACCGTGGTAGCGCACAGCATCTCGGTTGACAAGCAGCAGCGCCGATGGCGCTCCCCCGACGAGGAGGTATCCGGCAGCGTCGGGGAGTTCCACGAAGCGCGCCGTCGCCGGCGCCCAGTACCCCCCCCTCAGCTGGAGCAGATCACCCGCGTCTTCCAGAGTCGAGAGCGCCTCGCGGAGATCGGTGCGAAGCGCCTCTTCGGTCGCCGCCGCGCGCCCGGAGAGGAGTTGCCACGTCGGGAGCGCCGCGCCGAGGACGCGGTTAACATGCGCTTTGCTCGCGGGCGCCGCCATGCTCCACACCGTCGCCCGTAGAACCTCGAACCGACTCTCGGACGATTGGCACGACTCGTTCAGGCCCAACGCGCGCCTGACGGCGCTCGCTGCCTGCTGTGGAGTGTCAAGGACGTCGAGGCCCATATCAGCACAGCGTCCGTCGCAAGCGGCGCAGCATCGCGGCGAGGGCTCCGTCCGTGTCTCTCGCGTGGCTCAGCGCTTCGACCTGTTCGTCACCGCTCAGCGCCGTAGCGACGTAGGGCAGGACGACGCCGTGCAGGAGCGCCTCCTCTAAACGCCGCTCATCGTCGTAGAGCCGAGTGAGCGCGGATCCCAGGCGGGCCAGCGTCGGACGGAGCTCGTGGCACTCCGGCCAAGACAGGATGAGCGAGTCGACTACTCCGGTCGGGACGTCGCCGAGCGCTAGGAGCTCGTTGGACAGGGAGAGGTCTCCCGGGGTCGCCGCAGGCTGGGGGGACTTCGGGCTCGGTTCGGGATAGATGGCGGTCGCGTAGCTCCACAGCTGGGAGCTGACCGGCACCGTCGTCGCTCCCGCCACCAGCGTGGCAGCGAGTCGGAGGCCACGCGCGGCGGAGAGCGGCGAGAGTCCGATGTCGATCATCTGGAAGAGCGGCAGCGCAGAACCTTCGAGCGGGGAGCGGTTCGCGCCTTCGAGGACGACCAACGAAAGGCCGTCGATATCCTTCGCGGCGGCTATCGCGGCCGCGAGGCCACCTCCTGGACAATCGTCGAGGTCGCTTGGCTGGATCACGCTCGGCGAGATGTGCATGATCAGCAGTCGCCCGCCGCAAGCGGCGTGAGCGAAAGCGGCGAGGGCAGCGAGGGCAGCGGGGCCGATCGCGACCGGCGCGAGGCCGGCCGCCGCGGCGGCGTGGATCTGGAGCATCAATGAGGGCTCAACACCGCGGGTACGCGCCGCGGTTGTCAGCGCGCGTCGAAGCGACGCCTTGTCCTTGATGTCATCGCCGCGTGCACGCGACCAATCGATGCGCGACGGCGTCTCGACGGTTCGGGCGCCCGGGCCGCGTCCTCCTCCGCCCAGCAGCGGTCGCAGCACGCTGACCTCCGCGAGGAGATCCAACGGACGCGCGAGCGCCGCAAGTACGCGCGCGTTCACCGCCGCCTCGGCTTCATCAGCGGCGGAGGTGCTCTGGCTGCGAATGTCGGCTATGCGCTGTTCTGCCTCGCGGAGCTCCCGTTGTCGTGCATCGAGCTGCGACTTAGCTCTTTCGTGGGCCTCGGTCGTCTCTTCTAGCGCAGCGCGCTCGCGCGAGAGGCGCTGATCGAGCTCGCCGCGGGTGCTGTGCTCGATCTCTAGCCGTACCGTGGCGGTGAGCTCGTCGAGCTTTGTCTTGATCGCTGGATGCTCCCGCATGAGCTCCATGAGGTCGCCAGCCTCAGCCGCGACTATTGCGGTGTCTTTGAGCAGGTCGCGGCCTCGCTCGAGTCGGTAGCGGTCAAGGGTCGCGTCGTGACCGATCCCCTGCGCAGCGAGGGCGCGGACGGCCTCGTCGAGCTGGCGCGTCGTTATGCCTGTGTCGCGCCCAGCCTGCCTCGCAACTCGGACGGCAGCTTCGACGGCTCGACGAAGAACGGCCGCGTCGTCGTCCCAGTCAACGTAGCCGGACGGCGCAGCGTCGTCTGTTCGCAGCAAGCGGGTGGCCCGGCCGATGATGACGGGCCGAACCTGCGCGCCCGTGTATGTCGCAAGTCGGTTCAAATTTGAACCGACCAGCTTCGCCGTGCCGGTCGCCACGCGGTTCAATTCGATCGGGCCAACGAGGAGATCCGCGTCGCACCACGCGAGGACGCGCACCGTTCCGGTGGGCCCAGGTAGGTGGATGCCGGAGGCGAGCTTGGCGTAGACATGAGTAGCGCTCCCGTAGCTTCGAAGGTCGAGCACCTCGTAGGCTGGCTTCGGATCGACCACCCTGAACTCATCCTTCTGCCCGACGTTCGGCTCCGTCCTGAAGATGACTAACGATCCTTCAGATGCGGCACCTGCGTTCGGCCAAAACACCTGTCCTTGCGAAGGGAACTCCTCAGCTGCATCGATTTCGCGCCAATCGGCCTTCTGCATTTCGATGATGGGACGGACGCCGGCGATCGAACTGCCTCGCTTGTCGCGATCGGTCCAAGCGACAAGCCCAAGCAATTTCATCGATGTCCTCCGACCCCGCGGCGTCGGCGGAGCTCCAGCCGGGCTCGGATGAGCGCGCTTGGTCCGACTCGCCGCACGATGAGGGACATGGCAGCGCGCGGCTGTCCAATCACCGTCGCTACCGTGTGCTCCGATGCGCGAGGGCTCATGCTGGCGAGGTGATCGTACCACGACAGCCGACCGCCGCTGCCCACGTTGCGAGGGGGTTCTACTGTCACGCGTTGAGGGACGATTTCCACACGACCGAAGTTTTCCGCGTCGAGCTCAATGCGTGAGGCGGTTGAGAGCGAGCTCTCTATAGCCCTAGCCGCGCTGCGGGCGTCGAGGCCAGGGCGGGAGCGCTGCTTGTCGCGCTCCCAGACCGTGACACGAACCCGCGCGCCGTCGAGGCCGAGGTCAACGAGCACCCCCTGCACCGCGAGGGAGCCAACAGGCACTCTGCAGCTAGGCTCATGCCACGCTTCGACCACCTGGTGGCCGAGCCAGACACGGAGCCGTGCTGTCTTCGCTAATGCCTCAAGGAGGGATTCGCGCGACGGTGGCTCCACGAACCCGATCGTGAGGGTCGCCTTACGCTCGGTGAAGACGCCGATGCGTGCCAACTCGGCTCGCTGCCCCGGGATCGCCACGTGGATGCGCCGACTCGCTGGAGCCGTCACGCTGGCGTTGACCGAGTCCGTTCCGACCTCGACGGAGACCGTAGCCTCAGCGCCACCTTGAGGAGCCTCCAGCGTCAGCACAGGCGAATCGCCAACCCAGAACAATGGCTCACCTCGCTCATCCAG
>Ga0265330_10001546_pt1 | contig 13236 bp, 10 predicted proteins | sample 41919metaG_FD_202083 | JGI IMG/M metagenome (GOLD analysis project Ga0265330, IMG submission 202083) | Rhizosphere microbial communities from Carex aquatilis grown in University of Washington, Seatle, WA, United States - 4-19-19 metaG | ecosystem: Host-associated > Plants > Roots > Rhizosphere... | reverse complement strand
TATTTAAACTAAAACCCGAAAATCTTGTAAAAACATAAATTCAAGTGTTAATATTGCTAACATGTATATTATTCGGATGATAGTGGAGAAACCACGAGCAAGGGCTGAGGAATAATAAACCATGGCAACAACTGCTTTCTCAACAAGATACGGGCCGTGGGCATTGATTACAGGGGCTTCGCGGGGGCTCGGCGCCGAATTCGCCAGGCAGTGCGCCGAACGCGGCCTCAATACGGTTTTGGTTGCCACCAATGCCGATTTACTTAAGGTCCAGGCCGATTCGATAAAACATGATTACGGTGTGGAAGTCAGAGCCATTGCGGTTGACCTTAACCGGGACGATCTACTGAAGGCAATTATCCCCGTCACCGATTCCCTCGAGATCGGACTGCTGATAAATAACGCGGGTATGTCAAAAGTCTCCCCGTTTTTGAGCCTCACCGAAGACCAGCTTGTAAAACAGCTGCAGGTCAACTCCCGGGCGAGTCTCATTTTAACCCGTCACTTCGCCGGGAAAATGGCCGGGCGGGGACGAGGGGGGATTATTTTTCTTTCATCCGGCTCGGCGATGTTCGGCACAGGTTATTCCGCCAATTATGCGGGAACAAAGGCTTACAATCTGATAATGGCAGAAAGTTTGTGGTATGAGCTCAGGCCATTTGGCGTGGACGTGCTGGGGTTCATGGCGGGGCCGACAAAAACAACCGGCTGGGATGCTAACTCGCCGAAACCGGCCCGGTTCGTCAAGGTAATGGACGTAAAGCCAACCGTCACCGAAGCGTTGAATGCGCTGGGGAAAAGACCCAGCCTGATTGCGGGGAAGTCTAACCGGCTGGGATATTTTTTTATGGGGAGAATGCTGTCCCGCGCCCAAGCAATCCGTATCATCAGCGGCTCGATGGATAAAATGTTCGGGCCGTTCGATAAAAGCAAGGTATTTAAGAATGAAAGGAGTGATTCCGATGCCTAAATTTGATCCCGATATCGTGCATAAATGTGCTTTAGAGTGCCTTGGCAAACCCAAACCGCAGATGTTTGACGATTTCGCCAAAGCCCTGGCGGTTTATTACCCGGATACACTCGATTTCACACAACCATGGATATACAGTATCGCCGGCGGTGCGATGATTCAAATGAAGCTCTATTACGCGTCCACCAGCGAATACATCATGATATGGGGTACTCCCATCGGTTCTGAGGGCCATTCCGGACGGCATTTCACCGGATTCTGGGATACGGTCATCGATGGGGAAACCTGGTATTATGCCGAAGGGCAATTTGAAAAGACTGTCTATAAACCCGGCGACCGCATCTACGTCGGGCCGGGCCAGGCGCGTGCTATGAATTTCACCAACGGCGTGTGGGCGGTGGAATATGCCCGGGGTTTTATTCCGGCCAGCATGCCCTTTGGGGTAGCCGAAGAAATACTGATTTGCGTAGATTATTTAACCGTAGTCCAAACTTTCAGCTTGTATACTGACCTGATAATGCAAGCCTGGGGCCAGAAAGTAAAAATTCTGAAGCCGGTTACCAAACCCGTCAGTTGGGTCGCACATAAAGTGACCCGGGCGCTGGAACCGGCGCCTGAAGTTAAAGAAATCCCGAAGAAGAACATCCGCTGGTTCAAGTAAGCCATTATGGATACAGGCACAAAAACTATTTCAGCCTCGTGTTTCCGAGCGCAGGCGGCATGCTGTCGCATTGAGTAAAAATCAGGGCCTAAGACTCACCTTTTTCGTGATAGATATACTTGCCGCCGCGGACCCAGGAAGCTGCCGCGCCGATAAGACACATAATGATGCCGAATATCAGGACCTCAACCAGACCGTGATGGAAAGCGGTATCGATTAATCCGGGGAAGAAAGCCCGGGAAGTGATATTGGCAGCCTGAGCCGCCGGCAGAGCATTCAATACGTTAGCCGGAATCATCGTCGCTAACGGGTTATACCCCAGGAACGCAGCGAAGAGATAACCGACCGGCGGGGCGCCGGCTACCTGATGAGCCACCGCGGCAGGGATACCGTTCGCGACCAGGCCGTTATACAGGGCAGCCGGCATCGTGGCATTCAGCCCGACGACCATCAGGGTAAAAATAACCGCCATCGATATCGGACTGCCAACATTCATCAAAGTGGCCCGCATGCCGGAACCGGCGCCGCGATGCTTTGGCGGAAGACTGTTCATGATAGCCGCGGTATTCGGGGCCATAAACATTCCCATCGATAAACCGTCAAGAAAAATAATTGCCGCGAACAACGGGTATTTAAAATTAACCGGCAGCAGCAACAGCAAGAAAAAACCCACAGCAGTGAGAATCATGGCGATGGTAGCAAAATAACGGGAGCCGTAACGGTCCGATAACCGTCCGGAAAGCGGCCCGAGCAGCAGGATTCCGATACTCGACGGAATCATGTAAATCCCGGCCCAGAGCGGGGTTACCTGGAAATCGTAGCCGTGCAGCGGAAGCCATATTCCCTGCAGCCAGATAGTCAGCATCAGCATAAATCCGCCGCGGGCCAAAGATGACATCAGAGTCGCAACACTGCTTGAAGCGAAAGCTCGAATGCGGAACAAATCAAGCCGGAACATCGGGGCTTTGACACGCTGCTCGATAATGATAAAGGCCGCAAGCAGAATTACACCACCGATAAGCATGCTCAAAACGAAAGGAGTTGTCCAGCTCATTAACGAATGAGCGCTGGGATTGATGCCGTAAATTAAAGCAATCAACACCATCGTTAAACCGGCAGCGAACGTAAGGTTTCCAAACCAGTCAATGGGCTCCTTCTGTGTGGTACCGACTTCACGCAGCGTCCGGTATGCCCAGATTGTTGCCAATAAACCGATGGGGACATTAAACAGAAATACCCAGCGCCACCCTGCCTGGGAGAGCAGACCGCCGACCAGAATTCCGAGGAATGAGCCGCCAATGCCGGCCACCTGATTCAACCCGAGGGCCATACCCCTTTGATTTTCAGGGAAAGCATCGGTGAGGATAGCCGCGGAGTTAGCGAAGAGGAAAGCGCCGCCAATTCCCTGAACAACCCGGAAAAGGATTAACTCGACAGCTCCGGCAGTGCCGTGGCTCCAGGTCAGTGCGCATAAAAGTGAACCGATTGTGAAGATGGCAAACCCGAGATTATACATGCGCGTCCGCCCGAACATGTCCCCCAACCGCCCGAAAGCGACGACAAATACAGCCGTGACCAGCATATACCCCATGAGCAGCCATAACAAATAATTGCTGCTGCCGGGAGCCAGCGGGTTAATGCCGATACCCCGGAAAATAACGGGTAAAGCCAACAGGACGCTGGTAGTATTGATAAAAGCCAACATTATCGAGAGCGTGGTGTTGGATAGCGCAATCCATTTATATTCAATACCGCCGCGATGAGCGCCGGAGTTTTTGGAAATATCTTGCATCTTCAGGTTCCCTCTGATTTCCGAATAGATTTTTCATTAATAATTGTTATTGATACATTGACTATTAGCGATGCTAACAAATTTATTATAGAGTATGCAGTGTTCCGAGCGCAAAAATAGTTCTGCCGGAAAACATCCGGATTAGGGGGGTGTAATGTTAGTCCGGCATTTGAACCTGATGGTTTCACTGACAAAACCCGAATTGGGGTAACTTGTTATAATAAAAAGTAATACAGCAAATTCACCTCCATAACCCAGAGGATCCGAATTTGAAACTTAAATTATTTTTCCTGATCGGCCTGATATTAGTCATTACACAAACCGGGGCGAGCTGTGCACCGACGCCGCAATCCGGTTTGAACAAATCCATAGATAGGGCCGTTAAGGGTTACCGCTTCAGTATTTTCAATTGGGAAGTCCGGTCAATTTTCGGTGAAATCAGGCAAACATGGGACGACCGGAACTTATCGGCAAATGACAGCCAACAGGTCATCGATTATTTTAGCGATACGCAGCAAAACACGCTTTCTCCATCCCAGACAGCCGCCATGCAGAAAAAGGCGGAAACAATTATCGGACTGCAGATTCGAACAGTCTTGCGGCAAAACGGAATAATCAACCCATTTCATTCAATTTTCGGAGTGAGTTTCCCACCCATCGCTTTCGAATTGGCAGAACCGCCGCATTTACTGGTGATTTCACCGAGAAATCAAATCGACCGCATACGGGATGTTTTGCTGCTGCAGAATTTAACGACAGACCAGATGAATCAGCTGGAAAATCAGGTGGAAGAATCCGGATATTCGGCGCTGGTGGTGGAACTGGGGGGGTTGGGAGTCACCTACCCGACTTTTGTCAATGCCAATTCCAGTCTGCATGATGTGCTTAACGCCGCGACCGAAGAATGGGTACACCAGTACCTCGCGTTTAAACCGCTGGGATTCCGCTATGTACTGGACTTGCTGGGCATCTCCCGCAGTCAGGACATCATAACAATGAATGAATCGCTGGCCGGTATGGTAAGCTCGGAAATCGGCCAACAGGTTTATGACAAATATTACTCAAGTTATTTTCCGGCAACCACTAATCCGCCCCCAACAACGGCATCTGCCCAGGGCTTTGATTTTAATGCCACCATGAGACAAATCCGGCAGAATGTGGATGCGTATCTGTCAGCGGGGCAAACCGACCGGGCGGAACAATATATGTACGAACAGCGTGACTATCTGCAAACACAGGGCTATTACATCCGCAAACTGAACCAGGCTTATTTTGCTTTCTACGGGACTTATGCGGATACCCCGGCTTATACCGATCCTGTCGGCACAGCAATTCAGAACATTAGAAATCAGAGCAGCTCGCTAAAAGATTTTCTGAACACAATGGATCATGTAACAAGTGTCAGCCGATTGGATAAGCTGGCAAAAAAGTGATCCTTCGATAGCTCATTGATCAGATATCAGGAGCTTTTACTAACATGTGTCGCGTTGCGGCGGGTATTACTTTGTTTTGCTTTGACTTTAGCCCTGGCCAAACGATTGAGTTTATGCCTCATGGAATTACTCATTTTTATGCTCCAAAATAATTAATTATGTCATCTCTCTTATAAAAGAATAACATTTGCGTAAATCAAGAAGAAACGATAAAGAATATTTACCCCGCAAAGTTCTTGCCCAGTTTCCGGGCTTTTCTTCTCCGGTCCTGCCGGGCGTTGATGCGGGATTTAACCAGATGGGAACCTCTCTTAAAATGTTGAAATGCGACCATTTTTACCTTCCTTTTACGATTGTGATTAATGTTTTTTCTTATTATTGCCTACGGCACCAACTCATTTTTTCTCTATTCCAAATAATCCCGAAGTTTCCGGCTCCGACTCGGGTGGCGCAATTTGCGTAATGCCTTTGCCTCAATCTGACGGATGCGCTCACGGGTTACTTTAAACTCCAGACCTACTTCCTCCAACGTCCGGCCACGGCCGTCCTCCAGCCCAAATCTGAGCACCAATACCCTTTGTTCTCTGGTGGTTAGAGTTAATAATACTTCGTTGATCTGGTCTTTCAGCAGTTGTTTGGAAGCGCTGTCCAAAGGTTGGATCGCATTACGGTCTTCGATGAAATCACCGAGATGACTATCAGCTTCCTCTCCCATAGGCAATTCCAGGGAAATCGGCAGTTCGGCGACTTTGATAATACTGCGCACTCTGGCAGCGGAAAGCCCCAATTGTTGTCCGATTTCAGCAGCGGTGGGTTCACGCCCGTATTCCTGCGTCAGCTTACGGCTGATTCTCAATAATTTATTAATCGTTTCGATCATATGCACAGGTACGCGGATAGAGCGTGCCTGGTCTGCGATGGAACGGGTAATCGACTGGCGGATCCACCACGTGGCGTAAGTGCTGAATTTAAAACCCTTATGCGGATTAAATTTTTCTACAGCCCGGATTAAGCCGATGTTTCCTTCCTGAATCAAGTCCAGCAGCGACATTCCATGCCCAACATTCTTCTTGGCGACACTGACCACCAGCCTTAAATTCGCTTCCGCGAGGTAATCAGCAGCTGCTTTTTCCGCTTTCTCGATTTCATCCAGGTATTTAGACAGAAACACTTCATTAGCATCCAGTTTCGCGATAAAACTGTTTTCCATGACCAGCCCGGGAATACCGGACAGCGCCACTTTACGGCCGATGGCGAGCAGTACTTTCTCCGGCAACAGCGCGATTTCGACAGAAAGGGCAATCAGACGTGACTCTACCGGCGGAGTGGGCAGATCCAATTTATCGGCAATGGCCTGAACCATTAACGGATCGATCACGCCATCGATAGCAACCCGGAATTTTTCAGAGGTTATTGTTTGCTGAAAACCGGTGTTTTGCGGTAAACCGACACTTTCCTGGAGCTGACGGATAATTTCCAAGGACAAACCGAGGTCTTTAATTATTTCCAGAAAAATCCGGCTGGCGGAAACCTGACTGCCTTCAATTTCAAGACCATGTCTGATTGCAGAAACCCGCCTGCCAACCTCAATGCGGCGAGCGGTAATTTTTTCATCTTTTGCGGAGAGAAGCGGGACGCGCCCGATTTCGTGAAGATAAAGGCGGATGGGGTCTTCTTCTACTTCCTGATTATCCTCAACCGAAACCTCAGTGGAGTTTACTTCAGAGTCTTTGCTTTCAGCTGCCATTTCTATTGCAAGCAAAGCTTCTTCCCGCGGAAATGAGTCCGGCTCTTGCATTACATCCAAAACCAATTCCCGGGGAGTTAAGTCCAGGGTATCAATCGTCATTTTTTCACCTTCCTGTTCATTCTACGGACCTCATTAACCGAAAATATCCGGTTGGGTGGTAGTCATTGAGAGAAGGCTTGCGCGGGTTCGTCTCTGTAGACTCGCATTTCAGACTGTGGGAATAAAAAGCATCATTGCTTCCGGCAACTACCGGGCTTGACGCTTGTTCCTTCTGGCGTGATTTTTAGCTTTAAGCAGATAGGCATCCCGTTTCGTCATAAAACGCTGGTGGGCCCTGAATTCTTTGAGGATACCGCTGGTTTGAACCATTTTCTGGAAGCGGCGTAGCAGTGATTCCTGGGATTCTCCCGGATGTAAAACAACATCAGCGGACATGATAAACCATCCTTTCCGAGTGCAGGTGCAATTGAATCAAAAGTCACCTGTGGGACATGGGCCGCGGCCGGTTGAAATGAAACGTAACCATTAAGGGGTAATTGGCCTTTAACGCGGATTCGAGGGGAAGAAAACCTTGATACGAAATAATCAATGTAATCTAGTTCTGACTATACTCTGACTCACCCGCCGTGTCAACCATGAACAAAAGTGAAATTCAGAATTTTTGAGAATGCTGCTCTTGCGCCTAATAATTTTTGGTTACAGCAGTATATCTCAATTATTTGCCAGGATTACGGCATATAACTCATCAGCATCAATTACTGAAATGGTAGTTCTACGATAAAGGAAGTTCCTTTTGCTTCTGTGCTTTCCGCATAGATCCGGCCGCCGTGAGCACTAACTATTCCATGACAAATACTCAATCCCAACCCGGTTCCTTTTCCCACTCCCTTTGTGGTATAAAACGGGTCGAATACATGTTTCAGATTCTCAGGGGCAATACCCGGACCGTCATCGGTAAATACAATTCTGGCCATATCTCCTGATTTATGAGTCGAAATAGTCAAATTCCCCTGTTTGTGCGCTTCTATCATAAAATATTCAGCATTGATAACGATATTCAGGAAGACCTGCTGTATTTGGAAGGGATCAGCCATGATTTCTGGGAGCCCCCTATCCAACCGCGTATGTATACGGATGTTGTTCGCATTTTGTTCATTGGCACGCAATTCGAGAACACTTTCGATGATGCGATTCACGTTCATACGTACTTTCTGCGAATCGTCTTTTCGAACGAAAGTAAGGAGCCCCTTTAAGATGCGACTGGCCCGCAAGGCTTCCGTGGATATGATCTGCAATTCCTCTTTCAGATCAGCAGGCACATCTTTTTCTAAAATCATGTTGGAAAAACCGAGAATACTGGTCAACGGGTTGTTGAGTTCGTGGGCAATACCGGCTGACAACTGCCCTATGGAAGCAAATCTTTCACTGACTAAAAGCTTCTCAGACATTTTTTTACTTTCCGTGACATCGTTGTAAAGAGTCTGGTACCGCTGCGCGCCATCCCAATAAACGTCGGCCATAGAAACAGTTAAATACCGGACAGTACCGTCTTTTCGGATAATATCGACAACGACCTGTTTGGGCATCGGTTCACCGCGCAGAAGTTTCTCGTGGCGCAATACCCATGCCGCACGGGCTTCCGGAGAATAGTGTTCCTGGGGGGGATTTGACATGACTTCGTCGATATCTTTATAGCCAAAGATATCCAGAAAAACTTTGTTGACATAGGCGGTGTGATCGTTATTATCGGAAATTCTAATCCCGATTGCAGAACTGTCCATTGAGCTGCGGAAGTTTTGTTCCGACAGCTTCAGCGCAAGTTCTGCTTGTTTCTGCTCGGTAATATCATTGTAAAGAGTCTGATTCTGCAATTTACCGTTCCACAATACTTCCTTCATCGAAACATCAAGGTGTCTGATGGTACCGTCTTTATGGATGATAGGAATATCTACCTGTTTGGGCATCGGTTCACCGCGCAGCAGCTTCTCATGCCGCAACACCCAACCGGCATGGGCTTCCGGCGAATAATGTTCGGGCGGAGGGCTCGCCCTGACTTCATCGATATCCCGGTAGCCAAAAATATCCAAAAATGCTTTGTTGACATATGATGTCCGGTCATGGTTATCGGAGATACGAATGCCAATCGCCGAACTGTCCATTGAATTACGAAAATTTTGCTCCGAAAGTTTCAAAGCGTCTTCCGCCTGTTTACGCTCGGTGATATCACGGATGATTACCATTGTGGCAGCTTTGCCTTTAAATACGATAGCCTGCCCTCTCATTTCCACATCGACCTTCCGGTCATCTCTGGCAATGATTTTCAAGTCAAGAGCGTTCGGTTCGCCATCCACGAGCTTCATTTCGTAATTTGTTTTTAATAATTCATGATATTCGGGAGCGACTAATTCCATGAAATGTTTGCCGAGAATTTCGTCCTGTGAATATCCGGTTATCTTGCATATCCTGTTATTAGCAAACACCGTGGTGTGGGAATAAAGAATGACAACACCGTCGGCGTTGTGTGAAATAAGAGAAAGAAAATTTTCCTCCGATATTCGTAAAGCTTCTTTTGCCTGCATGCGCTCGGCGGCAGTATCTTCGGGAATACTTTGTTTTGCCTTGTCAGGCGACATTGGAGGTATTTTAGATTCATCAGGCTTATTCATTGTATCATCCTTATCGGGAGCTTTCAGGCTCAATTTTGATCAGGTTTGATCTGATATTCGCGTCCCGCATCTGTCGTTATTATACACCCTCCAGACGTCAGAGGCTTATCGCAAAACATATATTTATTTTGCTTCAGGAAAATATTTTTTCTGACAATCAGGACACATCCCGTGAGTAAAGTCAGCTTGCGAATGATCCCGGACATACTGTTCCACAGTCTGCCAGTAGCCCCTGTCGTCGCGAATTTTCTTGCACCAGGCACAGATTGGAATCAGGCCTGACAGAGTCTTGATTTTAGACATGGCTTCCTGCAGTTCTTTGATCAGCGTTTCCCTTTCTTTTTCCAATTTAGAGCGATAAAGGCCGACTTCAATAGCAATCCTCAAATCGTTTTCTTCAAAGGGTTTAGTGAGATAACCGGCCGGGACGGTTATTTTGGCCCGGTCCAATGTTTTTTCATCCACAAAAGCAGTAAGAAAGATCACGGGGATACTATATTGCGCCCGGATTTGGGCCGCAGTCTGGATGCCGTCCATTTCACCTTTAAGCCCGATATCCATAAAGATCAGGTCGGGTCTGTTCTGCTTGATACTGGCAATTGCCTGTTCCCCCGACGGCACCGTATCAGTTATGCCATATTCCAGTTTTTTTAGCGTGTCAGCGATATCCATCGCCACGATAGCCTCATCCTCAACGACAAGAATCCTTGCTTTCTCCATCTACTTCTCCTCCTTCACGCGGGGGAAAGTTATACGAACAGTTGTTCCCCGGCTGCGATTCAATTCCATTTTACCGCCAAGCTGATCGCGTACAAGATTAGAGACCAGTTTGATTCCCAATGTAGATGTATTATCGAAGTTAATATTTTCGGGTATCCCTACACCGTTGTCACTGACGACAAGCTCCAGGGTATGATCGACTTCCTCTTTCAACGATATAAATATCTGGCCTTTGCGGCTATCAGGAAAAGCATATTTCAATGAATTGGTAACAAGTTCATTGATGACCATGCCGCAGGGAATAGCCTGGTCAACATCAAGAAATACACCCACTGGGTCGATTTTGACCGTAACCCGGGAGGGATTGACGGCATAAGACTTGACTAATCCCAGAGTCAATTCGTTGATATACTCAGTCATATTAATACCGGCCAGATTCTCAGACCGGTAAAGTTTGTTATAGACCAGTGCCATGGATTGGATACGGTTCTGACTATCCTTTAATAGCGCGGCGGAGTCTTTGTCTTTGACTTTACGTTCCTGGAGACGTAACAAACTGGAGATTACTTGCATATTGTTTTTAACCCGGTGATGGACTTCTTTGAGCAGCGTTTCTTTTTCTGCCAGTGATGCCAGTACTTTTTCTTCTGCCAGTTTCCGTTCGGTGATTACATCAAAAATAGCCACAAAATATTCCCGCAGCGGGCTGTAAACCGAAATCGAAAACCACATATGCAAAGATGCCACATACATTTCGAAAGATTCGGGTTTACCGGTTAACGCGATCCTTCCGTACCGTTCGAATAACTCAGGGTCGGATTGGCGAATACCGGGAATAACTTCTGAAACCAGCTTGCCGTTGACGCCGGTTAATCCGGTTTGTGTCTCAAAAGCCCTATTGACATTGATATATTGAAAATCAACGGGCCGGCCATCCCGGTAAAACATCCGACAATAGGCGTAACCGTTGGTCATGTTTTCAAAAAGCGACCGGTAGCGGGCTTCACTCTCTTTCAAGGCATTTTCAACCTGCTTACGTTCGGAGATATCATAATAGAAAACCTGCCGACGAGGTTCGCCGTCCCAGAATACATGATTGCGGGAGATTTGCAAATGACGGACAGAGCCATCTTTCCGGATTATGTCTGCTTCGAAATTGTCGGGGGTGGGTTCGCCACGCGATAATTGCTCCCCACGGCGAATATAGCCGGCAAGGGATTCCGGTGTGTAATATTCGTGGGGCGGTTTGGCCGTGACTTCTGCCATATTTTGATAACCGAAAATGTCCAAAAATGCTTTATTTACGTACTTGTTAACAATATAAATACCTACCACAGAACTATCCATTGAATTACGCAGGTTTTGTTCAGATTGTTTCAGCGCCGCCTCCGCCTGCTTACGTTCGGTGATATCTTTGATTATGCCGATAAAATAAAGAAATTTACCGTTGTTGTCGACAACCCTGGTGCCTCTGGAGACCACCCAGCGCCATTCTCCCGAGGCATGAAGCAGCCTGTATTCCAGCTCCAGGCTGAGTTTATAGCCGGCCGCGTAAGTATTATTAATTTCCCCTTTTAGTATGGCTATGTCATCAGGATGCACGACGGAAATGAAAGGTTTACCGATAAGTTCAGCGGGGTTATAGCCGAGCATATTTTTTACCGAGGGAGAAACATATACGTATTTTTCCTGTGCATCTGTGGTGAAGATTACATCAAGGGTATTTTCTACAATCAGACGATATTTTTCTTCACTTTGCCGTAAAGCTTCTTCGGCCTGCTTGCGCGCGGTAATGTCCAGGACTGAAAAAATAATGCCCCGGGACAAGTCATTTTTATCGAAGGCTGCGATGTTCAGGATGGCACTGATAATCACACCATCTTTGCGTATTAGCCGGATTTCGGTGGTGAGCGCACCAAGTTCCGCAACTTTGGGATACATTTGCCCGACTGCCCGGTATTCTTCATCCGTCGGATAAACCATGCGGACTTCTTTTCCGATCAATTCCTCCCGGGAATAGCCGAGTATACGGCAATAAGCTTCGTTGACTTCTTTAAAAACGCGGTCGGCCATGATTCCGAAACCGATCGAAGTGGTCATAAAGACTGCCTGTAATTCCATCGCGTGGCGACCAACAACATCTCCCATCTCGTCGGTTTCGATATACAGGCGGCGGGTAACCATTAACACAAGATTAAAAACGAGGAACACTATTGCGCCGACTAACAACATTACCATCAGTGTGTCGAAATTGCCGGACAATAAGAATTGATTACCGGTTTGCGGCTGCAGGGAAAATCCAATGATTCTGGCAAGACAAATTAACGCAATCACACCGAGGGCAATGCCCGTGCCTGTCGAGATGCGTCGGATTTGAGGGCTGACACCTTTAAACAACAGCCACATCCCCATCAGGCAGCCCAGCAGCAGCCCGATAGACGCATTATAGCTGCGTGCAACCAAATCATTGTGAACATAAGTAAAATAGCTATGGACAGCAATAAAAAGAGCCAAAACGATGAGCAGCGAGGAAATCAGTAACGGGCTATTTTTCTTTCCGGCAAAGAGCCTCAGGCCAAAATAAAGCACCAACATACCGCCGACGATCATACTGTTGCTCAATATCATTGATTCCCAGGCCGGGATAGAACCCTGCAGCGCGATTAATACAGTGCCCCCGGTGAGTAATATCCAATCAAGCACCCAATAAGCGATACCGGAATATTTGTCATGATTTTGATACCACAGCATGCTCATGACGACCAGGCCGACGAAGTTCACAATGACATCAGCGAGCATCATTGTTTTCATATCAATGGCCATCATATTTAATCTCCGGCAGGTTAATCATCATCGGCCCCAATGGATAAATATTTGCAATGATTATATTCCTTTGATAAACAATATATCAACAAAATTGTTATTCCTTTTTTGTCTTAATAAAATGCAAAAATACCTTTCTCAGTTGAGAGGTTAACTTGGTTTTAATGTCCCCGAAAATGTATACTGAAATTATTAAAATCGACTTTGATAATGAGTGCGCATGGAGGAAACGATGGTTTTAGGACAAGCGCGGATAACGGATGAAGGCATTGCCCAATTAAAAACAAGAGTCGGGTCTTATTTTAAGGGAGAATATCTCGGCGCCCACAACCACACGATGAGCAAGGGAGTAATCGCCCACTGGTGCGACGGCATCGGCGATTTTAACAATAAACTCTACCGCGACGAGGAATACGCAAAG
>Ga0265330_10001543_pt1 | contig 13253 bp, 9 predicted proteins | sample 41919metaG_FD_202083 | JGI IMG/M metagenome (GOLD analysis project Ga0265330, IMG submission 202083) | Rhizosphere microbial communities from Carex aquatilis grown in University of Washington, Seatle, WA, United States - 4-19-19 metaG | ecosystem: Host-associated > Plants > Roots > Rhizosphere >... | reverse complement strand
TGTCCCGCATTTCTCCTGTACAGAACCACCTCCAGCGGGGGAAAGGGGGAATTGTGCCTATCTGGTGGTGCCACAGTGCCCAGAAGTTCGCGGCGGTCTGCCGCCGCAAACTTCTGGGCACCCCTGCGGGGGCGCACAGCTGTGTTGCTGTGTACCCCCGAGCCCACTATACTCCCCCAGCCTTGCGTTCCCCAGCCTCTATCATAGCTTTTGCCAAGGACTGGAGCGAGGCTCCAACCTCGAACCACCACGTGTTGCGCGAGCTGGCCCGCAGTCGGCGAGTCTTGTGGCTTAACTCGGTTGCGATGCGGACGCCCAAACTCGCGAGCGGTCGCGACCTAGGTAAAGTGGTCCGCAAGCTAGCGGCCTTCGCCAAGGGTCCGGTAAATGTCGAGAATGATCTGTGGGTGTTCACGCCGATCGTGGTGCCGTTGCCCCACAGCGCATTGGCGCGAAAGGTGAATCGCCAGATCCTACGTGCGACCGTCGCCTCACTTAGGGCGCGGCTCCACTTGTCCGAGTTTCACCTGTGGACGTTCTTGCCGAACATCGCGGACTATGTCGGGGCCTTCGGCGAGTCGCTAGCGATATACTACTGCGTTGACGAATTCTCCATGTTCTCCTATATCGACATGGAGTCCACGCAGGCGGCCGAACGGCGCCTGCTCGAGCGTACCGACTGCGTCTTCGCGGTGACCCACGCGCTGGCAGATCGAAAACGCGCAGCCAATCCCAATACGTTCGTGTCGCCCCACGGCGTGGACCACGCGTTGTTCGCCCAGGCGCTGGCTTCGGAGACTCGCGTTCCCGCTGACATAGCCGGTATGCCCCGCCCCGTGATTGGGTTCTATGGCACCATCCAAGACTGGGTGGATCTCGACCTGATTGCCTACCTCGCGCGGTCTCATCCCGAATGGAGCCTCGTGCTGGTCGGCCAGGTCATGGTGGATACCAGCAAAGTTGCAGCGTTCCCAAACGTGCACCTGCTGGGTCGCCGGGAACATCGCGACCTTCCGGCCTACTGCAAGGGCTTCGACGTTGGCCTGATCCCGTACCGAATTGACGAGCGAATGCCCTTCGTCAATCCCATCAAGCTGCGAGAGTATCTTTCGGCCGGGCTGCCTGTCGTGTCCACCGGGGTTCCGGAAGTGCGTCGCTATGGGCACTTGTGCGCAGTTGCAGATGACCACCAGGGCTTCCGGGCCGCGGTTGAGCGGGCCTTGGCGGAAGACTCGCTTGAACTTCGGCAACAGCGCTCGCGCTCTATGGAATCTGAAACCTGGCAGGCGCGCGTCGCCGAAATCGAGCGTCTGGTCAGCGACGTCGCTGCCCGCAAGAGAGGGAGAGCATGAACAATCCACGCCCCGCCATCGGCATGGTCGGCGCCGGCAACATTTGCGAGTTCCACGTGGCCGCTGTCAAAGCCCTGCCAGACGTCGACCTGATTGGCGTGACTGACCTAGACGTCAAGAAAGCGGAAGCGGCCGCCGAAAAATGGGGAACTCGGGCCTTCGGCTCTCTTGAGGCGTTGGTGGCGGCCGGGGCCAACGTGATTCACGTGCTGACACCTCCTTCCGCGCACGCTCGGGTTGCGCTAGAAGCACTCGGGCGCGGTTGTCATGTGTTGGTCGAAAAGCCGGTGGCGGAAAGTGTGGAAGATGCGCTGGCCATCGCCCAACTGGCGCGACACAGGGGGTTGACGGCCAGTGTGAATCACTCCCTGCTCTACGATCCGCAAGTGCGGCGCGCACTAGACAAGGTACGTTCGGGAGCACTGGGGCAGGTGGTCTCGGTGGACATCCTGCGCGGCTCGGAGTATCCGCCGTTCGAGGGAGGGCCTCTGCCTCCACACTACCGCGATGCGGGCTATCCGTTTCGCGACCTGGGAGTGCACTGCCTATATTTGATCCAGGCGCTGCTCGGGCCCATCGAAGAGGTCCAAGCAGAATGGGCCAGCTTGGGCGGGGATCCCAACCTCGCTTTCGACGAGTGGCGAGCGCAGCTGCGCTGCCAGCGAGGGCTGGGTCAGTTTCAGCTGTCGTGGAATACGAAACCGATGCAAAGCCAGATCATCATCCACGGGACGCGTGGTGTGCTGCGGGTCGATCTGTTTGCCATGTTTCACGGCAAGCGCGGCACCACCCCGCTGCCCAAGGCGGCTGAGCGGCTGGTCAATGCGCTGACGGACTCAGTGCAACCCTTGGTGGATGTTCCGATCGGCGTGTGGAAGTTCGTCAGTAAGAAAGTAAAAGCGTACCAAGGGCTACGAGATCTCGTCGCAGATTTCTATCGCCGCCTAGCCGCCGGTGAGCCACCCCCCGTGGCGGTGGAAGACGCTGCCGAGGTCGTGCGCTGGGTGGAACAGGTAGCTCGGGCCGCAGAGGCCGAGCACGCGGCGACCTTGGCCAAGTTTTCTTTGTCCCCAAGGGTGGATTTTCTGGTCACCGGTGCGTCTGGCTCGTTGGGATCGGCCGTGGTGCGCCGTCTGGTGGCAGATGGCAAGAAGGTGCGGGCACTCGTGCGACGTGTCCCGCGCCGTCCCCTGGATGGAGTGGAATACTGCTTCGGCAATCTGGGTGACCCTGCTGCGGTCGACCGTGCGATCGCGGGTGCCACAACCGTGATTCATGCCGGTGCTGCCATGAAAGGGGGCTGGCCGGAGCACCTCGGCGCGACGGTGGTTGGCACCCAGAACGTCATTGATGCTTGCCGGAAGCAGGGCGTGGCGCAGCTGATCCACATTTCTTCAATGTCCGTCGTCGACTGGGCAGGTTCATCAGGCAAGGGAGCCGTTACGGAGAGCACTTCCGTCGAACCGCGCGCCGAGGAAAGGGGCGCGTACACGCGCGCCAAGCTGGAAGCCGAAAGCCGGGTGCGCAGCGCGGCCCGAGAAGGCCTGCCGTGCGTCGTTCTACGACCAGGCCAGATCTTCGGTGGTGGCATTCCTTTGCTGAACGGCGCGGTGGCTCGGCGGCTGGGGAGCCGTTGGCTCGTCTTGGGAGATGGCCAGCTCGAGCTCCCGCTCGTCTACATCGATGACGTCGTCGATGCCATCGTGGCAGCTTCCGGTCGACGACTGAATCAGGGTGAAGTGATCCAGATCATCGATCCGGAGCACCTGAACCAGGACGACGTACTCAATGCGGTCGGGGCAAGCGGCAAGATTCTCCGGATCCCTCGGGCCGTGGTCTTTGCGCTGGGTAGGCTGAGCGAGCTGCCGCTCGGTGCCTTGGGCCGACCATCGCCGATCGCTCTCTATCGGCTCCGGTCGGCCTTGGCACGGTTGCACTACGAGAGCGACTCTGCCTGGCAGCTGCTGGGCTGGAAGCCCCGCGTGGGCGTGCGCGAGGGCATTCGACGCTCCAGCGAATAGCGGCATTGGCACGGTGCCCAGGATTGACCGGTAGTCGTTAGCCGGCTTGCGGAACCGGGCCGGGGCGGGCGTACATCCGGCCATGCGGGATTTCTGGCCGCACATTCGCGATCGAGCGCAAGAAAAGGGAAATGCCCTCCGGCAGAAGAAGAAACCGGAGCGCGGCTGGGCGGCCACGTTCCAGAAGGAGGGCTTGATGAAGGCACAACCACCAGACTTACGAATCCAGAAGCTGCTCGACCGGGTGTCCTCAAGACGCCGGCCTACGAGTGGGCTGACCTCACGGATCTGCAGCGACGGCGATGGCGGCGATGGACACTGAAGCATCTCATCAACGCGGCGTTCGCCGGGCTCTTGGCAAACTGCCCTACGCTGAGGGACGCGGAGACGATGACCGAGGAAATGGGACCGGCGGGGCGCAAGTACGTGCCTCGCCGCGTACCAGACACCACGCTTTGGCAGGTGCTCGGCAAGGCTCAGTCCGCAAGAACTCCGAGTGAAGCACCAGGCGCAGGTGCGGGCGGCGTGGCGGAGCAAATCGCTGACACCAGTGGGTCTGCCATGCGGGGTCGTCGCCATCGACGGCAAGGGACTGGGTGCGCTTGAGCACGACTGTCGCCGCGCCGGTTTCTTCTCGCCCATAACGCCGCCCGAGCGGCAGTTGCCGCGGAAGGGCCTTTGCCTCGTGTCGACTCTTGCCCCGGAGGTGCTCCCGCCGGCAAGGCTACCCTGCCTCACGTCATCCCCACACTTGCCTCTGCGAGCATGGATCAAATCTGGTGCCCGTTGCGGCTGCCTGGCTGGGCAGGATTTGTTATGGTAGCCGGGTGATGGTCATTGCCCATGTGGTCTCTTCGTTCCAGATCGGCGGCCAGGAAGTTATGGTTGTAGAGCTGGCCACGCGTCAGCATGCGAGGGGACACCGCGTAATCGCAGTCACTCTAGAACGAGGCAAGCCCGGACCGTTGCAGGCGGCGTTTGCTCGGGCCGGAATTGAGACAGCGCACGTTCCCAAACTAGGCTCGAGGGTGGACATCACCCTGCCACTTCGCCTTGCGTTACTATTCCGCCGCCACGCCGTGCAGGTTGCGCATTTGCATAACCACCTTCCACTGATCTATGGAACGCCCGCAGGGAGAATGAACAGGTGCAGCGTCGTGGCAACACGCCACGGCCAGGATGAGGGCTCGAGACGCCAAATATGGCTTCGCCGTCAGATTGCTCGTGGGGTCGACCGCTACGTGGCCGTGTCGAACGAGGTGGCCAAGAACACGCGCGCGCACACGCTGACGGCGGAGCCGAAGCTAACGGTCATCGAGAATGGCATCGATCTTGGTTGCTACGAGCCTCGGGCGGCGACACGGCTTGAGGTTCGAACAGAGCTCGAACTACCGGAAGGCGCTCGAGTCATCGGGATCGTCTGCCGTTTGGTTGATTGCAAGAATCTGGGCCTGCTTTTGCGAAGTTGTATGCCCCACCTCGGCCTTGCGACACAGCTAGTCGTCGTTGGCGATGGACCCGAGCGGAGCGCTCTGGAGTCTTTAGCGGCCCAACATCCGCAGGGAAGGTTCGTGCGTTTCCTGGGTCAACGTACCGACGTGGCTCGGCTGCTGAACGCCTTCGATCTGTTCGCACTGTCGTCAAAGACGGAGGGGCACCCTATCGCCGTGATCGAAGCAATGGCCACGGGTCTCCCAGTGCTGGCAACGAAGGTGGGCGGCATACCGGAAATGGTCGAGGATGGAACGACGGGCTTCCTCGCGGAAGTCGAGGAGAGTGCCTTCGCCTCCCGCCTAGCACAGGCATTGGATCAGTCCGAGAACTGGCCTGCCATGGGTCGCGCGGCCAGGGCTGCGGCGCACAAGCGTTTTTCGTCGGAGACCATGGCCGACCGCTACCAAGCGCTCTACGAGTCGATCAGGTAAGGACATCGTGTCTCCTGACTTTCCGTAGCTGGCCAGCTACGTCGAAGGGCGATGGGCGATGCCTCACACGCAGCAATGGCAAGTCCTTGGCTGATGGGCGCCCGATACTCGCTGTGGGTCGTAAGTTCCAGGGTCACTTGAATCGACTCTTCAGGCTGAGGAAGGGGCTCTCCACAAAGGTCCAGGACACCAGCGCAGCGATCACCGAGAAGCCAGTGGCTACCACTGTGAACACCAGAACACCGGCCAGACGATTGCCAACCAGATCTTCGAACCAGGTCACCGGAAGGAGCATCGGGAAGAGCGGTAGCATCAATCCGTGCCACACATAGATGCCGTAGCTGTACTTTCCAAAGAACCGCAGAAAGCCGATGCTTAGCACCCTTCTCAAGATCCGTGGTCTTGCCTCGATCGCATGAGCCAGCACAGCGGCGAACAGAACAGGGAAGACCGTGTGTACTAGCGCTGTGGTCCACCACAACCACGAGGCCGAGTGACTCACGGCTCCAATAAGCACAAGCGTACCTGCTGAGCCAACGAGGAGCCAGCGAGCCGTCGGAAGAAACGACGCGAGTCCGCCGGGCCTCGCGGCTAGGTAAGCGATGGCAGCACCCATCGCCAGGGCGTCGAAGCGGCAAGGCGTCATCATGTAGGTTGCCATCCGATTCCCGGCATGTAGCGAAAATAGTTTGGTGACTACCGCCGTAAGGACTACCCCACCAAGCACCCAGTAGATACGCCGGGCAGGCAGCCAGAACACGAGGAACGGCCATACTAGGTAGAACTGCTCCTCGACTGCCAGGGACCAGAAGTGGTCCAGATTCAGCCAAGACTGCTGTAGCTCTACCCCAAGCCAGGGAAGGTAGTTGTTCGTGTATGTCCACAACCAGATCTGATGCCTTCTGATGTCCACAATCGCGGTCCCCGCCTCCTTCGAGACCGCAGGAACGAGCACGAGTACGAGCGTGAGAGCAAAGTAGTAGAGGGGAAAGATTCGCAATGCGCGGCGGGAGTAGAAGTTGCGCCACGCTTTCTTCTTGCCCCTGGCGCGAATCAGGATCCGTGTGATGAGGAATCCCGAGAGGACGAAGAAAAGGTCGACTCCACATCCCCCAGCGTGCACGAATGTGTTGTACGCGCGCTCGATCCAGCTGCCAGTCCTCAACGCAGGCTCCATCTCCGAGCTGCTGAAATGATTGAGGAGAACGAACAGTATCGCGATGCCCCTGATACCATCCAGCACGGGCAGATGGTCCTGCGCGCTTGTCGAGGGGCTTGGCTGGTTCCCGTTGCTAGCCGACGGTCGAGCGGTGCTCACTCCCTTGAGGTACGTGCCTTGTACACCTGCATCTCCTACCGGCCCTTGCGTCATCGTCACTCCTCGAACACAGACACAGACCGAACTCGCCCCTGTCCCGTCCGCGAAGGGGAGCCGAGTGCCCTCGCGAATCGAGGTCCGGCCTTGCGCTTCAGCGGCCGCTCGGTGCGGGCATCAGTGCGTCTTCGACGGTCCGAGCAAGTCCGAATGCCACGCCTGCGGCGTGAGCAGGCGGAACCGAACCACGCAAGCATTGTTCCAGGACCATATTCCACGGTGCCTATGCCTGTCAACGCAATGTGATGCTGTCCGAAGAGCAATGGGGTGTTGATGTTCTGGGCAACGTGACGAGAGCAGCGACGAGCCTCATCTTCGCGAAAAGCCACATCGAGCACCCAATGCAGCTGGTTTTCCTAGCGGATATTCCTGATGCACCACGGGTGTCGCACCGGCCATGTCGCCTTCATTGCGGGTTACGTCCGTTCGTGTAATTCTGGGACCGGCGCCGGCTTGAGTCGTGCGCCTGCTCAAGTAACAGGGAATATAATCCGAGGAGACCCCCATGCGCCTATCCCTTCTTCAAGCCGTCGTGCTCTGCGCGTTGGCATCTGGCTGCGCCACCAGCAAGGCCAAGGGTCCCGATTCGTGTCGCGACGTCACCTGCTCGGGCCACGGCAACTGCGCTGTCTCAGGAGGCGTGGCCGCCTGCACCTGCGATTCCGGCTTCCAGGCCAACAACCTCAACTGCGTGCAGCAAGGATGCTCGCCGACTAGCCACGCTTCATCGAGCTGTGACCAAGGCGACCTATATTGGTATGATAGCTGCGGGAAGCGCCAGGAATTGCGCCAGAGCTGCAATGCCCGCGGATGCGGCGGCAGTACGTGCGTCGACGATCCTTGTGCCGCCGTCGCTTGCTCGGGGCACGGCACCTGTTCCGGCGCAGGCGGCGCGCCCGTCTGCGCGTGCAATACCGGCTATCATGCGTCCGGGCTCGTATGCATTGCGGACGACCCCTGCGCGGGCGTCGTCTGCAGCGGCCACGGCACCTGCGCATCGTCCAGTGGCGCGGCCTCGTGCTCATGCGAAAGCGGCTACAATTCGGTGGGGTTGGCCTGCATGTCGGATGACGCCTGTCTCGGCATGGACTGCGGCGGCCTAGGCACCTGCACGACCGTGAACGGCGTGGCTACATGCGACTGCAACTCGGGCTACCACGCGGCCGGTACGACCTGTGTGTCCGACGTGTTGGGGCTGCAATGGCCGCCGCCCGCCGTGCCGGAGAATCCTCCGAGCGGCGCGCATCCGCGCCTGCTGCTGTCCCCTGCGCTCCTGTCGGACATGCGGGCGAAAGCGACCAGCGCGACGCCGGATCCCAACTGGACAGCGCTCAAGAAATCGGTCGACTCGTACCTGAGCCAGACCTTCGGACTGAGGTTCACGATCACTAGCGCAGCGGCCGGCAAGCCCACGACCTTTACCACCGCCGAGCCCGTGGCTAGCATGGGTAGCGACCCTATCATGATAGGTGGCCTAACCGGCAACTGGGCCGCTGCCAACAACCGCCTCGTCTGGGATCGCGCTACCGGGACACTGTCGTCGATTGCCGTCGCCAACGGCACGGCTACGGTGACGGTCGTCGGCCCCCACCGCTTCGCAGACGGCAACTACGTAGCGGTCTTCGGCGCCACTGAACCCGCCCTCAACAACCAGTTCCCGGTAAGATCCACGGGCTCGAGCACATTCACCTTCGCCACCACGGCGGCAGACGGCACGTACACTGAGGCGACGCTGCGGTTGTTCGGATATCTCTACGGCGGGGCCGGATCGCAATGGACTCCGACCGTCACCGGGACTTACACCTTCCAGATCCCGCTCGATAGCACCGGGTTTGGCCCGCTGGCCGGCTCGCCAGTGACCTTCTTCCGCAATGCCTGCACTAGCAGCGGACAGATTTGCTACAGCTACGAGGGAGACTCCTGGGATCAAGTCGTGACCGAGCTTGCGCTTGCCTACCAAGTGTCGGGCAACACGGCCTATGCCGACAAAGCCATCGAATGGCTCGACTACATCAACCAACTGGGCAACGCCGGCTTGCTTCAGCCCATCATGATCGACTCGGGCTACCCCGCGCGCTACCTCCCTAGGGATATTGGTCTCGTATATGACTGGACCTATGACCGGCTCACGCCGAGCCAAAAAGCGGCCACTGCTACCGCGGCCGCCAATTGGTGGTTGCCCTACGCATCGGCGGCCTATGAAGACCCGAATCCGGCAATCGCGGGCTACGCTCGCTATACGACATTCCTCATGGCCTCGGACTGTCCGTCGGGCAAGCTATGTCCGTCGCCGACCTACCGATATGCGGACCGAGGCGGGGCCGGCAATTATTGGATGGGATATCTCGGGTACGCGCCGCTAGGGTACGCGCTCTACGGTGACTGGACCGATGCCGCGAACGTCGTGACGCGCATGAATGCGGAGCTTGATGACCAGTTCTATGCTGCCTTCTACAATGTCTTCCCCTACGAGGGCTTCCGTGCCGGCGGAACGATCTGGGGCAGCACGCAATACAACCAAACGAGCGACGCCCGAATGGCGTTCGCCATGGCCGCCCGCAAGACCGCCACTGGGCGCGACATGATAGCCGACCGCGATTGGTACCGGCGAACCTGGAACGCTTTTCTCTACCTGATCATGCCCAATCGGTGGAGACTGATCGCCGAGGGTCGATTCAACAACAACTGGGGGGCCCCGATTCATCGCACCCTCGAGGAGACGTCGCTTGTCGCCGCCGCGCTTCTCGAAGGCACGACAGAGGGCGGAACGGCCGAGTACGTCTACCTGAACTATCCCAAGGCACTCGCGGGGAACACTGCTTCTGCTCCAAGTTGGGAGAAGGTCATGTTCGACAAACCGAAGCGAACGGCCATCGATCCGGCCACACTCGCCAACGCCGCCTACAATGGTGACTGGGCAACGTGGCGGGGCGATAGCGACGGGAGCGGCCCGTGGAGCACCACCGCGCACTATCTCGCGCTCAATGGCGAGAAGAAGCAGCCTGGGGACCACGGCACGTACTTCGCCGGGGACATGGCGATTGTCAAGGGCTCGGACATGCTTCTCGTGCAGCCGTGCCAGTGGTACGGCTCGAGTCAGGACGAGTTCGATGGCGCGTGGGAAGAGCGCTACGTCCGTCTCACCGGCGCAACAATAACCGTGGACGCCAACCACACTGCCACGGTGGCATCGAGTAGCCTTCCAACAATTAGACATAGGATCGTCGTGATGAACAGCACCACGAATGCGCTTAACGACGACTTCCACGTCGTTTCTGGTCTCGGGTCCGGGACATTTACCTTCCCAACCAACGCGCCGGCAGGTACCTACACTGGTGATGTATCGTGGAATGGCACTATCGAATGCGAAGCGCTGTGGGACGCGACGCTGGCCAACACCTTTGGCATAGACACGCAAGGCGACGGACCGAACAGCAAAAACAACGGGGAGCAGGGCAGCTATGCGGCTCCCCAGTTGGCACAGGTGTTTGCACAAGGCGCCAACTGGATGTGGGTGCGTCACGACTTTACGGAAAACTACGACGCAGACCCGAAGGACCGCAAACCGGCAACGCGTCCAGTTCAGTACTTCTTCCGGAACGTTCTCGCGGCGGGGGACGGCGTGTATTTCGTATTCGATCGCATCCAGAGCGCACAACGGCTCAACAATGGCGGCTGGGCCGGGGCCTTGTACTGGCATTTCTCCCCGAGCTGGGAGAAGACGCTCGTTGACGGCAATGTGGCCAGCACTCGCGCCGGCGCCTCGAAGATTTGGCTCAATGCCTTGTTCCCGGTGAGCGGCGGCAACGCGGTGATGACCTACTCTCGCGATTGTATGCCGACAGCGGCAGGCAAGCCCGTCGTGTGCAGTCCATTGATGCCTGACCCTCAGACGCAGCGAGTGGCAGTCTTCGACTCAGCACAAGGCAGCGACCTCGACGCCCTCACCGTGTTCAATGTGACCGCAGCTGGTGGCACAAACCCGCCAACGAGCGTGCTCGCTGTCATCGACGGGACGCACGTCGGAGTCCAGGTTGGCGGTGCCCAGCCAAAGGTTGCGATTTTCTCCAAGGAGATCGTCCTCACCGCCGAGTACCCCGGGCACGCCGTGCAGCCCCAGATGGGCGCGGCGTTCAAGCACACCGCCGGCGCGGCGAAGTGTTGGGTTACGGATCTCGTTGCCGGCACGTACACAGTGACAAGGGACGGCGAGAGCATGCCGAGCATCGTCGTCGCCACCGACGGCGTAGCCTACATACCAGCCTGCGCTGCCGGGGCTTGGGTCCTCACCAAGCAGTGAGCTCGTACGCAACAGACCGAGGGTGAAGCCTACTCCTGTCCAGTCCCGGCGCAGCGATCATCTGGCGTACTGGTCAAGAAAGTCATGGTCTGTCACTGCGCCCAGCTGGATCCCACGCATTTTTCCGTCCTCGTTGACCTTGATCCGAAGGTCCTCTGTCCACTCCTCGCCATTGCGTAGAGCAATGCTCTTAATGACATTGTTGAGCTTTTCGGTCGTCCTTAGGCACGAGATGTTGGAGAGCATCCACTCCCTCGGTCGGAATTTGGCGTAGTCTCGGGAGAGACTAACCAATGCGCCAGGCAGCTCCTCCTCATCAACCAGCTCCCCGGTCTGATTGTTGATGTACTTCTTGTTTACCCCGACGTTTCCCCTAATCAGTATCGCGGGCGTGTTGGCGAGCATGCCTTCAAAGAGGGTCTTGTTGGAACCCTCTTTGTAGGAAAGGAGCAAATTGACTTTGGACTCGTTGTAGATAACGTTCACCTGCTCTGCGGAAAGCTTCTGCAAGAAAGTGACATTGTCTTCGACTCCGAGATAGCAGGCTATGCCCTTCAGGGTGTCCACAATCCCAGTGGCATTGCTAACCAGGACTGCCTTCAAACCATGTTGTTTGATCTTGGACAGTGCCCGCAGAAGTATGTAGTGCCTCTTGTAGTTATACCAGTCACACACCATGACACAGTCATACTTCTTGGTCGCGCCAGGGATTGGGAAAAAGATATTCGAGTCGAGCCAGTCGCTGGCACCAAAGTCCACAGGGACCAGGTTCGACCCCATCTCTCCGATGAAGTTGAAATCGAGCGGCTCTGTCGATTGCACAATGACGGGAGACTGACCAATGTGCGCATACGCCAGAATCTCCGGTTTGCAGTACCCGGCCCAATCTGGCTCTAGCACGAGGTAGTAGTCCCGGAGGATCCGTTCCACGTCATATTGCTTCAGGAACGCGTTGAAGGAGACACTGTACATCAAAAAGAACACGCCCTTTTCCCCTGGCCCTCTACTCGGCTTTGCCAGGAAGGCATACTTGGACTTGAATGCCTCCCTTTTCACATCAACGGCGGGCAGCAGCGAACGAACGTAGTCCGTATCTTGTATTCGCTTCTTTATCAGTGGGTTGAGGAGTTTCTGGAACGTCGCTGAGTCCGAGTAGTGATGCGCTTTCATGAGCAACACATCCGCGCGCCTGCGGCTAAACACCCGGATAGGGAAGCTCGCCGCCGCGAGTCCACATGACAGCGCGAGTCTGAATCTGCCGCTGTACGCAAGATCAATCTTCATCATGTACAATATCGACTTTAGGCTTTGCATCTCGCGCTCCTCACTTCCTACGAAGAACCAATCGTCGTTCACGCCGGCCGGACTCGGTCCGGTGACCGTTTCTCACCACTTTGGGCAAGCATGTGATAGGTATGCGAGGATATGGGTTGGCGAGAATAGCTGCGGCTTTTGCCCGACACGACGGTGCGGATGCTTATTGATTTGACGCCAGAATACAAGCACAATGTCTGCTGAGGGATTCGCCGCTCCGGCGGCCACCAACGAGGGAGCCTCGACGGCGCTCGGGGCAGGTAGCTTGTCAAGAACTGGTGGCGGGTTGCGCAGCGACATGTATTCGGGAAGACGGCCTGCAGGGCATGGTCTAGCCTTTGCTCCCCGTGGGCCGTGGCCAAAGTCGTCACGGGGCGGCGCGCTTGATGACCTCCAGGTGAAGGAAAATTCCTGGACGGCTGCCATTGGGCACGCCTGGTGCCCTCCCCTCCTGACAAAACTACGGCCCCGGGCGTGGGCTTGTTGAACTCGGTTCAGACAGCGTCTATCTTGAGGTCGCCGTAGAAGCCTCCATCTACTTTGCCCAGCAAACGGCCGTGGTCGCGCAGGTATGCCGCGAGCTCGTAAACCCCTTACAGGGAGGGTGAATGCGGTGGGGCGGATTTCGGGCATGCTGGGCGTATGGAGAAGACTGGAAATGCGGCAGCGCCATCAACCAAGCGAGGGCGACGGCCCCGGACAGCCTGGATCAAGGAGGTCTGTAGCCTTCGGGACAGCGGCTTGTCCCCCGAGGAGTACGCCGCGAAGAAGGGCATGGTGCTCAGCACGCTCAAGTTCTGGATGCGAGTCCTGAGAAACGAGGTGGAGGCGAGGACCAAGTGTTGGCTCTCACGTAGTCTCGTGATCCACCGGCGGTGGCATCGCGGAGTGGGCCAGCGTTGGTTCACGTGAGACGGGGGCAGATTCCGAGACGGCGTTGCGTGGGGATTTTGCGGGAAGCGCGGG
>Ga0265330_10001542_pt1 | contig 13256 bp, 9 predicted proteins | sample 41919metaG_FD_202083 | JGI IMG/M metagenome (GOLD analysis project Ga0265330, IMG submission 202083) | Rhizosphere microbial communities from Carex aquatilis grown in University of Washington, Seatle, WA, United States - 4-19-19 metaG | ecosystem: Host-associated > Plants > Roots > Rhizosphere >... | reverse complement strand
GACGCCTGCCCCAACGAGAAGGGCCCGGCCGACAGCGATCCGCAAAAGAACGGCTGCCCAAGAGCCGTACGGGTCACGCAGGGTGAGATCGTCATCCTGGAGCAGGTGCAGTTCAAGACAGGCAGTGCCGTGATCTTGCCGGTCAGCGACGATCTGCTGCGCCAGGTGGCCGGGGTGTTGGTCGAACATCCTGAAATTGTGAAGCTCGAGGTCCAAGGCCACACCGACAGCCGCGGTAGCAAGAAGTACAACCGCAAGCTCAGTCAGAAACGGGCCGACTCCGTGATGAAGTGGCTGGTGACCTTCGGCCAGATCGACAGCGGCCGACTCAGCGCGCACGGGTATGGACCCGACCAGCCCATGGCGGACAACGCTACACCCGAGGGCCGGCAGAAGAACCGGCGCGTGCAGTTCAAGATCATCGAGAAGAGCAACCGAGACAAGAGCGAGGTGAGTCCATGAAGCGCGGAAACCGGGCCTTGCTACGAATCGTTGCCGTGGGACAGGTCTTGCTTCTGGTGGTGGCGGGCTGCAGATCGTCGTCGGAAAAGGTCACCCAGGCCGTGGTCGTCGACCAGGCCCTGGTGGGCAAGGACGGCGCCGTCACCGTGACCGATCCCAACACGGTCGTGAACGAGTACGCGGCCCTGGCGGCCGATGCAGATGTCAACGACCCCAGCGTGACCGTGGCCACCAGCCTGACGGGGTTGGCGGCCGGAGATCTGGTGCTCATCATCCAGATGGCCGGCGCCACCATCAACGAGCCCACCGATCCCAACGATGCCAGCTACGGAAGCGTCACCGCTCTGGGAAGCGCCGGCAACTACGAGCTGGCTGGTGTGGCGAGTGTCTCGGGAACGACCATCACGTTGGGTTGCCATCTGCAGAAGGCCTACACCGTGGCGGGCAAGAGCCAGGTCATCCGCGTCCCGCAGTACTCCACGCTCACAATCAACAGTGGGGCTTCCATCATCGCCTCTCCGTGGGATGGCGCAAAGGGCGGCGTGGTTGCGCTACAGGCCGCGACGACTCTGGACCTTAATGGCTCGATTGACGCCAGCGCCACCGGTTTCCGCGGGGGTGTGACCCACACTGGCAACGTCAGTGCAGTCACTGACCTGACCATCTACAGTTCGGCCGACCCAAACGACGGCGCCGAAAAGGGCGAAAGCATTGCCGGCTGGCCGCATGACCCCAATTTCGCTCTTCCCTTTGGCCGGGGCGCACCTGCCAATGGCGGCGGCGGCGGCAACTGGCACAACGGCGGCGGCGGCGGCGGCGCCAACGCGGCGGCGAGCGGCGTGGGCAGCGACGGCGGCGGGGCGAACTGGACCGGCCAGGGTGTGATGTTGAGCAGTGTTACCGGAGCGGCGGCTTGGTTGCTCGACCCCAGCTATGCCTTGAGTGGCGGTCCGGGCGGTGGCCGCGGCGGCTACACCTACTCAGCCGCAAATCAGGATGCCACGAGTGATGGACCAGGAAATGCCAATTGGGGTGGAAACTACCGACGCGAGCGTGGCGGTCTGGGCGGGCGTCCACTCACCAGCAGCCCGGCTGGGCGACTTTTCCTGGGCGGCGGCGGTGGCGCTGGCGACGGAAACAACGCTTCTCTGGGGGTAACCACAGGTCCGGGCGGCCGGGGCGGCGGCCTGGTGTTCGTAATCGCAGGAACGGTCAGTGGCACCGGCAGTATCCTCGCAAATGGCGCACCTGGGGGGCCTGCCGACTCGGGAGTCTCCACATCGGGCGACGCCCCTGGCGGCGGCGGTGGTGGCGGCAGCGTGGTCGTGCATGCTGGTGTGCTTGGGACTGGCGTCGTGGTAAGGGCGAATGGCGGAGTGGGCGGAACCCAGCACATCGCTAGCGTCCCCGAGGCAGAAGGCCCGGGCGGCGGCGGCGGCGGCGGCTACATCGCCCTGTCCGGCGGCACGCCCACCACGGTCACGGCCGATGGTGGTGGCGGTGGCACGACTGATTCGCCCGGAGTCACCGAATTCCCCTCCAATGGCGCCACGGCAGGCCAGCGCGGCCTCATCGAAAACGCGGCGGCCTCCACCATGCTCTATTGCACCAACCCGGTCGTGACGATGCCAACCAAACCCACTGATCCCACGAGCACGGGCCAAGGGACGTTCGCTTTCACCAGCGCGCAGAGCGGGGTCACTTTCCAATGCAATCTGGACAGCGCTGGTTACTCGACCTGCCCAGCGAGCTACACCACCACTGATCTGACCGATGGATCGCACACCCTTCTCGTGCAGGGCAAGGATCTCAATGGCAACCTCAGTACCACGCCCGCCTCCTGGACCTGGCACGTGCTGCACGCCGGGGACTTGGATGCGGGTGTCGACGCCGAGGCCGAGAACCTGGACGTGGCCGTGCTTGACGTGCCACCGGTTTTCGATGATGCGGGGACATTGATCGGACTCGACGCTGGTGAAGGCCTCGATGGCGTGGACCTATTGGACGCGGGCGAAGACACCGGTGCCGCCGACGGTCCCGGCACCGTGGTTCTGTTGGACGCGGCTGCGCGTCTGGATGTCGCGGTGGCGGCGATCGACGCCGGCCCGCCGGTCAAGCTGGACGCCGCGGCCAACGGCACGGACGGGGCCGAGGACACGAGCGGCGACGGAATTGAACTCGAGGCGGGCGCGCAAGACGCTCAGGTGGTTGTGGTCGTGGAGCCGCCTTTCCCGTCTTCAGGTGACGCACAGGCGGCTGTCGATCAGGCTGTCGCACCTCAGCCGGACGCCGCTGGAACGCACATTGCCGACGCAGCGGCGCCCGGGCCGGACGCCGCCGGGCCCAGTTTCAAGGTCATGGGTGGCGGGTTCTGTTCCGTCAGTCCGATCCACGACAGCGCCCCTGGACTCTTCACTTTGTTCCTGCTGGCCGCATTCGGGCTCGTGGTCGTGCGCCGGCGACGCTGATAGCGAGCATGGACAACGGGCGGCCCCTCGGTCGCCCATCCTCTGAACCGCGGGGTCAGCCTGGCGAAACCCAAATCAGACTGGAGCCGCAGTTCGCACTGGTTGGCGTACAGGGCGTGATGCCGCAGGTGGCGTCGACTTTGTTGTCGGGGGCATACACGCCAAGCCCAGTAATCGCTGAGCTGCACGTGATATCCGTTGGACTGTTGTTGTCCTCGAAAGTCACTCGCTCCAACCGTTTCAGACCAGTGGCGGGTGGGTTGTTCACGTAGATGCCGCCGAAAAGACTCGCTCCAGACCCACTGTTGTAGTTGCCGGAGAGGATCGTATCGATAATCTCGAAATTCGAGCCGTCCAGAAGAACTCCGCCGGCGGAATCAAAAAGTACCATCCGCAGCAGATGCAGAGTCGCGGAGTTGGCTGTTACGGCGGCGGCGTTGTAGTTCGTGTTGCAAATGAGATCACGCATGTAGAGATCTGCGCCGTTCGAGATCGCCACACAATTGGGAATCAAGCCGGAGGGAAAGAGAATGCCGTCGAGCTGTCCGACCACGGTAAGTTGCAAACCAGGCGTGTAGTAACTGAATCCGCCTACCACGCCACGCACCACGACCAGCCTCCTGGTGGCTGATACGGCGCTGACAGCCGTCGCTGAGTCACAATACGGGGTTGTGGCTGTTCCACCGCTGGCCAGCGTGGTCGAGCAGCCGACCGTGTTTTCGGCATAGATCGCCTCCGCGTCCGTGGCGCAACGGCCGTCCTGGTGGGACATGCACACGCCTGGATTCTGGCCCAGCTTGGCCGCGCATTGGGCGTCGGTGGTGCAAGCCACGCAGGTCTGCGACGAGCAGATTGGGGTTGCGCCGCTGCACTGAGTGCTGTCTGTACATTGCACGCATTGGCTGGTGGACGTATTGCACACGGGCTTGCCACTGGAGGTGCAGTGCAAATTCGCGGTGCATTCCACACAGTTCCCGCTGGTCAGATTGCAAGCGGCCAGGGTCGCGTTCTTGGCCGAGCAGCCATTGGTCGGAGCGCTCGTGTCCCCGCAAGCCACGCAAGTCTGGCTGTTTCCACAGATCGGCTTGCTGGCCGTCGTACATTGGTTGCTGGTCGTGCATTCGACGCATTTTCCGGTTCCTGTATCACATGTCGGCTTGCTGCTGTCTTTGGCCCCGCAGGCAGCAGTCGAACCGGCCGCGCAAGCCGCGCACGCATTCCCCTGGCAGATTGGCTTGGTTGGGTCGGTGCACTGGCTGCTAGCCGTGCAAGCCATGCACAAGCCGCTGGCTGCGCAGAAGGGTCCGGACCGGCCCTTGCAGTCGCTGTCCCCCGCGCATTTCGCGCATCGATTGTTCAGGCAGAGCGGGCTTTGCGGCGAGCAGTCCTGGTCCGTGGCGCAGGTGCCGGGCGTGTCCGGGGTCGGCGCGTCGGGGATACCCGCGTCGGGAAGGCCCGCCAGCGGCGCATCGATAGCGGTCGCCCCTGATGCAGAGTCGGGCGTTATATCTACCATCGCGTCGGGCTGAACAACCGCTGGCGCTCGGTCCGCCTCGGGTCCGTCCAGCCCGGGCGAAATCTCCGCTGGTCCATCTGGGCTGGCGAAAACTGGCGCCGTCTCCGCCGAGCCGCCCCCGTCGGCGCTCACGGGTCCATCACCGCCACTGGCGACGACGGGTACACAGCGGAAGTCGGCAGTGCACGCGAATCCAGGCTGGCACATCTCCGCCGGCGGCGAGCAAACGCTCCAGTCTCGTTCCCCACCGCCCGCGGCGTCCGTCGAACCGCGGCTGTCACTGACCACGACGCTGTCGGCCCCACCATCGACATCCCGCACACAGCTGAAATCAGCGGTGCAGGTGAATCCGGGCAGGCAGGGATCTTTGGGCGTACAAACGCTCCAGTCCCTCTTCAGGCCGCAGGCAAGTCCCAATGCTGCTGGCAAGACGAGAGCCAGCACACTCGAGTAGACGACGCGTTGGTTGCTCATATGTGAAGTTCTCGGCGATGAGTTGAACAAGTTGCGTGGAAAATCGAGGGAGGGCGTGTGCGACGACTGGCCTCCGACGCCATGCGCTGACGAACCCGGCCGCCGAGCGATATCGGAACCGTTCGCTGCATTCCTTGGCCCCTCTGTCGGCAGCAACGCGATGCCACGCAGCCGACCTTGCTCGCAAAAACTCAGCGAGTCAAGGCGGCCACCCGCGAGTATCGAATCCGCGTCGGCGTCCCGAAGACAACTCTACTGCGACCAGGTGCCGGCGCCGACGTCGATCTTCCAGGTAGTCAGGTAGGTCGGCAGCAGCGTCTTCGTTGAGGTGCTAAAGATGATTGGTTGGAATACGTACCCCGCTTGATCGTTGTGGTCTCCAGGGGCGGTGGTGTCCTGGTTTCCACTCCAGTGATCGCCCCAGTACATGAAGACAGTTCCCTTGCTTCCTACGATCGGCTGAACCCAGGTGCTTTGCGACATCCAGGTCCTCTGGTCCGAGATGTTGTTGTTGGGGTCGGTGACGGGTGCGACAAATCCCTGGTACGTCCAAGGCCCGCTCATGGCAGGCGCGGTGGAGTAGAAGTTGTTGTTGGCTCGCCACCCTGTCTTGTACGACCCGATCCAGTAGTACGTGCCGTTGGCTTTGAATACGGCCGGTGATTCCGAGCCCCCCGAGTTGCCGTTGATAGCCGAGTATTGCTTGTCGGACAGCCAGCTATGGCAGTCGTTGGCCAGCGTGTAGACGTGAGCACTTTCGGTGACGACGTAGGCAACCGTGTCGTCTGCAAATGCACCCATGTCGCTGTGTGCGGCGATGGTACTCCCGTTCAAGAGCTTCCCCTTGTAGCTATACTTGCCGTTGACCGTAGGTGAGGTCGCGTAGACGACCTCCTTGTCGTCCTGATAGTTGTTGGCGGCGGCGTGAGCGTACAGAACGAATTCGCCCGTGCCGGGACACTTGATGATATGCGGCCGCTCGCCCTTGCGGCCCGGCTCGAGCTCGGTGCCCTTCGGCTGCTGGGGCAAGATGATCCCCTCGTTCTTCCAGGTCGCCAGATCCTTGGACGAATACATGGAAAAGCCATTGAAGTCACCGTTGGTCGTGGTGGCGGGGGGAAAGTACTCGCCGTGCAGGTAGAAAGTGTCGCCCACCCTAATGATGCCGCCGCCGTGGGCGTTGACCGCCTTGCCGTCGGTGTCCATGAAGATGACGCCTGTAGCAAGCGGGCCGGAAATAGTTCCGACCGGACCTGCAGTGGTGCCAGTGGATCCACCAGCGCTGGAGCTACCACCTGAGCCGCCGGTCGCACTGGATCCGCCCTTGCCCCCGGAGCCACCCGTGGCGCTGGAGCCTCCTGTGGTTCCGACTCCGCCGGAGCTGCTGGTCCCGCCCGAGCTGGTCGTCGTAGTCTTGCCTCCGGTGCCGCCGGAGCTGGCCGTGCCGCCGGAATTGACGGTTCCACCAGCGCCCCCAACACCGGTGGTACCACCACTTTGCCCATTCGATCCGCCCGCAGCTGTGGTGCCGCCGCTTTGCCCGGTGGTGCCGTCGCTCTGTCCGGTGGTGCCGCCGCTCTTGCCAGTCGTGCCGCCTGCCGTGGTCGCACCACCGCTCGGGCCGGTCGTGCCGCCCGCCGTGGTCGTACTGCCGCTCGGACCGGTCGTCCCGCCCACCGTGGTGGTGCCGCCTGCCTGCCCAGTCGTACCGCCCGCGCTGGTCGCGCCACCGCTCTGCCCAGTCGCGCCGCCTGCGGCGCTGCCGCCCGGCCCGGCCGTGCTGCCGGCTGCTTCAGTCGTGCCTCCTTGCCCAGTGATTCCACCCAGCGCACTCGTCCCTCCCACGCTAGAGGTGCTCCCGCTGCCGGGATGCCCGGCGGCTTGCTGAATTCCGCCGGATCCGGCCGCAGGTTGCGAGGAAGTGCCTGTCCCTCCCGTGCCAAGAAGCTCGCCGGTGCCTGGACCCGCACCAGAGCAGCCCAGAGCCAACGCACCAGCCACAAACACCGTTGCCAAGAATTCAGTTCGCTTCATCGAGATTCTCTCCGCCTTTGGGTCAATCAATTGCCATTGAGTCTGAGTACCGTGAGCGTCGAATGGCTCACCGCGAGGGTATTTTGCTCCCTTTGGGCGGAAAATCTCGACACAAAATCGGCCACACACCGCGCGATGAAAATGTCTCTATCGGCGTAATCTTTTTGTGACCCATTTTGGCGGTAGGATCACACCGGTCGGACGACGGCACCGTCGCGAACGGTACCCGGGCTAGCCGTGGGTGAGCACGGCTCGGTAGCGGACCAGGCCTGCTTCGAGGCGCGCGCGCACCTCGTTGACCTGCGCCAGGGGATAGACCTCGATCATGGGTTTCACCTTGCCCGATGCCACCAATTCCAGTGCCTCGACCAGATCGCGCCTTTCGTCCTGGCTCGACCCGCGCAGTTGCCGCTGCCCCATCATCAACAGCATGGGATTGACGGCGATGGGGCCGTCGGCCACGCCCATGTTGACCATGCGGCCACCTTCGCGCAGCCCGCCAAAAGCCGAGGCAATCTGCATGGCCGAATTGGTCGTGGAGAGAATCACATCAAATCCGCCCGCATCGCGCATGGCAGTTCCTGGCTCTTTGCCGCCGACCAGCACCTCATGAGCGCCCATGGACTTCAATTCGGCAGTCTTGTTGGCTTGGCCCGTGATAGCCCAAGTCTCCAGCCCCAGGGCACGCGAAAACTGCAGCGCCAGATGCCCCAGGCCGCCGAGCCCGAGCACCGCCACGCGTTCGCCCGGCTTGGGATCCGCGTTGCGCAGGCCGCTCATCACGGTGTAGCCCGCGCAGAAGATGGGCGCCGCCGGCTCGTACGCCAGACCCTCGGGAATCAGCGCGCAACCTGAAGCCCACGCCAGCATGAGTTCGGAGTTCCCGCCGCCGAGATGGATCCACGACTGTGCCTTGGCGCATGCGTACTGGTTGCCTGACTGACAGGTGCGGCAGCGACCGCAGCCTTTCTGGTTCCAGTGCACGCCCACACGATCGCCCACGCGAAGATCGGTGACGCCTGCGCCCAGCTCGACGATCTCGCCCACCGGTTCGTGACCAGCCACGATGGGCGGGGTCAGACCAAAGTGTCCGTGGTGCACGTGCAGATCGGTGCCGCACATGCCACTCGCGTGAATCTTGATGACCACTTGCCCAGGCTGGGGATGAGGGTCCGGCAGCGTCTTCAATTCCCAGGGCTGGTTGATCTTGGTGATGACGGCTGCACGCATGGCGAATCCCTCCTTGAGGTGAGTTGGATGAACGCAGGGCGTCCCCGTTACCGCGGCGCCAGCCTACCACCTCATTTCAGATCGTCAGTTGGTAGGCCAAATAGGCCTGAAAGAGGGTATCGCCAACAATGCCCCGGCCTGCCGAAAGCAGCAGATGGTGATGCTCGGTAAAGTCGAAAACCAGCCCGATGTTGAAGCTCAGGCTGGCATCACCGCCGACCTGGTCGGGCGTGGTGTAGAAGACTTCGGCGCCGATGGTCGCAAGCTGCGACAGGCGGCGTTGCAATTGCCAACCGAGGAACCCGTAGTTGCGATTTCCTGTTCCTGGGTTCACCCACAGACCGCCCCCGCCATAGGTAGTCCAAGGACCGAAGCTTTTCTGCAGCCAAAGCGGAATGAGTACGTGTAGGTGTCCGGTGCCGAGCTCATGAGACGCGTTGCCGGCCGGCACCTCGAATTGCGGGAAGGTACCCACCATGGGCCGCCACTCGCCTTCGTCGATAAAGCGCAGCTTCGCGCCCAGCTCGATGTCGCCCACGCCATAGTACGTGGGGCCGCCCCTCGGTCGCGCGTAGGCCAGGGGCGCGATCACGTGAAGCTGCAGGCCAGGCCAGGCGCCGTAGTTCACCTCAACGTGGGGCGCGGTTCCTGTCGCGCCATCGGGGGTAATGGAATGTTGAGTTGCCAGATAGAATTCCCAGTGACGGAACTCCACCGGCTCGGGGTCATCGGTCACGTAGGGCGGACCTGCGTATGCACTCGCCGGCGCGAGAAGCATAGATGCGGCCAGCACCGCCATCGACCTGCGCAAGCTCATTACCGCCAGCGTCTTCCACCGTGTTGGGGTCAGCTTGCGAAGGGCTCGCACCGTACTTGGATGTCACAAGCCAGGCGCGGGTTCCGCGCCGCCGCAGTTTTCACCCAAAAGTCATCCCCGCCACCGCTTGAGACTGCGGCACACGGCCAAACAAATCCACCAAGGCAGATCCTTGTTCTTGTTTCTCATGAGTCGGAGCCCGAAGGTTCCGTCGGTGTGTTGAGTCTTCTTCAGCCGGTTGAGGGCAGCACGGATTGTCGGGACATCCGGACGAAATTCCATTCGTGAGAGGCTATCGAGCGCCGAAACAATGTCGGTAAACCAGAATGGAAACGAGACTCGCTCCCAGTAGCTGACGTCGCCTCTGTCGTTGTACGCGTCCTTTCTGTAGAGCCTCGTCGCCAGCAGCTCCGCTGCTTGGCGGGCCTCAGGGGATCGGCAATGAACCGGGTGGGCGGCAAAGGCCCGCAGCACCATGCCCGTGACCAGGTGGGAGTAGGGCTTCGATCTGTCGGGGGCGATTGGCTTCGGGTGCCGCTGCACATCGACGAATTCAGAGAAGGGAACGCCCACTGTCCGCAGGGGGATCGCCCAGCCGCCATCGCCTTGTCGCATGGCCAGCAGCCAGCGAAATCCCTGCGCGATTCGCGGATCGTCTGCGTAGCCAGTCTTGATTAGCAGCTCCATGATCGCGCCGACGTAGGTCGTGGCGTACTGGTTGCCGTAGATGCCGCGAAAGTCGCCCTCGTCGGTCTGGAAGGAGAAGAGGAACTCAGTCGCGCGTTCCATCGCCGCATGTTCCCGGGTGAAGCCGAACTCTTCGACCAGTATTCCGACTTGTCGGAAGGTCTCGAGTTGGTCGTAGTTCTCGCGTGAACGCACGTGACTCTTGCCGCCGGGATAGCGCCAAGATCCGTCGGGGTTCTGTTTGGCGACAATCTTTCGGGCGTCCGGGAGATTCCAAAGAGCGGACACCGACCTCGGGTCGCTGCCGAGAAGGTCTCGCTTGGCGAAAAAGGCAATGGCGGCGTTCTGGGATGAAAGAAGAACGGGCAGCGGATCGACCTTGAGCCATCGTCCCATGCTCCTTTCCTGCGGAACATCCCATGACTGTATCTCACGAACCGTGGGCAACGAAGATCAAGTCTTGATGCTAGGATTGCGCCATGAACGACGACTTCCTCTATCGTACCGTTCCCGTTCTGGGCAAACGCGTACATCGCTATGGCTTGTCCGCCTCCTATGGCCTGGACGAGGCCGGTGTGCGCGAGGGCCTCGAGCGCGGGGCCAACTACATTTTCTGGAGCCCAGCAAAGAAGTTTCTCAAGACCATCATCAAAGACGTCGTCGCTCCCAACCGCGAGCGCTACGTCTTGGCCACTGGCCCCATTCTCGGCTATTTCGCCGGCTCGGTTCGCCGCGCGACGGAAAAGGCTCTGCGTGCGAGCGGCAGCGACTACATCGACATATTGCAGGTTTTCTGGGTCAACCGCATGTCCTTCCTTTCGAAATCCGTGCTCGCCGAAATGGTCAAACTGCGCGACGAAGGCAAGGTTCGCGCCATCGGCATCTCCACGCACGACCGCAAGCTGGTGGGCCGGCTCGCCGAGGAAGGCCCGCTTTCCATGTTCATGATTCGCTACAACGCCGCTCACCCAGGCGCCGAGGTCGACATCTTCCCGCACCTGGAACGCCGCAAACCTATGATCGTCGCGTACACTGCGACTTCCTGGCGCAAGCTTCTGCGCACGCCCAAAGGTTGGACGGACAAGGTGGCCACACCTGGCGATTGCTACCGCTTCTGTCTCACCAGTCCGCACATCGACGTCGTTCTGTCAGCGCCCAAGACCGTGGCGCAGGTCCGCGAGAATTTGGCCGCCTTGGAGAAAGGTCCGCTGAGCGAAGACGAGATGACCTGGATGCGCGATTTCGGCCGTGCCGTGCACGGGTAGAGCAAGCGACGGTCGAAGCGACTATGCCCACTGACACTCTTCTTGGCCGTTTGTACGTCGCCAACGCCGCGTTTCTGATCGCGCACGAGATCGACTCGGCCTACTGGCACGAGTGGAATCTCTTCGGCCTCGGCGGCGGCGTTGGGGCTTTCGTCCTGCTGCACATCCCGCTGGCGGCTGCGGTCCTTTGGGGCTTCGGAGCCTTGCGCACCGGCGCCCGGTCAGGCCTGTGGATGTCGGCCCTGCTCGCGGCTGCGGGACTCGGCGCGGGTGCAATTCACGGGGCCTTCCTGATGTCCGGCCGAACAGAATTTCGCACACCGGTCTCAATCGCCATCATCACTGCAACGACACTACTCTCGCTTGTTCAGCTATGGGCCGCGGCTCGCGCCCTGCGACGAATGGTAAAAGGGGAGCCGGACGCGAGATCCGAAACCCCTTCCTTTCCGACTCTGTGATCTCTGTGCCCTCTGTGGTGAAACAGCACTATCCCTCCGCCGCTCCGGCGCGCAGCTCGCGGTCCAACGCCTTGCACGCCGCAGACAGCGACGCCTTGACGATGTCGCGGTCGCGGCCAGCGCCGAAACGAGTCTTCCCGTCGCGGCCGCGCAGGCCGACGTAGGCCACGGCTTCGGCATCGGCGCCGTCGCCCAGCGCGTGCTCGCTGTAGTCGACCAAATGGACGTCCACGCCCAATGCAGTGGCCAGGCCGTGCACGAAACCGTCAATGGGGCCGGTTCCCTGGCCTTCCACATTCAGTGGCCGCTGTCCGTCACTCAGGCGCGCGCACACCACGCACGCGCCCTGGCGTGGGTGCTCCACTGTGAAGTCCACCACCTCGAAGCGACCGCCTGACAGGTACTCGCGCTCGAATGCCTGTAAAATGGCGTCCGCGCTCAGCTCCTTGCCGGTTGCATCGGCCATTCTTTGGACGACCTGGCTGAACTCCATTGCCAGGCCTTTGGGTGCGCGATAGCCGTGGCTCTGCTCCAGCACGTAGGCCACGCCGCCCTTGCCAGACTGGCTGTTGATGCGAATCAGGGGTTCGTATTGCCGGCCCACGTCCGCTGGATCAATGGGCAAGTACGGCACTTCCCATGTTGTGGCGCCGGTCTTGTCCATTGCGGCCAATCCCTTGCGAATGGCGTCCTGGTGCGAGCCGGAAAAGGCAGTGAACACCAGCTCACCTGCGTAGGGATGGCGCGGCGGAACAGGCAATTGGTTGCATTGCTGAAAGACCTCGACCAGCGCCGGCAAGTCCGACAGGTTCAGTTTCGGATCAATGCCTTGGCTGAACAGGTTCATGGCCAGCGCCACCACGTCGGCATTGCCGGTGCGCTCGCCGTTGCCAAACAAGGTGCCTTCCACGCGTTCGGCCCCGGCCAGCATGGCCAGCTCGGCCGCGGCGATGGCACAGCCGCGGTCATTGTGCGTGTGCACGCTGATGATCAGGCAATCCCGATTCGCCAAGTGCCGGTGCATCCATTCAATCTGGTCGGCGTACACATTGGGCGTGGACATCTCGACTGTGGCCGGCAAGTTGACGATCATCTTCTTGTCGCGCGTGGGCTGCCATTCTTCGGCCACGGCGTCGCACACTTGCGCTGCAAATTCCAATTCAGTGCCAGTGAAACTTTCGGCCGAGTATTCCAGCACAATCTCGCTTTCCGCCAACTTGGCCGCTTCTTGCCGCGCCTGTCGCACGCCCCGCACGGCGATCTCCTTCACGGCCGCTTGGTCCATGCCGAACACCACCCGGCGCTGCACCGTCGAGGTCGAGTTGTACACATGCACGATGGCGCGGCGGACACCTTGCAAGGCCTGAAAGGTGCGCTTGATCAGGTGCTCGCGCGCCTGGGTCAGCACCTGGATGGTCACGTCAGCGGGAATATGGTTCTGTTCAATCAGCGCGCGCACGAAATCGAATTCCGTCTGCGAGGCCGCGGGAAAACCAACTTCGATTTCCTTGAAGCCCACGCGCACCAGGGTTTGAAAGAAGCGCAGCTTGCGCTCCATGCCCATTGGTTCGGCCAGAGCCTGATTCCCGTCGCGCAGATCCACGCTGCACCAGATGGGCACGTGGTCCAGGGTGCGGGAAGGCCAGGCGCGATCAGGCAGACGCACCGATGGTGCCGAAGGATATTTGCGAGCGTCGAATGTCATGGTCAGTCTCCAGGCCCCGCTTCCGCCGGAGATGGCCACGGCCTTTCGCAGATACGAAAAACCCCCTCCGGCTTCCGCGGGAGAGGGTTTCGAGGTTCGTCGTTCTGCGCCTTACCTCAGGCCTCTCCCGCGCTGCTAAG
>Ga0265330_10001541_pt1 | contig 13270 bp, 11 predicted proteins | sample 41919metaG_FD_202083 | JGI IMG/M metagenome (GOLD analysis project Ga0265330, IMG submission 202083) | Rhizosphere microbial communities from Carex aquatilis grown in University of Washington, Seatle, WA, United States - 4-19-19 metaG | ecosystem: Host-associated > Plants > Roots > Rhizosphere... | reverse complement strand
CATCAATCCGATTTGGAGCATGAGCACCGCCACCCGCATAATTACCTGGGCGATAATAAACTCGCGGGGACGGACTGGCGTCACGGAAAGCCGACGGAGAATTCCACGCTTCTTCAGGGAAACAAATCCAAACGCCACGCCGAATATCCCCATCTGCATGATCGACATGGAAATCACGCCGGGGATGAGATAATCGATATACGTCAGATCCCTGCTTTTGACTGCCTGCGTTTGCACTACAGTCCTTCCATGGACCGCAATCCGCGAAAACGTCCGTTCATCAAGAGCGCGTTGGACAAGCAAAACACCGAGTTGCGCCTGTTGTCGACGCCCTTCGTTGATGTAGGCAATGATACTCTGCCCTTGGGCTGTATCCGTCTCTGCGCGATTGTTTTGAAATCCGGCCGGAACAACGAGCACCAGATCCCTTTCACCCTTTTCGAGTTCCACCAACTCGCTCTCTTTCGTCCCTTCGTTCAGCTTGAGTGCCGGGATCTTTTGCAGATCTTCCCCTAATTCCTTCCCCCCACCTCCCGACTCATCCACCACGCCAAGAGTGATGCTTCCCATCCCGTTGAAACGGACAAACGAAAAGAGAACGATCACAAACAAGGGCAGAAGGAATGACCAAATAATGGCTTCCCGTTGCCGGAAATACATTTTGAATGATGCCACGGTCAGCTTCCAGGTTCTCCGCATCAGTCCTCTCTCAATGAATGGCCGGTCATATTCAAGAACACGTCTTCCAGTGTGGCAAGCCGCTGCTCACGACGGGCCACTTTTCCACTCTTCAGGAGCTGGTCGATGAGCGACAAGGGAGCGTCAAGGGCGATTACTTTTCCTTCATCCATAATAGCCACCCTGTTACAAAGCTCCTCCGCCTCGTCCATATAGTGCGTCGTCAACACCATGGTTTTTCCCTCATCCCTCACCCGCTTGATGACGCCCCAGAGGTGGCGGCGCGCCTGCGGATCAAGACCGGTTGTCGGCTCGTCGAGAAAAAGTATAACCGGATCGTTGACGAGTGCGGTCGCGATGGAAAACCGCTGTTTCTGCCCGCCGGAGAGTTTGTTTACCGTTGAACTGCGCTTATCCAGCAGTTCCACTGCGTCAAGGAGAACAGTTGGGTCAACCGTGCGTCCGTACATTTCGCCAAACAAGGATAGGAGCTCTGTCAGGGTGAGTTTGTCGAAGAACGAAGAGGATTGGAGTTGTACACCGATGATTTGTTTTACCTCTAGCTGCTGAGTCCGGACATCAAATCCGCCCACGCGGATTTCTCCTTCGTCAATCGGCCGCAACGTCTCAATCGTTTCGAGGGTTGTGGTTTTTCCTGCGCCATTAGGGCCGAGTATGCCGAAGATCTCCTGTCGTTGGACCGTGAAGCTCACTCCACGAACCGCAACCAGGTCGCCGTAGCGCTTCACAAGATTTCGCACTTCAAGAACCTGATCCACTATGCCTCGTTATGATAGCCTTTAATGGAAGTCTGTTGCTTTGAGTGAATCCACTCTTGTGATGGTCAACCTCTTTGTGACATATCCCATGGCGTGTTCGATACGGACTGACGTCGAGAGTGTATCGAAAACCGTGACCACCTCCTGGCGTACGACCTGTCCTTTCGTAAGCATGAATCGCACAGGGACAACTATTGGAGTTGAGGGAAATGAATACCAGGTCAGCGTCTTGCTTCGATCACCTGTCTTGCTGCCCGAGATTGAACGTTGCGCGCTGAACTCCCAGGGCGACACAGCATCAAACGGCGTCTTACTGTCAAAACTCACTGCCAACGAGTAAGGTCGGATTGGGGTGCGGATTGTCAACGTCCGCTCCACATACAGTGTGGAATCTCCCATGAACGCCGTTGAATCGTGCGATTCCACACTGCACCATGCATCAGGAAATAACGATAGATGAGAAAGAAGAAGTTCCGCCGGAGATCCCACCACGACCGAATCCTTGCCGTCATGCGAGATGATGGCTCCTTTCAGCGATTCGGAGGAAGTGATGATGATATTTCCCGACGAATTGGCTGGAGACCATGACTGGGTGACCGATATTTTCGGTTCCCACGAACTGTCATAGGGACGAACAAACGCAAGACCTGCGGCATACAAGACGATGATTCCGATTCCGCCGCCGATTGTCCAGCGTGGGACAGATTGAATCCTGAGCTTCCAGGAATCCCACCGCATGTTTCGATAATATGCGGCGCCGGCATAGGCAAAAGGAAGGGAGAGGACGGAAAACACCACGATGAGCACAGCGTCATAAGAAGCCCATTGGAAAATCCCGTGCAGTCCCATCGAGGTGATCATTCGCTGGATGAATCCCGGCGATTCACCGAAGACGAGGCTGACAGCAACCCAAAGTGAAAGGAGAAGAAGAACCAAACCCGTTAATGGACGCCGCACCCATATTGCCAACACAAACAACAGGAGGATTGCCGCCGGATAAACAGCCAACTCAAGATCGAACCATGCACAGAGAACCGACAGCGCCAAAGGCAGGGTTGCCGCCCGAAGATACAGAAATGCTGTTGATTGACTGATCTGCACCGTTTGAAGCCACCGCAGAGCCAAGAGCAATCCTGTAATACCAACGCATAGGCCAAATCCCACATACAGCGAGAAATGTGCCGCCCACGGATAGCGATAGCCATTCATCAGGCCTACGGCATCGGGCGACATCCAAAGCAATATATTTACGAAAACTGTGGCCGCAAGGATTTTTATCCCCGTGAGCCGTACGTCTTGCAATTGCAAAAGACGCTCACGGCGGTACAGGGAGACGAAAAGCCAGCAGGCGAGGAACACTGCAACAGCAATAAAGCCGCGGATCACCCCATGACTCACAAACAGCGGCACGTTACCCACTTGAAAGACCCAATATTTCTCCGTTCTTTTCGGAGGTTGGCCTGCATCAAATCGATTCACCAGTCCAATCGCCAGATCACCCGCGCGTTTCAGGCCCGACGAATCGAACAGTGAAAGTTTGTCAAGCGGAGTGTGGATGGGATAGGCGATCTCAGAGGTAAAATCGATGGCCGGGATGCCACGTTCTAAGAAGGAATCGTGATCTGAACCTGTCGCCCCGGCTCCTGAACTGTTAAGCGTGGCGAACTGTGAAGGGTATCGCAATCCTGTACCATGCTGCTCGTTGTAAAAAACATCGAAGGCCGCATCAAGGAGCCACCGCGGCGCGCTAACCTGGTGCGGGCCGTCAGGATCGGCATCAAGCGCACCAGCGCCATCAACCATGTCGAGCTGGATCATCAGCGCAACGCTGTCGATCTGATTGAAGTGATTGACGAAATACTGGGAACCCCAAAGCCCCATTTCTTCGCCGCCCCAGAGACAGAACACCAGCGTGGCCTCATGCGGCCTGGCGGCTAGTACGCGGGCAACTTCAAGAACACAAGCAGATCCCGATCCATCATCGTTTGCGCCTGGAACGTCTGGACCCGCGCTGTCCATGTGGCCGCCGATGAGGATAATGCGGCCGGTCCGCCCTTTCGCGATCCCGACAGCAACGCCGCTCTGTGTGTTGTAAGGCCCGGCTTGCGTAAAAGGCATGAGAAATGTGTCCTGACATCCCGATGCATGCAGACGTTCTAGGGCATATTCCAGCGCCCTGTGTTCGGCCGGCGATCCCATCGGTCTCGGACCAATGTCTTCAACGATGGTGCGCAGATTGGCCATGGCGCTGTCCGTGTTGAACTGCGTGTCGGCGGCAATTGCGTGCGAGAAGGAGAGCATCAGGCCAAGGAGAAACAACGCGTGACGTTGTCGAACCATGAGACGGGCTATTCGAGAGTGGCACATCAGGCGTGGGTTCCTGAACCGGTGGAATTCCACGGAGGCTCCGTCACCTTGGCGACCTGATTTGCATAACGAGCCAGGACGAAGAGAAGGTCAGATAATCGATTGAGGTATGGGATGATCGTCTCGCCAATCTTCTCTTCGTGGCTGAGTCTGACGGTCAGTCGCTCAGCCCTGCGGCACACTGCTCGGGCGAAGTGAAGGAGCGCACCGGTTCGTGATCCTCCCGGCAGGATGAACTCGTGAACAGGTTTTAGGCGAGAATCTATCCGGTCAATGTGTTGCTCAAGGGCTTCAACGTCGGCAGGCAGCACTTGAGGGAGCGATGGGCGGACGGCGGAATGTTGCGGCGTAGCAAGCGCAGCACCAATGTCAAACAGCCTGTGTTGCACCGGTTTGAGAACCAATTCGATTTCGGGATCGTTATGATCGGCGAGAACCAATCCCAAGACGGAATTCAGTTCATCAAGAGTGCCATACGCGTCAACGCGCAACGCATCTTTCGGGACGCGTTGCCCGCCGAACAACCCGGTTTCACCCTTGTCGCCTGTCCTGGTGTAGATCTTCATGGTAGGTGGTGCCGTCAATGTAGCCAAATGGAGTCTGACAAGCAATGAACTCCCCTCATCAACACTTCCACGCCTCTGCAAAACTCCGTTTCCGTACTTCCGTCCCGCGATTAACGGTCGCTTCTTTCGTACTCGCCATCCTTGCATTGTTCCCCGGCTGTCTGACCGTAGAGACGAAGGAATACCATATCTCGCTGAAAGACGGCGGTTCCGGGGAGGCACGCATTGTGTTTTCAGACATCCGGTCGGAGAGCGACGACACCACCAATGCGTCGGCGGAGGATTTCCGACAATTGATCGATCTCTACCTTCTGGGTACGCACTTCGAAAAGGATAACCCGGGCTTTCACAATGTCCACAAGCGTTTGTATGAGGATGACGGGAAGCTCTGCGGCGAAGTGACGTTGTCATTTGACAGTCTGGCAGCACTGCGGCTTTTTCAGTACAAGAACCAGGGTCCGCTCATGTATTTTGTGGGGAGTCCGATGTCATCTGAGGAACTCGTTGAAAGCAACGGAGAGTTCGGCCGCACGTGGATGCCTGTGGTGTTCTGGCCGGAAGGGACTCACGAGTTGAGCATCAAAACGAAGGTGGTGTCGCAGGCTCCATACCATCACAGCCTGCTGGCGCTGTTCAAGAAGTGGGAATCCAGCGGGAACATTCAAAAGCAATCACATGAGAAGTGACTCTACGTTAAGATATTCACCTCAACAGGAGAAGTTTTTCGACTTGGACAGAATCGCAGGACCGATTTCGCAAGGAGTATGCGCCGCTGGACATAACCACCGTGTGTTTATCCTCCGGCCTTACAATTGACCGAGCTTCGGCCCGCGCTTCATTGCAATTCCTCCCCCCTTTCTGTAAGTTGTCGATCGAATCTTCTGACCGGAAAGCAGCTCATGCAAGAACGTCTCTATCTCCTCGATGGCATGGCGTTGGCCTACAGGGCGTATTTTTCCATGATCGCCCGTCCGCTGATTAACAGCAAAGGAGTCAATACAAGCGCTATTTACGGGTTCGTCCTCTCACTCATGAAGATCCTGGACGAACATCCCGACCACATTGCGGTAGTCTTCGACACGCCCCAGCCAACCTTTCGCCATAAACTTTTTCCCGAATACAAAGCCACCCGCCAGAAGATGCCGGAAGACCTGGCCGCGTCATTGAAGGGTCTGAAGGAAGTGGTCCAGGCCTTCAATACACCGATCATCGAACTTCCGGGTTTCGAGGCTGACGATGTCATCGGAACACTCGCTCGGCGAGCGGAAAAGGAGAAGGTGCTTTCATACCTTGTCACCGGCGACAAGGATTTCATGCAGCTCATTTCCCCACTTATCAAAATGTACAAGCCGGGAAAATCCGGCAGCGATATCGAGATCGTCGAGGAAGCCGGCGTGCGCGAAAAATTCGGCGTCCTGCCGGAACAGGTGATCGATGTCCTCGGATTGATCGGCGACAAATCCGACAACGTTCCCGGCGTGCCGGGGATCGGCGAGAAAACTGCCATCCCTCTCATACAGAAGTATGGGAATATGGATGAACTGTATTTGCACATCGACGAAATCCCCCAGAAGGGGGTGCGGGAGAAATTGCAGACACACAAGGAACTGGCATTGCTCTCCCGGAAGCTCGTCACAATCGACACAAATGCACCAGTCCCGATTGATTTTCACCAGCTTCGCTCAAAACCCCGCGACGTTGCAAAACTTAAGGAGCTCTTTACCGAACTGGAGTTCAAATCGTTTGTCGCGAAGCTTGATGCCGAAAAAGCCTCCGCGGACGGACCCAGCGCGCCGGCAGAGATTCCCGCCGAGGATATCCCGGTCGTCGAGCCTGTGATTGAGGTGCACTCGTCGGCCACTGATTGCACAACCGATAGGCACACGTACCACACAATAGCGACGATGAAGGAGTTGAAAGACTTCTGTGCCCATCTCCGCACGTTCAGCAAACTGGTGATCGACACTGAGACGACCTCCAAAGATGCCACGCAAGCCCACCTGGTCGGGCTCTCATTCTGCGGCAGGGAACGGGAAGCCTACTACATCCCGGTATGCGCTGAGGTCTTCAGCGGCGAAAAATCGTCTGACCTGTTCGGCGGAGAACTTTCGCCCGACGCTGTCCCCCTGGGGCATCTCAAGGAAGCGTTGGATTGGAAGGTAGTCCTCCCGCTCTTGAGGCCAATCCTCGAAGACCCGCACATTGGAAAGATCGGTCAGAACATCAAGTATGATTTCATGGTGCTTCAGCGCCATGGTATTGCAATGCAGGGAATTCTCTTCGACACAATGGTGGGAAGCTATATCGTTCGTGCGGATGGACAACACAACCTGGACGCTCTTGCGCTCGGTGCGTTTAACTACAGGATGATCTCGTACGAAGACCTTACGGGAAAAGGAAAGACGCAAAAGCGCATTACCAAAGTCCCCTTGGAGCGTCTTGCGGAATACTCATCGGAAGACGCCGACCTTACCATGCGGCTCTACGAGCACCAGATGCCGGAACTCGAACGACTTGGGTTGATGAAGCTTTGCGACGATATCGAGTTCCCGCTGATTGCAGTGCTGGCAAGGATGGAGTTGACGGGAATCTCGCTTGATATCGACCATTTGGCCGGCATGGCAAAAGAGATGGAACGGCAAATGCAGGGGCTCATCATCGATATCCATCGTGACGCCGGCGGAACGTTTAACATCAACTCCACACAACAACTTGGGGAGATCCTTTTCAACAGGCTGAACCTCCCCGCTCAGCGAAAAACCAAAACCGGATTTTCCACCGACGTCAGCGTACTGGAATCACTCAGGGGACAGCACCCCATCATTGAAAAGCTTCTTGAGTTCCGCCAGCTGAGCAAACTCAAGTCGACTTACGTCGATGCTCTTCCCTCCCTTCTCAATCCGATAACGGGACGGATCCATACTTCGTTCAACCAAACGGTGGCGGCGACGGGGAGACTTTCATCAAGCGATCCCAATCTTCAGAATATCCCCATCCGCACGGAAGCTGGCAGGGCAATTCGTAAGGCGTTTGTGCCGGCTGCGGGCATGACGCTTGTCTCGGCCGACTACTCGCAAATCGAACTCCGCATCATGGCCCATATTTCCAACGATGCGGGATTGGTTGAGGCATTCACGAATGGGGAGGATATTCACGCTTCAACGGCGGCGAAGGTGTTCGGCGTTGATCAGAAGGACATTACACGCGACATGCGGCGGAAGGCCAAAGAGGTAAACTTCGGGATCATGTATGGCATCGGACCGTTTGGGCTTGGCTCCCGGCTAGGAATTCCGCAATCAGAGGCGCGGGAGATCATTGAACGGTATTTCCAGAGATTCCCCGGAGTCAAAGAGTATATCCATGAGACGATCAAGAGTGCGCGCGACAAGGGATATGCCAGCACCCTCTTCGGAAGACGCCGCTACTTCCCCGAAATCACCAGCCGGAATCAAACGATCCGTGCGAATGCCGAGCGGGCCGCGATCAATATGCCAATCCAGGGAACAGCCGCGGATATGATCAAAGTCGCCATGATTCATATCGACGCCGATCTCCTCCGATCGAATAACGGTGGACGTCTGCTTCTTCAGGTGCACGACGAATTGGTACTCGAATCACCGTTTGACATCGCAGAAGCGCTTGCGGAGAAGGTGAGGGAACGAATGCAGAACGCGTTGCAACTCAACGTGCCTGTGCTCGTGGAAGTGGGGATGGGGAAGAACTGGCTGGAGGCGCACTAGCAAGGATGCAACGTTGTGCGATGGATATTCGTTCTCCACGCTTGCCTACTGCATCCGATTCTTCTTCAGTTCAAACCGATTATGCAGCCCAGCCTTTGACCTCAGCTATTCCCGGGGACATTTGCCTCAGCACCGCCTGTTGTCTGATCCGGTGCGTGTTTCTTCCACGGGAATCCCCCGTTGTTCCGGTTCAGGATGAGCGCCACGCCGAACAGGATAAGTGCAAGGGGCCACCAGTCGTGAACGAAATCGATCACTTCCCACCGATTGAAATATCCTTCTTCAGTGAGAAGCATCAGAATACCGATGCCAATCAGGATGCATCCCGGGATGGCAAGATGCCATCGGCGAGGAGCAGCAAAGAAGGTCATCAGGAATCCGGCCCCGGCCAGCGCCAGGATCGTTGCGGGGAGAAGATACTCAGGAATATACAGAAGGTCAGACAGCCTGAGCACTTCATAGATGCCAACGGCCGTCACAATCGTCCCAAAGAACATTCCTTCCCCATTACGCATGAAACCCAGAACGAGGCGGTAAATACCAAGGGCGGCAATTGCCGCCCAGAAGAGTATATGCCATTCAACATTGACAAAATGCATTTGCCTGAGCAGGAGCAGGGCACCAACAGCAATAAGCCCGGTGCCGATGAACATATGTCGTGAAAGTGATCGGAACATGGGTTCCTCCTGGATCAAGAGATAAGTTCAGGCAGTCTGTGCAAACGGCTGCGAAGCAGTCAAAAAGAGCGGTTCATTCGGAACAATGATCGCCATTGCAAGATACAGCAGGATCATGAACCCGAATGAAGCGGGCGCTGCCACGACAAACAAGAGTCGGATGATCGTTGGATCAACATTCAGGTAACTTGCCAATCCTCCGCATACGCCGAACAATTTCTTCTCACGGCGTGAACGATACAGCCGCAAGACAGGGTCTGCAGCGGGCGGCATGGTGTTGGCATGTTCAGCGGTCCCAGGGACCGCCTCAGGGGCACTTGGTTCACCGGTTGAATCGGCGTTGGCGCCATTCGTCAAACCCGCGCGACCGCCATAGAGGAACGCCACTCCGGCCATGATGAGCAGTGCCGGCAGGACATATTCCCAGGAAAACCCCCACCAACTGAGGTAATACGGAATATCGAGATTCCGGAGAAGCCAGAGCACGCCGATGACCACAAGAAGAATTCCCCAGAACTTCGCATTTGCTCCGGTTGAGCGTTCGCTGGCGGCATGCGAAAGAGGAAGCGGCGCGGGATCTTTCGGCATGATGATCATGGCAACAAGATACAGAAGGATCCCCGACCCGCCTATCAACGTCAGCAACACCCACGCAATGCGAATCAGCGTCACATCAAGTCCGAAGAACTTTGCAAGACCGCCGCACACACCGTCGATCATACGCTCGGAGCGCGATTTATACAGCCGCTTGGTCGTCATTGAATCCTCCGTTCCGGACGGGGAGAGTTGAGCAACCGTCCTCATTATATTCTACGCCCGAACCGGCGTGAAGTTACGCCGCTGGGCCCTGCCAAAAACAGCGAAAGCCCCTCTAGAGACGAAGGGCTTTCTGGAAAGCACATTGAAGTCGGCACATTACACTTCCATAATCTCTTTTTCCTTTTGCGCGAGCAGGCCGTCTATGTCCTTGATGTGCTTATCCGTCATCTTCTGCAGGTCGGTTTCACCCCGCTTGCGCTCATCCTCGGAAAAATGCTCTGCTTTCTCCGATTTCTTCAAATGCTCAATCGCATCGCGCCGGATGTTTCGGATGGCGATCTTGCCGTCTTCGCCGAATTTCTTGGTCTGCTTTACCAGCTCCCGGCGGCGTTCTTCGTTCAGTGTGGGGATGGGAACCCTGACCATCTGACTGTCTTTGATGGGATTCAGGCCAAGGTTGGCCGACTGTATGGCCTTCTGAATTGCATCCAGGACTCCTTTGTCATAAGGAGTGACTGTCAACGTATGGACATCGGAGACACCGACATTTGCAACCTGGCGCAATAGTGTTGGGGTGCCATAGTAATCGACTTTTACCCCATCAAGCAGCGCCGTTGTGGCTTTCCCCGCACGAATCGCCGCGAGTTCCTGCCGCACGATCTCCAGCGCCTTACGCATCTTGTCTTCGGATTCCTTCAGGATTTCCTTGACCATGATGTCTCCCTTAGCTGTTCTAAATAGGTCGCTAGACAGTCTCTGTGACGGTCGTCCCTACCGGCTCGCCGAGAACACTGCGTCGGAGGTTGCCCGGGGTATTCATATTGAAGACGAGGATTGGCAGCTTATTCTCTTTGCAGAGAGTGATGGCAGTCATGTCCATCACCTTCAAGTCCTTTTCGATGACCTCGTGGTACGATAGCCGGTCGAATTTCGAAGCGTTCGCATCTTTTTCCGGATCGGCATTGTACACCCCATCGACCCTGGTTCCCTTCATGATCACGTCGGCTTCGATTTCCACCGCACGGAGGGCAGCGGCTGTATCGGTGGTAAAGTACGGATTGCCTGTTCCTGCACCAAAGATGACGACACGGTTTTTTTCCAAATGGCGGATGGCACGCCTGCGAATGAAGGGCTCTGCAATGACATCCATCCGTATTGCCGACATGAGCCGCGTGACCATTTCCTCCCCTTCCAGCGCACTTTGCAATGCCATGGCATTGATGAGTGTCGCAAGCATTCCCATGTGGTCACCGGTCACCTTGTCGATTCCGGTTGACGAGTTCTCCACGCCACGGAAGATATTCCCGCCGCCAATGACGATCCCGACCTGAACGCCAAGATCTGTCACTGCCTTCACCTCAACAGCATACTCCTTGAGCACCAAGGGGTCAATCCCGAAATGCTTTTTCCCCATGAGCGCTTCGCCGCTGAGTTTGAGAAGGATCCGGCTGTACACAGGCTTTGGCATCGCTACGCTTCTTCCTCGCCAAGGTGATAGCGCACAAATTGCTGCACTCTTACCCCCGGCCCGGTTTCCACAAGAACGTCTTTGATGGTCTTTCCCGAGTCCTTGATGAAGAGTTGCTCACCCAAGACAACTTCGGCATAGAATTTCTCGAGTTTGCCGAGGGCGATCTTCGGAAGAATGGCGTCGGGTTTCCCCTCGTTTTTCGCCTGAGTCTTGTAGATATCCAGTTCCCGATCGACGACTTCTTTTGAGATATCTTCGCGTTTCACCACCATCGGGTTCATCGCAGCGATCTGCATTGCGACATCACGGCCGATGCCAGCCGCCGCTTGTTCCCTGGTGACGCCAATGGATTCCACGAGCACGCCGATTTTGCTTCCCATGTGCGTATAGTTGCTCAGGAATCCCTCGGCGGATTGGATAATCTTGAACCGGCGCACGTCGATCTTTTCCCCCACCTTGGCCAGAAGGTCGTTCTGCAATGCGGAGAGTGACTTGCCGTCGGACGAATTGGCCGACATGAGCGCCTCCACCGAGACAGGTTTCTTCTGTTCGATGGTGTTCGCAACAGTCTTGGCGAAGGCAACGAAATCATCTCCGCGGCCGACAAAATCCGTTTCGCAGTTGACTTCAAGAATGACGCCGGTTTTGCCATCCACGCTCACCTGCGTCACGATGATCCCTTCTTTTGCGGCGCGGTCGGCCCGCTTGGCAGCAATAGCAGCTCCCTTTTTGCGGAGAAATTCCACCGCGGAATCCATATTGCCGCCCGTTTCCGTCAGCGCTTTTTTGCAGTCCATCATACCAGCCCCGGTCTTATCCCGGAGTTTCTTGATCATTTCAGTGGTAATTGCCATAGCCATCCGTCTGTCGTCAATCGTGATCGATGAGTTCTTCCGTGCCGCTCTTACGCGGAGGCATCCTTGCCACGGTTTTCTGCCTCAGCGGCAGCTTCTGCCTGATTTTGCACCGCGCGTTCGCGTCCTTCAGCCACAGCGTCTGCCACGGCCTTCAGCACCACCTGAACGGACTTGATCGCATCATCATTCGCAGGAATAACGTAGTCCACCTCGTCCGGATCGCAATTCGTATCGACAATTGCGAACACGGGAATATTCAATCGCCGGGCTTCCTTTACTGCAATGGATTCCTTCTTTGTGTCCACCACGAACAACGCGCCCGGGAGGCGTGACATTTCGACAACGCCCGAGAGCACGTTGTTCAGCTTTTCCCGCTCGCGCTGAAGAGTGAGAACTTCCTTTTTGGTCAGCTTCTCAAACGTTCCATCATTCTCCATCTTGTCGATGTTCGTAAGGCGCTTTACGCTCTTCCGAATAGTGGTGAAATTCGTCAGGCAGCCGCCCAGCCATCGTTCGCTGACGTAGAACTGTCCGGCCCGTGTTGCTTCTTCCCGGATGACATCCTTTGCCTGTTTCTTGGTGCCAACGAACAGCACGCGTTTTCCATCGGCGACGATATTGCCGAGGGAGTTGCAGGCTTCGTCCAGCAACATGCTGGTCTTGACGAGATCGATGATATGGATTCCGTTGCGCTCCATGAAAATGTACGGGCGCATTTTGGGATTCCAACGGCGGGTAAGGTGACCGAAATGGCAACCGGCGGCTAGAAGTTCGGAGACTTCGGCGCGAGGCATGGGTGTTCCTTTCTGTGAGTTGATCGTCTACTCCCTTCATCTTGAACCGCCATCCCGCTTGAAGCGGAACACTCACGGTCCAATCCGGAAGTATGGTGATTTCTGGTTTGTCGCAACGGCGATGCCGGCGCCAACATCCGCCGGCATCGTCTTGCGCAAACCAGAGAGTTTTCCTTGCGCTGTCAGCGCTTGGAGAATTGGAATCGTTTACGGGCTTTCTTTTGGCCGTATTTCTTGCGCTCAACCATTCGCGGGTCGCGGGTCATAAGTCCAGCTGCCCGAAGTGGAGCGCGGTAGTCTTCACTTAATGCCACAAGCGCACGCGCAATGCTCAGGCTTGCCGCTCCGGCCTGTCCGGTGGTTCCTCCCCCTTCAACACTGATCCGGATATCGAATTTGCCCGCCGTCTGAGTCACTTCGAGCGGTCTTGTCACGCTCTGTCTTAGAGTCTCAATCGGGAAGTATTTTTCGAGCGGACGCTTGTTGATGACAATCGACCCTGTGCCAGGATTGAGCAACACCCGGGCGACTGCGGTTTTCCTTCGGCCAACTTTGACTGTGCTGTGTGCTGGCACCTTACGT
>Ga0265330_10001540_pt1 | contig 13270 bp, 14 predicted proteins | sample 41919metaG_FD_202083 | JGI IMG/M metagenome (GOLD analysis project Ga0265330, IMG submission 202083) | Rhizosphere microbial communities from Carex aquatilis grown in University of Washington, Seatle, WA, United States - 4-19-19 metaG | ecosystem: Host-associated > Plants > Roots > Rhizosphere... | reverse complement strand
TGGGTCAGGCCATCGACCGTGGTGAGCCGATAGATTTCCTCGTGATAGGCGCGTTCTATGTTGCCGCCCGAGAGGAACTTGAAGATGGTGCGGCCGATCTTGATGAAATCGCCGTCCGCCAACGGCCGTTCATCAATGATCTCGTCATTGACGTAGGTGCCGTTGGTCGATCCGAGATCGCGAATCCGGATCGCCCGCCCGGAGTTCACGATCTTCGAGTGGGCGCGCGATACCGACTCTTGGTCGATCTGGATGTCGGACTTGGACGACCGCCCGACCACCAATTGCGGCGTTTCCAGGTTGTACTTGCGACCGAGGTCAGACCCGTAGATGACCACCAGGCACGCCTCCTTGGTGGGCGCGTGCTCAGTAATCTTGTTGATACTGGTGACGACCGTCTTGGCCCGAACCCGGTCGGAATCGGCTAGACGGTCAGCTGGTTTGGGCGGGACCCGTGGCAATGCAATATCAAGGTTAGGCCAGGACCGCCGCCGCGTAAAGACGCATCAACACGTTCCGTGTTTTGGTATGCTGTCTTACATGTAGGACCACGTGGTCACACATCACTCACGCCTCGAACTACGGCGAGCCAGGTCTTTTGCGCACGATGGGACCGCTCGACGGGACAGGCGGCGCCGCCGGCTGTGGGCGCTTGGTATCCGGTCTATCCGTGTTGGGCCCAGGCGATGGTCGTGGGCGGCGATCGCGCGCCAACGACAGCACCATGCGCACAGCTTTGTCGATGCCCACCGCCACATCAGCCAAGCGTGCGTCGTCGCACATATAGGCAGGCGTGCTGACCACGCTGGTCTTCTGATCGACCACGATGTCGCGCACCGGGCATGGGCGTACGTCAGCGCCCATCACCGCGGCGTGCTTGGCCGGCTCGCATGCGCGCGATCCCAAAGTGATGCGCACCCCAGCCACGGGCCCAAGCACCCGCGCGGCCAGAATGGGCGCCAGACAGATAAATCCCATGGGTCGGCGTCGCGCCAGCATGGCCTTGAGCAGACGTTCCACATCGGGATGGACGTTGCAGACCACTCCCTTGTCAGCGTAGTTCGACAGCACACAGGCCACACCCTGTCCGCCGGGGAATATGAGCGCGTCGAGTTCGTTGTCGCGCACGCTGGCGATGTCGCGCAACTGGCCGCGCGCAATGCGAGCCGCTTCTGCCGGGACCCGACGGGGACTGGCAGTCGGGTCTACCTTGCCAGTCAGATGGTCAACCACCCGCGACAGGGTCGCTTCAGGGGCAAGGCAGACCGGCTCCGCCCCGCCGCGTTCCAGCGAGAGAAGAGTGAGAACGGCCTCGCGGACCTCGGAACCGTCCTCGGAGCCGCAGCCAGATAGAACAACACCCACGCACTTAGCCATGGCCACAGCGCTAGCAGATTTTCCCGTGGGATCCAGGCTCGACAATCCAGTGCGCGACGTAGTCGGCCAGCCGTCCTTCGATGATCGCTGCGCGCGCGCCGCGCACGAGGGTCAGGTAGTGCTGCAGGTTGTGCAGGGTCGCAAGGCGGTAGTAGAGGATTTCCTTCACACGAAACAGGTGGGCGAGATAGGCGCGGCTGTAGCGCCGGCAGGCTTCGCAGGCACAGCCCTCTTCGACGGGAAGCGGGTCGGTGCAGTGGACGGCGTTCGCGATGTTGATGTGCCCCCCTGGCACGAACAAACGACCATTGCGTGCCGCACGCGTGGGCATCACACAGTCGAACATGTCGATGCCGGACGCGATGGCGACCAATAGATCGGTCGGCGTTCCCACACCCATCAGATAGCGGGGGCGCTCATCCGGCATGCGCGGAGCAATTTCGCGCACCACCGCGTGCATCGTTTCGGGTGGTTCCCCGACGCTCAGCCCGCCGAGCGCCATTCCATCGAACGCCATCTCGCCGATGGCGGCCAGATGTTCCGTGCGCAACGCGATGTCGGTTCCACCTTGCACAATCCCGAAGCGAAGTTGCCCCGGTGCCGGCGTGGCGGCCACGCAACGGCGCGCCCACCGCGTGGTGCGATCCATGGCCCGGCGCAAGACCTCGGCGGATGCGTCCGAGGCCGGGCACTCGTCAAAGGCCATCGCGATGTCGCTGCCCAGGTCGGCCTGGATGGCCATGGCCGATTCGGGCGTCAGTCGCTGTTTGCTGCCGTCGACATGCGAATGGAAGGTCACGCCGTCGTCGTCGATCTTGCGGCGCCCGGTGTGGCTGAACACCTGGTAGCCGCCCGAATCCGTGAGGATGGCGCGCGGCCAGGCCATGAATCGGTGCAGACCGCCCAGATCGCGCACCAGCCGAGCGCCCGGTCGCATGGCCAGGTGGTAGGTGTTGCCCAGGATAATCTGCGCAGCGAGCGTCTCCAGATCGCCAGAGGCCAGCGATTTCACCGTGGCTTGCGTGCCCACCGGCATGAACACGGGCGTCTCGACGGGACCGTGGTTGGTTTGCAGCAGCCCGGCCCGCGCGGCGCCGCAGCGTGCCTGCACGACAAAAGCAGCACTCATTCGGGCAGATTCCCTGGCCGGATGAACATGGCGTCGCCGTAACTATAGAAACGAAACCCGTGCTCAACGGCGTCGCGATAGGCGTCCAGTACGCGTTCGCGACCAGCAAAGGCAGCCACCAGCATGAGCAGCGACGAGCGAGGCAAATGGAAATTGGTCACGAGATCGGTCACCACGCGAAACTCCGTCCCTGGCAAAAGGTAGAGACTGGTCGAACCACGGCCGGCGGCCAAGGGCCCCAGCCGGGCCAACGTCTCCAAGGTCCGCACCACCGTCGTACCGACCGCAACGATGGGTCGGCCTTGCGCCTGGGCCTGGCGCAGGCTTTCGGCCGCCGTCTCGGAAACTTCATAGCGTTCGCCGTCCAGTTGGTGCGCGGTGGGATCCGAGGTGGTGACCGGACGAAAGGTGCCAGGTCCCACGTGCAATGTGATGCGCGCGATCTCGTGGCCTTGGCCCTGCAGGGTCGTCAGAAGTTGCTCGGTGAAATGCAACCCGGCCGTGGGGGCCGCGATCGCGCCGGGCTGGCAGGCATAAACCGTTTGATAGCGAATCTTGTCGTCGTCTGGTGAAACCAGGCTGCCCCGTTCCCGCCGCGCCGCCACAATATAGGGTGGCAGCGGAATGCACCCGATCTCATCGATGCGCGTCAAAAGATCCGACCTACCTGGCCCTGAAAAGCGAAGCTCGACCTCTCCGCGAGGCCCGCGCGCGAGGATTTCTGCCTCCAGATCGCCAGAAAAGCGCAAGCGTGCGCGCGGCGGCTGCTGGCCCAGGCCACGCGTCAAGGCACGCCAATCCTCTTGCCAGCCTCTCGCTTCCGCGCCCTGTGCCGCCAGTTTTTCGACCAAAAGTACCTCGACGCGGCCACCGGTAGACTTGGTCGCTGACAGGCGCGCCGGAATGACGCGCGTGTCGTTTACCACCAGCAACGAACGCGGACGCAGGAAGCGCGCGATGTCTCCGAAGAGAGCATGATTGCGCTTACCCGTGTCTCGGCTAAGAATCAGTAGGCGCGACTCGTCCCGCCTGGGGACTGGGTGCGTGGCAACCAAGTGAGATGGTAGATGGTAGTCGAAATCGTCGGTTCGCAGGTAGTATCAACTCCTCAAAGGGGTAGCATGCCCGTCGGCAGAACAAAGGCAATCTCTAGAGATCGCGCTGATGATACCTCATCGGCGCCGGATGGTGCCGCCAACTTCCCCGAGCTGGTCGTGAGAAACACGCGCGAGTTTCTCGCTGGCTTCCAACCTTCGGGGGGAAACGGTGGCGTGTTTTGTCCCACCCGTCGCAACATTCCCGTGGGCGAGATGGTGGCGGTCAAGGTCCGCCTGGGTCGCCGGCAACCCCCTGCTGTGGTGTATGGCCGGGTGGCTTGGCGACGGCCGGGCCGGCACATCCTGAAGATCCGCGCTGGCATCGGCGTGGAATTCCTGACCAGCGAATCCGGCAAATGGGAGTACCTGCTCGACCTGGCCCGGGCCGGGACCAGCGCACGCAGCCGGCGCCGCCATCAGCGCATTCCGGTTGACATGCCCATCTCCTGGCGGCCGGTCAGCAGACTGGATGGGTTCACCGGGAACCTGCGCGACGTGGGCCGCGGCGGTGCCTTCGTGCTGTCGACTGCCTCCGTCGCCATTCAAGAAAAGGTGGTGCTGGAAATCGCGCCGCCGGGTGCGGAAGTACCCATGGCCTTCATCGGCCGCGTGGCCTGGATCGGCAAGTCGGGCACCGAGAACGTCTTTGGCATCGAGTGGCGCGCGCGCGACGCTGGCGGCGGCCGGCGCATCAAGGAACTGGTGCGCCGACTGAGCGGCCTGCAGGCGCCGCTGCGGGTTTGACCGCTAAATGGCCGGTCGTGATCCGAGGAAAAGCACTTTCATCTCCCTCTCCCGCAGGGCTCGGGTTTCCCATTAACTTGACCCCCTTTCGAGCGGAGGCCGGTGCGAAGGAAGGCGAGACGGTTCAGGAAGCGCCAACCGGTATCCTTCGAGCATGTCTTCAAGCCGACGGAGTCCGCGCCAGAGAGTGATCCAGCCGGGAGGGCCGTCGCAGGAACGGGCCTTGTATCCGCCGAGCATCGCGATCAGCACCACGGCGTCGACCAGGCGCAGAGGGGATGAGTCGCAGTGGTGGCCCATCTTCTTCGCTTGTGCATGCTGAACGAGCACGTGTTCTTCCTCCTGGGACAAGACAGAACTTGCTGGCGCATCTGGGGTGACACGCGCTTGCTTGACCATGGACAGAAGTCGCACGGCAGTGAGCAGCGCGATGGCCAACGAGGGCTCATACGTGCTGCGGCTCTCGAACTGCCGTGCCTCGATTCGGCAGCCGGACTTGAGCACCTGGAAGAATTCTTCAATTCTCCAGCGGCACCGGTACCACTGGACTCGCTGCCACGCATCCTCGACCGACGTGATCGAGTCGGTTGTCAGAAGCAGCCATTCGATGGGCTCGACTCCTGCGGGTGGGTCGACCTCGGTCACCTGGACCGCGTACATGTCTACGGTTCCTGATCCCTTGGGCTCCCGAAGCGTGACGAGGCCATAGCGAATGACAATCGCGGTGTCGCGTGCAGCTCGTGCGGGCTTGCCTTCCTTAGCGGGACGCGTGGGCACAGACAGGGGCCTGGCCTCACCGACAGGGGGAAAGCTCGCCACCTGAGCCCAAAGCGTCGAATGCTCGCCTTCGACTCGGCGATCTTGGGCGGCGCGGATCAAGATCCGATAGCCCGCATCGTGGGCACGCTTGAACACGTCGTAGATGTCACTTTCCCTATCGGCCACGTGCACAAGAAGTCCGGGACGCCCCACACGCTTTTCGGATTCTTCGATTGCTGTCCACCAGCGCAAACTCTCCTTTTCCTCGAAGGCTTTCTGCTTGCGCTTCTTGGTTTTGCCGTGGCTACTCGGGGGGCGATCCCATACCTGCGCGCTGAGTAGCCCGATTGGTACTCCGTCGGGGCTGACCGCGAGCGATGGATGCAGAAAAAGCCCCCTGTTCTTCGGGTTCCCGATTTCTCCGAGCCCCGTCATCGAGTTCAAGTGGGACAGGTTGATCTCGGTCGTGTCCTGAACATTGAGAACCGTCGTGCCTTCGAATCGCTCCCGCAACGCTCGACTGACCACCGTGATTGGAGAATCGAGTACCGCCGAAAAAGTCACCCGCTCGTTGGCGAAAAAGTTGTACGCATTCCGGGTATCCTTCCACGAATTGAAGGCGCCCGTCATCGCCGCTCCCGGCCGTTCCAGCGAAGCATGACCGATCTTACACGCTCGCTCACGTAGCCGCTTGTCGGGCAACCCCTCATCCGCGAATAGCTCTTCACATGTGAAGTCCATGGAACTGGCTATCCCGCCTGACAAGACTCGTCAAAATACCCGCCAAAGTTAATGGGAAACCCGAGCCCTCCGGGAGAGGGCGATGAAAGTGCTCTTTCTCGAATCACGACCGGCCATCTAGTCCGCACGCACGAAGTGCGGCAAGCTGACCGGCAGCTCGATGACCATCTCGACCACGCCGGCAAAGACGCCGTCACGAAAGAAGGGCGTTTGGTGCACAAGCTTCTTCTTTCCCGCTTTCTCGACTGTGTAGCTGTTCGCGCCCGGCGTGCGCAGCTGTTCCAGCAGGCGTGATCGCGCCGGCTCCGGGTGACAGTCGAGCAGGCTGCGTCCGAGCAGAGCGCGGCCACCGTCCTTGGCAAAAGACTGGCTGGCGCGTTCGTTCATGTAAATGCAAACACCGGCCGTGTCGCAGGCCACGACAGACACGTTTACGCCGTCCAACCATTGCAGTTGGGAGGGTAATTCCATGGCCGCCGGTTACTTCGCAGGTGCCGTGGCGTCGCCCTGGTGGAACGGGGCGAGCAGGGTGAAGAGAATCGACGGCCCAGCGGCAAGCAGGCCGATGATGAAGAAGGTCTGATATCCCACGGCTTGCTGAATGTAACCGCTCACCATGCCGGTGATGGTCATGCACAGGCTGAGGCCGAGACCCGTGGCGAACGCATAGTGCGCCATCTTGTACGGCCCGGGTGCAATCTGTTGCATCATGTACACCATGTGCCCCACGGCGCCGATGCCCCACCCGAGCTTCTCGATGAAGAAGATGATGCCGATGATCCACAGACTCTCAGGCCGCATCCAGCCGAGGTAGAGAAACGTCACGTTGGGGACGTTGAGGCACAGGCACAAGATAAGCAGCGACCGGCGCAGCCCGCGCCGGGAAACAAACCAGCCGCCAATCAGAGAGCCGCCAATGAAGGCCGCTGTGGCAATACCGTTGAGAATACCGAGCTTGCTGTTGTCGAGGCCGAGGCCGCCGTTGATCCGCGTGTCGAGGACAAAGAGCGGAGCTACCTTGTCGAGCAGACCGATGCCGAAGCGATAGAAAAAGGCGAAGCCGATCAGTTTCCACACGTCCTTCTTCTGAAAAAACGTGACGAAGACGCGGCCAAAGGTGACCAGAGCCTCGGCAAAGGTCTTGGGCGCGTCGGCGGCCTTGGACCCCTGGGGCAGAAAGGCCTTATGCCAGAAGGCCATCCCGAGCATCAATCCGCCCAGAATCAAGAACATCACCAGCCATGCCGACCCATAGGCCGCGGCCTCCGGCCTCGGCCCGTTGCTGGTCTCGCCAGCCATCATGCCGACGAGCAGCACCAGAAAACTGCCGGCCAGCACAGGACCGATGCTCCAACTCATGCTTTGCACGCCGGCGAAGGCCGCCTGGCGCTTCGGTTCCAGGGTGGTCACGTAGACACCGTCAGTGACCAGGTCCTGGGTCGCGCCAGCCAAAGCCGCCACCATCAGCAGGCCCACCACGGGACCGACATAGGACGGGAGTTTCAGTGCGGCCGCCACACCAAGGAACACGGCGCCGAGGATCAGCTGCATCAGCACAACGAAGAACTTCTTGGTCTTGCCCAACTCCAGCAACGGCGCCCACAATGGTTTGAAGGTGAAAGCGAAGCCCGTGAGACTGGAGTAGAGCGCCGCCTGCTCATTTTGCAGGCCCAGGTTCTTGAACATGATGTTCGCGGCCGTGGTGACCATGGTGTACACGGTCCCCATGGCGAAGTAGCTGGTCGGCACCCACAAAATCGGGTGCTTGTAGCTCGGCTTTTGAAGAGTGGCGGGTGAGGCGACAGGGGTGGACATGGCTACGCGAGTTAAGCACGAATTCTGTCCTGAGTGGGAAAGAACAAACAATGAGCCTCCAGCAGCCCGCGGCTCGCATTGGGCTCGATCAAGCGGTCGGCGAAGTCGGGATGGGCAGTCTCACCTCGAACCGACTGCCGGTGGGCTGGCGGGCAACATAGGCGACGTCGCCCCCGTGGTAGCGCGCCACCTGGCGAACCAGCGCCAGCCCCAACCCCAGGCCGGTGTCACCCGGACTTCGCGGCCCAGGCGCACGATAAAAGGGTGCGAAGATGCGCTCGCGCTCGCCCTCGGGCACGCCCGGGCCGTCGTCTTCCACGGCAATCACAGCCTGGGCATCGATCCGTTGCACCTCGGCACGAATCACGCCGCCCCCGCCGTGCAGGCGCGCATTGACGAAGAGATTGCGCACCATGTGCCTCATCATGGCGCCTTCACAGAAGAGCGGCAGCGAATCGCCCGAAACCTCCCCGCCGACCGATTGGGCCTCCTCGTGCACGAGCGCCAGCAGATCGATTTCCACCGACGGGCGGCGGGGCACGCCGGGCTGGGCACGCGCCGAGAGCAGCAACTCCTCGACCAATTTGTCGAGCTCGACGATGTCCTCGCCAGCACGGCGGGCCAGCTCACCCCGCCGGCCGGGATCGGCTTCGTCAGTCAACAATTCCAAGGCCATCCGGATGCGTGCCAAAGGCGAGCGCAATTCGTGCGAAGCGCCGGCCAGCATCTGCCGCTCCTGCGCAAGCAGGGCCTCAATGGCGGCAGCCGTTTGATTGAAGCGCGCTGCAAGGGTGGCGATTTCATCGTGACCGACCACCGGCACGCGGTGTCCGAGATCACCCGCGCCCCAGCGTCGCGCCCCCTCGGCCAGTTGTTCCAGCCGACGGGTGATGCTGCGGGAAAGCGGAAAAAAACCGATCGCCATGAGAACCGCCAGGGCGATGAGCAGCGGAACAAAGAGCGGTCTGTGCGGCCCGACATGCCCGCGTTCGCGCAAGCCGATGGTCCGGCCGTCGCCGAGCGGGGTCAGCCACACCGGGCCGTGCAGTGCGTGCTGCCAACCGTCCGCGCCCCGAGCGAATGGCCCCGCGGGCGCGTGGCCAGAATGAAAAAGCATCCGCCCGTCCCGTTCCCAAACCACGACATCTACGTCCAACTCGCGCGCCTTCGCCGCAAGAAGCTCGGCCTGTGACTCCTCACATGATCCCGGCGCCTGGCAAATCAGCGAGCGCGCGATGGGTCCGAGGACATGCACGGCTGGGATGCGCGGCTCGTGAAAGGCACGCGCCAACACGGCGGTCACCAGCAGAGACAATAGCGTGATGGCCAAAAATGTCAGGTACAGCCGGTGGTAGAGACGCTGTCTCATGGCTCGACCGGGTTGCCCCCCGCTGGCGGCAGCGCCAGAACATAACCGGACCCTCGCACGGTTTGCACCAGACGAGGACGGCGGGGATCGTCCTCGATGGCCTGGCGGATGCGCGAGATGTGCACGTCGATGCTGCGGTCCACGTTGTCCCACTCCTCGCCCTTGAGCGCGTCCATGAGCTGCTCGCGCGTCTGCACCCGCCCTGCCCGCTCGGCCAAGAGCAGCAACAGGTCGAACTGCCGGCCGGTCAGCTCGCGCCGCTCGCCCCGCACCAGAACCTCGCGGGCGCCGCGATCGATCTCCAGCGGCCCCAGGCACAATCGCTCGGTCGGCTGGCGCTCGGTTGCACGCGAGCGTCGCAGGACCGCCGCCAGCCGCGCCAGCAGTTCCCGTGGATTGAACGGCTTGGGCAGGTAGTCATCGGCGCCGATCTCGATGCCCACGATGCGGTCCATGTCGTCCCCGCGCGCGGTCAGCATCACGATGGGCACATCGGAAAGGGCACGCATGCGCCGGCACACCTCAAGCCCGTCGATTCCAGGCAGCATCACGTCGAGAATCACAGCGTCGTAGGCGCTGCGCCGCTGGGCCTGCAGCCCGCTTTCCCCGTCGCCACAATGTTCGACCTGGTATCCATGGGTACGCAGATACCCACCCAGCATTTCAGCCAGGCGGGCATCGTCGTCGATCAGAAGTACGCGGATTGGCATGGCACAGACACGCGGCCAGGGAGGGCATCTGTATGGTAGCCGAGCCCGGCCGTTTTGGGGGAGTTACAACCCATGGCGCCCGTGGCCACCATGGTTGTGCATTTGCTGGACCAGAGTCTGGCGCTGCTCTGCGGTCAGGATGTTGCCAGCCGCGACCAGAGCCGTGGTGATGGTCTTCGATGCCTGGTCCATGAGCGCCGAGGCCTGCGCGCGCAGAGTCTCGATGGCAGCCGGATCGAGCGTGGCTGCTGCGAAAGCGGCGCCGATGGCCTTGTGCACTTGGGCGTGCTGCTGGTGGATGGGCTTCAAGTCAGCGGCCAGCTTCTGAAAGATGGGCGTGATGGCCGCCCGCTGGGTATCGGTCGCCTTGACCAGGTCCAGCGCCTTTTCCAGCCGGCGCTGCATGAAACCTTCGTGATCCGGGCCGCCCCACGCCTCTGGGCCGAAGCCCATTCCCCCCATGCCCGGGCCGCCCCACGCGCGCGCGACGTGGACTCCAGCCAAGACGACTGGCAGGGCCAACAACAGCAGCCACCAGCGGCTCCTCTTCGACTGACGCGGATTGGTTGATACTTGTTCGTTCATAGTGTCCTCCTTGTGATGCGATGGGCTGCATCCCATCTGCTTTCAAGATGACACCCCTGTTGTGCGGGCGTATTGCGCAAAAGTAAAGTTAGGTAAATGTGGCGGGTATCAATCGGGTTCGCCCCGAAGAAGTGCCTTGAACCCAGCCTTCTCGAAGTGCTCATCTTTGGTGAGGGCCGCTCGCAGCTTGCGCGCCTTCATGATCTGAAAACTCACGCAATCCGTGAACGACCATCCCTGATCGATGTGCTTGGCCATGAAGGTGGCCGTCCGTACGAACAACTCGGGGCCCGTCCAGTCGACGAGGCACGCCTTCGATCGCAAGGTGGACTGAAGGAACTCATCCACCAGATGCCCGAAACCGCGGGCTGCCAGTAATGTGGCTGTCTCGTCGAGCACGTAGTCGCTGGTCACGAACGTCGCCCGGCGGCGTTCCGCTTGGCGCAAAATCCGAACCGCGAGTTCGTGCATCTCGTCTCGCTCGACGAGTAGTGCGTAGAAACCGCTCGTATCGACGAATGTTTCAGAGGCCATAGACGAGATCGTCGATCTGGCGGTTCGTCAAAGAGGCCCCTCGGCGTTGCGAAAGCTCGCCCAGCCGATAGAAAGGATCGTCTGCCTCCACCGTCGCGGGGCGAATCGGCTCAAGCCGAAGCGCCGGACGCCCGCGATAGGTGAGCACGATGGCCTCGCCAGCGCGCACCTGTCCCACAATCTGCTTCGCATGGGCCCGCAGATCGAGCATGGATACTGTCTTTGCAGCCGGCATGAGATGAAGTTTAAGTTCATGTTGATCTTTGGTCAAGTCCGGTGGAACCCCATCGTGTCCGGAAATGGATCATGGCCTCCCAGTGGTTCACCAGATACGTCATACTGACCCCGCCGGGGCTGGATTGGCGTAAACTGCGCCTCGTGCTCATGACGAACCTTTCAGCATCATCCAACTGCATTCGCATCCACCTCGCGCCGCGGAGGCTTGGCGTGGGCGGCATTCCGATGCGCGGCCTGCTTGCCCTTGGCGCCATCATCGTCACCGTGGCGGTTTCAGGCTGTGGCGCCGGCGCGGATACCAGCGCAGGCCCAACCGCGGACGATGGAGGCAGGCCCGAGGCTGGTGACGAAGACGACGCGTCCATTGACGACTCCGGTATCACCGACGGCCCTGCCATCGTCAGCTTCGCGGCCTCACCCATCGCGATTTCACCAGGTGAAAGCAGCACGCTCAGTTGGACGGTGAATGAGGCGACGACCCTGTCCATCAATCAAGACGCGCAAGACGCGGGCTCGGTCTTGGGCCAGACCTCGCTGCTGGTCACGCCCTCCCAGACCACCACCTACACCATCAGGTTGAATGATTCCATCTCGGCGCAGGTCACGGTCGCGATCATTGTGACGGCGCTGCAGGGGATCTTCACACCGACCACGGGCGCCATGAGCGTGCCCAGAAATGACTTCACCGCGATTTTATTGGGCAACGGCATGGTGCTCGTCGCGGGCGGATACGATGACGCCGGCAGCTCACTGGCGAGCGCGGAGCTGTACGACGAAGCGGCCGGGCAATTTGCGGCCACCAACGACATGACCGAGAGCAGGACCGGGCACACGGCGACGTTGTTGCGAAGTGGGCTCGTCCTCATCGCCGGCGGAACCTCCGATGGCAACTCGGGATTCGGAGGGGCAGAGCTATACGACCCAGTCGCCGGGACGTTCAAGAGGACCGGCCGCCTGACCTTGGCAAGATGGAACCATACGGCCACCTTGTTGGAAAGCGGCCAAGTGCTCATCGCTGGCGGGAGCGATGCGGACGGGGCGCTTGCCGATGCCGAACTCTACGACCCGGCCGCCGGGACGTTTGCTGCCACCGACAACATGCGCGCAAAGAGAACGGGACATACAGCGACCTTGTTGGGCAACGGCCAGGTGCTCATCGTCGGCGGAACCGATGACGACTCGACGCTGGCAGGCGCGGAGATCTATGACCCAGCGGCCGGAAGCTTCACCGCCGCCGCGAGCATGGCCTTAGCAAGGCGCAACCACACAGCGACGCTGTTGTCCAACCAACAGGTGCTGATCGCCGGCGGATCAGATGTCGTAGCGATGGACAGCGCGGAACTGTACGATGCCGCGACGGGGACCTTTGCGGCGACTGGCGCCATGACCATGTCAAGGGTCAGCCACACAGCGACGTTGCTGCGCAGCGGACAGGTGCTGCTGGTCGGCGGTAACAGCAGCAGCGCAAACGCGGAACTGTACGATGCAGCGACCGGCACATTCGCCGCAACCGGGAGCACGACCAATGCAAAGTGGTCGCACCGGGCAACCCTGCTCGGCAGCGGACAGGTGCTCATCGCTGGCGGCAGTAGTCCGAAAGGACGCCTGGCAGACGCGCAACTGTATCAATAGCCGCGGCCAACGAAGCGCGATCTGTGCTGGCCCAGGACCCCCTTTTTCCTCTAGCCAGGCTCCAGAGGGCGCTCCTTCTAGAAGTGTCGAACAGAACAAACGTCGAGAGGAGGCGGTACTTCGCCACGGCACCAGCCACGGAATGGCCACGAGAAAAACCGCCTCGACTGTCCGGCCGCCCCTGACAACAACCTGCGGCGGCAAAAGCACACCACCGGTTCCCAATGTCGGCTAGTCTCTCGGTCCATGAGGACGATCATCTTCAAGGTCACGTCATGGCTCGACCTGAGCCTCTGGCGACGGATCGAATGCACGCAGGCGCAAACACTGCACGACTTGCATCGAGCAATCCAATCCGCCTTCAACCTCGACAACGACCACCTCTAAGAGCTTGTCTGAAAAGTTCCTCGAGAACCCGATGACTGACAGATGGACAGCTAGCTTCCCCTCTCCCCAGCGAGCTCGCCATTAGTCACAGTTCGCCTCCAAGGCATCGAAAGCGCGCACGACGGCGGCGACTTCCTTCAACCCGCGCGTGAGA
>Ga0265330_10001539_pt1 | contig 13274 bp, 17 predicted proteins | sample 41919metaG_FD_202083 | JGI IMG/M metagenome (GOLD analysis project Ga0265330, IMG submission 202083) | Rhizosphere microbial communities from Carex aquatilis grown in University of Washington, Seatle, WA, United States - 4-19-19 metaG | ecosystem: Host-associated > Plants > Roots > Rhizosphere... | reverse complement strand
CGGTGAGGGAGTCTTCTGAATCGGCTGGAGTCCACACGACCTCGAGTCCCAGGAGGGCTTGGGCCGAGACGGCCCCAAGCTCGCCGAGCGCGGTCTCCAGGCCTTCGCGATCGGTGAACGCCCGCACGCGCGCGAGCGCAACCCGGGTGGCCACAATCACGGTCACCACCAGGTATTCCAGCGCCTCTTTGCCCACGCTGGCCGCTTCCTGGGCGCGGCGAACGGTACCGCTGGCGCCGCGAATCCGTTCGACCTCGAACCGCGAACGCTCCGCCAAGGCAGCGGCGTTCAACTTGGTTTCACCGTTGGTCAGGCTCATGGGTCCGCTCGCTTCAGCGAGACCGTAGCGGATGGAATCCTTTTCGCGCAAAAGTTCGAGCACCGTCTTTTGCAGCAGTTCGGCCAGGCCGGCTTCACTGGCGGTGTCGCCCTGGCTGGCGAAATCAGCCAGCCGCTCTTGAATTCGACGGGCGGAACGGCCAAGCCCAATCTGGACCTTGTAGACGTAGGATTCGTCGGTTCCTTCATAGGCATCGTCGTCGGCCCACGCGCCTGGCGCCCCCCGGCGGGCACGACGAATCGCGCGCATCACGGCGATCGTGCCAAGACCGACGACACCCAAGAGGACCAGGCTGCCCATCAAGCCCATGCCGCCGCCGTAGCCGCCCCAACCCCAGCCGAAGCTGGGCAAGAAGAAGAAGCTTGATCCGCCGCCCCGCCCCGACGAGTAGTTGCGCGAAAAACTTCCTCCGCCCGAGCGAAATCCGCTGCGGCCGCTGAAGCTTCCGCCTGATCGGGGCCCGGCCATGGCCGCGCCCGACAGAACAGTCGATAAGATCAAGGCAACCGCCAAGCGACTGAGGGTTTTCATGGGTGAGCGCTCTTGACCCCAAGCCTAGCACTACTGATTGAAATTCTCCCGTCGCCGTCGCTGCTGCGCTGATGCGTCCCTGATCGAAGCCCGATGGAAGCCCGATGGCAGTCTGATGCAGGCCCGATAAAGAGCGCGATGCAGAAGACCTGCTGATCTTCATCAGGGATTTCCAAACCTGATGACGAGTCTGATCGAACCCCGAACATCGTGTTGATGGCAGCCCGATGGATCCCTGATGTGGGCGCGATGAGAACAGTGATGCGAAAAACTTGCTGACCGCCATCAGGGGTATACGGTCGGCTGCAATGGGCTGCTCGATTTCGGAAGGACGCCAGACCGTCAAGCCACCCGTGGGCTGCGAGGGACACCTGACCAGACGGCAAGCGGCGATCCAGCTCGGCCTGCGCAGCGAATTCAAGATTCGCCAATTCGAGCGTGACGGCCGGCTGCACGCCGTGCGCGGCCGCATGAACACGGCCTTTTACTCAGAGGCCGAAGTGATCGCATTGCGGGCCGAGCTTGGCGCCGTGCCTCGACCGGCCTTGGGACACTGGAGCGACGCCGATCTCATCGCGCTCTTGCGCCAGCCGACAACCGACGGTCGGGTGCGCACCGCCGTGGATTTGGTCGCAGAAGCAAAGATCACCATTTCCCGCGCCGAGCGGGTTTACCGCTTTTGGGCGAAGGGCGACGAAGTCTTGGCTGCCCGCCTGGCCAGCACCGCTTCCCCACTGCCTGCGGAAACGGCCAGCCCGCCGGTCGGCGCGCAGGGGCCGCGATCGACAGCGCCCGCCGAACGGCGCAGCCCCACGCGCCTGGCCCACGACGGGCTGGTCCGCTCTCTACGAAGTCCGGACCCGCGCGTGCGCGCTGAAGCGTTCAGCAGATTGAAAGACAGCCCACGGCCCTGATGGGCGCCAGAGGGACCAGGGAATCGGATGTCACATATGTCGTGGAAACGCGTTGATATCGATCCGGTCCTGCTTTCCGCAGTGGAGCGCATCGGCAAGAAGGAAGGCGTGTCAGTCAGTCGGATCGTGAATGAAGCGCTCGCCATCGTGCTTGCCGAACGGACGCACCGCCTGCAGGCACCGAGGCTGACCACGCTGCCCCGCACAGCCCCGTCGCGACGACTCGATCGCGACGAAATTCTTTCAGTGCTGGACTTCTGAGGCTCACACCGGAACAACGTCCGACAGGTCCACCTCGATGGCTTCGGTGGGTTGGGCGCCACGGTCAAAGCGCAGGGTGTTGTCACGCGCCCGATTGAGCGCGACCTGCTCGAAATAGGCCTGCACCTGCGGAATCGCCTCGGCCAGCCGTTCCACATATTCGCGCGCCAGGAAGAGCACGGCGGTGGGCATGGTGGCGCGCACCGTGGCCGAGGTGGGCTGATCCGTGACCAGTGACATTTCGCCGAAAATATCGCCGGGTTTCAGCCGCGCCAGCGACACCGCCTCGGCCGTGTCCGCGTTCGCCACCACCTCGACCTCGCCGCCTAGAACCAGGAAGAGACCCCGGCCGGGCTCGCCCTGGTGGATGAGCTCGGCGCCCGGCTCGACTTCGAGGCCCTCGAAGCGACGAAGCAGATCGCCTTGCTGGGACTTGGTGAACGGCACAAAGAGCGGCGAGGTCTGTAGCAAGTTCTTGATCAAGCGCTCGCGCGAGAATCGGTCGAGCTCGCTGCGAATGGCGGGCAGTTTGGCCATGACTTGGCCAAGCGCCGCCTGGCTGACCCCGATGACATCGGCTTCGTCGGCTGCGATCACCGAGGCGGAGCGCGGCTGGCCGGTGATGAGCGCCATTTCCCCGAACAGGGTGTTTTCAAACAGGCGCGCCACATCCTTGTCCCCGGCTGGCGTGCCGACCACCACGCGCAACTCGCCCCCCGCCACCAAGAAGAGCGAGTCGCCCGCATCGCCCTGCCGCACGACAAATTCGCCCGCTTTCAGACGGAGCACGCTAAGCGATTGCAGCATCGCTTGAAACGACTCGGGGCCCATCTCGGACAGGAAAGGCAACGGGTGATACTGTTCCTGATAGCCCACGAAAACCGAGAGATCGAGCGCGGTCTTGTGCGCCAGCTCGACCACATTGGCCGGTGTGGTGGCGTGGGCGATGTCCCCGATGTCGAGCATAGTGGATGGATCGACCGGCGCCGGTCGCACCGCAAAATGCGCCAGTTGCGGCGAGCCCGAGGCGTAAATTTTCACCAGAAGGGCATGGATGTCATTGATGGGCTGGCCCAGCTTGGCCAGGCAATGCGCGGCCACGATGGCGGGCAGGGGGTGGCCGGCACGCAGGTCGTGAATCGCCACGCTTCGGTAGACGTCGGCCGCCGCATCGGTCTGCCCCGCCTCCGCCAGTACGTCCGCGATGGCAAACCGGGTTTCGTAGTCGAGCGGCAGGGCCGCCAGGATCCTCTGGTACGCACGCAGGGCGCGCGGGTGATCGCCATTGCGACGGAAACGACGCGCCTCGTCCCTGGCCTCGCGAAGAGTGATCTTCATGCCCCAAGATTCGGTCAACCGGCGGACGGAGGCAAGCCCTTGGGCGCTGATTTCAACGACCGCGGCAAGAACCAGTTCACCAATGACCCCCTGCGGCTAGCGAAACTACCAGCGGCTGCCCCCTGTCAATCGGCCAAGAATTAGGTAGTATGCGCCCGAGCAACCGCACGAGGTCCCATCGGACCTCGCTTTTCAACCCCAAGAAACCCCTGCCCCCCTGACGACAATGGAGAAGGACCTAGAGCGCAGCTTCCTCGAAACCCTCGCGCGGGCTCTGGTCTCGCTCCCCTTCGATCTGAAGATTCTCCTCGAAGCGGTGTCTGACCCTGACCTTGACCACGGCGCGCGCGAAGTTGCGGCCGCTGCGGTCGTGTACATCATCGCGCCCCGCGATGGGAATATCGAGCCCTACATCAGGTACAGCGAGGACGTGCTGGTCCTGCGCCTGGCCCTCCGTCACATCTTGACCGACGGGGCCGAGGGCGCGGCGGCGTTCCGCGAGCGCTTCGCCGAGGATCTCAGCCGCATCGATCAGGAGCTGGAATTGCTCGATGGCGTGTGCGGCAAGGATCTCGTCGCCTGGCTCGACAGCCGCTGGGCCGTCATGTGCAAGGCCGTGTACGCGCGCAAGAAGATTCCCATGTTCGTCGACGACGAGGAAGTCGGAACCCTGCTCTACGATGAAGGGCTGAAGTTCGGCACCAACTACCCGATCAGCGAGAAGAGCCTGGAGGGACGACTCAAGCAGGCCCAGCCCATCCTGGACCACCTGCAGCGCAAGTGGGACCAGGACAAGAAGAAGATCACCCCCCACTAGGACGGAGACTCGGATGGCGAGTGGTTCCGCGGTTGCGCCGTTTGGCGCCACGCCTGCTTCGGTGTTCGACGTCGCCTGTCGATTGGCCGAAAGCGGTGGTTTCCTTCCGGCAGAAATCACCGAGGCGGCGCGGGCCGTGGCCGCTGAGGTGGGGGCGTCGCCGCCCGATCAGATCCGCCACGCGCTGGAGACCCTGATCACGGCGCCGCACGCCGACGATGGCCTGCAGTGGCTGCACCAGGCCGGCCTGTTGCAAGAAGTGCTGCCCGAGCTGGAAGCGACGGTGAACCTTTCGCAAGAGGCAGGACGCCGACACAAAGACGTCTGGGAACACACCAAGCAGGTGGTCATGCAGTCGCCCGCGCAACCCATCGCGCGCTGGGCCGCCCTGCTGCACGACATTGGCAAAGTGGACACGCGGGTCATGCTCCCCGACGGCAAGGTGACCTTCCACCGCCATGCCGAGGTGGGCGCGCGCCAGTTCGATGCGCTGGCCCGGCGCTTGAATTTTTCCCGTACCGATCGCAAACGCATCCGCTTTCTCATCGTCAACCACCTGCGTGCCAATGCCTACGAGCCGGAATGGACCGACGCAGCCGTGCGCAGGTTCGATCACGAGATGGTGGACGCGCTGCCTGAGCTGGTCGAGCTGTCGCGCGCCGATGTCACATCAGCCCGGCCCGGCCGGCGTCAGGAGGCGGCCCGCAACATCGAGGCGCTGCTGCAGCGGATCGCAGTCGTGCGCGAACTCGATGCCCGCATACCGCCGTTGCCGCCCGGTGTGGGCAACGCCATCATGGAGGCCTTTGGCATTCCACCCTCACGCCGGGTGGGTGAACTGCGCAAATTATGCGAAGACGCCATCGAGCGCGAAGAGCTGCTCGAACGCCAGCCGGTGGAGTACTACGTGGACTTCCTGAAACGCCAGGGAATACCAGGCGACAAGCCCGCTGGCGAGCAGCCCGGTCCCCCGGTCGGCGATTCCAAGATCGAATAGGCGCGCGAACCGTCAGAACGAGAAAGACAGAAGGGGAACGCGCAAGGTCTTCCCGAGCGAGCTCGGAGGATAGGGTCCGCCGTTGGGTGAGTAGGGCGTGGGCTCGTAGCGAGAAGGCGCCGGCGATCGCAGGGATACCGAGTACTGGTAGCGATTGACCGCCTCGGTTTCCTCATCGGTCTGTCGGGCCATCTTGACGATGCCCGGGATTCCAATCCCCAGCCCGATCCCCACGGATGCCAATCCAATCAGCAGCCCGGTCAGTACCGCGGAATCACTGCCACTGCTACACGAGTTGTTGTAGGAGTAGTCAGAGGAGCAATTGATATCCCCAATCCCCTGCAGCATGACCACATAGCCCACAATGCTGCCCACGCCAAGGATGCTGAATCCCACGATGGTCATGATTTTCCCGGTGTTCTTGCGATCCTGGCGAATCTCGGCTGCCCTTGCCGCGTAGGGGACCAAGCTGGGATCGGCCAGCAGGTTCCGCCAAACCACGGAGCTCGGCTCTCCCAGCAACTCGGCGAACTTTTCCAATTGCACCGATGTCAGCCTGGGGCCCGGCGGCGAAGAAGAAGGCCGCTCGGAAACCTCTGCGGAATAGGGGCTTGGAAGAGGCTGGAGGCGGGGGATGGGCGCTTCCTCGGCGCGAACCGGCGTCGACAAGGTACCCACCGCCGCGACGACCGCGCCAACCAGAATCTGTACTCGGATATTCTTGACCATGGGACAAAACTCTGGCGCGCGGGCGTGGGCTATGCAAGAAAGAGCGCTGGTCCCGGGTGACGGAACACTTGCGAACCCCGCCAGGCCCGGAAGGGAGCAACGGTAGCTTGTCGACCGGGTACTCGGGACCTTTTTTGTTCTCGGGAATGGCGCGGCGCCGTGACGAGCGCGGCGGAGGCACGGGCGCGCACGATGGTGCTACACTTCTGTTCTCTGGAGACAAAACAGATCCAATGCCTCGCATAGTCAGATGCGCAAGACTCGGACAGGACCTGCCCGGCGTCGTCTACAAGCCCTTCAACAACGAGCTCGGACAGAAGATCTACGACCACATCTCGCAAGAGGCGTGGATGGAATGGCTGGAGTATTCCAAGCGCATCGTCAACGAGTTTCGTCTCGACCTCACCTCACCCATGGGACAGCGGGTTCTGCTTGAACAGGCCGAGCAGTTCTTCTTCGGCGCGGGAGGCAGCAATCCGCCCGAGTTCGTGACCCCCAAGTCGTGACAGCCCGCCATGCCTGACGACAAAGGCCGCCGCACAACCGGGACCCATCCCGCAGCCAGTGACGACAAAGGCCGCCGCACGACGGGCACTCACCCCGCGGCCAGCGACGAGCCCGGGCGGCGCTCGACCGGCACGTTTTTCGTGGCGGAAATCGGCCAGCAAGCGCGTGAGCCGCGCGTGGCAGTCAGCGTGCCAGTGAAGATTCGCTACGAAAGCATTCTCGATTTTCACGAAACCCAGTCGGTCAACATCAGCTCGTCGGGCATGTTCTTGTCGTGCGCTGATCCGCGGCCGGTGGGAACCATCATCGACTTCGAGCTGGCCCTGTCCGACGGCCTGTCACTGCTGCGAGGCAAGGGGGAAGTCGTGCGTGTCACCGGCACGCCGGTCGCCGGCATGGGCGTGCGCTTCCGCGAGCTTGACGAAGAAGCCCGCCGTTTTCTTGATCGCATCGCTCAGGTGAATGCCGAGGAGGGACGATCGCCGGCGGTTTCCCTGGATTTTGCCGTGCCGCCGGCGGGATCGGCCGTGCCCGGCCCCAGGGATTCCGGCCGTTTCAGTGCCTTGCGCGGCGCCACGGCACTGCAACCCGGCTTGTTGGTCAGCGGCCGCGACCTGCGGGTCAAGCTGACCCCCGCGACGGTCGGCTATTTCACCAACAACCCCTTGCTCAACATCCGCCTGGGCGGATTCGTGGTTCCCTGCGACGAGAATGTGTCCCTGGGCGCGATCTTCGAGGTAATGATCGAAAGCTTCGAGGGGCATTCGCTCTTCACCGGCAAGGGCAAGGTGGTGGCCAAGCAAGAACACCGACTGGGCATTCGCCTGGCCGACGTGGACAAGGCTGTGCTCGTGCGTCTGCAGGCGGAAGTCACCCGCCTGAGTCCCTTCGGACGATAGGCGACTTCTCACTGTTGAAGTGGGCCCATGATCGGTAGACTAGGCCCGTGACTGCGAACCCCACCAATCAAGAAAACCAACAAGACGAACAAGTCGAAGCGGCGCGGGCCCGCCTGGCGGGCACCGGACGCAACGATCCCTGCTTCTGCGGCTCGGGCAAGAAGTACAAGAAGTGCCACCTGGCCAGCGACGAGGCGTCCACCTTGGCACCACCCGCGGCGCCTGATCCGGACGAGATGCTGGCGGCGGGCTGGCGACTTTTTGAACAGCGCAGACCAGCCGCCGCGGAGAAGGAATTCCGCGCGGCTCTGGTTCTCAAACCCGACTGGCCCGACGCCCTGGTCGCCATCGGCCTCGCGCGCCTGCGATCCGGCGATCAGGACGTGGCCCGCAAGGAATTCGGTGAGGTTCTGCGCCTTTCCGAAAAGCTAGCGGCTGAGTTGCGCGAATCGGGCGCCAAGGACGGATTTTCCCGCAAAGAGGCGCAGGCCTATCTGCGCGCCAGCCACGCGCTCGGCTGCCTGGCCTTTGACCAGGAACGCTATCAGGATGCGCTCACCGATCTCGAGCGCGTGTATGCGGTGGACGAGGGCGCGGTGGGCACCGAGGCCCGCCTCATCGCCGGGGCGGCCCTGCTCAAGCTCAAGCAGCCGGCCGACGCAGTTTCCATCCTGACCGTGGCCAGCAAGTCAGAGGCCGGCGCCGGCCGCGCCTTATTGAGCCTGGGCCTGGCCCAATTCGCCGCGGGTGATCAAGCGGCGGCACGTACCGCGATCCAGGCGGCGCTCGACGCCAACACCCACTTCGGCGGGGCGGTTTTGGGACGAATTCCCTCGCGCGCGGCCAATCTGGGTGCGGCTACCGCCGGCAGCCGGGAAGAAGCCGTGGGCTACGCACAGACTTTTGGCGATCTCTGGGACGATGCTGCCAAGGCCTTCCTGAAAGAAGTCATGGCCGGCCCGCCCTTGGAAGCCAGCACAGCCGACAGCGCAGCCAGCACACCCGCGGAGCCAATCACAGCCGACAGCGCAGGCAGCACGCCTGCGGAGTAGCGTTCGTGTCGCCCAAGGAACCTGCCTCGCCTGTCCCGCAAGAGCGCCGCGCTTCGCGCCGGAATCCCATCCAGGTCCGGTTGCAGCTGGCGGACATGGCGAGCAGTTTTCTCGGCCGCAGTGTGGATGTCAGCCGCGGTGGGGTTTTTGTCGCATCCCCTGAAACCCGGCGGGTGGGAACCCTGCTACGCGTGCGCGTGCTCGGCCCGCGCGGCGAGTCCGTGTTCGCCGTGGGTGTGGTCGTGCGCTGTTTCGCCGATCTGGAGGGCAGCCGCGAAGGCACCTTGTCGCCGGGCATGGCGGTGGCCCTGACCTCGACCAGTGAGGCGTGGGACAGATTCTGGGAAGACGTCAGGATGACCGACGGCGACGACGACGACGACCAGGACGACGACGACAGCGAGGACGGGGCGTGACCGGCGGCGGGGCCTTGTTCCCGGTTTCGTCGGACAAGGCCAACGCCCTCCGCCTGCGCATGGCCGCGCTTCACATCGAGGAAGAGGACTTGGAAGAAAGCTTCGTCCGCTCTGGCGGCAAGGGCGGGCAAAACGTGAACAAGGTGGCGACCTGTGTGGTGCTGGTGCACCGGCCGACTGGAACCGCGGTCAAGTGCCAGCAGGAACGCACCCAGGGCCTGAACCGCTATCTTGCGCGCAAGCTGCTGGCCGATCGAATCGAGGCCGCGCAGCTCGGCCGGCAGAGTGCGCAGCAACAGGAAGCCGAACGCATCCGCCGCCAGAAACGCCGCCGCTCACGCCGGGCCAAGAACCGCATGCTGGCCGACAAGCACGCCCAAGGCGCCAAGAAAGCCCTGCGCGGCGGGGTCAGCCACGACGAGTAAGGGCCGTTCTCCGGGTCCCGGCTCTCAATCAGCGAACGCGGATTTTACCACAGCCACCGCGACCATCCCGATACCGGCCAGGCAGAGAAGAAAGCCGGCTGCGCCTACGCGAAACCAGGGGAGCACTTCGTGCCGCCCTTGTTCGTCGAGCAAACGATGGCAGGCGACCGGCGACCACAGCCAGCGCTGTGTGAGAATTCCAAGGCGCGTGAGCGCTTTTCGCAGCATCAGGTGGTACACGACCCCGGCCCCGCCGCCACCCAGCAGCCCAACCAGCCCCAGCGCTGTACCCGCGATGAATTGCCAAGCAATGCCCGGCAGCGCGAGCAGGAGCAGGTAAGACAAGAGCCCGCAGGCGACCAGGACCTCAAACACCTGGCCTCGGACTGTAGCAGAGCTGCGTCGAACGTGACAGCTTGTGCCGCTTGGCCAACTCGCTGCTCGAAGAGTTCACGCAACGACAAGAAAAGTAGGTACTTTGCCTACATGTAGTATTGTCTGCTGTATGACGTTGCGTGGACATGGACAGATCTTCTTCGCCGGCCTGGTATTTTGGGCAGCCACAGGCTGCGCCACCACGACGACCGAAATTTGGCAGGTCCGGCCGCCCGAAGTGCGCGCGTCGTCGAGCGGTCTTCCCTCGGGCATGTTCAGCCACAGACGGCGCGCGGGATCCGATCACGCAAACACCGCAGTGGGAGTGGTGGAGCGATCCCTGCACGAGCGTGGGATCCGATTCGGCACCGACGGTACGCCGGGATCGCTCTATCAGTTCCTGCACAGTCAGTTTTCCGAGGTCCGGGCCAGCGAGGCGCGCGCCGGCGACGTTCTGTTTTTCGACATGGGCGATGGGTCGGGCTGTGGTGGGCACACCGGCCTGGTCGACTTGGTCGACGGCAACGGCCGCCTGGTGTTTCGCGAGTGGCGCGACGGCAGCGCCCGGCGCAGCTACGTTCATCCTGGCCAGCCGCGCACCCGGCGCGACGGGCCGCAGATCCTGAACACCTTCTTGCGGGTCAAATTGCCCGACGATCCGCCGTCCACCCACTACTTTGCAGGCGAGCTGCTCTGTTCCGTGGTGCGGCCACAAATGTAAAAAACTTGCCCTGGCTTTCAGGCGGCGTTATCCCCGAAGCATGAGCGTCGAGGTCGAGCGAGCTTTTCTCACTTGCAATGCGTGTGGCGCCCATGTCACCGAGCTGCGCCGCGGTCGGTGCTGGGGTTGCTACATGAAATGGGCCGAAATGAGGCCAGTTCCGCGGGGGGCCGCGTGCGCTCTGTGCGCCGATCGTCGCCGGGAAGACCTGCGTCTGGTCGAGTTGTGCGGGCGCTCGGTCGCTCTTTGTCACCTGTGCGCCGCGCGCGTGCACAAGCTGGCCGATGTCCCGCTCACCCTGGAGGAGGTGCGCGCGACCCTGCGCCGCGACCGCCGCGAGACTGAGCGGCGCGAGGGTGGTCTTGATCGGCGGGTCTTCCCGCGCGAAAGGCGGGTCGGGGATCGGCGTTCCCCGCCACGGGATCTGGGACGCGAGGCGACCCAGGCGAGCGACAGCCTGCCCGACTTTGGCGATATGGAAATCGTCGTCGGGGACGCCGACATTGAGGAAATCGAACAGACGCTGGTGCGCGAGAACCCCTTGATGATGAAGTAGGGATTACCGTCCGGGCAGTTCGATTTTCCATTCGCGGCCCTCGCGGGCCAGCAACAGGGTGTGCCGATCTCCGGTCGATGAGTAGACCTCGACTTCGGCGCTTTCCCGATCACGGCGCAGAAGGCGCGTCCCGGACGGCTCCCAGGCCGGCGGTGCCCAACCGACAGACAGGAAGTCTTCGGTCTTCATCAGCAAGCGGCCGCTCAAGCGGCGACTATCACTTTGCAAGGCTTCCAGGCGGGCCCGGGTGGTGGGCCCCAGGCGCTGCAGCACGCTGCCGCGATCCCCGGTGCGGGCTGCGGTAATGAAAAGGCGCACGGCTCCCTCGGGGTTTTCTGGTCCCTCGCCCCCGGAACATCCGGCGAGCAGCAGGCACAAAACCCAGGGCGCGGCTCGCATCAGCAAGGGGTGTCAGTCCTTGGGGCCGGCGATGCCCAGGCACCGGCGCACACGCGCCATGGTGTCCTTGGCCACGGCACGCGCCCGCTGCGCGCCTTCGGCCAAGATGGTGTCAACCGTCTCGGGCGTGGCCAAAAGTTCGTCGCGTCGGGCGCGGATGCGATTCATGTCGGCCTTGATGCCCTCGAAAAGCCATTTCTTGCAGTCGATGCAGCCGATGCCGGCGCTGGTGCATCCTGCCCGCACCTCGGCCTGCCGTTCGGCGGACGAAAAGAACTTGTGCAGGGTGAAGATGTTGCACTTGTCGGGATCGCCGGGATCGGTGCGCCGCACGCGTGCGGGATCGGTCGCGGCGGTGCGCAGCTTGCCCCACGCCACCTCGTCGCTTTCGCGCAAAGAAATCGTGTTGCCCAGGCTCTTCGACATCTTGGCCTGACCGTCGAGGCCCAGGATCTTGGGCGTGGAAGAGTACAAGGCCTCGGGCTCGGCAAAGGTCTGGCCGAAGCGCACGTTCCACTTGCGCACGATTTCGCGCGCCAGTTCCAGGTGCTGGCGCTGGTCCTCGCCCACGGGCACGCGCGTGGCCCCGTAAAGGATGATGTCCGCGGCCTGCAAGACCGGGTAGGTGAAGATTCCGGCGTTGATGTTGTCCGGATCTTTCGCAGACTTTTCCTTGAACTGGGTCATGCGCCCGAGCTCGCCGTGGGGCGTGACCGCGGAAATCGCCCAGGCCAGCTCCGTGTGCTCGGGAACGGCCGACTGCACGAAGAGAGTCGACCGCGCAGGATCGATGCCACAGGCAAGCAGATCCGTGGCCATGTCGCGCACCCGGCGTGGCATCTCAGCGGGCTCGAAGGGCTGGGTGATGGCGTGGTAGTCCACCACGCAGAAGAAGCAGCGATAGCGATCCTGCAGCGCCACCCAGTTGCGGATGGCCCCGAGGTAGTTGCCCAGGTGCAGCTCGCCCGAGGGTTGGATACCGGAAAAAACCGTTTCGCGCGCAGTCGAAGGGGCCATGGTTCAAGCCGGTTGTAGTCGGCGGCCTGGTAACGGTCAAGAGCGGGAAGCGACACAAAAGGCGCGTCGCCCTTCGCGGTAGTTGCTCGTTTGTGAATACAAGACTAGCCTCAAGGGTCATAGAGGATGAGGAGAACAGCATGAAACGCGCCGCACCCTGGATGCTCACTATCGCCGCCCTGGCTTTTGCCGGATGCGGCGGCTACATCGTCGAATCGAGCGATCCGGCGGGGCCAGGCTATGAGCAAGCGCCACCACCCGGCCCGCCGCCTGCTGCCTACGGAGAGGGGCAGTTATACGTGGCCAGCCAGCCGCCTCCGGCTCAAGTGGAGTACGCGCCGCCAGCACCTGGTCCGGGCTACGCCTGGGTGCAAGGCTATTGGGATTGGACCGGAGCGGATTGGTTCTGGATCGGTGGCTATTGGGCGCCCGCGCGGCCCGGCTACTATTACGTGGGACCTCGCTACGTGGTGATCGGTGGACGCCCGGTCTACGAACGGGCCTACTGGCGCGATCGCGAGGGTCGCCGTGACTATGAGTACGCTCGACCGGCGCATGCATACCGAGGGGCTCCGCCGCCAGGGCGTGGAAACGTGTACGCCAGCCCACCGCCCGCGCCTGGCCATGAGTATCGCGGCGCCCCGCCCCCCGCGCCAGGCCACGAGTATCGCGGCGCCCCGCCGCCCGCGCCAGGCCACGAATATCACGGCGCCCCGCCGCCCGCGCCAGGCCATCAGGGCGGCGTCGAGGGTAACCGCTTCGCACCCGCAGCGGGCGCGTCGCATCCGGCTCCGGCTGCCAACCAGCCACACTTTGCGCCTGCGGCCAGCCCCGCGAACTCGCATCCAGCGAACCCGGCTCCGGCTGCCAACCAGCAACGCTTCTCGCCTCCGCCTGCTGCGAAGCCGCGGCCTGCCCCCCCGGCGAAGAAGAAGTAGCTAGAGTCTGTCTGGAAATTGCGCGCCGCCTGCAGGGCCGGC
>Ga0265330_10001538_pt1 | contig 13278 bp, 7 predicted proteins | sample 41919metaG_FD_202083 | JGI IMG/M metagenome (GOLD analysis project Ga0265330, IMG submission 202083) | Rhizosphere microbial communities from Carex aquatilis grown in University of Washington, Seatle, WA, United States - 4-19-19 metaG | ecosystem: Host-associated > Plants > Roots > Rhizosphere >... | reverse complement strand
TCGCAAAATTCTTCTTCGCCAGCGCCTTGGTGATCGCGGCCGTCAGCGTGGTCTTGCCATGGTCCACGTGCCCGATCGTCCCTACGTTCAGGTGCGGCTTGTTTCGTATGAACTTTTCTTTGGCCATAACGTCCTCCTACCGACGAGACTGATCAAGAACCCCGAGATCGCGTGGACAGCGCCTCTCGTACCGGGAGAGGCACGGGGGCGTAGCGCAAGAACTGCATGGTGAACGTAGCGCGTCCCTGCGTCAGCGAGCGAACATCTGTTGAATATCCGAACATGGTGGCTAGTGGAACCTCGGCGAAGATCTCTTGCACCCCGCCGCGGGCGTCCATGCCTAGCACACGTCCCCGCCGCGCGGAAAGATTTCCGAGCACCCCACCTACGAATTCATCAGGAACCAGAACATTGAGCCGCATGACGGGCTCCAACAGGACTGGCTTAGCGCGCCGCGCTGCCTGAGATGCCGCCTGCGCCGCTGCAATCTGAAAAGCCATTTCGTTAGAGTCGAGAGGGTGGTACTTGCCGTCGAGCAGGGTGACCCGCACATCGGAAAGGCCGTAGCCGCCGAGAACTCCGCGCTCGAGCGCAGTTCGCGCGCCTCGCTCGACCGCCGCCACAAAATCGCGTGGCACAGCGCTGGAAGAAGCCTGGTTCACAAAAAGAATCCCGCGAGCGTCAGGCCACGGCTCGACCCTCAGCTTCACCTGCGCGAACAATCCCCGCCCGCCTACCTGATGAATGCAGGATCCTTCGGATTCGGCCATCTCCGCGATCATTTCGCGATAGGCAACCTGAGGACGCCCCACGTTGGCCTCTACCCCGAACTCGCGCACCAGCCGGTCGACGATTATCTCGAGGTGAAGTTCTCCCATGCCTGAGATCAGTGTCTGTCCTGTTTCAGCCTCTGTGCGCACCGAAAAGGTCGGATCCTCGATCGCCAGTTGCGACAACGCTTGCGTCAGCTGCTGCTGCTGGGTCTCGGAACGCGCCTCGATGGCGACTGAACAGGTCGGACGCGGAAAATCGATCAATTCCAGAACAATGGGCGCCCGCACATCGCACAAGGTGTCCCCCGTGGTGGTGGTGCGCAGGCCCACCGCCGCGGCAATGTTTCCGCAAGAGACGCGGCGGATTTCCTCGCGATGATTGGCGTGCATGCGCAGCAGCCGCCCCACCTTCTCACGTTTTCCCTTGGTGGCGTTGAACACCGTGGCGCCCGCTTCGATTTGCCCCGAGTAAACCCGGAAGTAGGTCAGCGGCCCGGTGACCACGTCGCTCATGATCTTGAAGACCAGCGCCGAGAAAGGCTCGTCATCAGAGGCGGCGCGCAGACAGGGAACCCCGTCGGGCGCATGACCAGCCACCGGCGGCATATCGGCTGGCGAGGGAAGGTAGTCCACCACGGCATCAAGCAACGGTTGCACGCCCTTGTTCTTGAAAGCCGCGCCCAGCAGAACCGGCACAGCCTTGCCCGCGATAGTGGCGCGGCGAAGGGCGGCCCGAATCCGCGGGGCCGAGATCTCAGCACCATCGACGTAGAGACCAAATATCTCATCGTCGACTTCGCCCAAAGCCTCGATCATCCCCACGCGCGCATCCTTGGCAGGCTTGACCAGGGACACAGGGATTTCGCGATCCAAGAAGGCAGCGCCGGTGGTGTCACCCACCCACTCGATGGCCCGCATGGCGACCAGATCGATCACGCCGACGAACGAATCCTCCAGTCCCATAGGGATCTGGGTCACCACCGGATGGGCTTGGATCCGAGCGCGCATCTGTTCCACGCAGCGCCCCGGATCCGCCCCACGGCGGTCACATTTGTTGATGAAGGCGATGCGCGGGACCCGGTACTTGTCGGCCTGCCGCCACACCGTCTCCGACTGAGCCTCCACCCCGCCCACGGCGCAGAAGACCGCCACGGCCCCATCCAGCACGCGCAGGCACCGCTCGACTTCGACGGTGAAATCCACGTGGCCTGGCGTATCGATGATGTTGACCCGGTGTTCGCGCCAGAAACAGGTTGTGGCGGCCGAAGTGATGCTGATGCCGCGCTCCTGCTCCTGCTCCATCCAATCCATCACCGCGGTGCCGTCATGGACTTCACCCATGGTTTGCGACACGCCGGTGTAAAACAGGATGCGCTCGGTAGTCGTGGTTTTCCCCGCATCGATATGCGCCATGATCCCGATGTTCCGGGTCTGAGTGATGGGGAATTGCCGAACCACGAGTAACTTGAGCCTCCGCGCGCATGCAGATCATCCGACAGGCTGACTGGCCTTCGAACGACTGCAGGGTCCGCAGTTTGAAGGGTGTAACGGTCGAGAACTGGTCCAGACTGACTCGGTCGGCTGGAAGGATGCCCCGAAGCACCTCGCTTCGGCCCACCCCTTCAACCCCCTACGAGCCCGAATCTTCTCTACCTTATGTGTAAGCTAACGAACCGTCGTCTGTCTCCTCTGGCGTTGCCGCCCTACCAACGGTAGTGCGCAAATGCCTTGTTCGCTTCAGCCATCTTGTGCGTATCTTCGCGCTTCTTCACCGCAGCGCCTTTGTTGGCCGAGGCATCGAGCAACTCGGCGGCCAGCTTCTCGCGCATGGTGCGCCCATCGGAGCGCTCACGTGCCGAGTGGATGAGCCAGCGCATGCCCAGGGCCAGCGCCCGATCCGGGCGCACGTCCACTGGAACCTGGTAGGTCGCGCCACCCACGCGGCGGGACTTCACCTCGATCTTGGGCTGCACGTTGGCCATCGCCTTGTCCCACACCTTCACCGGATCATCGCCTGCCTTCTCGGCCACGAGATCGAACGCCCCGTAGACAATCCCTTCGGCGACGGATTTCTTGCCCGAGCTCATCACCGTGTTGACAAACTTGGTAATGCGCCGACGCATGTCAGGCGTCTGATCCGTGAACTTCGGATCCGGCAACAGCTTTCGTTTAGGAACTTCACCTTTGCGTGGCATCTGTAGACGACCCCAGACCCTACTTGGGCCTCTTGGCTCCGTACTTTGAGCGGCCCTGGCGGCGGTTGGTTACCCCCGATGTATCCAGGCTTCCGCGGATGATGTGATAACGAACGCCCGGCAAGTCCTTGACGCGACCACCGCGAATCAGAACCACCGAGTGCTCTTGCAGATTGTGTCCCTCGCCCGGGATATAAGTGGTCACTTCCATCCCGTTGGTGAGCCGCACGCGCGCGACCTTGCGCAACGCCGAGTTCGGCTTCTTGGGAGTCGTGGTGTAGACGCGGACGCAGACTCCGCGTCGCTGCGGGCAGCCCTTGAGGGCAGGCGAATCCGTCTTCCGCCGCATGACATCGCGGCCATTTCTTACAAGCTGACTAATTGTGGGCATGTTTGATTCGTTTCTCGCCAAAACTGGACCGCGCTCACGCGGGCAACGATCCGACCCGGCAGTCCCGGGGCCCGAGGAGGGGTGCATTATAGGAATCGAGATCGCAAAGTCAACGACGACCTACGCTTTTTTCATAGCTTATGGCCGATCCCGCTTGCCGCGCACAGGCGCTCGCCACATCGCGCAGTGGCCGCCCTTCGACGGCCCCGCAGATCCGGTCGAGTCCCACGGCGGCTATTCGCCCGCGCCGGTGGCAGCGGGTGGAGAGGGAGGAGTCTCAGGAGACCCAGCCGGCGCCACAGCCCCCTCCGGCTCGTCGACCTTGAGGGTGAGTCGCTTGTAGGCGCCCAGTCCCGTACCGGCCGGGATGAGGCGGCCCATGATGACGTTCTCCTTCAGTCCGCGCAGATAGTCGACCTTGCCGCACACTGCCGCTTCGGTGAGGACCTTGGTGGTCTCCTGGAACGACGAGGCAGAAATGAAGCTCTCGGTGGAGAGCGACGCCTTGGTGATACCGAGCAAGAGTGGCTCGCCTTGGGCGGGGCGCCCGTTGCGCGCCGCCACGCGATCGTTCTCCTCCTCGTAGATGTACTTCTCCACGTGCTCGTCGACGAGGAAGCCGGTGTCGCCGACATCGATGACGCGCACACGACGAAGCATCTGCCGCACGATAGTCTCGATGTGCTTGTCGTTGATCTTGACGCCCTGAAGCCGGTACACCTCCTGCACCTCGTCCACCAAGTACTTGGCCAGCGCCTTCTCGCCCAGAACCCGCAAGATGTCGTGCGGATTGGCCGCCCCATCCATGAGCGGCTCGCCCGCGTGCATGGGATCGCCTTCGCGCACCGACAGGTGCTTGCTCTTGGAGATGAGATACTCGCGGGCTTCGCCCTTGTCGGGCGTCACTACCACCTTGCGCTTGCCCTTGGTGTCCTTGCCGAAGCTGACAACACCGTCGATCTCGGAGATCACGGCGTGCTCCTTGGGCTTGCGTGATTCGAACAACTCCGCCACGCGCGGCAGGCCGCCCGTGATGTCCTTGGTCTTGGTGGTCTCACGGGGAATGCGAGCCACGATGTCGCCCGCCTCCACGCGATCACCTTCGGACACGGCGATGGTCGCGCCCACGGGCAAGAAGTAGCGAGCCTCATTCTCCGAGTTGGGAATGCGCAGGGTCTTGCCGGCGTCGTCCTTGAGCGAAATGCGCGGCCGCAGGTCCGCGTCCTTGGACTCGCTGACGCTCTTGCGTGACAGACCGGTCACTTCGTCGATGTGCTCGGCCATGGTGACGCCTTCGATGACGTCGCCGAACTTCACCACGCCGGTGACTTCGGTGAGGATGGGGACCGAGAAGGGATCCCACTCCGAGAGAAGCTCGCCCTGCTTGACCCGGGCCCCGTCAGCAAAGTGCAGACGGGCGCCATAGGTCAGTCCGTAGCGTTCTCGCTCGCGGCCGGTCTCGTCTTGAATGACGATCTCGCCGTGGCGGTTCATGACGATGTAGTGGTTCTCGCGCTTGGTCAGCTCGACATTCTCCAGCTTGACCATGCCGCTGTAACGCGCCTCGAGCTGCGATTGCTCGGTTCGCACCTGGCCGACGCCGCCGATGTGGAAGGTGCGCATGGTGAGCTGAGTGCCCGGCTCACCAATGGACTGAGCGGCGATAACACCCACCGCCTCGCCGATGTTGACCATGTGGCCACGCGCCAGATCGCGGCCGTAGCACAAAACGCAGATTCCCCGCCGCGTCTCGCAGGTGAGCACGGACCGGATCTTCACGTGGTCGATTCCGGCATCCTCGACGATGCGCACCTTGTCTTCGGTGATCTCCTCGTTGGCCTGCACCAGCACTTCACCCGTGTACGGGTCGAAGATGTCCTCGGCCGAAACGCGGCCGAGAATACGGTCACCGAGCTTCTCGATGATCTCGCCGCCCTCCACCAGAGGAGCAATCTCGATGCCCTCCAACGTGCCACAGTCGTATTCGGCGATGATGCAATCCTGCGCCACGTCGACCAGACGGCGAGTCAGATAACCTGAGTTCGCGGTCTTGAGCGCGGTGTCGGCCAAGCCCTTGCGCGCGCCGTGGGTAGAAATGAAGTACTGCAGAACCGACAAGCCTTCGCGGAAGTTCGTCGTAATCGGGGTCTCGATGATTTCGCCCGACGGCTTGGCCATCAGGCCGCGCATTCCGGCCAGCTGTCGAATCTGCTGGGCCGAGCCACGTGCCCCTGAATCAGCCATGATGAAGATCGGATTGAACGAAGGCACCCGCTTCTTCTCGCCGGTCTCCTCGTTCGTCACGTTCTCGGCGCCGATCTCGCTCATCATCTCTTCGGCGATCTGCTCGGAGACCTGCGCCCAGATGTCGACCACCTTATTGTAGCGTTCACCGTCGGTGATAAGACCCTCGGTATACTGCTCCTCGATCTCTTGCACGTCCTTCTGGGCCGTTTCCAGCAGCTCGACCTTGCGCTTCGGGATGAGCAGGTCGTCCACGCAGATGGAAACGCCCGCCTTGGTGGCGTAGGCGTAGCCCAGGTGGCGCAAACGGTCGGCCAGCAGAACGGTTTCCTTCTGGCCGAACACGCGGTAGCAACTGTCGATGAGATCTCCCAGTTGCTTCTTGCCCATCACGCGATTGACCAGCTTGAAGGGCAATTTCTTGGGGACGATTTCGTAGAGCAAAGCCCGGCCCACCGTGGTCAGCACCAGCTCGCCGCTGATGCGCACCTTGATGGCGGCTTGCAGATCCAGCTCGCCGGCGTCGTACGCCATGCGCACTTCTTCCACCGTCGAGTACACACCACGAACCGCCGCCGCTCCCTTGCCGTCGCGGAACTCGCCACGCGCAAAGGTTCGCTCGCGGGTCATCCAGTACAGGCCCAGCACGATGTCCTGCGAGGGGAGAATGATCGGCCGTCCGTTGGCAGGGCTCAAGATGTTGTTGGTCGACATCATGAGCACGCGTGCTTCCATCTGGGCTTCCAGGGACAGCGGCACGTGCACCGCCATTTGGTCGCCGTCGAAGTCTGCGTTGAAAGCCGCGCACACCAGCGGGTGCAGTTGGATGGCCTTGCCTTCGATGAGCAAGGGCTCAAAGGCCTGGATGCCCAAGCGGTGCAGCGTGGGCGCGCGGTTGAGCAGGATGGGATGCTCCTTGATGACTTCTTCCAGGATGTCCCACACCTCGGGGCGCTCGCGCTCCACCAGCTTCTTGGCGCTCTTGATGGTGGTGACCAGCCCGCGTTCTTCCAGCTTGTTGTAGATGAAGGGCTTGAACAGCTCGAGCGCCATCTTCTTGGGCAGCCCGCACTGGTGCAACCGCAATTCCGGGCCGACCACGATGACCGAGCGGCCGGAATAGTCGACGCGCTTGCCCAGCAGGTTCTGGCGGAAGCGCCCCTGCTTGCCCTTCAGCATGTCAGAGAGCGACTTGAGCGGGCGCTTGTTGGGGCCGGTGATGGTCTTGCCGCGACGGCCGTTGTCGAACAGGGCGTCGACCGCCTCCTGCAACATCCGCTTCTCGTTGCGGATGATGATCTCAGGTGCGTTCAGTTCCTGCAAACGCTTGAGACGGTTATTGCGGTTGATGACCCGGCGGTAGAGATCGTTGAGATCCGACGTAGCAAACCGGCCGCCGTCGAGTGGAACCAATGGTCGCAGGTCGGGCGGGATGACCGGGATCACCTCAAGCATCATCCACTCAGGACGATTAGACGATTCGCGGAAGGCATCCACCACCTTGAGGCGCTTGGCGATCTTCTTGCGCTTGGCCTCCGACGTCGCTTCCTTCATTTCCTGTCGCAGCTGCTCCGACAGCTTGTGTATGTCGATGGCCTTGAGCAAATCGCGCACCGCCTCGGCTCCCATGCCGGCGACGAATCCGTTCTCGCCCACTTCCTCTACCAGTTTCAGATAGCGCTCCTCGGTGAGCAGTTCGCCCCGCTGGAGACCGCTCTCCTTGGGGTCCACCACCACAAAGGCTTCCGAGTAGAGGACCTTCTCCAGATCCTTGAGCGCGATGTCGAGCAGGTTGCCGATACGCGAAGGCAGCGACTTCAAGAACCAGATATGCGCCACCGGTGTGGCCAGGTTGATGTGGCCCAGCCGCTCGCGGCGAACCTTGGATTGGATCACCTCGACGCCGCACTTCTCGCACACCACCCCTCGGTGCTTCATGCGCTTGTACTTGCCGCAGTTGCACTCGTAGTCCTTCACAGGCCCAAAGATCTTTGCGCAGAACAGACCGTCGCGCTCGGGCTTGAAGGTGCGGTAGTTGATGGTCTCGGGCTTCTTCACCTCGCCGTGCGACCACTCCCGGATCTTCTCTGGCGAGGCCAGCGAGATCCGTATCGCGGAAAACGAGAGTGGATCCTTCGGCTTCTCGAAGAAGTTGAAAATATCCTTCATCGTCATAGTTCGCTACTCCCCTGCGCGCAGGTCGTCATTGCATCTACTCCGAAGCGGCCGCGGCTGGCGGAGCGCCCGCTCCCGCCTTGGCTGCCACCTCTCGGGCCATGAGTTCGATCGTCGATTCCTGTTTGCGAGGCGCATTGGGATCTTCGATCAGCTCCACGTTCAAGCACAACGACTGCAGCTCCTTGAGCAGGACGTTGAACGATTCGGGTAGGCCCGACTCCAGGGTTTGCTCGCCCTTCACGATGGCCTCGTACATGCGGGTCCGACCGATCACGTCGTCGGACTTCACGGTGAGGAACTCCTGCAGCCCATAAGCCGCGCCGTACGCCTCCATGGCCCACACTTCCATTTCTCCCAGGCGCTGCCCGCCGAACTGAGCCTTGCCGCCCAACGGCTGCTGGGTGACCAGCGAATACGGGCCGATGGAGCGAGCGTGGATCTTGTCGTCGACCAGGTGGTGAAGCTTGAGCATGTACATCACGCCCACCGTCACGTCGTGGTCAAACGGGTCGCCGGTCTTGCCATCGAACAGAGTCGCCTGTCCTGTGGGCGGCAACTCGGCCAAGGCCAGGGCCGCGCGAATGTCGACCTCTTTAGCTCCGTCGAACACCGGCGTGGCCAGGTGCACACCCTGCCGCACGCCCTGAGCAAAGCGGCGCAAGCCATCGTCGTTGAGGGTATCAATGAACTTCTGGTGATACTCCTCGGTGAAGACCTTCTTCAACTTGGTGCGCAGAGCCTCGCCCTTCCATTCCTTCTGAATCATGCCCTCGATCTGTCGGCCCAGTTGCAAGGCCGCCCAGCCGAGGTGAGTCTCGAGAATCTGCCCCACGTTCATACGCGACGGAACGCCCAGCGGGTTGAGCACGATGTCGACCGGGGTGCCGTCCACCATGTAGGGCATGTCCTCTTCGGGCAAGATGCGCGAAACCACGCCCTTGTTGCCGTGCCGTCCGGCCATCTTGTCGCCCACCGATAGCTTGCGCTTGATGGCCACGTACACCTTGACCATCTTGATCACGCCGGGTGGCAGTTCATCGCCCTTGGTGAGCTTCGAGATCTTGTCTCGGTACAACTCATCGATGACCCGCAACTCTTGCTCCAGTTGGGCCGCGAGTTGCTCGACCCGGTTGTCGCCCTTGCCTGCCTCGATCTGAATCTCGGGCCAATGACGGCTCGGGATCTCGTCAAGCATAGGGTTGTCGATCTTCTGGCCCTTGGCGCACAGAACCTTGCCCTTGTCGTCCACCAAGCGAACGGCCGTAGTCTTGCCCAACAGCCACTTGCGCATCTTGGTGTAATACGACTCGGAGATGATGCGGGTTTCGTCGCGCTGGTCAGCGAGAAGCTTCTCTTTCTCCTGATCTTCGATTTCCTTGGAACGCTCGTCTTTCTCGGTGCCCTTGCGCGAGAACACTTTGGCGCCGATCACAATCCCCTGCACCCCCGGCGGCACGCGTAGCGAACTGTCGCGCACATCGCCGGCCTTCTCACCGAAGATGGCGCGCAGCAGTTTCTCTTCCGGCGAAAGCTGGGTCTCGCCCTTGGGCGTAATCTTGCCAACCAGTACATCCTGCGGCTTGACTTCGGCGCCGATGCGCACGATGCCCGATTCGTCCAGGTCCTTGAGCGCCTCGTCGCCCACGTTGGGGATGTCGCAGGTGATCTCCTCTTTGCCGAGTTTCGTATCGCGGGCCACGCACTCGAACTCCTCGATGTGAATCGAGGTGAAGTGGTCGTCCTTGCTCAGACGCTCGGAAATGAGGATGGAGTCCTCGAAGTTGTAACCACCCCAGGGCATGAACGCGACCAAGATGTTCTCGCCCAGGGCCAACTCGCCCTTTTCGGTGGCAGGACCGTCGGCGATGACATCGCCCGGCTTGACGTGATCGCCGGGCTCGACGATGGGGCGCTGGTTGATGCAGGTGTTCTGGTTGGATCGCTGGAACTTGACCAGGTTGTAAATGTCGGGCTTGGCGGAAGCCAAGTCGTCGGACTCCGACGTGGTTCGCACCACGATGCGGGCCGCATCGACCGACTCGACCACGCCCTCGCGTCGGGCCACCACGGTCACGCCCGAGTCGCGCGCCACGATGCCCTCCATACCCGTGCCAATCAGAGGCGAACGGGTCCGGATGACCGGCACCGCCTGCCGTTGCATGTTAGAACCCATGAGGGCGCGGTTGGCGTCGTCATTTTCCAAGAAGGGAATCAACGAGGCCGCCACCGACACCAACTGGTTGGGTAGCACGTCCATCAGAGTGACTTCTTCTGGCTTGCACATGACGTTCTCGCCATTGTGCCGGCACAGAATCATTTCGGCCGTGAACTTGCCCTTCTTGTCGATGGGCGAATTGGACTGGGCGATGAAGTGCCCTTCCTCTTGCAGGGCCGAGTAGAAGCCGACCTCGTCGGTGGCGCGACCTTCGGTGACTTTGCGGTAGGGCGTCTCGATGAAGCCGAACTCGTTGACCCGCGCGTAGGTCGAGAGTGAGGCGATGAGGCCGATGTTCGGACCTTCCGGCGTCTCAATCGGGCAGATGCGCCCGTAGTGCGTGGTGTGCACGTCGCGCACTTCGAAGCCAGCCCGCTCGCGTGTCAGACCGCCCGGGCCCAAAGCCGACAGTCGCCGCTTGTGCGTGACCTCGGACAGCGGGTTGGTCTGGTCCATGAACTGCGACAGCTGCGAGGAGCCGAAGTACTCTTTGACCACCGCCGAGACTGGCTTGGCATTGATCAGGTCGTGCGGCATGAGCGTCTCGATCTCTTGCGACATGCTCATGCGCTCTTTGATGGCGCGCTCCATGCGCACCAACCCGATGCGGTACTGGTTCTCCATCAACTCGCCCACCGCGCGCACGCGTCGGTTGCCGAGGTGGTCGATGTCGTCGATCTGGCCCTTGCCGTTCTTGAGATCGATGAGGTAGCGGACGCTCTCGAGAATGTCCCGCTTGGTGAGAACCGTGTTGTCCAGCGACTCATCCAGCTTGAACTTGTAGTTCAACTTGAGGCGGCCGACCTTGGACAGGTCGTAGCGCTCGGGATTGAAGAACAAGTTCTTGAACAGATTCTGCGCGGTCTCCACCGTGGGCGGATCACCGGGTCGCAGGCGCCGGTAGATCTCCATGATGGCTTCATCCGGACTCTGCAGCTTGTCGGCGATCAGGGTATCGCGCAAGAACGACCCGACGTTCAGGTTGTCGATGAACAGGACCGTGAAGTGGGCGATGCCGTGCTCGCGCAGTTCGTCCAGCTTGGACTCGGTCACTTCCTCGTTGCACTGAAGAATGACTTCGCCCGTGGTCTCGTCGATCACATCCGTCGCCGCCACTTTGCCCACCAGCTCCGACACCTCGACCGGCAGCCGCTCGATGTTCGAGTCCTTGAGCTTCTTGATGGCCAGCTTGGTGAACTTGCGGTTCTTCTTGACCAGGATCTCGCGCGATTCGGGGTGACGCACGTCGCGCGTCGCTCGCTGCCCTGGCAGCAAATCGTACTCGACCGATTTCGAGTACTTCTTGCCCGGCTCCAGGAACACCTGCTCGGTATCGTAGTAGTAGTTGAGCAATTCCTCGGTGGAATAGCCAAGCGCACGCAGCAGCACGGTCGCGTGCAGCTTGCGCCGACGGTCGATGCGAACATAGAGGAGATCCTTGGGATCGAACTCGAAGTCGAGCCAAGAACCGCGGTAGGGGATCACGCGGGCGCTGTACAGCAGCTTGCCCGAGGAGTGCGTCTTGCCCTTGTCATGATCGTAGAAGACGCCGGGGCTGCGGTGCAGCTGGCTCACCACCACGCGCTCGGTGCCGTTGATGATGAAGGTCCCGTTGTCCGTCATGAGCGGGATTTCGCCGAAGAAAACCTCCTGCTCCTTGACGTCGCGAATCGACTGGGAGCCGGTCTCTTCGTTGGTGTCCCACACGACCAGGCGCACCGTCACCTTGATGGGTGCGGCGAAGGTCATGCCCCGCTGTCGGCACTCGTCCACGTCGTACTTCGGCTTGTCCAGCGTGTAGCTGACGAACTCGATAGACGACGTCTCCGAGAAGTCCTTGATGGGAAAGACGCTCTTGAACACGCCTTGCAACCCGACGTCTTCCCGCTGTTCCACGGGAATATCCTTTTGCAGAAACTTCTCGTAACTCTGCTTTTGGATGTCGATGAGGTTGGGGATATCGATGATCTTCGCGATCTTCGCGTAGCTCTTGCGTGCTCGGAAATTATTCTGGATCTGGGACGCCATGCGTTCTCCCCTGTCCGTTCGTCAATCGCGGACTCTGCACAGTCGAATACCCGGAGGCGCCCATGCGCCCCCGGTAACCAAATGCTTTTGCTTGCCGACCGATGGTCGACCGTAGATTGTCAACTGCCGTCGTGCCTACTTGATTTCGACCTTCGCGCCGGCCTCTTCGAGCTTCTTCTTCATGGTCTCGGCGTCTGCCTTTGACACGCCTTCTTTGACGTTCTTGGGGGCGCCGTCCACGAGATCCTTGGCCTCTTTGAGACCGAGCTGGGTCAGCTCGCGTACCACCTTGATGACCTCGATCTTCTTTGCGCCCACCTCCTTGAGAATGACGGTGAACTCGGTCTGCTCAGCCGCAGGCGCGGCCGCGCCGCCAGCACCGGCAGCCGGACCCGCGGCCGCAACAGCCACGGGAGCCGCCTTGACGCCCCACTTGTCCTCGAGCTCTTTGGTCAGAGCAGCCAGGTCCATGACGGACATCTTGGACAGAAAGTCAACTACTTGCTCCTTGCTCACATCGGCCATTTCCGGATCTCCTTGTTCGTTTTCAAAAGCATTCTTCTCGTAACTCTGGCCACGACAGTCGCGGCTAACTACTTCTTCTCGGTCTCCTTCAACGCTTCCTCACGCGCTGAAAGCAGATACGCGAAATTCTGGGGCGCCGCCAGCAGCAGGCGGAGGAAGTTTTGCGGAGCCGCCAACAGTGTGGCCAGGAAAATCGCCCGCATCTCGTCCTTGCCCGGCAGCGCTGAAAGGCCTTCCACGCCCTTGACGTCCAGGAGGCGGCCATCAATGCACCCGCCCTTGATGACGAATTTCTTTTCGCCCTTGGCCACCTTGGTCGCAACCTTGGCCGGCGCCGATGGATCCTCGAATGAATAGGCGATGGCGGTGGGTCCGGCCAACAAAGGCTCGAGCACCTCCATCGGTGTTCCCTTGGCGGCTTGGCCCAAGAGGGTGTTCTTCACCACCCGGTATTCACAACCGGCGGCACGAAACTCCCGCCGCAACTTGGTGTCGCTCTCGACCGACAAGCCGCGAAAATCCGCCAGGATCAGGCTCTGCGCGCGCGCGAGCTTGTCCTTGAGTGTGCTGATGTTTTCTTTTTTCTCTGTGGTATTCACGACGGTCTCCTCGCGACTTACTTGGCAGCGAATTCAGCGACCAGCGGGGCGACATCCACCTTGATGCCCGGGCCCATCGTCGTGGACAGCGTGACCGACTTCATATAGGTGCCCTTGGCCGAGGCCGGCT